>JAABUL010001298.1_pt1 | contig 48368 bp, 46 predicted proteins | sample 5559151 | NCBI WGS metagenome assembly JAABUL01 (sample SAMN10711876, study PRJNA513368) | rock metagenome | isolation source: Antarctica rocks | place: Antarctica: Victoria Land, Pudding Butte sud
TGGACACACGCTCTACGTCACCGCGCTCCGCTCGCCGGCCTACGCCCACCACAACCCCTATACGCTCGATGTGGAGGGGGAGTATCCGTATACCGATCAAGGTGAGCACGTCATCACCCTGCGGCTGCTGGCGGGCGATGGTCTCGGCCCTCGCCATGCCCACGCGTTGGCTGATGGGCTCACGCGCCCGCTCGTCGCGACACCGCACGTTTCCCGTGGCGGAACCGGGCCTTCGCGGGGAGAGTTCCTCGTGATCGAGAGCGGATCGAGCGTACCGATATGGCTCAAAGGGGCGGAGGAGGGGACAGATGTGATTGTGCGTTTGCTCGAAGTGGAGGGGCGGCCCGACAGCGTGGTCTTCGTGGCGACGGGGGAGCGGCAGGCCATCTCGCCCTATGGGCTCCTGACGTTGCGACAAGGACGGGACGGGCGCTGGCGACAGAGCGATGGGGTAGAAGCTGCACAGCAATCGCCTCCATGAAACGCCGCATTGTAAGCACTGTCGCCCTCGTTGCCCTCGTCGCCCTCGCCTTTGGCGGTGGAATCGTTGTCGCGGCGCGGGGCCACGCCGAGTCCGTCTATACAGTGGCTGACGCACAAGCGGGCTTGGCGCATCAGCCACGCCGATGGATTGGGCGGACGATTCTTGTGCGCGGGCGGCTCACGATAGTAGGATGTACAGGCAAGTGCCTGAGCAGTACCGCTGTTCTCTCCGATCCGGCCGGCGTAGGCCAACGCCTTCGCGTGACATGGGTGGCCGTGAATCCCGTGCTGGCGTTTTTCCTCACTGTACCCGTCGTTGGCCCGGTGATTAGGCAACGGATCGGGGGTGTCGGCGTGTATCGTGTCCGCTTGGTGCGGCAGACCTTCGCTAGCTCGCCGGGCAATCTGCCACAGTATTTCCCCTATACCAAGCGGGTCGTGGCTGTGACCAACGACAGCGCGGTCCTCGTGGACGGCCTCCAGTAGGTTTGTTCGCCCGTGTCATCAACGCCGTGCTGTTGCATGCTACTCAGGATGTGAGGCGGCGAAGAACCGTTAGAAACGCGGGTTGCGGACCAACAGCCGATCCGCAGACGTTGGCCGTTTTGTGTATCTGCGTTCCCTCAGCTAATAACTCTCGGTTCGCTCATTCTTATGTTTAGTTCAAGAATTCCCAGTCTACCATATGTGGTATCGTCTTTCGATGATATACCATATGTCGAAATACATCGTGGGTGACATGATAACGCCAATCAGGCAAACTTGCTCGTCGGGGCCAACAACTGGACATTCAGGCGCCGGATTTGGCATTACGTTGGTCATAACGCGTGTCCGTGGTGCCAAATCTTGGAACCATCATGGGAAATGAGCGAACCGAGAGTAATAACCCTTGGTGCTAGTTGAAACCGCCGCTTTTCTTGCGTCCTCGATGCTTTGTGTCACTTTGGCAGCTTGTTTGCCCCGATCTTTGGGAGCTACCTTGTGGACTCGTCGCACCACATCAGAGGGCTGCGGCGGCGCTCCCACACAGGCTAGCGGTGGCCGTCCAGACGGGGCCGCACGACGCGCAGGACAGCGACGATGAGCAGGACGGCGAGGGCCGCGTACGCGCCGACGAGAGCGGCGGCGAGGAGCGCGGCCACGACATGAAGGGCGGGCGCGGAGGCATGGGCCAGCGGGGTGAGCAGGCCGGCGATGGGGCCGGTGAGGGCGCAGAGCACGAGGGCGGCGAGGCAGAGCGTCCAGACGCGGGCGCGCGCGTGAGCGTCGGTCATGTGTCACCTCCTGCGGTCTGCCTTCTATACATGCGATGTCGCAAGTACCACTCTTCGCCCATCTCAATCCTGAGCTTGTCCCATTCCACACTGACGCATAGATCGCACCTAAGCTTACCGGACGGGGCTGGCCGCGTGCACGACGCGCACGTTTCCACCCGATGGTCAGTTGCTGGTGCTGCCCGTGTCAGCGGGGCATCGTCGGGTGGCACGTCGTTGTCCCACATGGTCACGCACCCCCGCCGTCGTCGGCGCGGCCGGCGCGCTCTAACCAGGCGCGGTCGGCGCGCAGGAGGCGGAGCACCGTGGCCTTGTCGGCGGTGTCGAGCGGGCGGGGCGCGCTGTCGCGGCCAGTGTGGAGTTGGATGATGCGCAGGTCTCGCAAGCCGACCCGCCCCGGATCGACGGGTGCGGGCGCCGCCGGGGGCGTGGGGGCGCGTGGCAGGCCGCCGGGGAGGTCGCCCAGGGCGGCGCGGAGGAGGTCGCCGACGTAGCGGCCGGCCGGGACACCCCGCGCGGCCGCCTCGGCGCGCAGGCGGCGTGCCAGGCCCAGCGGGAGGCGGATGTTGATGCTGCGCACGGCGTCCTCGGCCTGCCGCCGGCACCACGCGGCCAGTTGTGCGTCATCGTCGGGACGCGGCGTGGTGTAGACCATCGCGCTAACCCTCCCCTTATCTGTCCATCTCGCCGTCTCTCCCCCAGTATCGCGCACCGTGCCCGTGGTCGCCGCGTGTGCGCCGGTGCGGAGAGCGCCGTTCGCGCGATAGTGGGTGTGTCGGCAGACCTCCCCTCCTCACGTTATGTCGCGTTCCCCTGCCGTCCGGGCCGCCTCGTACGAGACCCACCCCGAAGGAGTGCATCGCGAAGGAGTGCATCGCATTGGATTCTTTGAGGCTGTTGCAGGCATTCGGCGCAACCCTTTCATCGGCTAAAGAGAAGGGGTATCGTAAGCGAGCCGACGCGTCGTAGCTGACGTGCCGGTTCGCAGACATAGCTCCAGGCGGAAGACCTCTATTCAGGGGAAGCGTCAGAACTCAGAATACAAGGCCAAAATCCGCCTCACATCACCTTGCCAGACTACGTTGCACATCACTTAATCGTCGTGATAGTCCGTTTCTACGGCCTGATTAGCAATAGGTGTTATCACTTCTAGCGCAGGATTTTCATGTCCGACAGGTAACTAGTCAGGTCAGGCGGGGTGGTCCCCATCCTGGTAGAGTAACACCATGAACGCTGAGGAGATCATTGCTGCGTTGCAGGCTGAGTTGGCCGCTGCACAGGAGACCATCGCCGCGTTGACGGCGCAGGTCGCGACGCTGCTGGAGCGCGTGAAAGACCCGGAGGGACAGCGGGCGACCGACAGCCATAACAGCAGCAAGCCGCCATCGAGCGACGGGCCGGCGCGCATCCCACGGAGCTTGCGCGGGACGAGCGGCAAGAAACCGGGCGGGCAACCGGGGCATCGCGGTGCGCACCTGCGGCTGGTAGACACGCCGGACCACATCGTGGTGCGGCGTCCGTTGGTCTGTCCGACGTGCGCGGCGTCCCTCGCTGCGGAGGAGGTGGACGGGATGGAGCGGCGCCAGGTGGTCGAGGCGCCGTCGGTGCGCGCCCTCGTGACCGAGTACCGAGGCCTGCGCGTCCGCTGTCCGCACTGTCAGACGGCCGTGACGGGCGCGTTCCCCGCCGCCGTGTCGGCTCCGGTGCAGTACGGCCCGCGCCTGCGCGCGCTCACGGTGTACCTGACGCACCAGCAATTGCTGCCCTATGGACGCACGCGCGCCGTGCTGCGCGACCTGTTGGGCTGCGCGGTCTCGCAAGGGATGGTGGCGGCACTGGCGCGGGAGGCGGCGGAGCGCCTGGCTCCGGTGGAGGGCCTGATCGCCGCCGCGCTGCGCGCGGGACCCGTGCTGCACAACGACGAGACCGGCCTGTCGGTGCGGGGCACACGCTGGTGGCTGCACACGGCCTCGACGGCGCGCTTGACCCACTATGGGGTCCATCCTAAGCGCGGGTCGGCGGCGACCGACGCCATCGGCATCCTGCCCGGCTTCGACGGGACGAGCGTCCACGACGGCTGGGCGCCCTACCGGCAGTACACCTGTCGCCATGCGCTCTGCAACGCGCATCATCTGCGCGAGTTGGCCTGGGTGGAGGAACAGGACAACCAAGCGTGGGCGGGCGCGCTGGCCACCCTGCTGCGGCAGATCAAGCAGACCGTCGATGCGGCGCGCGACCAGGGACAGGCGGCCTTGCCGGCCCGCACTCGCCGACGCTTTTGTCAGCGCTATACCCGTCTGCTGGCCGAGGGATGCGCCGCCAATCCGCCGCCGCCTGAGACGGGACCACCGCGCCGCGGGCGCCGCAAGCAGACCAAAGCCAAGAATCTGCTCGACCGCTTGCAGCGCGCCGACGAGGTGCTCGCCTTCATGGAGGACTTCGCCATCCCCTTCGACAATAATCAAGCCGAACAGGACGTGCGCATGGTCAAGGTGCAGCAGAAAGTCTCCGGCACCTTCCGCAGTGAGGCGGGTGCCCATACGTTCGCGCGCCTCCGCGGCTACCTCTCCACCCTGCGCAAGCAGGGCCTGCCCGCCCTCATCGCGCTGGAGAGTGTCTTTCATGGTCACCCCTTGGTCCCCTCTCTAACGTCCTGACCAGTTACTCCGACAGATTGTATTCTGAGTTCTGACGCTTCCCGCCGCATGACCACGCTTTCATGGGGTGCTACTGGACCATCGGGGCATCAAACAACGCTATTACCCGATGCGCGGTTTCGGCTCCTTTGACGCGGCAGCCCGCTTCTGCTCCGCCCACGACGAACGGCGCGACCATGTCCGCTATCGCCAGCACCTGAATGAAACGGTGTCCCTGGCTGACCAACGACGCCTGTTCCAAGAGCGCTGGGGCGACGTGTGCGCGCTGCTGGATGCCGCGTAGGCGGGATCGAACCTGAGGAGCCACGGGGTGATATGCCCGACAGCCTCTTTGTGTTCTGAATTCTGACGCAACCGATTGAACCGGCTGTTTCGCATCGTCTATTGCGTCGGCGTGGTCATCCCGGTGGGGACGGTCACCCATGGCTCCGGCTGCGAACCAGGGGACGCCGGCGGATCGCTCGGCGTGAGCGCGACCTGTTGCGGGCGCGGCGTCCCGCCCGCCAGGCCGAATGCCACACTGACATCGGCGCCAAGCGCCGTGGTCAGGCGCCGCGTACCGCCGTCGAGGCGCACACCCTCCGTCGCCGCGATGTCGATGGTGAGCGGCATGGCGGCGGTACCGGGCTGCCGCTGCACGAGCAGGGTGTAGCGGTCGCCCGCGTCGACGGTGGGCGGGATGCGGTAGCGGAACACGATGGTCCGTGATTGATGGGACGGCGCCTCGAAGTAGCCGGAGAACTGCGTCTTGCCGTGGGCGGCGTAGGTCGGCCACGTCTCGTTGAGCCCGGTCGCCGCGAGGAGGGTACTATCAGCAGGGACGAACAGGCGCACGAAGTCGCTGTAGAAGGGCGCGCCGTTTTGCGGCGCCAGGTTCGTCGTGTCGGCCGTATTCGTGTACGTCAGTGTGGCCGTCGCCACGACGCCGCGGTCGCGCGCGATGTGCGCGCGGTACGACAGCGACTCGCGCACGAACTGATTGACCTTGTTCGTGCTCGTGTTCGTGTCCACGGCATACAGATAATCTCCCCGTGTCGCGGCGATTGCGCCGTCCGCGCCGGCGAGACGCACGGCGGCCTCGATCCGCGGATCGTCGGCGTAGAGCAGGAGGTCACGCGCGCGCACGCTGTCCGTCGCGACCGTCAGGGCCAGCTTGGCTGACGGCCCGGACAGCGCCAGCAGGCGCGTGAACGTTTCCTGGTAGGCCGCGACGGCGAACGCTTTGTTGGTTGGCCCATTCAGGATATTGACATGAGCATCGATGCGGGCGAACGCGTTCAGGGGCGTCAGGATATCGCCGTAGCCGGGCACGACGACCGGGCCGGTCAGAGTCAATAGGCGCGGCGTCAGGAGCGAGTCGAAGGCGATCACTCCGTCGACGTGGCGGCCGGTCCCCAGGCGATAGAAGATTTCGAGCAGGCGCGCCGTGGTGGGAAAGTCGGCCGACCAATTGGCGTCGCGGAAGTACCAGGCGGTCCAGCCATGGACGCCGATCGGCAGGGGCGGATCGACGTTGGGGCGGCGTCCTCCATCGACGGCATAGGAGTCCTCGGCGTCGATCAGCCGCGCCTGCCCATGGACGACGTGGAGGATGCCGACCGTGCCGATAAACCCGCCGCTGGCGCGCAGATCCTCGCTATTCTGTGGGACCACGAGGTAGTCACGCGGTCCATCGGCGCCGAGCGCGGCGGGGAGGGCGGCGAGGGCTCTCAGCGCGGCGGGGGCCGGCGCGACGAGAGGGTCCAGGCGCGCGAAGGCCGTTTGGGCCATAGAGGGCAACGCGCGTGCCGCGATCCGTTGGCGCACGGCGGCGGCCTGATCGAGCAGGGCGGCGGCGGCGCTGAGCGACGCGCGCGAAGCCGCGAGGTGATCGACCAGTCGCGTGGTCGCGCCGCCGTCGCGCGCCGCTAGTAGTGGAGCGGCGCTGGGCGCCAGCAGGTGCGCGGCTTGCGCGATGTCCCCGCCATATGCGAGCACCGCGTCCACCTGTCCCAACTGCTCATGGACGTGGGGCGCGAGCCGGCTGGCCCACAGCAGGGGCGCGCGCCAGACGCCCCACGCCGCGCCCACGACGCGTAGGTCACCGATGAGCCGCACGTCATGGCGGTCGAGGTCGGTGAGCCGCGTGGCGGAGGGATCGCGCCGCAGTGGGACGGCCGTGTTCTCCATAGCGCCGAGTTGCATGCGCGCGTCGCGCAGCGCGGCAAACGTGGGGAGCGCGGCCCAGAGCGTCGCACCGAGGACGCAAAGCAGAGCGATCAGGATAAGGCCTAGCCAGCGCAAGGCGCGCCGGCGGCGCGGGCGTGGACGGCGGGCGCGGGGCTGGAAGGTCGTGGATGGCATGGGCGCACCTCAGTAGAACATTATGGGTAGTCACGGGTAGTATGGCGACGCCGGCCGCGCTGGTCCAAATGTAATCTCGCCCTGAAGGACCGTGGGCCTGACCTTAAAACGCTTGGTGTGAATTAAATGGGCTATATGCGACTATTTTACGGTCAGAATGCACCTCGGAGCGGTGTCTTCGCGCCACGGCGTAGAAGGTTGGTGGGATGGTGCAGCGCATCGCCTTCCCTCCGCGCATTGTAGCTTCGAATACGCCCTGTCGATGGGCAAAACAGGCTCAAAACAGCCCAAATAACTCACACCAAGCGTTAAAAGGTCATGGCAGGGACCGGACCTTGAAAGGTCTCTCCGCGACCACCGGCGATCACTACAGCGTCCATGCGCTCGACGGTAGGAGTGCGCATCGCGCCCACACAGACCTTTTAAGGTCCGTCCCCTACCATGGTCTTTTAAGGCCAGGTCTCGGCCGTCAGCGCGCGCAACGATAGACGTCCGCGTCGGGTAGCTGCGGGCAGAGTGGACCGAGATTAGGGTCCGGGGCCGTGACGAATAGGGTGTGGCCCGGCCGTACCGCCGTGGCCAGGGCCAGGGTACGCTGGGCGCTGAGTGAGAAATCCGTCCCATCGTCGATCGACGCGTCGCTCGCGGGGAGCGCGCGCCGGTCGAAGGCAGGCAGAGCGCGCATCTCGTCGTAGTACCAGGAAAAAGTCAAGAGCGCGGTGGCAACGATCGTGACATCCGGGCGCAGGCGCAGACCGCGCTGGGCGTACCAGAGCGGCACGGAGGCGTCGTCGCCGCTCGCGAAGATCACGGCGTCGGGCGGCAGCCGGCGCAGCGTCGACACCCCCGCATCGCGCGCGGCCGTCGTGGACGACGCGCGGACGGCCGCGCGTGCGGCGCCCGCCGCCGGCCCCTCGGCGGCCACGAAGACGGCCACACTGCCGAGGAGTAGGGTCGTGATGAGCGGGGGCCGCACGCCCCTGCCGCGCGGGCGGGCGATACGCAGGACCAGCGCGCCGCCGGCGAGCAACCCAACGGTGGCGGCGACGGCGACGCACAGCAGCCCGAGCAGCAGGTAGGCCGGCGCGGCGTCGGCCTGATACGCGCTCGTCGCCAGCACGTCGATCACGAACGTCAGCGCCAGGGCGAGACCACAGCGCGTCTGCCGGCGCACTAGGACGGCGAGGCCCACGATCGCCGCGGCGGTCGTCGCCCCGTTGAGTTGCTGTACGATCGCCACAAGCGAATTCCCCGTGCGCGCCGCGAACTCGGCGCCGCCAAGGCCGAACATCTGGTAGCGGTATTCGCGGCCGCTAACCACCCAGAGCAGGCGCGCGAGGGTGTCGGGATGGCCCCAATCGGCGGCAGGCTGCATGGCCGCGCGCAGCGGCAGATACAGATAACAGCTCAGGCCGGCCAGGAAAAGGCACAGCAGAGCCGCCCAGCGACGCGGGGATCGACGCGCCCATGGGTAGAGGAGCGCGAGAAGGGCAGGGGCGAGGTAGAGCGAGAGCAGGTGGTCGCCGAGCGCGAGCCCATAGAGGACGGCGGCGAGGAGCGCGCGCGGGCGCGACGGCGCGCACGGCGCGACGAGCAGGACGAGGATGAGCGCGTCGAGCGCGAGCGCCAATGTACGCGTCTCCGTGACGATCGCCTCCGTCCAGAACGTCGGGCTAAGCGCCAGCGCGGCGAGCGGCAAAACGGTGGCGAGGGCGGCCAGCGGCCACGGCGCGGCGGCGGCGACGCGGCGGGCGAGGCGCGTCGCGAGGAGCGCCAGCAGGCCGATCGTCAGCGCGCCCATCAACGCCGAGAAGATGTTGAGGCTACGGGCAGGCTCGGCGGGGAGGAGATGGGTGACGACGAAGCCGATAAGCATGTAGAGCGGGTAGCCGGTGGGGTGGGCGATACCGAGCGTATAGGCGGTCGAGGCCAACTCGCCGCTATCGCCGGCACCGTTGACCAGCGTGATGGACGGGGCGAGCGTGACGAGGTAGAGGGACAGCGCGCCGCCGCCGCAGACGAGGGCAAGCACAACTTCCCGTACTGGCCGGCTCATCGCCCCCACAAGCGTCTGAGCCAACTCCCCCCCCGACCAGCCCACTCCAACTCACGGTCATCCACGATCACCACGGGGATCTCTTTATCGGCCAGGATCAGGGCAGGGTTAGTGTCGACGAGGTAGCGGGCATGCTCCTCGCCGACGAGGGCGACCGTGGCGTCGTAGCCGTCACGCAGCGAGGAGCGGCCATCGGCGCCGTGGCGATCCGTGGCCACGACCTGGACGAGCCCGCGCCGCACGAACGATTCCGCGAGCGCGCGCTGGCGCGTACCGTGCCGGCCGCTGAGGCTCGCGGCGGTGACCTGCGCGCGGACGCCCTTCGCCACGAGCCCCGCGAGCAACTCAGGATTCTGGTGCAGCCAGCCGTAGCGCTCGGGGTGCGCCAGCAGCGGTGTGACACCCATGGCCTGCAACTCGAACAGGACCTGCTCGAGGTAGATCGGCGCCTGATGGACCGGGGTCTCGACGAGGAGCCAGCGCGTGCCCGCGAGCGTCGGCGTCGCGCCCGCGCGCACCTGGCGGGGCAGATCGGGCGTCAGGAAAGCCTCGCCGCCGGCGAGGACGCGCAGCGGAATGGCGGCGGCGGCAAGCGCGTCGCGCAGGTGGGCCACACGGTCGGCGACAGCCGCGGCGTCGGGCAGGAGGGCGCGTGTCCAGTCGTCGATGTGCGGCGTCGCCACGACTGTGGCGACGCCCGACGCGACGCAGGCGCGCGCCAGGTCCAGCGCCGCGTCGAGGGACGCGGGTCCATCATCGACCCCGTGCAGGAGGTGAAGGTGTAAGTCGATCATCACTCTTATAGACAGTAGCTCGATAAGGCCAGACGCCAATCCCCCATTCGTCCTATTGCCCAACGCGCCTGCCTGGCTGACAGTGGGGTAGGTACGTGACATAGAGAGTTGAAGGGAGTTACAAAGGATGCCTGTAAAGCTAGAGTGGCGTGGAGCACGCCAGGTTATGGCCGGCGGCATGCTGGTCGCCGGTCTGTCCGTGGGGACGGGCGTCGCGCACGTCGGGGCCTCATCGCAGCCCACGGCGAGCCGCACCATCCCCAGATCGGGCCATGTTCATGAGAGCCACGGTGAATTCTTCGGCCACCCCGGCGAAACGATCACCGTGGGGGCCAATGGAGTGATCAACGTGAGGCGCGGGACCGGCACGGTCACGGTCAAGCCGGACAAGGGCTACGTGCTGGCGCGGTTCAACCCCAAGGCGGGCCGCTTCGAGGGTGTCAAGGGCGCGTCGTTCAGCACGCAAGACTACAAGCACACCTACGCGCTCGTCAAATCCACGAGCGTCCCGCACATCAGCGGCATTTCCGTCGAGAAGACGGTGCGCGGCGGCCGCACCATGAGCTGCACAACACTCAGCAGGACGCCGGCGGGCTGCCAACTCCTGACGGTCAGCGCGCCGGCCAACGCGTCGTTGCGCGTCACGGTTTCCTACGCGGGGGCACCCAAGTTCACGCAGACCTTCAAGGACTCGGTGGATAAGCACGGTAGGCCCTACGTCACCAGCTTCCCCGTGACCTATCGGCCATCGGCGAAGATGCGTCATGGCGTGGTGGTGACCGTCACCGTCGTGGCCACGCTGGCCGACGGCGCGGACGCCGGCACGTCCACCACGACTTTCATCGTCAAGTAAAGCGTTAGACCGGCAGGGGCCGGAGGGTTGCCCTAGACGCAGCCCTCCCGGCCCGAACACCCAGATTCGCGCGGGACGCGCCCCTGTTTCGCGCGACATCTGATGGCGTCCCCAGCAGACACGAAACAGCGGGCGTCTATTCGCACACTAAAGCCATGATTACAGAGAGGAGACCGCGGCCCAATGTTATCTCCTGCTCCGCAGCACGACGACTACCCGACGCGGGCGCCTGACGAGGCCCATGTCCCAAGCCCAAGGGGGCTGCGTCTTGTCTCGCCTGCCGTCATGCTGGACCAACCGGCGGGCGGCGTGGCGCTACCGGCACGACCGTACGCGCACGTCGTGAAGCGCGCGTGTGATCTGCTCACGACCACTATCCTGTTGATCCTGCTCTGTCCCCTGCTGGCGCTTATCGCCTTGGCGATCACCCTCGACTCGCCGGGACCCATCTTCTACAATCGTACCAGGGTGGGCAAAGACGGCCGCGAGTTCGTCATGTACAAGTTCAGGACCATGGGCCCCGACGCGGAGCGGCGTTTGGCCGACCTGCAGCACTTGAACAAAGGGGGGGCGCACATGGTCAAGATCGTGGGCGACCCGCGCGTGACCCGCGCCGGACGGCTGTTGCGCGCGTCCAGCCTGGACGAACTGCCGCAACTGTTCAACGTGCTTAAAGGAGAGATGAGCATGGTGGGGCCGCGGCCACAGACACCGACCGAAGTAGCGCTCTACAACGACGAGCAACGGCGGCGCCTGGCCGTCGCGCCGGGCATCACGGGGCTGTGGCAGGTGAGTGACCGGCACAACCCATCGTTCGAGCGCTGGGTCCACTGGGACCTCACGTACATCGCGCAGTGGAGTCTATGGCTCGACGCGCGTATCGTGTGGCGGACGGCGGTCATGATCGCGGCGGACTCGTCCGCCGCCGTCGCGCGGCTGCTGATGAGCGCCTCATGAAGATCGCGCTCGTCCACGACTACCTATTCGAGCAAGGGGGCGCGGAGAACGTTGTCGAAGTCTTCGCCGGGATGTTTCCCGACGCCCCCATCTACACCTCCATCTACGCCCCCGAGACTATGTCCGCCGCCTTCCGGCGCCGCGACGTGCGCACGTCATACCTGCAGCGCCTCACCACCAACAAGCGCACGGCCAAGGCGCTGCTGCCTCTGTATCCGCACGCGTTCCGCCGCCTGAAACTGCGCGGCTACGATGTCGTGCTGACCAGCTCGTCGTCGTTCGCCAAAGGCATTGACGTGGGCGACGCGCGGCACATCTGCTACTGTTATACGCCGCCGCGCTTCCTGTGGCAGACCGACCGCTATATCGAGCAACAACGCGCGCCGATGGCACGGACGGGTATGCATATAGTAGCCGGGATGCTGCGCGCGCGCGATCGGCGCGACGCCGACAATGTGGATCAATTTATCGCGATCTCGCGTATCGCACAAACGCGCATCGCACGCATGTATCAGCGCGACTCGACCATCATCTACCCGCCCATCGCCGTGTCGGACTTCCATATGGCTGATATGGCCGCCGCGGTCGAGCCGCGCTTCCTCGTCGTCTCGCGGCTGCTGTCCTACAAGCGCATCGACATCGTGATCGACGCCTGCAACCGGCTGGGCCTGCCGCTCACCGTCGTCGGCGACGGCCCCGACCACGCGCGGCTGCAAGCGCTGGCCGGACCGACCGTCACCATGCGCGGGCGGCTGCCGCGCGCCGAGGTGCGCGCGTACCTTACCAACTCGCTGGCGCTGATCATGCCCGGCGAGGAGGACTTCGGGCTGACGCCCCTGGAGGCCAACGCCTCGGGACGCCCAGTTGTCGCCTATCGTGCGGGCGGCGCGCTGGAGACGGTCCTGGAGGGGCGGACCGGCTGGTTCTTCGACGCACAGAGCGCCGAGAGCCTCATGCCCGTGCTGGCCCGCGTGGCCCACGCCACAGCGCCAGACCCGCGGACGCTGCGGGCGCACGCGCGGCGCTTCGACGTTTCCGTCTTCCAGGACGCGATCGAGCGGATACTACGAGCCGAGAGTAGCGCCGTGGCCGCCTGATACATAGAGGCGCTTACGGCCATCGTCGCAGACGACCGGGTCAGTCGAGCGGGTCGGCGAAGACGTCGGCGACGGGATAGGCGAAGCCCGGTACCACGTCCTCGCCGTCGAGCACGTCGCCCATACCCAGCGTCACGGCAGGGTGATCGAGGTTAGCGGGACGCCACACATCAATCTGTGCCCGCGCGGGCCACACAACCCACACCAGACGCGTACCGCCCCGCAGGTAGATCCGCGCCTTGGCGTCCATATCACTTTGCTTTTGTGAGGGCGAGGTCACTTCGGCGGCAAGGTCGGGGGCGAAGGGGATGGGCTTGGCGCGATCTATGATGAGGGCGCGGCGCGCGGCGACGTAGAAGCCAGCGTCGGGAACGAGTCCCGTTTCCGCGCCGGGGAACTTGTACACTCCATCAGCGCCCGTCGCGACACCCAAGCGGCGCGGCCGGACGTAGACGCGCAACTCCGAGGCGATAGCAAGGCCAATGGTCGTCGCCTCATCCCCGCTACCGGCCACGCGAACCAACACCCCGTCTACCAGTTCGTAGCGATACCCGTCGTCGTCCGGCCAGTCGAGCAGGTCTTGTATGGTCATGGGATAGGGCGCGCCGGGCACGACCTCGGCCCATGGCGCCACGGGATCGGGCGGATGCGCGCGTAGTGCTGTCATATATATTGTGTCTCCCGTTCATCGGCCGCGGTCTATGAGCACGTTCATCTCCGTCAACGGTTCCCGCTCCGCGGCGCCGCGCGTCCCTTCCACCCCAATCCGCAACGTGGGTGATACCAAAGTATAGCCTATGCTGTCGTTGCGCAGCGCGTCCCGCCAGATACCCTCCATCGCCGCCATGTAGCCCGTCAGCGAGAAGCGTCCCTGCACCGTCACCCGCCCGTTGCGGGCCAGTGTCGCGCGCAACGCGGGGGCGTCGAGCAGGCAGCGCAGCGCGGCGGCGAGCGCGGCGGGATCGCGCGGCGGGACCAGCCAGCCGTCCACGCCGTGGGTCACGATCTCGGGCACCCCGCCGGCGTCGGTCGCCAGCACCGGACAGCCCGCGGCCATCGCCTCGACCACGACGCGCCCGAACGGCTCGGCCCACGAGGGCACGACGAGCAGCGTGGCCGCCGAGTAGAGCGCCACGACGTCGGCGATGTCGCCCACGACGTGCGCATGCCCGCGCAGGTCGGGGTGGGCCGCGCGCGCGCGCAGGGCGTCGCGGTAGGCCAGGGTGTCGTAGCGGCGATGCTTGCCGGTGAACTTGGCGTCGCCGGCGAGCACGAGGTGGGCGTCGGGATGCGTGGCGCGCAGCAGGGCGAAGGCGTCGAGCGCGTCCAGCTGCCCTTTCCACGGCGTCAGTTGGGCCGCGACGACGAGGAGCGGCGCGGCGTCGGGGATGCCCAGTTGGCACCGCAACGCCTGGCCGCCCGCTTCGTCGCGCCGATAGCGCTCGAGGTCGATCGCGTTGTGCAGGACGCGCGCCGTCCCCTTGGCGCCCATGCTCCGTGCGACGTAGCGCGAGATAGCCACGACGACGTCGGCTTCCCGTCCGAGCGCCACGGCGGTCAGCCGATCGAGCGCCCCATCATGCAGGGCATCGCGCGCGTGCACGACGAGTTGGGGGCGCGGTCGCGCGAGGCGCAGAGCCATGGCCGCGATCAGGCCCGAGCGGATCGAGTTGGCATGGACGACATCGGGATGCGCGCGGCGTACAGTCCGCGCCAGGTCGACAAGCGGTTGTGCTGTTCCTACAAGATAACGCGCCAGGACAAGCGGATCGCGCGAACGGCCCAGGACGAGCGGCGCGACGGGGACGAACGCGATGCCCTCGTACGTCGTCGCATCGGCCAGCGGCCCCCGCGGGGCGCACAGCGCCACGTCGTGCCCAGCCGCACGGGCGTGCGCGGCGAGGGCGAGCAGGCTGCGCTCGGCCCCACTGATCTCTGGCGCGTGATTGTAAAAAAGGAGACGCATCAGGCGGCCATCCTTGTCCCCGTCGCGGTGTCCGTGAGCGCGCCCTGTAGGACGGCCTCGACCTGTCGCGCGATGTGGTCCCAGGTGTAGGACTCTTGCACACGCCGGCGCCCGGCTTCGCCCAGCCGCCGCGCCAGAGCGCGATCCGTGAGTAGCGTGACGCAGGCGTCGGCGATGGCGTGGATATCGGTTGGATCGACCAGCAGTCCTGTCGTCCCATCGACGATAGCGTCGGGTATGCCGCCCGAGCGGCCGCCGATGGCGGGCTTGCCGCGCGCCGCCGCCTCCAGGAACACGATACCGAAACCCTCGGCGCCGCCGTCGACTTCTTCGCGGCTGATGAGGGCGAAGAGATCGCAGCGATCATAGAGGGCCAGTCGCTCCTCGTCGGAGACACGGCCGGTAAATATGACATGGTCGCGCACGCCGAGCGACGCGGCAAGCTGCTCGTAGTAGCGCCGGTAGCGCCCATCGCCCGCGATAACGTACGTCGTGTCCGGGACCTGAGCAAGAATCAGCGGCAGGGCGCGCAGCATCATGTCGTGCCCCTTGTAGCGTTCGTCGAGCCGGGCCAGGGTCAGAATGACGGGGCCGTCGCGTCCCGGCAGTAGACGCGCGGCAGCCGCGGTTTGCACGGGGGCAGCGAGTACATGGGAGGGGACACCTACGCCGACGAGATCGACCATGGCGGGCGGCACGCCCTTGTCGCCCAGTAGCCGCGCCGTATGCCGGCTGATGGCAATACAGCGCTTGCCGCCGACGACAGCAGCGCGCAGGAAACGCTGGACGCGGTGCGCCTGGACCTCCATGCCATAGATAGCCACGACGTACGGGATAGCGAAGCGGCGACAAAGCGGGCGCGCCGCGACCGCGGCGAAGATATGTCCGAAGAGAACGATGTCGGGCCGCGCACGCACGATCTCGCCGGCCATCGTCAGGGTGAGCGCCCCGAGTGACGTCATCCTATGGCGGGTCGCGGGGTAGCGCACGACCCGAAAGGGCGCGGTCGCGTCGTAGCACGCGCTATCGCGGTGGCCGGGGGTGATAACGGTGACATCATGCCGGAGGGCAAGGCCCTGCGCGACCTGTGACGTCCATTCCTGAATCCCGCCGATGGCCGGCGGGAAATCGGTCGTCACCAACAGGATGCGGCGTCGCTCGTTCATGCGCAGGCTCCTTCGCGGGCATCATCGTACTGAAGAATAAAGTCGGTTCGCTCCGGCTGTAGGAACACCTCGTGGTACCATGTCTCGAAGCAGAGCAGCGTCCAGAGGACGGAGGCATGGTTGCGCGCCCCCGCTTGGTGCTCGTCCCAGAGACCGCGCACGACGGAGCGGTCGACGTGGCCGTGGTCCACGGACCGCGCGGGCAGCAGCAACTCGGCCGCCGTGTCGCGCAAGTCGTCGCGCAGCCACTCCGCGATGGGGACGCTGAAGGCGTGCTTGCGCGTTTGTAAGACGGCATCGGGCACGAGCGAGCGCATAGCGGCGCGCAGCAGTGGCTTGGTGACCGGCGTTGGTTGTTTGAGCGCCTCCGGCAGCGAGGTGACGAACTCGACCAGCTGATGATCGAGGAATGGGGTACGCAACTCGAGCGAGGCGGCCATGCTCATCTTATCGGCCTTCATCAGCACATCGTCGACCAGCCACGTCGCGATGTCGGCGCGCATCAAATCGTGTACCGACGTTCCCGCGCCCAGGAGCCCGACGTGTGGCAACGGCTCGGACGTGGGCGTATGTAGCAACGCGGAACGCCGCGGCCGCGACACACCGCCCGTCCAGGCGACGTGCCGCGCCGCCGCCGACATGGGTTCCAGCAGGAGCGCGAGCTGCCGCTGCTGCTCGGGGGGACGGCCCAGCGCCCGCGCGGTGTGGATCGCCCCGCGCGCGAGGGCGCCAGGCAGGCGGCGCTGCGTCCGCTGTGCGCGCGTAGCCCAGGCGTAGCGGGGGTAGCCGCCCAGCAACTCGTCGGCGCCCTCGCCGCTCAGAGCGACGGTGACGGAGCGGCGGGCAAACTCGGAGATCAGGAACGTGGGCAGGGCGGCGGGATCGGCCACCGGCTCGTCAAAGTGCCACATCAGCTTGGGCAGCAGGTCGACCACGCCGGCGTCGACGTGGACCTCGTGGTGGTCGGTCCCGAAATGCGTGGCGATGGCGCGCGCCCCGGCGGTTTCATCGTAGTCGAAGCCGTCGCGGGAGCGGGCGTCGTGGAAGCCAACGGTGAAGGTCTGCACCCGCGCGCTATGGCGGCTCATCAGTCCGACGATCGAGGCCGAGTCGATGCCGCCGCTGAGCAGGGCGCCAAGGGGGACATCGGCGATCATGCGCAGCCGCACCGCCTCGTCGAGCAGGCGATAGATCTCGCGCGCGGCGTCCTCGGCGCGCAGTTCCGCGTAGGCGTCCTCCACGACGGGCGCCCAGTAGCGCTCCACGCGTAGTTCGCCGTCCTTGAGCAGCAGAGTATGGCCGGGCTGCAGCTTGGCGATGTCCGCGTACATCGTGCGCGGGCCGGGGACATAGCGGCAGGCCAAGTAGTGGTCGAGGGCGGTGTGGTCGAGCGCGCGCCCGACGCCGGGGAGGATGCGCAGCGCCTTGATCTCCGAGGCAAAGGCCAGGCGCCGGCCATCCCAGTGGTAGTAGAGAGGCTTCTTGCCGAGGCGGTCACGCGCCACGAACAGCGACTGTTCCTTACGGTCCCAGATAGCGAAGACGAACATCCCGCGCAGGAGGTGGACGCAGGCGGGACCGTACTCCTCATAGAGGTGCACGATCGTCTCGGTGTCGCCGTCGGTGCGGAAGGTATGGCCCTTTGCCAGGAGCGCGCGGCGCAGGTCCTGGTAATTATAGATCTCGCCGTTGAAGACGATAGCGAGTGAGCCATCCTCGTTGAAGATGGGCTGCTTGCCGCCGGGCAGGTCGATGATGGAGAGGCGGCGCATACCCAGCGCGACCGGCCCATCAATAAAGACGCCCCGGTCATCCGGCCCGCGATGCGCGATCTGCTCCAGCGCGCCCCGCATAACGTGGTGGTCAAACCCGTGAAACCCGACGATGCCGCACATTTATCTGTTCTTTCTCATATAAGGCGACCGAATCGCCCACCGATTGTTGGGTGCGACAGCCGGACTCCAATAGCTGTATCACATACCTAGCATAGGTACCCATTCGACGGATCAGCATAGTACTTTCGGGTGATAGATCAGCCTGGCTCTAAAACCTTACGCCGCCCGCATTGCACGGCGTGCTCGCGTACCAGCATTATGATCATTCACGCTACTTTGCAGGATGACCTCAACCTGGTCCGCGAGCACCTTGTAGGTGTAGTGCGCGTGCACGTAGGCGCAGCCGCTCTTTGCCAGGTTTTGTAACGTCCTGCGGTCCGCCATTGCCGCCTTAATGCAGTCGGCTAGCCTTCTCGCGTCGCCCTCAGGAAAAACAAAGCCGCCCCCCGTTTTTTCTATGAGAAGTGGGAGCTCACCGTTGTCGGACGTAAGCACCGGTACCCTGGAAACAAGAGCCTCAATCACGACTCGGCCGAACTGCTCTTTGTATCCGTTGTAGGCAACCGTAGGAACAACAAGAGCATCGAGGGAACGCATCGCTTCGGGGACGCGGTTGTGCGCGAGCGCTCCGTGCCACCGGATTGTGCTATCGGGGAGGGCAAGATCTCGCTGTAATTGATAGAGGCGTGCCAGATAATCGTCCTGACCCGTGCCATAGATATGCGTCACGGGTCGATCTTTCAACGACGCGACCGCGTGCAGCAGCGTCTCGAGCCCTTTCTCTGGAGCGATGCGGCCGACGAAACCGAGATGGAGCGAGCCGTCGTCGGGCACGCGCGCATCATCAGGATGGAAAAGATTGGTATCAACGGCATACGGTAAGAGAGAAATCTTGCCAGTGTAGTGCTGCTTTTCGAGTATATCGATCCCGTAGGCGTTGACGGGTGTGATACAGGCGGCGTGGCGCAGGACCGAGGCGTAAATAGAGGAGAACGGCCAGGGATAGGTACGCAGCCGGTTCTCATTCGTGCGCACGACGAACGGGCAGCGTGCGAGCCTGGCGAGGAGCGTCCATTGAAGCGCGGCGAGCGACCAGGGCTCCTCGTCGATAAAGACGACATCGGGCCGCCAGCGCGTGAGCGCTAGCACGTCAAGAGGGAGGTAGCACTGGAGTGCCGTGTTGCCCGCCATGTTTATGCGGATCGTACGCAGCTCAAGATGTCCGTCCACTGTCGTAGATAGCGGCTGTGAGCGTAGTGGCCGGTCGCCAAAATCATTCTTCCAGTGCGACGGACACACAAGCAACACTTGATGGCCCCGTTCAGCCAGATCGACAAATAGCCTGCGATTGATGTCGAGAATTGCTGAATGGCTTATGGCAATAATACGCATCGGACCTCCTCGGTACTACGCATAGAGTCTTGGTGATAGTGGTACCGGCGGCAATGGTACAAACAGGCTATAACACGCCTGGCTGTGCGCGCGCATGGTTGCCCGTACCAGCAGACTGTGCGCGACGATAGACGTGCTCGTAGCGAATGGCTACGGCATCCCACCCGTACTCCTGGGCGCGCGCGTATCCCGCGTCGGCAAGCTTCCGGCGTTGCTCCGCGTCTTGCAGCAATCTTAGAAGGGTGGCAGGCAGTTCGTCGTCGCCAGTAAGCATGCCATAGCGACCATCGTTCAGGATCTCCCTGGCGCCGGGATTTGGGGTCGCCACCACCGGCGTTCCACATGCGAGAGCCTCGATATAGGGAATGCCAAAGCCCTCGTAGGTACTGGGTAAGCAAAATACCCAGGCTTGCTGGTACAAGCGCACCAACTCTTCTTCGCTGACCTTGCCGCACCAACGCACACCGTCGATCGCGGCTTGCGGCTCGCAGACCATCCACAACTCGGCGTTAGGGAGAGTCGGACGAATGCGTTGTATAAACTCGCGTAGCAACAGATCACCGCGTTTGCGGCCGCCGGTTGTCCCGACGAAGAGAATAGACGGGGCGGTGGAGCGCGACCGTGGCGACGGGCGATACAACGTCAGGTCGACACCACAGGGCACGATGTCGTCAATAGTCGGGATGCATAGGCGTGTGTCGTGTGAGATCCCAACAGCGATGTCCGCCCGGCGAGACGATAGACCTTCCAGAGGGATCAGGGCCAACTGAGACACCCGGCGTCGGAGACGCACCGCGCTTGCGTACTCTCGTTTGGCTGAACCATACATGGTGCGCACCCAGGGAATTGGTCGCTGCAAGACGAAGTGATCGTCGCCGTGGGCATGCATGACGTCGAAGGCGCACAGATCAAGCCCACTTAGCAGGAGCGGAGTGATGGATAGCCGGCCTAACGTCGATTCCGCCCATCTCCGTAAAGGTAACTGACGAACATTGTACAGCGCATCCTCCGGTCTGGGATCAAACGAGTACACCGTGAGCGCATGGCCGCGACGTACGAGTGTATTGGCGAGTTGATGCACGGCATAGGTGACACCACCCTCCTTTGCTCGTCGCGGATTGGGCAGTGTGGCGTGATAAAAGGCAATGTTCATAGACCTATCTTTCGCGGGGCGGCGGATGCTAATGTCGGCGGCGCGAAACTTATTTTCGGTGGCCGCCGCGGAGCCGACCGCGCGGGGATGAGGCTCTCTACAGCACGGCGATCGATCCAGGCGATAAACATCCACACAAACGGCATCAAAGAATAGTACCCGCCGTTCAAAGTCTGACCGAAGGTGATGGCAACGGCCACAAAGGCCAAGACGTCGACCGGCTGCTTGTAGCGGAAGGCCAGGGTCGCGCCAGCACGGAAGGTGCGATAGAGAATGATAAGATATAGGACGCCGGCGACTATACCACCGGATAGGAACATGTTCGGAATGTCTAGTTCGGCTGATTGTCCGCTTGTTCCGAACTTACTTGCCGCTATCGTCGTAGAGCCCAGACCAAAACCAAAGGGATTGCGCGCCGACGCGGTGAATGAGTTAACGATTTGCTGGAAGTGGAGTTGTCCCGTCGAGTATTTACTATCAAGCGGATGGGCCAGGCCGTTGATCTGGTGCGCGAGCAAGCCGTTAACGGGCAGGGACGCATCCGACGCCGACGTAAAAGTTGTCCGACTGAACTGTTGGTAGGCAAACACGCTAACCACAATGAGTAGGCCGACCATCAATAGAGCCCTTGTCTTGGATCGTTGGCGAAGCGCAAGGAGCGCGACCAAGATCACAGCCATCAAGAAGATGATCGTGCGGCTAGACTCCAGTATCAACGCTGTACCAAGGAGAGCAATGGGGATTACGGCCAGGAATTGAAACCGGAACACGATGAGCGCGAACAGGCAAGCGAGCCCTGCGGAGAGGAAGCTAGCATACTCGGCCGCGCTTGTCGCGGGCCCAAAGGCGCGTATGGCGCTGCCGACGTTGAGCGCTACATAGCCTGTCTTTGATACTTGCGCGATCCAGTACGCGTCGTAACCTGGAAAGCCGACTAGAGTTTGCATCAAGCCGTATGCGGCCGCGATCACGCTCGAGATGACGAAACAGGTGAGGATAGTTTTCATGGCCGCATCCGTCAGGTACAGACGACCGATGAAGTACCAGCACAGGGGCACGAGATAGAACAACGCGCCGGCCACACCCACGGCCAGTCCACCTTGGAGAGGGTTGAATATCTGTGCCGCGAGGATGAACATGAGTATGAGGAGCAGCCGGGAGGTGAGGCTTTGGCGCAACATGGCACGGAATCGCTCGCGGTGCGTAATGACTATGACCAACAGCATGAGCGCCGAGTAGAGTGGGATCACTAGGAGGAGAGCATCAAAGCTCGTCGGCGACTGTTGGTAGAGGATACGCCGAAACACGCCTAAGAAGGGTATTGTCGCGCTAACCAGCGCCAAGCCCAAGGTCGGCCGCAGCAATGTAGCGCCGAGATAAAGCAAGAGCATGAGGATAGACACTACCAATTGTAGATTACCGGCCTGGGGCGTGCTGAGCACATAGCCAAACCCGCACAAGACAGTGACGGCAATACTCACGGGAACGATGGCTTCATGTCTCATCAAGCTGCCCTCTCTATGCTTGCTTCCAAAACTTTGCGTGCGATAACTGGCCACGCCATCTCTCGTTGGTACGTTTCCAGAGCACTGCCAGCGAGCCGGTCACGGAGTCGGGTATCGCCGATCAACCTCCGCACCGTTTCGCACAAGTGAGCGGCGCTGCTACGTGGGATCAACAAGCAGTTGTCTCCGTCGCGGAATACAGTGTGGTCAGTGTTAGGGCCATCGGTGGCGACAATGCATAGCCCATGTGCAAACGCCGCAGCGAGCGAGGTACGGCGACCGGAGGCTCCATCGGGAAACAATCCGATAAAGATGTCAAGATGACTCAGCGTGACAGAGAGATCGTCTGCCGACAGGTAGCCAGATGCGACGATACCCCGTCGATCGTCACCTATCCGAGAACATTGTTCCGGTCGTCCCGAGGCGCCGCCTCCGATAAGTAAGAGTTGGAAAGACAGTCCAGACTGAGTGAGGTGATGACATAACTCGTGTAAGAGGGCTACGTTTTGACGCGTCAGGCTTGTCGCGAAGGTTCCGATGCGCACGATAGCACTTCTCTCTTTTCTTGATCGCGCTTGGTAACCCCCGATGTTCGATCCAACAAGCACCGTTGCATACGAAATACTGTTGACAGAGCGTGGTAGACAGAGTCGAGCGAACCTCTGCAGAAACAATCGCCGTGGCTGCGTCGTCGCGATCACCACATCACACGCCACCAAGCTCATCCATAGAGCAACTCGCTGGAACAGCGCCCACGCCCAACTGCGGGGATCACGGTTGGGTGTGTAGCAAATCTCGTGAAATACAATTCCTACCCGACATCGCGTCGTCACTTTCAGAACAATTGGCAATAGGGACAGCAACGAGGGCAGTCCTTTCCAGCCATAGAGAAAGGGGTTGTATTGCCACAGAATTATGCAGCTATCCGCACTTGTATCTCTAAGGACCCGTACAAGGCTACATAGCTTAACGATGTTATGGCGCGACTGAGCAAACGATCTAAAAGGTACCGACATTGTCTCACTCGCTAATGATTGTAGACTCCACACCTCTACATCTTGACCGAGATCCTGGAGACTTGCCGCCAGGTGGCAGGTATACGCGCCGATATTGTCTTTAGCCGGCGGCACTCTGTCTGTGATAAGAATGAATTTCGTGCGGTTCATGGCAGGACCATCCCCGGTTGTCATTTGGAGGCTTAAACTGTCAAGCTTGATCGAGCGTCGCGTGAACCATGTCTAATGAAACAAGCGTCTGTAGTTCAGTTCATAGAGTTGTGGTCCCCACCTCTGCCGGATGGGACGCGCGGGATTGCCGGCCACAATCCACCCTGCCGCCACATCCTTAGTAGCCGTTAAAGATTAACTTCCCGTTTTGGCCGCCGCGTTCAAGCGTCTGAGGCGGCATTGCGGCGGGAAGTTATTTCTTAACGAGTCCTTAGTAACCACAGCCCCGGCTCCTACCACTGCCCCACGACCAATTCGCACTCCTGGCAAGATCGTCGCGCGCGTCGCGACCCACACGTAATCCTCGATCACAACTGGCTTCGTGAGCACAGCAAAGTTCAGCCCATCGTCGGGATCATGCCCCGCCGTGAGCACCATCACTTCCGGTGCGAGATTGACGTTGTTGCCGATAGTTATGTGGCCGCGTCCATCTAGAACACAGTCGCGGTCAATCACCGTATGCGACCCAATACTGACTTGTCCACGCGTATAGAGTCGAAGCCCCATGTGGATCGAGCTACCGCTTTCCATGTGTACGTTCATTAATTTTGCTAGGAACAGGCGGCGTGCTGCATGGCTCGGGATGCGCGTGACCAACGAGTTACATATGTAAAGCAATAGATTGGAACGAAACTCCCGTACTTGGCGCCGCAAGCTAGTTCGGCGCGTCTTTCCGCTTCGTGTGATAGGCGCTGTTACCATACTGACTCCCATTGTGATGTTCGTATCCCCCACGCTATCTTGCCGCTCTCATAGCAGCGGCAAAAGTTCGCGGTAGGCGCCGACCGCACCACACCATAACTGCCTTGGACAGCCAAGGTGGGCTAGCTATCCATGCCGTCAAGAGGTAGGTGAGTGATACCGCCGCTGTCGTGAAGATTGCCTGCATAGCTAGGGGGGCTGGTACTTGCCCGGCGGCCTTTCCGACCAGTATGCTCACCGTTACCGGGATAATAATCCAAGCTAGTGGTGCCAGGACGCGGCGCAACGTCCCTGGGCCAAGAGCACGGAACAGGAGCGGGATAATCACGGCAAGGGAGGCGACATAGGAGAACGCTACGCCAATATATCCAATGCGTAGTACAAGGAGGGTACCGAAAACGACATGTACAAAGGTGCGCACCATGATGGCGCGCGTCGCTTGGTCTACGAGCCCCAAGCTATTGAGACTAGTCCTCGTCACCCACACCACCACATCCAGACACAGAGCTACCGCAAACACGTCCAATAGTGGAACGGCAACTGTCCACTTGTTCGAGTAAATCCACGCCACGAGCGCTGGTCCGGATACGAATAAAACCGCGAGCCATAGGCCAGCAGGTAGAAGCAGGCAAGTGAGATAGCGCGTTAGAGCGCGCTCTACGTCCTGACGATTATGTTGGATGCGGGAGAAGTGGGAGAAGGCAACGCGCATTGCATTGTCTACCAATACAAGAGGCTTTTGTCCATTACTAGACGCCCACGTCAGGTAGCCTACGGCCTGCGGACCAATGCGTGACGCGACCAGAACCGGTGAGATCCAGTCGGCAGCGTGCAGGACGATCTGTTGCACCTGGAATGGTACACCGTAGCGTAACGTTGATTTTGCTATTGTTGTGTCGAAACACAACCGAATGCGCCATGGCGCGGCTAGGTAAACTAGGATTGTTCCTATGAGACCACGCGCCAATACGGCCCAGATAAGGCTCCAGATGCCATATCCTAGCAGGACTAGCACAACCGCGAGACCTTGATAACTTACCGACTCTACCACCTCAATCCAGGCGAGTCTCTTGTACTGCAAGCGGCGCTCTAGCTGCAACGCGCTCATAGAGCGCCACGAGGTGAGATACAGACTAAACGCTAGAGCGCGTACTAGCCAAACCATTCCATGGGGCGCCTTGGGGTAGAGCATGGACAGCCAGGGGGCGCCAAGGAAGAGCGCGAGCACGATGATGGTGGTCAAGATTTGCTGTATCGTAAATCCCACTTGCAGATCGCGTTCGGTCAGTTCCTCACGTCGCTGGATGAACGAGGGCGCCAGGCCAAAATCACCGACTAACGCGAGGATACCGACCCAAAAGGATACGATGGCGAAGAGGCCGAACTGGGCGGCCCCTAATACGCGCGCGAGGATGACACCACCGCCGAACGTGAAGATCTGCAAGAAGACCTGCCGGACCATCAGCGCCTTGATGCCGCTTTTGGCTTGCGCGTGAATGTCGTCCATAAAGGTCTGACCGTCCCCCACTTCTGCCGTCAGGATTGTGACTACGTCCGTTAAACGCCTAGCAGCCGGTTACGCGCTACGACTGTACGGCCTGGATACGTAGTACTTCCTGCTCAAAGATAGGCGCCAGTCGGGCTGGGTCCTATAGTACTTTCAGGTCATGGCTGGTTGGTACAGGAGGATGGCAGCGCCTAGAATTTGACGCTGGCGCTCGTCCATCGTTCCCTATCCGTCGCGACTCACGGCGGCGGTGTCGCGCTGTACGTGGCGCTCGACGCTAATAGGGATAGGAGATACAGGCGCATACGCCGGAGGATCGAGCGGCGCGAGCTACGACGAGGCATGCGGCCAGTCGCAGCCGTCCAGACCACGCATGGGGCTGCGCTACGTCGGATCGCTGAATAGAGGCAAAGCCGCCAGTCTCGTCCTGTGTGGATGACGCTGGGGTGCGCCTGATTCCTTCGCGTCTACTGGGAGCGCCGTTGCTTGCCGGGCAGCGCGGAAAGTGGCGCACACCCGTTACGCTGCCGCCCGTACAACGAGGCGCTTCACCGTGCGGCGCACGCTGTAGGCATGCAGGACAGCGCGTTCACGCTATCGTACTGTATCGTCGCCGGCGCCACGCCTGGGAGGCAAGATGACTTGTTCGCGGATCTGTAGCCCCAGGGCATCCGCCACGGCTTGCACGCGTCCCAGGCTCACGCCATCGTAGCGCGTCGCTTCGTAGCGCTGGACTTGTTGCTCCTTCAGCCCGAGCCGCGCTGCCAGGTTTTTCTGCGTCAGGCCCGCCGCGATACGGGCGCGTATGAGGGCCTCCGGCAAGTCAGCCAGAGAATCCAGTTCTAACACAGAGACCTGCCCCGCCCGCAACGTCTCATACTCCGCTAGTTGTTCGCGCAACTCTTGTACCTGGCTCTCGTACGCGTCTTTGTAGAGGCGCCGCATCTCGGGCTCCAGGTCCGCCCCTGTCTCCTCGACGTGGTCTACTCCATCAGCAAACTTCTCGGCCCACGCTCTCGTGATACGATATTGCCGCTCGTTTGTAATCATGGTCATCCTCCCAGATCGAGCGCGACGATACCTTTTGGCTCGCCGGTGCGTCCACTTTGAAAAAAGTCAAGGTACGTTCGACGCGTGTCGGCGAGCGCCTCGGCCGGAAAGAACTCGCCGCGAAACGTCGCCTTCTGTGCCGCGCATCGGTTCGCGAAGGTTCGCAGCGCAGGGTCGAGCAACGCCACTCGCACCCCTGCCGACTCTCAGCACACGTCGAAGTCGCCCGGCGCCCTCTTCGCGGTGACGAAACTGCCGTTGATGTAGACGCGACGACACTCCGCCACGCGGAGGGCATCCAAGCCAGCCCTTAATCCCGCCAACAGGTCTAGCCGCTGTGTAGTATAGCCATAGCGTCCAACGAACTCCGCCCACACCCAGGGCAATCGCATTTAAATTATAGCATTATTATGGCTTTGGGAGGCCCGAACCAAGGAATTAGTGCGACAGCAATGCCTTTTGCACTGCGTTCATGTTACACGTAGAATTACGGTTGCGGGTTCGTATGGGCCAATTGCGAGATGTTCGGCCGGATGAGCCGCATCATTACTATTTAGTACGTAAAGTTGTGGCGCTAAAGCGAATTTAAATGCGATTGCCCTACGCCCACACCGCGTCATGGATGCCGGGCGGCAGGAGTCCGGTCGCCTCATCAAATGCTGGAATCACAACACAATTCTATCGTTGCGTTGGCTGGTTGTCAAAAGATCTCCCTCGCGCCGCCCACGCCACAAGCTCCACATCCAGCGCGCCGGCCAGCGTGCCATTGCCCCCGCGCGTCGCGCTGGTTATAGATGTGCAGCCCTGCCTCCTGGGTCAACGCGCCCCTCGCTATTGTGATGGTGGACGCCATGGGCCTGCGCTCCTGGATTAGGCCACGGCGGCGGTCAGGACGGCGGCGGGGGCGCGCCGTGGCTGCCTGCGACGACAGTGTGCGCGCCGCGCGGCTCGAGCGTGAAGTCCATGCGGCGCAGGCCGAGGGGGGGAGCGCCGCGTCGACGCGCGCGTGCGCGTCCGGCGGCGCGAGCAGCAACATGAACCCGCCGCCGCCCGTACCGGTGATTTTGCCGCCCCACGCGCCGGCCCCGCGCGCGGCGCTATAGGCCGCGTCGATACTGCCGGTACTGATGCCGCTGCTGACAGTGGCCTGGAGTGACTTCAGTCGCCGTGGTTTGCCATGCGACTTTAGTCGCAGGCTGCATGTCACCAAAATCAGTCACACCCAGAGCAGCCGGCGCTCCCAGTAGGGCTGGAGCTAGCCGGGCGCCCATGCCCCTGGTCGCGAGCGCGCGGTGGCGCCCGATGAAGCGCGCGGCGTCGGCCAGGTCGCGCGCCAGGTGGTAGCCGCTGTAGCGGCGCGCCTCGGGCAGCGCCAACTGCGTCCGCCCGCGGCCCGTTTGCACGGCGATGGTGACGCAGCCCGCGGCCTGCCCGGCGGCGATGTCGCTCAGGGCGTCGCCGACGTAGTAGCTGCGCGCCAGGTCGAGGCCGCGTTCCCACGCCGCCCGCAAGAAGAGACCTGGCCGCGGCTTGCGGCAGAGGCAGCGCTCCTCGGGACGATGGGGGCAGGTGTAGACGTGTGTGATGCGGCCGCCGTGCCGCGCAGCCAGGGTGCCCATGCGCGCGTGGAGCTCGTCGAGCGCCGCGGGCGTCAGCGCGCCGCGCCCCACGACGGCCTGGTTGGTCACGACGAAGATGGGCAGGCCCAGGCGCGACAGGCGGCGCAGCGCGTCGAGCGAGCCGGGTATGGGCGCGAAGTCGTCCCAGCGTAGGACGTGGTCGACGCGGTTCTCATTGATGACGCCGTCGCGGTCGAGGAAAATGGCGGGTTGCATCGCTAGGCGGCCATCTCCACGCGCCGGGTCAGGGCGGCGCGTACGGCCGTGGTGATGGTGTGGTTAACCACGAGGTGGACATCTTCGATGATCTCCATGCACGCGCTGTCCACGATCAGCACGAGGGCGACGCTCCCGGCCAGCCGCCCTCCGGCGAAGCCGGTGACGCCGATGGCGCGCGCGCCGGCGGCCGTCGCCGTGGCGACGCCAGCGAGAACGTTGGGCGAGTTACCGCTGCCGCTGATGGCGATGGCGAGGTCGTGCGGTCCGATAGGGGCCTGCGCGAGTTGTTCGGAGAAGATGGCCTCATAGCCAATGTCGTTGGCGAGGGCCGTGAGCAGCGGTGTGTTGTCGGTCAGCGACTGGATGCGCAGGCGGGGCAGCCCGTCGACCGCCGTGTTCTTGGCGAGGTCGCAGGCCATGTGCGATGCCGTCGCCGCGCTGCCGCCGTTGCCGAAGACGTAGACGGCCCCGCCGCGATCGTAGGTGTCCAGGATGTCCTGCGTGATTCGTTGGACGGTGTCGAGCGGCAACCGGTCGAGCGCGCGCCGCAGCGCGACGTGGTAGGCGCGGATCTCTTCGCGAAGGGCACTACTGGGCATCACGATGTCTCCTTTGTCTATTGTTTATACGGGCGAGCCAGGGCCCATAGTCGTGGGCGGTCCCCGCACGGCGTATCGCGGTCGTAGGCTACGCGGCCCAAGGTACGGCGCCCAATAGCCCATTCAGGCTATATCGTAGAGGACCAATCTCTACCTAGACTGCAGGGCGATGGGCGCGGCGCCTGTCCGCACGATGCTGGGATTCTGGAATTGGGGGAACGGTCGCTACACTGCCGGCGTAGGAGCAAGCGCCACCTTTTCGTGCAGCGCGACGTATCCGCCGGAAGCGCCAGTGTCCGGCAAACGCGACACAGTGGCGCGCACCCATGGAGGGGCGGACGCCACGCGGCACGAACGGGCGCCTAAAGGGCCGGATAAGTAAACGGTTAGACAGCTAGGAGATGGGGAAGGGTATGGAGTTCTTTCGCTACGTGAACGTGCTCAGGAAACACCTGAGGTGGATTGTTTTGCTGACCGTGATCGGCGGAGGGGCGGCCTGCGGCTTCAGCCTGCGCCAGCACAAGGTCTATAAGGCGACGGCCACGCTGCTGGTCAATGTGGCGTCGCCAACCTCGCTCATCCCGTACCTGGCGACCTCGTTGAGCAACAACAACGGGACACCGCCGCTGGAGCAACTGGCCAACACCTACTCTGTCTTCTTGCAGTCGCGCTCTTTCGACGGTCAAATCGTTAAGGAGCTAGGGCTGAAGACGACGCCGGATGAGTTCGCCAAGCATGTGTCGAGCGCGCTCGTCCCCGACACCAACTATTTCACCCTCAGTGTGACCTGGGGCGACCCGCGGCAGGCGGCGGCCATCGCCAATAGCATCGCGCGGACCTTCGTGCAGGAGAACGCGACCGCGCAGACGGCGACGGAGGGGAACGACGCGGCCACGCAGATTAACCAATCGCTCGCCTACTTCCGTCACAAGATCCAGACGCTGCAGCGCAGCTACGACCGGCTGACATCCAACACACGCGCCAGCCAGGCGCAAGTCGACGCCGTCGCGAACGACCTCAATACGGCGCAGGATACCTACTACCGCCTGCTCGGCACGGCGGGGACGAACGCGTCCGGGGCGGCCACGAACGCGGCGACCTTGAGCGATCCGGCGACCGCGCCGACGATCCCCATCTCGCCGAAAGTCACGCTAAACACCGTCGCGGGCATCGTCGCCGGGTTGATCCTGGGCCTGCTGCTGGCCTTCGTGCTGGACTACCTGGATTATTCGCTGCGCACGCCCGAGGATATGGAGGCGCTGGTCGGGCAGACGCCGCTGGGCATCGTGGCCACATTCGGTCCCGCGCAGGGCGTGCGCCGGGGGTTGCCCTTCAGTCGGAAAGGCGGCCACACGGCGACGACTAAGAAGACGGGGCCGGCGCGGGCGGGGAACGGCGCGAGCAATGGCAATGGGCACGGCACGGCGACACACCCCTTCGACCCGGCGCTGGCCACGCTCAGTGTGGTGAACCCGAAGCTGATTACCATCGCGCAACCGCGCGCGTCGGTCAGCGAGGCGTTCCGCACGCTGCGCACAAGCCTGGAGTTCAGCAGCCTGGATAAGCCGCTCAAGAGTCTGGTCATCACAAGCTCATTGCCGTCGGAGGGCAAGAGCACGGTGTCGGCCAACTTGGCCGTCGCCATCGCGCAGACCGGCAAACGCGTTATCCTGGTCGACGCCGACCTGCGCCGGCCCACCGTCCACAAACTCTTCGACGTGAAGCCGGCGACGGGCCTGACCACGATCCTGCTCAATCGTGAGAACCGCGAGCGCGCGATCGCCGACGCGCTGCAGTCCACGATGGTCCCGACGCTGCAGGTCATCGCGAGCGGGCCACAGCCGCCCAACCCGGCGGAGTTACTCTCTTCGGAGAGCATGATCGCGCTGGTGCGTGACCTGGAGGGCAAGGCCGATCTGGTGATCTTCGATACGCCGCCGATGGGTCCGCTCACCGACGCGGTAGTGCTCTCGACGCGCGTCAGCGGCACGCTCTTGGTCGCGCGGGCTGGCTCGACGCGCCGTACGGTCATCAGCAACAGCGTGGCGATGCTGCAAAAAGTGGGCGGCAATGTGGTTGGCACGGTCCTCAATATGGTCGACCTCAAAGGGATCAGCAACTATTCCTACTATTCGTACTACAGCAACGGCTACTACGGGCGTGAGGAGGCGGTGGCCGGCACGGCCGCCGGCGCCAAAAACTGAGGCGTCCCCCTTCCCATCCCCTTTGTAAGCATGCTCGCCTCCTCCGTTCATGCGGCGGCAGGCTGCGCGGCCCCGCGACGGGCGGCGCCTTGCCGCAGGAGCAGGTTGTGTCGCGCGCCTATCGTGGGTCGACGATCCTGGGGATCGCGTGGCTCCTGGCGCACAACGTCCTCAAGATCATCACGTTTCATCTGGTGTCCATCGGGTGGCCGCTCGCGTTCGCCTGGGCCATCTCCTACGCGATCGCGCGGCGTGGCGAGCGCCTATGGGCCGCGGTCGCCGCGGCGCTCGGGATCGCCGCGTGCTACTGGGTGGCGGTCGTCCATGTGGGCGTCGAGATCCCGCGGGACATGCTCTTGTGGACGACGGCGCCGCTCACCGTTCAGACCACGCTGCGCGTGGCGTACGCGGCGCTGGCCTGCCTGGGTATCGCCATCGGCCTCGCCAACGTCTGGGCGGCGGCAGCGGTCCTACGCCGCGCGACGACACTCCCTACCGGATGGATCGCCCTCGCGACGGGCGGGGCGCTCCTTATCGTGGGCGCGGCGTCCAGCGCGCTCGACCCGAGCGTCATCCCCCATCGGGCGCCGGAAGTCGTCGCGTTCGCCATCGTTCCACCGCTCGTCATGATACTGGCGTCTCGCCGCCCGTCATGATGCTGGCGTCTCGCCGCATGGGCACGGCGTCGACGGCCTGGCGTCATAGCGGCAGGGATGCGCGCCACTTTGCCGCCCTCCTCTCCTCGCCCCCTCTGCGGGAGCCTGGGGGAGGCGCTACCATGTGCTGCTCCCCGTGCCCCGGAGCGCCGATCCGTTCATCGCCATCCGGCGCCGCATCGTCGGGGATGACGGGGTGTATCTCACGATTTCTTGCACGACGCGTCCCCCCGTCACTACCACCCGCGGCACGACCCCGACCCCGACGACCCGTCTGTGACTTGAAGCTAGAGATTGGACTGTTTTGCAATTAGGGACGCGGAAATATTTATGCATCCCAGGCGGGGACGTAGGGGATGTCAACGAACCATTTATCCAGGTGGGGTAACCGCGCAAGCTGCGCTTCCACGGCGGCCATGGCACCCTTGGCAAGTTTGACGCCGGTGGCGTACGTGGTGGTCACCAGCTCGACGACGGGATGGGCACCCTTCCACGTCATAGAGGTGGTGACGCCGCACACTGCGTCCAGCGAGTCGAGGAGTGCGCCGTTCCAATGGTTCTCCAAGATGCCCCAGCAGCGTTCGACCGGGTTGTATTTGCTGTGGTAGGGTGGGTAGTAGGCCAGGCGCACGCTGACCCGCTGGCGCTGGACGAAGGCGACCAGGCGGCCCATGAACGGGGTGCGATGGCTGTGGTTCTCGGGGCCGTTGTCCAGGTTGAGTCCCAGCGTGGCAACGTGGGTGAAGCGGTCCCGCGCCGTTTCCCACCACCGCTCCAGGCAATCGACGAGGCAGTCGCTGGTTACCTTGGAGGTGACGTGGTAGATGACCAACTCGTCGGTCTGGGGCAGGAAAAGGCCCACCGGCGTCACCGTCGCCTCCGGCCGAAAGTCGTGGTCTGCCGCCGTGACGGCCACACGCCCTTGCCGCCACGGGCGAAGGGGCCGATCTTAACCGTCGCTTTGGCATCCATCGACACCCGCAGCACGTCCGGCGCCGCATCGGCCTCCGCGTTCACCCGCGTCACCTGGTCGAAGATGGCATCGGTCTCAGGGACTTTTTTTTCTACGACGGCAAACTCTTGAGGAGGAGGTCTTCGAGGGCGGTGAGATAGGCGGCGGGATCGCGCTGGAAGCGGCGTTGGGCACGATGGATGGTGTGGCGATACTGCACCGACTGGCGGACCTCTTCCCAGGCGTGGAGATCGTAGGGGCGGAGATCGGCCGCGCTGAACGGGTGGAGTTGAGTGGCGACGGCCGCGACCACACGCACCTGTGCTGGCTACATGTCGCATCCGTACAAAGATAACTATATTTTTATGATGCGGATGCGACATGTAGCCAGTACAGCGGCCTGCGTGTGCTCATGGTGGCCGCGGGCGGCGCCCAGACGCCCGTCGATGATCCACGGGGGTTGGTGGCCCTGGGCTTCGTGGGCATCAGTGACCCGTTGCGGTCCGACGTGCCGGCGGCCGTGCGGCGCTGCCACGCGGCCGGCATCCGCGTGATCATGCTCACCGGCGACAGCCCGGCGACGGGCGGCGCCATCGCGCGCGCGGCCGGCCTGCTCGACGGTGGCGGCGCGGTGCTCACGGGCGCCGAGATCGCCGACCTGTACAATGGCGAGCTCGACGCGCGGCTGGAGGGCGCGGCGGTGCTCGCCCGCGTCACGCCGCTCGATAAGCTGCGCATCGTGGAGAGCCTGCAACGCCACGGCCACGTCGTGGCCATGACCGGCGACGGCGTCAACGACGCGCCGGCGCTGCGCCTGGCCGATGTGGGCGTGGCGATGGGGCGCGGCGGGACCGAGGTGGCGCGCCAGGCCGCCGACGTGGTGCTCGCCGACGACGATTTCGCGACGTTGGTCGAGGCGCTCGTCGAGGGGCGCAGCTTCTGGCGCAATATCCGGCGCGCCCTGGGTCTCTTGCTGGGCGGCAACCTGGGTGAGCTGGGGCTGGTGGTTGGCGCGAGTGTGCTGGGGCTGGCCTCGCCGCTCGTCACGCGCCAGATCCTGGCGGTGAACCTGATCACGGACGCGTTGCCCGCCCTGGCCGTGGCCCTGCAGCGCCCGGCGGACCGCAACCTGGCGGGGCTGGCCCGCGAGGGTGAGGGCGCGCTCGACAAGCCGTTGCGCGACGATGTGCTGCGGCGCGCCGTAGCCACGGCCGCGCCCGCCCTGGCCGCCTACCTCGTCGCGCTGGGGACGGGCGGTCTGCCGCAGGCGCGCGCGGTCGCCTTCGCCAGCATCGTGACGACGCAACTCGCGCAGACGCTCGACGCGGGGCGCACCGGCGACGGCCTGACCCGGCCCGTCGTGGCCGCCGTGGCCGCATCGGGCGCCTTGCTCGTGGCGGCCCTGACCGTCCCGGCGCTGCGTGAGCTGCTCCTGCTAGCCGCGCCGACCCCGCCGGGCTGGGTGTTGATTGGCGCGGGGGCGCCGGTGGCCATCCTGCTCAACCGCGCGCTCAGCGCGCCGGACGCCAGCGTGCGCCGGCCAGCGTTAGCGGTCCCGGGGCTGCCCCGGCTACGGCCGGCGCCACGGCCGGCGTCATAGGGGCATGGTCGCATCCTCGTTCTACAGGACTGAGGATGCGGCCGCTAGCCGGACCTATCCCCCTATGAAGAGAGTGGATGCTGATGTCGATGCGGGACGCTCCGACGCCCAACGGTTGCGCCACGACCCGGCGCGACGAGCGAGCCTGGACGCGCGGGTGCACTGCTACCTGAGCGTGCCCGTGGCGCTGGCCGCGATCCTGTTCGTGCTGGTCGCCGTCATCCAGCTCAACAACGCGGGAGGCATCGCCGTGCCCTGGCATCGGCGGTTCTGGCGCCATGGGCCGCCGGGTATCCTCTTCTGGGGGATCTGGGCCTTCCTGGTGCTAGAGTACCTCGCCAAGCTGGCGCTGGCGCCGACAAGGGAACCTACCTCCGCCGCCATTGGCGGGGCGCCGTGGTCGCCGCGTTGCCCGTCTTCGGTGTGTTACGGCTCGCGGACGTCGCGATCGTGACGCCGCTCCTCGGCTTCCTGCGTGGGCACGGCGATCATCCACACCTGGCCATTCTGCGCAAGCGTAAGCTGGGCCGGCTCCTCCTGGTCACCGCCCTGGTGGTCTTGCTCGCGGCGGTCCTGGAGTACATCTGCGAGAACGGCGCGCGGGGAGGTACGATCACCACCTTCGGGCAGGCCCTGTGGTGGGCCGCCGCGACCGTGACGACAGTCGCCAACCAGCTTTACCCCGTGACGACGGGTGGGGAAATCGTGGCGTTCCTGCTCATGGTGTACGCCGTCGTCGTCTTCGCGTACCTGGCGTCCTCCATGGCGTCGGCGTTGATCAGCGGCGACGCCCAGCAGGCCGCGCAACAGCCGAATCAACCGAACCAACCGAACCAGGGGGGCCAGACGAGCCAGACGAGCCAGACAGGCCAGCCGTCCATCCCCCCTGCCGGGGAGGCGCCGGGACTTAACCGGGCGGATGCGGGCGGCTACGTCGCGCTGTCGCAGGGCGAACGCGACACCCTGCGCGCCCTCCTGGACCGCACACAGGCGGCGAGGCCGCCCGGATGACGCGCGCCGGCGGGGTCCACGCGGCCCCACGCCGGCCGCGGACGCGTGAGCGCGGCCGCCAGCGTGGGCGAGGCGTCGTGCGGCGGCCCCGGCCCTAACACGATGAACGGTTGTACGATGATGAGAGGAGGGTGCGCGTGATGAATGCGTCGCACAAGGGGCCACACAGCGACGCGCACGGGGACGCCGGGGGCGCGTCGGATAACGCGCGGGCGGCGCGGGACGCGCGGGACGCGCGGACCACCGGGGCGCGGTCCCATCCGTTTCTCGAGGCGCGGCGGCTCCTGGCCGAACTGCTCGGGACCTTCGCGCTTACATTCACCGCCGCCGGCGGCCCGGTCATCGTCGCGGCCAGCGGGGTCAATGTCGGCCTGCCGGCCCTCGTCGTCGCGCCCGCGCTCCTGGTGATGGCCATGATCTACGCCGTCGGCAACCTCTCGGGCGCCCACTTCAACCCCGCGGTCACGCTGGCGTTCACCCTGCGCAAGGACTTCCCCTGGCGGCGCGTGCCGGGTTACTGGCTGGCCCAAGTGGTCGGCGCCGTCGCGGCCGCGCTGGTGCTGCGCGCGCTTTTCGGCCCGGTGGGGCATCTCGGTGCGACCCTGCCGCACCATGGAGAACTGGCCTCGCTGGTCATGGAGATCGTGCTGACGTTCTTCCTCCTCACGGTCATTCTGGCCACGGCGACGAACCATAAGATTGTCGGGCACAACGCCGCGCTGGCTGTGGCCGGGACGATCGCCCTGGACGGCTTGTTCGCCGCGCCGATCAGCGGCGCCTCGATGAACCCGGCACGCTCCTTGGGGCCGGCCCTGGTGGGCGGCGAGATGTCCACCTATTGGATCTACCTGGCAGGGCCGCTCTGCGGGGCGCTCATCGCCGTGGGCATGGCGTGGCTCCTACGGGGCGGCACGTCGGCGTATGCGATGGAGGCGGCCCAGGGTGACTAGCGGGGCTGATCGAGGCGCGGAGACAGGGGGGCGTTTGCGGCCAAGGCGCTTATCCCAACGTCTTGTCGCGCGTCGGCCGCGCCCCTGTCCTGGTACAGATCCCGCGCGTCGCGTGGTCCAGCCCCACCACACGTTAACGCATCGCCCCCTCTGGGGAAGATAGCCGCTGGCGCGTCGCGACACCACGCCACACCACCCCGCGGCGCTCCCTAGCGCGCGCGTCAGCAATGATCCAGAACCGGGTTCCAACGGGCGCGAGCGGCGTACCCCCGACGGGCCGGGGACACACGCCCGCACCGCTCCTGCTCTGGCCTCCTTCTTGCCCTATTAGATCGTCATGTGATGTGATAGCCGCATGAGCGCGGATGGCGGGGGCGCCATAGCGTGGTAGGAGAGGGAGGCGCGTCCGCATGCGCTGGCTGTTCACGATTGATTGGGCTAAGACCTTCACCCCCACGCAACCCGTCCTCGAAACGGTCCTGCGCGGCACGATCCTGTACCTCGCGCTCGTCCTGTTGTTGCGGTTCGCCCTGAAGCGGGAGGCCGGCCAACTCGGGATGACCGACCTGCTCGTGCTCGTGCTGCTTGGCGACGCCTCCCAAAACGCCATGGCGGGGAGCTACACCTCCGTCACCGATGGCCTGGTGCTCGTGCTCACGCTCGTCTTCTGGAGCTATGCTCTTAACTGGATGAGCTATCGGTTCCGGCCCATCGCGCGGCTGCTCGCGCCGCGGCCGTTGCCGTTGGTGCGCGACGGCCGGATGCTGCGCCGCAACATGCGCCGCGAGCTGATCACCGACGACGAGTTGATGAGCCAGATCCGGTTGCAAGGCGTGGACGACATCGCCGGGGTGCGCGCGGCGTGCATGGAGGGCGACGGGCGCATTAGCGTGATCACGCGCGACGACGTGCCCGACGCGCACGGCGCGCGTGAGAAGGACGCCTCGTGAGCGATGGCTAGGAACGTCACACGGGCGACGCCGGTCACGCGCGGCCTGCACCGGGCGACGGGGGCGGTGCGCGCGGTGCGCGCGCTCCCCCCCGCCGTGCGGTTCCTGCTGCTCTCCAGCAGTGTCGCGTCCCTCGCCACCGGGTTCATGCTCGTGTTCCTCCCGCTCTACCTGCACGGGGGGGGCCTGCCCGCCGGCCGCATCGGGACGCTCTGGCGTCGCGCAGATGGGGGATTGCAGGTGTGTCCATCCGTGTCTACCATGTCCCTAACGGCCTGGAGCGGACCTGGTCGCGTGCCGTCGCCATCCAAGGAGTCTATCGCTATGTCGTGCTCACCGGAGCGCCCGCCCGATCCCGCCACGGTGCTCCGCATCTTCGCGGGCGCGATCGATCCGCCCGCCCTCATCGCCTTGATCAAGGCGCTCCGCCAGGACCTCAACTGGCGGGTCATCGTCCATGCCAGCGCCAGCGAGTGTGACATCGACCTCCTCTACTGGCCGACCGGCGCGCGCCAGCACGTCCGCCTGGAGGAGGTGGGGCGCGGACCCGACAGCGTGTGGCGCCGGGTGGCCGAGCGATGAGACAGCGCCCCCTCGCCATCCTGCTCGTCGACGATAGCGCGGCCGACGCGGGCCTCATGCGCGCGGCCCTGGCCGAAACGGGTGTCCCGTCGCGGCTGTCGGTCGTCACCGATGGGGTGGAGGCGTTGATGTTCTTGCGGCGCGAGGGGGACTACGCCGCTGCCCCCTGGCCGGATCTGGTGATCACGGACCTCAACATGCCGCGCCTGAGCGGCCACGACCTGCTGCGGACCATGAAAGGCGACCCCGCGTTGCGCCGTCTCCCGGTGCTGCTGCTCACGACCTCTGAGGCGCCGGATGACATCACGACCGCGTACGAGTTGCATGCTAACGCGTGCCTCACGAAGCCGGCCGACTTCGACATATTCTGCACGCTGCTGGAGAGCATCACGCAATTCTGGGGCGCGACGGCGCCGGTGGTCCCCCGTCCTGCCCCCGCGCGGCCGCCTCGGCGCGCAGGCGGCGCGCCAGGCCCAGCGGGAGGCGGATGTTGATGCTGCGCACGGCGTCCTCGGCCTGCCGTCGGCGCCACGCGGCCAGTTGTGCATCATCGTCGGGGTGCGGCGTGGTATAGACCATCGCGTTAGCCCTCCCCTGCCCTGTCCGTCTCGCCGTCTCTCCCCTGCCCTGTCCGTCTCGCCGTCTCTCCCCTCAGTATCGCGCACCATGCCCGTGGCCGTCGCGTGTGCACCGGTGCGGAGAGCGCCGCCCGCGCGATAGGGGCTGTGTCGGGAGGCCCCTCTCTGATAGTATGTCGCGTTCCCATGCAGTGCCTGCCCGCCTAGCGTGAGACCCGCCCCGAGGGGTTACATCGAGCACGACTACAAAGGCTGCAAAAATTGCACCTGCTCGTGGCATGGGGCGACGTCTGTGGTGGATTGGGACGCGCCGACACCTGGCATCACTGTGCGAGAAAATGCATGGCTATGCAGGCGCCCAAGAAAGCATCGGTCCGCGGACGATCACGCCTGGATGTCCTTGCCAAACACACCTGTAGCGATTCGCGGCGGTCGATGAGCAGTGCGACGCGGGAGGAAGGCGCCGCTATCATGCCTATGGCCTATGCACCATTCCAGTCCAGCGGTCTCGGTTGCGCCGCCCGTCACCGACGTAGGCTCCAATCCTACCACTGAGGCGGTTCGGATCAGGCGCGTCGCCCGCACAGGACCGGCGCGGACGGTGCCACCGGCGACCGCGACCGCCGCGTGACGCTTACCACGCGGGGATGTGCGCGCGCAGGACGGGCAGGCCCAGCCGCGCGACGAGGCGTCCCCCGGCATACGAGCCGGCGAATGCCGTGGCGGCCCACACCCAGCCGTGCAGGCTGAAGGAGGCAATCCCCCCGAAGTAGCCGCCGATGGTACAGCCGCCGGCCAGGACGGCCCCGTAGCCCATCAGGACGCCGCCCCCGACGGCGGCGAACGCCGTCGGCCACGCGACGGGCCGGCGTAGCGTGAAGGTCCCGGCCAGGGCGGCGGCCAGCAGGGCGCCGAGCACCAGGCCCACGTCCATGACCGCCGTGGCATCGGCCAGCAGGGGCGCGCGCAGCGCTCCCGCGCGCGCCCCGGTCCAGTAGGCCCAGGAGGCGACGGGGGCGCCGAGGGCGGCGGCGAGCTGGGACCCGGCCAAGGTGAACGCGGCCGTGATCCCCCACGGGGCGCCTTTCACGCGCAAGGTGAGGGCGTTGAGGGCGGCCAGCAGCACGGCCCCGGCCCAGAGGGGCCAGGACCTCCGGATGCGCCCGATGCTCCAGGGGCGGCGCGGCGCGCGGGGCGCGCGGGGGGCGGAGGGCGGGGCGGGATGTCGCCGGGCGACCACCGCGCGGACCAGGACGACCAGCGCGAGCGCGGCGAGTTGCATGAGGAGGGCGCCGCCGTAGCCCCACGGCCCCTGGGCGAGCGAGACCGGCGGGGCCGACGGGAGGTCGTGCGTCCAGAAGCGCCAGTGCCAGGCGCCGAGGACCGAGCCGCCGGCGAAGCCCGCGAGCGTCAGCAGCAGGGCGACGTAGCCGCCCCCGATGTCATAGAGTGTCCCCGCCGTACAGGCGCCGCCCAGCTGCACGCCCACGCCGAAGAGGAAGGCCCCGCCCGCGACGCCGGCCCCGACGGGGTAGACAAAGCCGTGCGGATGGAGACCGAAGGCGTCGGGCGCGTGCGCCAGCAGGGGGGCGAACAGCAGGCTCGCCACGGCCAGCATCAGCGCGTGTGCGTACACAGCCTGCCCGTGACCGGCCTCCGCCGGGTGCAGGAAGACCGCGCTGAACCCGAAGCGTGCCTGGTACAGGGTGAACCCGAAGCCGATCCCGAGGGCGTAGAGGAGGCCGTGGCGCGCCCCATAGCCCCCAACGATCGCGTAGGCCAGGACGGCCATCAGGACCAGTGTCCCCCCACTCAGGCTGATGAGGGGCGGCCGCCGTCCGCCTGGAGGCCCATCCGTGGCCGGACGCTCACGCGACGTCGTCATGGCCGCGTCGCGCGCGCGACGCGCCCGTGTAGACCGTGACCCGCGACCCGCTGCCCCCTCTCCCATCTATACGTGCCGCGCCAGCTCGATAAGGTGGAACCCTTGACGCTCGATCTGGACCGTGACGCCGCGGCGCAGTCGGCTGGCGTCCACCAGCTCGTCGTCGCCCCAGCGCCGGGCCATGCTGTCGTAGACGCGCAGGCGGTAGGGTCCGTCCAGATCTTCGTCCAACCGCAGGGTCGTGGTGATCGTGTGGTCGTCCGTGTTGCCGGCGAAGAGCAGCAGCCCGTCGCCCCGCCGCAGGCCGAGCGTGAGGGCCTGGTCCCCATCGATGCGGATGCGCGCGGTGATGTCCTCCTCGTAGAGCGAGGCGGGCGGCGACGCGTCGAACGCGTAGGTCGTATACAGGCGCTCCTCGGGCATGCGCGCCACGAGCCAGGTCAGGCTCCGCCCCCGGTACGGCAGGGCGCGCACGCCCATCCACGTCCAGTCGGGGGCCAGCCGCGGCGACAGGCGCGCCCCGCCGGCGTCCGCGTCAAACCCGGCCGTGCCCTCAATGGCGGCCCAGAGGTAGCGCGGCGGGAACCACGGTGAGAGCATCATGCCCTCGTTGACCAGCGTCTCGCCATGCAGCCACTCGGAAAACTGCCCCGGCACGGTGTTGTTCTGGCGCGGGTCGCGCGCATAGTTCTCGAAACAACTGCTGAGGGCCTCGGCCATGAAGGCGGGGCTGAAGCGCGCCGCGGCGAAGGCGAACCAGAAGGCCGTACCGGCCCATACTCCACCGAGCAGGCCGGAGCCATGGTCGGGGCTGTAGGCGGGCGCGTCGCGCGGGACCACGCGTAGGCCCCCCTGTGTCCAGAAGTCGGCGCCGGAGAGACGCTTGACGATGCGCGCGGACGTCTCGTCGTCGGCCACGCCGAACATCGCCGGGAAGACGAGGTCCGAGGTGACATCCCCGCGCGGATGGCCGTCCACGTCGATATTCAGGTAGTAGAGCCCGTTGTCCGGATTGTAGAGATGCGTGTTGATGGCGGTCTTGAGGTCGCCGGCCGCGCGCGCGAACTGGTCGGCCTCCGCGCGCGCGCCCATGATCCGCGCCATCTTTGACGCGCGATCCAGAGCCGCGAAGCACTCGGAGTTGACTTCGGTGGTGGCGCCGGAGAGGCGGTAGCCCTGTAGGGCGTTGCGCCAGCCGATGATGCCCTGACCACCCGTGCCGTCCGCGTCGCACCAGACCAGTCCCTGGTCGTTGCGCTGGGAGAGGATGCGCTGGGCCGCTTTCGCCACGCAGGGGTAGACCTCGCGCAGGAAGTCGTCGTCGCCGGCGATCGTGTAGTGGCGCCACAGGGCCAGGATGAGCAACGGGGTGTCGTCGTTGATGGTGAAGCCAAGGTCGTGCGTCTCGCCCGTGCGCATATCGTAGTCCTCGACGATCAGGCCGTTGTCGCGCTGGTTGCGCACGAAGGCCAGCAGCGACGCACGGGCGAAGCGCGGTGTGATGTAGTCGGCGCCAAAAGCGAACCAGGCGGTGTCGCGGGCCACGGCCTTGCTGGACTTGGTGGGGTTGTTGGTCAAGCCCCAGCCGGTCGGCGGCTTGAGTTCGCTGCGCAGCATGTTAGCCTTGGCCCACAGCACGCCGCGATTGATCTCAGCGTTGGGCGTCAGCAGCGTCGCGCGCGCGAGCACATCGTGGTAGTGCTCTGTGGTGCGGCCCAGCGCCTCCTCGGCGCTGGGGCAGGAGCGGTAGACCCGCGCGGCGCCCTCCCGGCCGCCGTCGGCGAAGCTCAGGAGGTAGTAAAAGGACACCTCGTCGCCCGGCCGCAGCGTATGGACGAGGTGGACGGCGCCGACCGGCGCGGTCGTGGTCGCCTCGGCCGGACCGGGCAGCGCGCCGGGGTAGGTCTCCGCGACGGCCTTACCGTGATCAAGCGCCGTGGCGACGCTGGCCGGCCGCGCGGAGCAGCCGAAGACATGGACCTGGCCGGGCTCCTGGCCGCTCCAGGCGACGAGGGCCCGCAGGCCCTCGTCGTAGGCGACCGTGAAGGCGCGCGTCGCGTCGTCGGTCGTCTCGCCGCCCATCTGGCAAAAGGCGTAGCTGGCGATGCGCGCCGTTTCGTCCGTGTCGTTGCGCAGCCGCACCATATAGTAGGCCGCGGGCGGGTCGACCTCGTCCTCTCCCGGCGGGCCGTTGAGCACGAAAATATCCTCGCGCACGTCCACACCGTTGGACAGGGTAAAGCGGCGTTCCTGATGTTCGGGGTGGAGGTAAAAGGCACCCCCACGCGGCCTCAGCCGCGCGCCGGTCTCATCGTCCCAGTGGTGCAGCACCACCGTGCCGAAGACGTTGCGGCCCCAGTCGGCGCTGTAGACCTTTTCGATGGCGCCGGTGGCCTTGATGACCGTGCAGACCTTCGGCGCGCCCAACGTGCTGCCCGTGGCCATCGCGCCGTCGGGGACGCGGTACAACCCCACGCGGTCACTCGGTCCGATGCCCTGTGCGATGCTCATCCGCTCCCACTCCCTTTCATGGCCCGCGACAGCCCCGCTGCCAGCGTCGCCTAGCGCCCCATTATGCCTATCGTGGCGATAGTCTCGCACCGCGCTGAAAAAGATCCGGGCATACGCCGTGCCAGAGCTAGGCGGCCCGCCACCGTTCCCCTCCTCCTGCCACGGGCGTCGCGGCTGATGGAGCGGAAATGAGCGGGGGCCGCGGGGGCAACGCCGCGCCTCGGACGAGGCCAACGCGGCGGCGACAGCGGGCTGGTAGGGACGCAGGGCGAGCAGCAGGATCAGGCCGTTTACCAGCAGCGCGGGCAGGGTGTGGCCTGGCGCTCCGCATCCCTCCGACGGCCTCTACAGGGAGGCGTCGGGGGGGGTGGCTATGGCCGCATCAGGCCCACCGTCATCTTGGCCCAGGTACCGATAGACCGTCGCCTTGGAGATGCGGAAGTCCCGCATCAGGGTCCGCATGGGTGTCCCCTGCTGACGCTGCGCGTGCAGCGCGGCCATCTGCGTCCGTGTCAACGCCCTGCGGCGGCCGAACGGTATCCCCCGTGCCTTCGCGTTCTCAATCCCGTCGCGCTGCCGCTCGGCGCGGATCTCGGCCTCGAATTGCGCGATGGCCCCAGCATGTGAAAGAGCAGCCGTCTGGTGGCATCAGTGGTGCTGATCTGCTGATCGAGCACCTGCAACTCCACACCCTTGCGGTGCAGGACCCCGGTGACCTCACAGAGGTGCAAGGTGGAGCGGGCCAGCCGGCCCAGGCGCGTGACCACCAACGTATTGCCCTCACGCACGTAGTCCAGACAGGCGGCAAGGCTGGGGTGCCAGCGCGTGGCGCCGCTCTTCTTCTCCTGATAGATCTTGTCGCACGCACTGAGCTTGTCGAGTTGGACGGTCAGGCTCTGGCCGTCCGAGTTGACCCGGGCATAGCCGATGCGCGCCATGGCGCGCTCCTACCGTACCGTCTCAGAATCCTTAAGATGCTATGATACGGGTACTATGAGACGACTTCTGCATGAAAGACTTGCGCCCGTGTCTCTCATGGTGTCGCCGCCGTTGTCGTAGCGCGCTTGGCGGCCTGCATGCGCTTGGTGGTGACGCTGGTGGCGTAGACGGCGATGCCCTCCACGCGCGGGTCGAGGGCGGCGTAGCCCTCGATAATGGCTGCGTCCTCCGGGTCGGCGGCGAGCGCCTCGGCCACTTTCGTCCACTGCTTGCGGGCGACGAGCACGGTGTAGCGCGTGCCGACGGGCGGCTCGGGCAGGCCCTTGGGCAGGTCCGGCACCTTCTCGCTCACGAGGGCGAGGGCGACGGCCTGGCCCTGCTCGACGGTCGCGCCGGGCTGGCCGATGACGGTGATCTTCACGGTGGTTGCCCTCCCTGTCTCTTGTTGTAGCGCGGCCATGACACGGTGGTAGTCGTCGTCTGCCCAGGCCGGCGACGGCGCGGGCGGTGCGGGCGTGACCGGCGTCGCCGCGGCACCCGGCACCTTCTTACACCCGTTGCGCCCGAACTGGGGCGGGAAGATGGAAACGCGATCTTCGCGGCTGAGCGTGTCGTCGGCGCGCACGAGATGGAAGAAGACGCCGCCGGGGGTGCGGCGACGGCTGCCGTCGGGGAGCATCAGGCCCCCGGCCGCCTCGATCTCCTGGGTCCGCGTCAGGAACGCGCGGGCGCGGGCGACGCCGAGCCGGCCGACGACGCGGCCGACCTGCCCGAGCGGGCCGCGCGCGGTCTCGCCCGCGCCCGACGGCGATCTCCTGGGTGGCCCGCCAGTCCTCCGGTCCCAAACGCGGGCGGGGCGGGGCGAGCGGGCGAGAGTTCTGGTCGGCCTCGCTCGACCGGTCGGGTCCGGCCAGGACTGTCCCTGGTGGTCTCTCGGGTGTCATGCGGTGTCCTCTCGTTAGGGGTCGATACGCCAGTTGCCCTCACTATAGACGAGCCGGCGTTCCTCGCGGCGCGTGTCCAGGCGCGCGAGCTGGGCCGGGAGCCCGTCGAGCGCCGTTGTTATGTCGAATAGGTCACGGCCCCTGACGGAGACAAACACCCCATCGGCCTTGAGTTGGAGCGTGGCCAGTGCTGCCCTCGCCCCCACCCCGAGGGCGGCGGCGAGGGCCGGGGCGAAGCCGGCTGGGGCCGTCGCGGGGCTGACGAGCCGGGCCAGCGGGAGGGGCGGCCCGGACGCGGCCAGCAGGAGCACGCCCCAGGGGTGCTGCTCCTCCCCGCGCACGGGTAGAAAGGCGTGCCGTTCTACCGCGACGCCAGCGGCGTGTAGCGCCGCGACGAGCGGGCCAACGTCGTCAGCCGTGACGTGATCGGTGGTCAGGGTGACATGCGCCGCTAGGGCGTCGTCTATCGCGTTGTTCGTGTGCAGGTCGGTCATATCCGTCACTTAGCCGTCCACGGCCTCCAGGTCGGCCCAGAGCGCCTGTCGCAGTTGCTCCCGGTCCGCACGTCCATGACCGGCCTGGAGCAGCACGAATGATTGCAGATCCTCGGCGCGCACCCACGTTGTCGACGGGGCACCCTGCGTGTCTGCCGAAACGTCCGTACGGTCACTCCGGGCGCTACTTGTGTCACGGATGGCCTCGGGGGTGACATGATTGTGCTGGTCTTGATCAGCGGACCCGGCGCCGTGACGCAGTTCAGCCAGCGGCTGCATGCCGACAGATTGAAATTTATTTTCAATCTCTGTCGGGGCCGCATCGACCGCCACCTGTTGAAATTTATTTTCAACTCTCTGCACGTCGGGATCGTCCGTCGGTGGTTTTACGTCGCGGACCCGCAGCCGTTCGCCCTGTTTAGCCCGGCCCAGCAACGCTGCCCGCTGCTCGTCTTCGGTGCTGCGGGCCATCTCCTGGGCGACGGTGACGCCAAGCGCGCCACTGCGCACCGCCGCCTCGATCCTGGGGTCCTCGATCAAGAGGAGGCGATTGCGGACATAGGTATGGTTCAGGTCCAGGGACACGGCGAGGGCGTGCTGCGAGAGGTGGAGGCGGTCCATCAGGCGCTGATAGGCCCACGCCTCGTCCACGGGGTCGAGGTCCTGCCGTTGCACGTTCTCCAGGAGCGCGAGCACCTCGGCCTCGGCGTCGTCGATCTCCCGCACAATGCAGGGGACGGCCGTCACCTCGGCGCGTTGCGCGGCCCGCCAGCGCCGTTCGCCGGCGATAAGTTGGTAGCGTGCCTGATCAGGGCGCACGAGCAGCGGCTGCAACACGCCATGTCGCCGGATGGAGGCGGCCAGCTCATCGAGCGCGGCTTGGTCGACGGCGCGACGGGGCTGATGCGGATTAGGGTCGATCAAAGCGACGTCGATCAGTTTGGCATCGGCCAGGTCCTCAACGCCCACAGCTTGAGGGGTGAAGAAACCGGCCAGAGGGTTGCGCGCGGTCGGCCGCGCCGTCGTCTCTCTAGGCATGAGTCGCCTCCTCGACCGGGCGCGGCGTTTCGTCCACGCCCCAGGAGGCGAGCAGCGCCGCAGCGACCTCCCCGTAGGCGAGCGCGACATCGCTCTCCGCTGCGTAGTCTGTGATCGAGAGGCCGTGCGCCGCCGCCTCGGCCGCCTTGATACTGCGCTTGATTTCGCCCAAGAGGGGGACGCGTCCCGCGAGGTGGGCGCGCACAGCCTCGGCCGTCTCGCGTCCGTGGAGCGTGCGGTAGTCCACCATGGTCAGGAGGACACCGGCAATCTGGAGCGTGGCATTGAGTTTCGACTTGCGCACTTCGGCGATCGACTCCATGAGCAGGCCGAGGCCATAGGCGGCGAGGTACTCGGGCACGACTGGGATGATCACGGCCGTTGCCGCCGTCAGCGCGTTGATCGTCAGTAAGGAGAGCGACGGCGGACAGTCGATCAGGACCACATCGTGGGGTGTCACGGTGGCGGCGAGCATCTCGGCGAGCACGTATTCGCGGCGTACGGCGTGCTGCAAATCGACCTCCGCACGCGCGAGCCCGATATTGGTGGGCAACAAGTCGCGGCGCGGTTGGAGAGTGTGCAGATAGGGGTCGAGCGTGAAGGTGTCCCGCTCGGAGAGATAGGCGGTCATGGCCGTGTACAGGGTTGTGGTCAGGGTATGTGGGGGCACACCGACGGCGTTGGTCAGGCTACCTTGGGGGTCGAGGTCGACTAACAACACCCGCTGGCCCCGGTCGGCTAAGGCGGTACCGAGGGCTAAAGCGGAGGTCGTTTTAGCGACCCCGCCTTTTTGATTGGCGATGGCGATAATTTTTACTTTGCTCATGCGGGCCTCCCTTTGTCGTCTTTGTCGTCTTGACGGTAATCGTGCCCTTTCGCCTCCTGGGCGCGTAGCCGCCTCCGCTCGTCGCGCCACAGGAGCGGGCGTGGGTCCAGGCGCACCAGCTCGCCACGATCCGGGTCCCAGCGGCGCTCGAGGCGCGTCAGGCCGAGCCGTTGCAGGTGCTCCATGTTCGCCTGGGCGCGTGTGGCCGGGATGCCCGTCTCCTTGGCCATCCGCGCGGCGACGGCGGCGAACTCCGCGCGCGTCCACCAGGGGGCGTCGGGCGGGTCGTAGCGGTCGGGCTCCTCCTGCAGGTGGACGATCTGGCCGCGCAACATGCTCGCCAGCGGGGTGACGATGCGGACATGGCTACCGGGGCCGCACACAGCGATGCGCACCACGGCGATGTCGTCGTCGGTGGGGGGGCGCCCAGGGCGGGTGATACTGATGCGGAAGCCCACGCCGGCGGGGGTGTCAGGGTCGATGCTCACGACGACGCCCATATCGTCCGCGGTGCGGAACGAGGCGCCACGGAAGCCGCCGAGGTCGAGCGCCCCCTCGTAGACAAGGCGGCGGTCGTCGATGAGTGTAAGGTCGTGGCTCGGGAGGGTGCGCGCGTGCAGGTGCCCGCCCGCGGTGGTGTCGTTCATCGGGCTATCTCCTCTGTGCCATAGAGCGCGTGGTAGAAGCGCGTGGCCAGGTCCCACTCTAGCGGCTCGTGGTCGGCGTCGCTGGGGGCGCGGCGGCGGTAGAGTGCGGCCACGTCGATCTCGCGGAGGGTCGAGTCGGCCCCTTCGTCGCTGGCCTCCTCGTCATCGTCGACGTCATCAGCGGTAGGCGGCGCGACGGGGAGCGGGAGGGCGAGGTAGCCGCGCTCGTCGGCGACGTCGTAGACCTGGCCGCGCGGCACGGGCTGGATGGCCCACGCGCCGGTCTCGTAGACGACGAGGTAGGCGTCCTGGCCGCGCCGATCGTGCCAGACGGCCCCGCCCAGCACGTCCTCGCTGTGGAGGTCGCGGATTGCCTCGAACGTCCGGCTCAGGCGCTGATCGTCCCGCAGGTGGCCGCGGGGCGACGTCGGGCGCGGCCAGAGGCGGGCGAGCCGCCGGCGCTGGGTGTCCATCTCGATCGCGATCGCGGCGAGTTGCTGATCGCAGTCGTCGCAGATTGCCACGCGGCCGTCGGCCGTCTGTCGGTCATAGTGCGCGACGTGCGGATCGATCAGGCGCAACTCGGCGAGGGGCTGGGCCAGGAAGTCGGCGGGGTCCACGTCCCGCGCGCAGCGCGGGCAGCGCGTCGTCGGGGTGGGATGTTGGTCCGGGGGCACGGTCTGCTGCATGTAGGCGTGCAGGTCGGTCCGTCTGGCGTCGTTATTACTCATGGGTCTTCTCCATGTCCACGGGAGCCTCCGCAGCCGGTGTTGTGACGGCGCCCTCAGTGGCCACCTTCGTCCTCCGTTGCTTCTTGCGCGTGGGGTGCCCGACTTGCCCCAGGTGGTTCTCCCGGTACGCGTCGAGCGCGGCCTGCGAGATGAGGTGGGTCCCCGGACTGCCCAGCGCGGTCTCCAAGGTGCCACGCTGGATCGCGCTGTAGACGGTCGCGCGCTTGACGCCCAGGATCTCGGCGGCCTGAGTGGTCGTGAAACGGGGGGTCCTGTAGAGCGGGTCGTCGTGTTTCTTGCCGGGTAGCGGGGTGTTGTCGCCAGCACCCCGCCCCCTCAGAACCGGACGTGCGCCTCTCGGCGCATCCGGCTCAAGCTCGCCACGGTCGCTTTCGTTACTTGGTTTCATGTGTGCGG
>JAABUL010001299.1_pt1 | contig 48334 bp, 90 predicted proteins | sample 5559151 | NCBI WGS metagenome assembly JAABUL01 (sample SAMN10711876, study PRJNA513368) | rock metagenome | isolation source: Antarctica rocks | place: Antarctica: Victoria Land, Pudding Butte sud
GCTCCTCCCCCTTCCGCAGCCGCAGCGCCAGGGCTCGATTGTGCTGGATGCAGCGACCTGATCTGAGGCGGCGGCGGCACGGCGCCATGCCAATGACAACCCTGCATGTGACATGCTTCTACCCAAATCGAGTATGAACAAATACGCTGGTGCAGGTGCCCATGGCGCCGGCACTGGGCCTGCTGCTGCACGAGTGCTACTACAGCAGCTACAACGACCGCTGGGCATCGGACGGCGGCGACGGCCGCGAGCCGCTGCAACTGTCCGACTGGGCCGCCGCCGTTGACGCCTTCAAGGTAGGTGCCCCTGCTACTGCAGAGTGACACGTGTGTGACCGACAGCATGTCTCGTTCTGCAGTCGGCGCCGGAGTGCCACTGCATCCGATACGCGCATGATGCCGCTGCACACGGTGGTACAATCAAACTTGCAACCCTGCATGCAGCTCGCTGTCAAGCACAAAAAAGCTGCAAGCTTCAATTTGAAGCAAAGCCTGAGACTTTAGGTTGCTTTGTGACCTTCCTTATCAGTTCATTAGCTGCCCATGTTTAGGGTTTATCGGGCTGCAATTTCGAAGGGCATGCCTCAGTGGGTCTTTGCAAAAATAACCCTTGCGAAGTGGCGGCAGCATGCTAAGGGAATCGGCTCTCAGGAGGCGCTGCCGAACAGGCATTTCAGACTACATGCGTGTTCTGAACTACACGCTTGATTGCTGGTTTTCCAGCGAGCCACTTGTGACCGGCGCAGGCAGAGCAGGTGTACCCGCACATCGCGTCGTGCGACGCTGCGGAGAACGTCAACGCGATGTGGCTGCGCAGCCTGACGGATCGTGCCTACCACTTCAGCCGGTGGTCCTCTTCACCGTGTGTGGAAGCCTCCCTCCCCAGGTGCGTCCGGCGCGGCAGCACCTGCAGTTTACGCACACCACCTCGGAGGGGCACTGCTGAGGCGTTTTGGTAGGAGACTGATGGATGCCTGCGGCAGTCATGCAGCAACACTCCCCAGATGTGCCTGCCTGAGTGCGAGAGACAGTGTCACCGCAACCAGCAATACAGCAAAGTCGTCGATGTTTGTGTCTCTTGGCACATGTTCATAACCTTGCATCTCTCTTGCTCCGCGCTTCTCGATCTTGAAGGCTATACTCGGCACGCTTGCAGGCCCAGTACACTGCAGGCAGACGGCGATGTGTCTGCCGCTGTCATCGGCGGGTGTGAATCCTATGGCTTGCGAACAAGGCACGCTCCTGCCACTGCATCATTTGCCTGCTGCTGCTGTCTTAGTTTGCCGAGCTCTTCTCCTCGGGTTTCTGGAGGGAGGGGGCAGACGCGCTGGGCGCTGTCACATGCCGTGAACAGCATGCCAGCTGAGCATGACACATCGCCATGTGACGGCATGGAGCGTGGCCCGAGGCAGCCCACTCTGCACAAGCCTGGGTGGATTCATCAGCTGGCTTCTTGCTCCACTACAATCCCTGAATCTCTGACGATGCCCTCGTGTGCGCCTGCAGACCCGCACTTGGAGCCAAACGCAAACTGGGCAGCAAGCGCGGTGGCGTCGTCCCAGCCAAGAGCGGCGGGCAGTCCAGGCCGCAACGGTTGGACGCCGCCATCTCCGCACAGTTGGATGCCGAATGGAGCGACTGAGCGCATCGCAATGCGATTCGGGGCATAGTCAGAGTCTAGTGAGGGCATGGCTGCTAGGTAATTTGTGCGGAGCGTTGGCATCTCATGGACACTTGCACCGGCCGATGCCACTGTCATATGCTCGGCTGGTGAAGTTCTTGACCCAGCGATGCACGTGCTTGATCTTGAAGCAACGGAGGGAGCGCGCGTGCCATCCTTTTTGCAAGCCCGCGCGTCGTGGGCTTAAAGGCCCAACAAAGGAATTATGCGCGTGATTAGATGTGGAAAGCTGCATGGTTGCCGCCGCCATGCACATGCTGCTGGCAGGGCAGGGTGCGGCGAGGCTGCGACGGGATTGGCTGTTGGGCTACAGGCGGGAGGGACGCCTTGCTCGGTGGTGGACGAAATGACAGAAACGGCCGGATGTTACAGCGGGTAAGCGCAGGGTGCACTGAACGAAACCACAGGGTGCGCTGATCAAACCAAAGCGAGATGTTTCTGACGTATAGTTGTTCTCCACCAGGGCGGGGGGTCTGCGAGCTTCGTGCGGCGCTCAGGAACGCAGACACTGTACATCAGATGCAGGAGTGGTACACCAGATACTCAAGTACTTGTACACCAGATAGCTACCTAATTCCTATAGCTAGGCCGCCCCGCGCGGGGTCTGCGCTCAGAAACCTGAGCGCCAAACTGCAGCGGTGCGCCAGAAGTATGTGCAGCAGTGAAACCCAGCCGACGAAGGCGTGGTATCAGTGCGCTGGAAGAACCGATCGACGCTGACAGGCGGGCGAAGTGGCCCCGTCACGCCGGCTGCCGACAGGCTGGGGATGCGGGCGCGCAGCGACGCCAAAGTGTACAATAGGCAGCGCGCCGCGTCGCCCGCAGGCGCTGCTTCAGCAGTCGGGCTGCGTCGCCAACAGCGCCGCCTGCAGCTTCAGCTGGGTGGCGAGCAGGTCGCCGCTGCTGCTGCCGCCGCTGCCGCTGGTGCCTGCGCGCAGGGAGCCGTTGCCAGAGGCGGCGACGGCCGAAGCGACGCGCCGCGGCGAGCCCTGCGGCGGCGTCGACACGGCAAGGTCTGGCTGCTCGTCGTCCCGCGCCTCGGGCTGCGCCGGCTGCGCCTCCCGCTTGGCGGCCGCCTGCGGGTGGGGAAGAAGTACTGAGCTGCGCTGTCCTGGTCACTCCGAAAGGGCGCTCGGGGATGGCGTTGTGGATGATGCTGGCTATATGCTCCATTGAGGCGCATTTGCAGTGCCATGGTTGATGAGTCGATTCGCTGCACAGGGTAGTGGCTATTTGGTGGCATGCCCAACTTCTGGATGGCCTTCTCCCCGTATGGCATTCGCACACATGCAATTGTACACGTGATCAAGCATATCGAGGTGATGGAACAAGCGGCGTAAGGCGCAACAGGCGCAAGAAAGCAAGGGGCATGCCTGCGGCAAGTCGGCGCGGCTGGAGTAGCACAGCTGCGCGGCAGGCGCCGCCGGGCTGCGGCAGAGGGGCGAGCCGATGCAGTCCCACAGCTCGTCCTCCTCTTCGTCCGCAAAGCACGGCAGCTCCATCTGCAGCAGACACCATGCAGGATGGTCAGTGATCCTGGCAGTGTGCATGGGCGAGCAGGCATCTCATCAGAGGCAGCAAAGCAAAGCAGGGGCAGCCCGCCGCAGCGTGCAGAGGGGAAGAATTCAGCGCAGAAAAGACGGCAGCAGCAAAATAGATCTGATCACAGTAAAGGGGTAGTGCAAGCGGCAGAGAGCGCCGTGCCTGCGGGAGGCTGGATGGCAGCCACGCCGCCGCATCCGCCGCCGCATGCGCCGCCGCCGCCATTTCCGCAGCAACCCGCTCGCCCTCATCCCACGCCGCCTGGCCAAAGACGGCCGCGGCGCGCTCCGCCGGTGTCGCCCGGTGGCAGGCGGCGGCAGGGCGCCAGGGCTCGCCACGGGTCAGCAGCGCAGCGGCGTCCAGCGGGTCGAAGGTTGACTCACGCACTCGCAGCAGGCCCTGCGCGGTGCACATCATGAGGAGGGTTCAGCTGGTGCGCTTCAGCAGCATGAAGCGCGTCTTCCGGCAGCAACGCAGCCTGACTGCATGGTTCCCATTGCTGGCCTTGGATGTCGCATCCTCAGGGGCAGCTGGGTGCTGGCCAGAGTTGCGAGCAGGAGGCGGAGTGCCAGCAGGGGGTGTGCAGCAACATTCGCCATCATATGCAGTGGGCTGCCGAGACAGGCACTTCCTGTCGCTGCTGGCTGAGCCAAGCTGGACTCCGCCACGATCGCGTATACACATGAACTGAGATGTTGTGGAATCGAGAGTCGCGCATTGCGCGCACACACCTGCGGCGTGGCGGCGACGGCGCCAGGGCCCTGCTCCAGCAGCCGCGCCTTGCGGTCGGCGGCGAGGAAGCACGGCAGCGGCGACTTGCTCATGGGCTGCTCCGCCAGGGGCAGCGCGTCGAGCTTGCCGCCAAGCGCCAGCGCCCGCTTCAGCGGCGCCTGCTGCGACGCCGCCATCACCCACTCGTCCAGTGTGCGGTCGACCTTGGCACGCGCGAGCGCCTGCGGCGACAATTGACAGCACATGCGGGGTCAGCGCCGCACTGGATTCAACTCATGTTTGGGTGCTTGTGGGTTCAGGCGCCGGCAGACGGCAGAATGCCATGCTGCTAGGCTGTGCGACCGACTGCTGAGCATGGCGGCATTGGCATCGGGCTGCGCATCCAGCTGCACACGCAGCCGCTGAGTGAGTGTGACTGCGGAGTCTGTCACAGAGATGAAACCCTGTGAAACCCTGGGAGAAGGCGCGCACCTGGGGGCTGGTGGTGTCCTGCAGGAAGGCCTGCATCTCCGCGCAGGCCGCGATGGCCGCGGGGAAGTGCAGGTGGCGGGGGACGCCGTCGATAAACTCGGGCATGTCTTCCGGCCACATGGGCCCGTCCTCCTCCGGCGCGGCCCCCTCAGGCTCCTCCTCTTCCTCCGGCGCGCCCTGCTCAGGCTTGGGCGCTCTTCCCTGGAACCGGCGGCGCACGAAGGACACTGCGTCGTCGTATGTGAATGCCTCCGGGACTGCCGCCTGCTGGGTGGTAGACATCATGGATAAGGCTTCGGCAGTCATTGTTGTGAAGACCTTGGTACAAGCAGCGGTCTGAAGCGATGATGGCAACAGTTCAGACGCTGCTGTTCAGAAGGCCGTATGTAGGCGCTGTCACCGGCTGGGTGCAACCAGGGCACACATGGCGGCACCGACAAGATGCAGGAGCTGGCTGCTGCTGGCGGGCTGCACTGTGGACGCGACATGTTTCAGCATAAAGCTGGTGCACGCACCTTCGTCTCGGGGACAATCGCTGGGGTCATCGACTTCGCCGCGGCCGCCGTGGCGTCGCGGCGGGTGCGCTGCACGGTGTCGAGCTGTGCCGCCTCCTTGGGCTCGACAGACTCCTCGACCAGCCTGGGAAAGAGCGCAGCAGTTGCGTCAAACATGTGCAAATCTTGATGTGGGCAGCCGCAAAGGCGCCGCCCTACTTTGCTGTGCATGGCTGCCGGCATCCATGCACAGCAAGGCTTGAAACTCTCGAGTCCATGATTATCAGGAGGACTGTCATGCCCACCTGGAGGGCGTCTCGGTCGTGGCTGCCGCGGCCTTCCTGCCGCGGCGGAACAGGGCGAACAGGCCGCGCGACGCCTTGGGCTGAGCCTCCTGCTCGGCCTTGCCGGCCTTCGCGGGCTGCTTGGCGGCCTTCACAGCCTCCTTGGCCGGCCTGCAATGGGAAACAGCAACGCCGTCAGAGTGTTGCTGCAAGATTTTGCGTCAGCCATCTGGCGGCTCTGACCGCCGAGACATGAGGCTCACATGAAGGCTGGGCGGGCTGCCGGCCGAGGTACGTGCCAATGATGCGATGCAGAGTACAGTTGCAGACGACAGTGCTGTTTGCCGTAGGGCAACACTCGTGAACAGCACGATTGGCATAGGGCACAGCAACCTGCCCACCTGCTGCCGCTGGGGCTGGAAGGCTGCTGCACCGCCTCGCCAGAGTCGGCTGCAGCAGCATAAATGCCATCAGCACGCCGTCGCATCGCAGCTTGGGACGTGCAAGCCTGCAGACGCCGGCAAACCATGCACGAAGACGTCAGAGCAGACTGAACAGGGCAGCACCGTACCTGCGCTGCGGCCCGGCAGCATGCAGCTGAGGAAGCTGAAGGCGATCATGAACCGGCTGGCGTCCTGCAGGCAACAGCACGCAGGCTGCTAAGAAATGCTACACGTCAGAACAAAGGAAGCGCACCGGAACAGGGCCGGGGCAGCCACGGACGCCTGCAGCCAGGCCGCTGCGGCGACTATGCAGTGGCTGTCGCAGGCTGTCAATGCAGGCTGCAGCACTGGTGCAGCGCTGGTCGCAGGGAGTCAAGGCTCAAACTTGATGGCCCACGAACCTGGGGCGTACGGGCGGTCTGGGCCGGCTGACTGGCAGCTGCGGTCGCCATGGCTGCTGCGACTGGAGGTACGTACACCAATGGGGGGCGGGTCGGGGTCGCGGAGGCAGCAGACACGAAGAGAGAGAAGGAGAAGTGAGAGTGGCAATCGTCCGGGCATTTGATTTTGAACCCTCTCAGATTCCCGTTTCCGTGCTGAGTGTCCCGCCCTTGCATTATCACCGACCCCGTCGTCCCGCAGGCCGTGGGTTGGCGGCCCGTGCCACATGCCAGGGGCGAGCCTGCCTTCCAGCAGCCCTGCAGGGCAGGTCGCGGCCCTGGCAGCACACAGTCATGCCATGCATTATTTGCAGCCCGGCAGCTGGCCGTCACCGAGCGGACGTCACCACCGCAGTGGTCGGCACGGCGCCGGGCAAGACTCGAGCGGCGGCGGGCGCAAAAGCAGGTGGCAGTACAACAGGGGGGCAAGGGTCGAGGGGTTTGCTGGATGAATTTCAATAATTGGTGCGCGACACGCGCCGTCTAGGCCATTGCATTCAGGAGCGACGCATGAAAATCGATCCATTGGCGGCGCGGAGAAAGCTAGTCAGCCGAAATCGGCTGGAAGCTAGTTGGTGATCTCAATATAACCAAGTTCAAAAGTTATACATCAACACTCGACTAGTCATCGAGATTTTCTTCGTCGTTACTTCCTCATCCTCCTCCTCCTGTGGTTTCCTATCGACTTTACACTTTCAGCGGCATGCTTGGGCTTCAATTGAGACAGCAATGCTCTCGGTAGTAGTCAGAGATGTGCTCAATCCGCAGCGACCCGGAGGCGTGCATGATGGGTAGTGCAGTTGCTGGCGAGTACAGGAAGCTAGTTGCTGCATAGCTAGGTGAACCTCAGGTTTCAATTCCGACAGAGCAACCTGACGGAAGAGCAGGACCTGACAGAAGAGCGGGACCTGACCGGAAGAGCAGGCCCGGAGCGCTCATTACAAACTCAAGTCTAAACTGCCTACCTAGCAATTATTTGAGTCGCCGACTCACAGTTCGACCAGACAGAACCTCAACCAAGACGTGTACTGCCCTCAAGCACGCTGATCGCCTCAAAATCGCATGGATCCTGCGCGCGCCATGCCGCCATGTCAAAATCCAGGGTTCCCCATCCGCCTCGTCGAACCCCTCAGCGGATCAAACTGTTCCCGCGTCGCGCGTCGGTGTCAAGACCTCGTGTGCCAAAACTCAGGCCTCCCCGCCCTCCTCGCCAACGAGCAGCGGGCGCCCCTCCACCAGCTCCTTTGCGCGCCGCTTGTCCTGGGGGTACGTAAAGTGCAGTCCTGTGCGAACCAATGGGAAGCGCTGCATTAGGTGTCTGTAGCTGCGTACTCCTCTGCGTGTCTGAACAGCAGCATGTTGCTGTCGGCGCCAGAAGCCAAACATCGTCCTGGACAGCGGGTGGTGCAAAAACGAGGGACCAAACACGAGTTGATTGAGTTCCAGCCTGCCACACCTGTGTAGAAGAGGAAGCACAGGAACCACGGCACGAGCATGCACACGAGCAGCGCATTGCCCAGCGCCTCCGCATTCCTGTATGGTGTATATCATAAACGCTCAGTGATGTTCACCTGGCATCACCGCCACCATGCAGATGCAACAGTATGGTATTGCAACGCAGTTCGGCCATCAGGTCGTGCCTGAGGTCCTCTGCAGGTCTGCCTGACGTAGAGGCAGAGCCCTGCATGGCAGACGAGGGGATTCAGAGACATCATAGGTTGATGCTGACGCGGGCGACAGGCAGATGCCCTGAATGCCGCACGACATTCTGGCGACGGCCAGTATGCAGTGTGCTGCGTGATGAAGTAGCAGAAGCGCAAGTACTGACACCACACTGTGGCTCACTGTAAAGCCGAAAAAGCGCTCGGCAATTACGCCGACGAGCGGCGCCGCGAGCGCGGCAAGCGCCATCTCGAAGGTGCGATCAAACGCGTAAATCAGGTTGCGCTGGCTGGGCGGCACCTGGCAAGGGACCACCGACATTTTGACTGATCAACATCGCGCCTTGACAGTGGTCAGCATCACAACGTGTCCTGCTGTATGGTGTCACTGACGTGATATCTGGACATCGACACAGCGAGGGGTCCGCAAAACCCAGGGCAATGCCTGCAGCTGTGCAGGCCAGCTGAAATGTTCCTGAACACTTCCTGAACACTTGGATCAGCATCATGACAAATTCGTAACGCCAAGGTGGTGCTGCCCACACCAGCTCCGAAAAGGCGGGAATGTCGAAGCAGGGCGCCGCCCAGCTGATCGTGGCTGCTCTCAGCATTTATTTTCACGGAGTTTCTGAAGTTTGAATACGGATCTTGTAGTTGTTCCCCTGCTGCCCACACCAGCTCCGAGAAGGCGGGGTTGTTGGAGCAGGGGGCGCCGCCGCAGCAGCTGATGAGTGTTGCGCAGTAGGTTTGGAACCGCAGAAACAACACCACAGGAACGGGAGACCGCCATCAGAAACCGGAATGATTCATCTTCTGCAGCGCACCAGCTCGGAGAAGGCGGGATTGTTGAAGCAGGGCGCCGCCCAGCTGATGAGGCAGCCCATGGCGGTGAGCACCACCGCATGCAGCGCCACCGTGCCCGGCTCCCCATTATGCGGCAGCCCCTGCACCAGGCGTGATGTCAGTGCCAGTTTCACCTGCAGCGCGGCTGGACAGGAGATCATGCACCATAATGAGCTCAAGCATGGCACTGCAGCGTTCCGCCGGGCCATGCCAAGGTCGCTCGTAATGTGCTGACTGGATGCGTCAGGCAAGGCGTTCGGTCCGCCAGCGCGCCTCGGAGTGCGGTCCGTCTATGTTTTGCCACGGCGGAAGCAGTCACGGCAAAAGAATGGCAATGGCTGCCGTGTCCTGGCAGCCGGCAGGTTACGGGCGGACCTTGAGCAGTTTGAAAGAGAAGGGGACGCCGGCGGCGACACCGAACTGCGTCGCCGCGACAACTGCGTCGCCGCGACAACTGCGTCGCCGTGATGTAGCCACAGTCCGCCTAGTGTGTTTTATGCAACACTATCACAGGTCGGGGCCGGACCTTGAGCAGGATGAAGGAGAAGGGGACGCCAGCGGCGACGCTGAACTGCGTCGCCGCGATGCGGCCGTGGTCCGGGTAGTGCCGCGCCGCGATGTCGCCAATCGCGCCGCCCACCAGCCCGCCCAGCGCGGTGCCGCCCAGAAACAGCGCCTGCAGCAGCAGTCTTCAGGTAGAGCCATGTAGTCTCATGCACCAGCAGAAACGCCGCTGCCGACAGCAGTGGATGCTCTGCTGCAGTGCGCAAGGCTCGGATCCATAGCGTTTCAGATGCATAAGCAGGGCTGAGGATGCTGGCAGGCACCCAGACTGAGCAGACGCACAAAACAGATGATGCAGTGGGCGTTTCAGGCGGCCGGATCGAGCAGGCGGGAAGCTCACATATAGCAGTGCGGCGTTGAAGTCTGACATGCCCAGCAGCTGCAGGTACAGTGTGAAGAAGACCATTGCATTCCTGCGGTTCACACATAGCGCTGTGTGCACCTCGTTGCTCCGCAGGGTGCGACAGCGCAACCCCGCCGCAGCATGCATATACAGGGCAGCGCCCTGTCTGCTTCTGCTCCCCCTGGCAGCACAGTCAGCACAGCAGCGGGCTCTCCGGAGCAGCACACATGCAGCCGCAGAGGCATGCGCACATGCCAGGACCAAGGGTGCGCCTCCTCATGTATCCCTGAATCGTTTGATAACAGAAGTCATTGAAAGAGTGCCCACCAGGGGGTGCTGCCGACGACGCCCTGCAGGATGACGATGCCGAAGGTGGGCAGCTTCATGAAGGCCGCCGCCGCGCGCAGCGTCTCCCCCAGCAACCGCGCCTCCCCCGCCTTGCCCTCGTACTTGACCTGCAATTTGTCTACAACATCAGCATCTTGGATGGGGCGCAACGATTGGGCGCTGGTGTTTTTCCCAACGGGGTTTGATCGCAGTGCCGAGCTCCAGTTCCTCTTTTTTGCTCACCAATGCAGCTGGCGAAGACGGCACGCCATGCCAGCCACAGATGCGAATGCCCCAATATGCAGCAGTGCACATGTGGGCGTCACCTGGGCATCGCTCTCGAAGCGGGGGTCGTGCGCCAGAACGAGCGTCGCCGCGCCGATGGCGACGCTGATAACCGCCACCGTCAGGCACACAAAGCGCCAGCCCTCGATGCCCAGCGGGTGGAAGTGGCCTGGGAGCAGGAAGCATGGCTTTGATACAATGGAACTCGAGGACTTCGTAGCGCAGCCGCTTGATGTCCAGCAGCCCCGCGCTTTCGAACCGCGGGTCAGCTCCACGCCAAAACCACAGTCAGTACAGAACGTGGCACATGCCAACTGGCTGCTGCAGGTTGCACGGGGGTATTGTGGTGACGGGTAGAGTGTGCTCAGAGTGAAAGGCAGGCTATGACCTCGAAAAGTCCCAGCACGCTGTACGCAAAACAGGGGAGGACGGGCCCGAGCCCTGCCAATGACCCTCGAGACCCAGCGCAGCGGCAGACTTCGTCAGGAAGCTCACCCACATTTGTGCCGTACAGCGTGCCGAGCATGGCGCCGAGGGCGCCTGTCAGGTACAGCATGCCGAAGGCCTTGCCGCGTTCCAGTTCGTCATAGTAGTCCGCGATGAGCGACTTGCGCACACGAAATGGTCAAGACGTCACACACTGTTTCTGTGCTTCTGTACCTTATACAGGTTTTGCAGGCCCTTCACAGGCTGTATCGTCAGTATTTTCGCTGGCGAACTTTACAGTGCCGTCCTCACTCACCTGGCCATTGGGGATCACCTGCAGAGAGGCACAAGCATGCTTTAGAAGAGGAAAAAAGCTACAAGGCTTCAATGGGGGCTAACATACGAGCGACTGAATCGCAGGCAGCCACAGGCAGCAGCCATGTGGCGGGGGCTTACCAGGGACAGGCCGAAGCCATTGACGGCCCAGAACATGGCGCCGGTCACCACGCTGTGCGTGCTGGCAAAGCCCGCCGTCATGAGACCCCACAGGAAGCACCCAAAAGCGATCACCCACACCCTGTTGTAGTAGTGCCCTGCATGCCGACAACAAAAATCGCGTCTGCATGAGAAGTTGCATATATGCAACGTCCTCTTGACAGCCAAGAGGGCAAGTCGGCCTGCTGCACGGCATGACCCGGGCTAAACAGGGTGAACATGCGGCGTTGTCTGTTGCGCACCTGCCAAGCCGCCAAGAGGGGAGGCCAGCGCCTGCACCACCGCGCGGCTCAGGGTGCACATCCCGAGCTGGGACGGCGTCGCGCCGAAGCTCGCACCAACAAAGCGGTACAGTGCTGGAAGGATCTGTGAACATGAGAACGACAGAGCTCGTAGGGAGGAGGGAAGGAGAGTGTTGGCCATAAGGCGCAGGATGTAGTGCGCCTGTGCAGGACGGCAGGCGCAGGGCGGTGGAGGTGCCCAGCACAGCGCTGCCGGCAACGATGCATATTAGGGAATTGCATGTCAGCACACTCCTTGACGCCACAGTTATTTTAATTGGGTCAATTGACTCTGCAGCACTGTGGAAGTGGCGGAGGCGGTAGTGGATATGCCCAGCGCGGCGCTCCCTGCTACGATTTATACTTTCGTTCCCGTACACTTGTGTTCTAGCATGCATTGAAAGGGCGTGCCATCAAGAGTGGCGAATGATGTTAATGGTCACGACTTGCCTGCTCATCGCTGCGCTCCATGATGCCTGTGACGTGGCAAGATAGACGTGGGGCCTTGCAAAACGAACAATAAGTATCATCGACAAAGCTGTGCATGACATGTGGACGCACCCGCAAGATTGACCATCGTGGTCGTGAGCGCTTTCTGACGCGTTCTACTCGTGCGCCCGTTATTGGCATTCGAGAGCAGAGGCTCCTCGAGGCCACCAGCATCGTGCGCAGCTCCGTTGCTGTGCGCTGCGGCTGCTGCAGCGCTATCAGTCTCCTGAGCGCCGCTAGCCGCTGGGCCCGCCATGCCAATGGGGTTGAGGTGTATTCACGGCAGGATGTCAAAAATGTCCAGTATTTTGTGACCAAAAGCGAGCACTGTCGCCTGTGCCGCCCTGCGGCAACACGAAGCAGCAAGTGGACAAGAAGCCCCCGCAGACGGTGAACGGGTCTGGGTCTTAGGCAATGATCTTCAATCAATATAATTTGGAGGATAAGCGCAATGACTGCTTGAATGCAATGCGTTCCGTCGGAATACTGCGACAGAATCTAGGAAAGTGACGGCTCAGTTTGTGCTGACATTGTCAGTGTCGGAGATCCACGCAAAAGTGGAACTGCTGTCTGTGAGGTGCTGCTGCTCAACGACAGCTTACCAGCTGAATGACAAAACGACGATGAGAACCCTGCGCGGCCGCCAGCGATGAAATACGACAGTGATAATTAAGATCTTGCTTTGCGTGCCACGTCGGATTTCGGAACGCGCGGAGGAATGCCGACAGCAATATCGGCTGCTGTAGTGTGTTTTGTTGCGTTGGAGCTCGCCCTGGTGCCTAAGCTACCTCAATGAAACTCGTGGCTTTCGGTACTTGCGCCTGTTTCCATCTGTAGAGCTTGGCTGCGAAAGCTGAGAATTGAATTTCGCGATCCGCCAGGGGGCACCTGCAGGATAGCGCAATTCCTGCACGCACTCCGATCTGGTGTCAGCTGCTACGAGCAAGAATATTGTTTTGCAAGAACCGTTGCCCGTCATGATGGTGTGAGCACCCCACCGGCAGATGGAGGTGCGACATGCAGACAATGAACAAGCTGCAGTGCACGGCCTTTCACAGAGATGCAAATATGTGATCCAACTGTGACTGTTCTCAATCTCATGCAGATATACTACTCCTACGTCAAAAAGCGAAAGGACTTCGGCAAGCATGCCGCTTTCACGGCTCAAGAGGCAGACGTGCGTTCCCCAGGCCTTCGCAGTCGGTCATCATGTTCATCATTCGATGATCTTTTTGCAGTCAATTGCGCGTCGTGCATTCGCATGCACATGCAGTTGTGCCCATGCAAGCACTCCACTGTCGACGAACAGTCTGCGCCGCAGGCGCCGCATGCCCACGTCCCTGTCAGGCCGTGCGCAAAGTGCTCCCCAATGCTCTGCTTGCAGGTGCTGTTCGACCTGCGGCCCAACGAGGAGTATGCGCAGGAGCACATCGAGCGCAACCCGGGCAGCGTGGCGGTGCAGGCGGGCTGCGACGTATCGGCGCACGAGGCCAACACTGACGCCGTCGTCTATGCCGACAGCGGCATGGTGCACACCGAGGGCGGCTGGCCCAAGGAGGTGGACTCCACCGAGGCGGAGTCCGTCATCCGCTTCAAAAAGAAGGTGCGACGGGATGCCGTGCGGCACGGCACGACTTGGAGTGTTGGTGTTCTGTTTGATGGTGGGGCGGATGAAACGCCACGCGCTGCCTCTGCTGCATCTGTGAAGCGCGGTGCCGTAGCTCGGACGCGGGCGCCGCTGCTGTCAACGCAGCGATGAGCACCTTCCGCCCTGAGCACATTCATCGGGTCGGGCTGAAGCCCGACCTGAATTGCAACCGGCGACGCGGTGCAGATCGAGAAGGACGAGCAGTACATAAAGACGGTGGTGAAGCTGGCGGGCGTGGTGGAGGGCCTCATCAAGTGCAACAACGCCATCGACATCTACGAGCAGTACTTTCCAGAGGTGCGAGTGAATCTGTTTGTTATCGACATGCTGGCCTGGAGCTGTTGCTGAGAGGGCCCGAGGGGGATTGCGAGATAGAGGAGAGCTTCCTGAATGGGAAGCTCCTGCCTTGCAGCTGGATGTCCGTCAGCATCACTTGGTATGCATTCCCTAAGTAGTGCACCATTTCAGTACTCCAATTATTCTTTTGTCCACCTTGCAGGGGCCGCCGGAGCCAGCCAGCAGCGGGCCGGCAACGACGGCAACGGTGGCCGTGCTGCGGGACCCGACTGGCGCCAAGCGCGGCGCGACCTACCTGGCCTGGCACCCCGACGGCGGCCGCCGCCTCGCCGTTGCCTACTCCATCATGGTGTGCACCAGAAGGGATTCTAAGCAGGAAGTAGTGCTGATGTTGTGAATGTCTTGCCACGCAAAAGGATAGCCATCTAGACACGCACACCTCGAAGGCCGGCTGCTGGCTTTCCAGTGACGGACACAGACATGGCCAGCGGACGTGTCATGAGATGCGCATCGACCCGCTGCCATCGCAACCTGTGCGTGCAGGAGCTCAAGAGCGACCGGCCGGCATACCGCAGGCGAGCGCGGTGTGGGACCTGGCCAGCCAGAAAGGCGTGCTGTCAATTCGCACATCAATCTTTTGGTTTAATATGTGCAGGAATTTCAAAAGCAGCCGCCCGGCATGCCGCTGGCGTCCGCGGTGTGGGACCTGGCCAACCCAAACACCCCGGAGACGCTGCTGCAGCCGACCAGCCAGGCCACCTGCATCAACTACAACCTGAAGGACCACAACGTGCTGGGCGCGGGGCTGTACAACGGCCAGTTCGCGGTGTTCGACCCGCGCAAGGGCTCCTCGCCAGTGGAGTGCACACCCCTGCTGACCAGCCACAAGTGGGTTTATGTGTCTCGCCGTTCCACCTGAATGGCACGTTGTTCCTGTCTGATGATTCCGGCCCTGAGAATCTGTTCGACATTGGCGGATGTGTGAGCGCCTATGTCTCTGGCGAATCGCTCGAATAGCGAGCGCGCGCTTGTCCGTGTGCCGCAGGGAGCCGGTGTTCGACTTTGCCTGGCAGCTGTGCAAGACGGGCACGGAGGCGATGACGGTGTCCACGGACGGCAACGTGCTGTGGTGGGACATCCGGCGGCTGGGGGAGCCGCTAGAGTCGTTGACGCTGCTGCCCAAGGGCGGCCAATTTGCCCTGGGAGCGGTGAGCAGGCTCTAAAACCTCTTTGACGATTCTCACATCCCTGGATGCCTGGGGGAGCCGCTGGAGTGGCTGATGCTGCTGCCCAAGGGCGGCCAATTCGCCCTCGGCGCGGTGCGCAGACTCAAAACCCATCATACCTATAGGAATTGGCTGGCGAAAATGTATGCGAGCTGCTGAAGTCGCTAACGCTGCTGCCCAAGGGCGGTCAATTTGCCCTCGGCGCATTGCGCACTGCTCGTGCTATCGTTGTGCAGTGCTGAAGCACTGCAAAGCCTGGCACACCTGTGCATCGCTCTGTTGGAAGTATTGTAAGTGTTGCGCTGTGTTCCCAGCGCAATTCTACAAATCCGCAATCAACTGGCATGCGTCCACAAGATGAAGTACAAACATCACTGGACTCACCTGCGGGCCCGGGCCCGCCAACTTCCTTGTCAGCGTCGAATCACTATTGATCGTTCCCTGAAGCGAATTTTGTTGGTTGTGCAACATTTGTGAACTAAACGCAGATGTCGCTGGACTATACGCTGGCGGCGGGCCCTACGAAGTTCATCGTCGGCACGGACTCCGGCGTCCTGTTCTCCTGCAACCGCAAGGGCGGCAAGACGCCTGCCGACCGCATCACCTCGGCGCACACCGGTGCGCGTCGCCTTTCAACCTATTCAAACCCTTAGTCTTTGCTGCACCTCCGCGATCCTGCCGTCAATCTTGCTGGCGGCCTGCAAGCCCGCTGTGAGGGAAACCAAGCAGGTCCGGCAAGTGGCGCCAAATGTAACGCGCAACATCTCTTATGGACACAGAACGCTGCGTGGGAAGTGATGATCGACGGGAGAACCCCTCTCATTTCGCTCATTTATGGCAGGGCACCACGGTCCGGCGTACGGGGTGATGCGGCACCCGACCTTCAGCAAGTACTTCCTCAGCGTCGGCGACTGGACGGCGCGCCTATGGGCGGAGGACCTCAAGGCCCCCGTCATCACCTCCCCCTACCAGCCGCACGAGCTCAACGCCGGCCGCTGGTCTCCCACCAGGTGCAAGAGAAACGAAGCAGACAAATTTACCTGGCACCGTTCCCTTGTGCAGCCGTTTAAACTGCTTGTGGCGAGCGGCCTTTCACCATCTGCGGTTTGTGTGGGACGGCATGCTGTGGCTCTACCAACAGAAGGCCTTGTTGACAAGAGGCCGCAGCTGAATATCAGGTGTGCGCTGCAGGCCGGGCGTGTTCCTCACAGCAAGGGGGGATGGCGTCGTCGACATATGGGACTACTTTGACAAGCAGCACGAGCCGGTGCTGTCCACTCAGGTGCGCCGCCGCAAACAAGTACACGCCTGTGGAGCCGCACGCCCTCGGCTGACGCACGCATCGCGCAACTGCCTTCTCAGAAGTTGAGCCTGATCTGGTGCTGCACATCGAGGGCCACAGCCAGCGAGCCGTGTGGTACCAGACAAGGCCACGCCGCCAGAGGCTCACAGAGGTGGTGCCCACGGTTATGTTCAGCCAGACACATCCACATGCACAGGCGATCTGTGAAACTTGCCGCTGTGCTGCAGGTGTCGAGCTCGGCGCTGATGTCGCTGCGGGTGCGGGAGGGCGGCGGTGAGCTGGCGGTGGGCTGCGTGGACGGCACCGTGACCGTCATGAAGCTGTCAGCTGCGCTCTACGAGCCGCAGCCCAACGAGCGGGCCACCATCGCTGCGGTATGACATGTTCTTGAGGAGTCGCAGTCATTGTGTTTTATGTTTCCTGCTTGTACGAGCCGCAGCCCAGCGAGCGGGCCACCATGCTGCGGTACGATGGTTTGACCATCTGCAGCAACACCTCTCTTTGGGCCTGCCGCGGCGTCGTAAAGCTGGCCAGCAGTGTTGATCAGCATCAGCATCAGCATCAGCCCACTTCAGCATGTGGGTGGGCCCTGCGCACATGGCGTCTGGCATACTTTTCCAGATTCGTCACACGAAATACATTGAATAATCACGTTCTTTGCGCTCTTCCCTGCATGCAGATGTTTGAGCGGGAGTGCAACCGGGAGAAGACCCTCGAGAAGGTCGCCAAAGAAAACAAGGTGCGCTGACTGCATTCCTGAGGCTCTCATCCGCGCGGCGCCGGCACACCTGCACCGCTGGTGCCGTTGCCATTCGACTTACAGGCGGCACTGCCGCTCGCCAGGCGACATCGAATATGTTGCATGTGCCGTAAACCCTTTTAATACCCAAGAGATGCCATTTGGCCGCTGACGCAGCCTGCTCGTTGTGCGTCCAGGCCAAGGCGCGGAAGGCGGCAGACGCCAGCAAGGCTGTGAAGGCCGACGGCGGGCCAAAGGACCCATTGACCTCGATCGCGCACGCCGAGGCTGAGTTCTACCGCCTAACTGGCATCAAGCCGCCGGAGGCACCGGCAATGGCCGAGGCAGCTCCTGCGGTCCCAGCCGAGGCGACTGCCGGTGAAGCGCCACCCGGCGCAGCAATTGCCGCGTTAGCTGCCGCTGTAGCTGCGACACCGGCAGAGGCCATCATCGCGAAGCTGCCAGCTGAGGCGGCAGACGACACACCAGCAGAGGCTTGATGCGGCATTTGCGGGCTGACTCTGGTTTGTTGAAATAGTCAGCAGGCCTCGCGACTTTCAGTACTGCAGTTCTGTGCATCTGGTTGATTGGCGTGAATCGCTTGCGACTCCTTGAAATGTGTTCTATGCACTAACGACACGGCGAGACAGGCTGTGACATTTTCAATGAACAGGAAACATGAAGTCGACGGTGGAATGGAGCGGCCGCTTCGTGGACTTGCAAAACCATTACAGCACACTTGATCACAGCCAACAGTACCAAGAATCCCTGCCACCGCACTACAGTGCACAGTGGGCACACACTAGAATGAGCACGCTCGCAAGCAAGTGACACTAAGTAGCCCTGCTTTAAAACCATGCACTACGCCGCCGAAAGCTGACCGATATGATACACACGATCCCCTAAATGACACATATACACATAGCTGGAGTTTGCCGGCGCAGCAAGACACTGCGCCGGACCTTCATTGACCTGTCCTTCCTGTACGCTGCTGCTCTGCTTACCGCAACAGAGAGAAAACTAAACAATTTTGTGTAAAGGCGGGCCGTCTGCGCAGCGTGACGGCCCTGCGTCTTGGTTGTGAAGCAGCGCCTCTTGAGCGCAATGCCTGTGCTTGCATAAGCCGCCTGCAGGGCAAGCCGGCTCCTCTGTCTTGGGTGTGAAACTCGCATCGCTGGCTCCAGATTTCAGCGATTGCCAGCGGCGCAGCCCTGTCGAGGACAGGCGCGCCGGCTACCGGCTGCCCTTGTCTACAGGCTGCCCACGAGCATCCGAGAGTGGTCGACATGCCCGAGCGGCGGCGAGGCGACGGCGAGGGACCAGTCCACGCCCCGGCCGCCGCCGCCGCCGCCGCCTGGCGCCTTGGCAAAGTGCTGGACTGGTCGCCAGCCGTTGACCGCCAGCGACGGCGTGCTCGGTTGGCCGCCGGGCGAGCTGGCCTCGCCGCCGCCGCCGCCGCCGTAGCCGCTGTAGCCGCCGCGGGGCGCCAGCGGCGCCGCGGTTGGAAAGCCGAAGCTGGCCGCACGGCCGAAGCTGGTGTCGCGGCCGCCCAGGATGCCGCCAAAGCCGTGCAGCAGCGTCTCTGCAGACGCAGCGCTGGGTGGTGATCCGGCGGAGGCGCCGAAGTCGCCGCCGCCGCCGCCGCGCTCATCGCCGAAGCTGCCGCTGCCGGAGCTGGCGCCGCCATCGGCATAGGTGCTGCTGTGCTGTCGGTGCGCGGCCGCCGCCTGGATGCGGCCCCCGCTCACGGGGCTGCTGTTGACGGGCTGCCCGCCTGATGCCGGGCTGTCAAACCCGCCCCGCTGCTGGTAGGCCTCGTGCTGGAAGGGCGTCGGCGCCGAGGCCTGCGCCGAAAGGCCGCTGCCGCGCGGCGAGGCTGCGCCGGAGCCGCCGCCGCCGCCGCCAAACAGCGAGAAGGGCTGCGAGCCGACAGGGGTGCGCGGCCGCGGCGGCGGCCCCTGCGGCACATGCGGCGTGGCAGCGCCGCCGCCACTGTGCGACAGGGACCGCCCGCCGTGGGGCTGCTGCTGCCCGTTCTGCGGCGCCCGGCCCCCGCTGTGCAGCGACCGCCCATTCTGCAGGATGGCGGCGCCCATGCTGGGGTGGTGCATGAGCGTGAGCTGCTCCGGGGTGAGGGGCGCCAGGGCAGCCAGCGCTGCCTTTGTGTTGCGTGACATGACGCCGACCGCGCTGCTCTGAGCGCCTGCAGGCGACATTCGCAATGCTGACTATGCAGGCTTGGGCGCAACTGCATCCAATTTTCGAAGCAAATGCATTGTGGTGGGTCTGAACTGAATACAAGTCCTTGTAGCCGGAGCCCTCGATCCACGGCATCGAAACACATCAATGCTTCAAGCGAAGGCACATGGCAGAAGCACTGCCCTGCAGATTGAGCTCAGACACATGTGCACACCTCTGGTGAGGTGCGTCGCGGTGACCGCCACGGCCGCGGACACGGCGGCCGCCTCGTGCGCCGCGGCGTCCTGCAGCACAGCGTCCAGCTGCGCCTGGTGCGTACGCTCCGCACCCACCGCCGCCACCTGCAGCTCTGCCACCTGGCGAAGCGCAGATGCAGCGGCGTCAGCGCCAAAAAGCCATCACAGTATGGTTGCTCGACGGTCTATGTTGTGTGCATGCTTGTCAGCGCCCAAGGCTGAGTGTGCATTCAAAGCTGGGAGCGTGGAGCTTTGGTGCGATTGCAGGGCATGCAGTGCACATTTTTATGTGGATCTGAGCACGAGACCCTCAAGAAACGAGGGGTGCAGAGACCAAGCACAAGCATATTTGATGATACATGACAGATACAGAAGATGCACACCTGGCGCTCCAGGGCGGCCATGCGCTCGTGCAGCGCCGCGGCGCCGTGCAGATGCGCCGCAAGCTCGGCCTGCGCCGCCACGCAGCCCGCGCAGATGAGCTGCTCGTGCTGAGAGCTCGGTGACGGGGAGGGCGCCGCGTCCCTGGCGGCAATAGCTCCCAGCGACGTAGCCGCGAAGGGTCGCGGCCAGGGTGATTGGCCCGGCGACACAGCTGGCTGCTGCGGAGCGGAATCCTGGAGATCCGCCGCCGCCGCCGCTGCTGCTGCAGGGGTGGCTGCCCACGTACCGCCCGGGGCCGAAACCACTGGCGCTGCTGAAGGCGAAGGCCAGGACGCCAGCTCGCAGGACCGCGCCGCCGCGCTGGCGCTGGGCAGCACGCCCGCGCTGGCGTGCGGCATTTCGGCTGTGCGCGGCGTCAGGGGCGCCGCCACCGCGGGGGCGGCCATGCCGCCAGCCGCCGTGGCAGGGTGGCCATCGGTCTTGGGGTTGCTACCGGTGGCGCCGGCGCTGCCGCTGCCGAGCATGCCTGCGGACCGTGCCAGCCGCCGCGCCCACGTCATGGCGCCGCCGGCCTCCTCGGCGGCGGTCGGCGTCGCAGGGGCCGGCGCTATGGCGGGCGAGGCGCTGCTGCTGGAGCCGCCAGCGGCCGACCCCGGCCCCGCCGTGGCGGCAGCTGTTGCCGACGAATGCGCCTGCTGCTGGTGGCCCGTCTGGCTTGACGCCTGGTGGCGGGCGATGGCCAGCGCGACCGTCGGCGGGTGCGTGGTGGAGGGTCGGCCGCCAAATGCCGCGGCGGAGAGGGCAGAGTCCACCGAGGCGCCGTCGTCGCTGCCCTGGCGGCTAAGGCTGCGGCTGCGCGGCTGCAGTGGCCCGCCGCCGGATGGCCGCTTTGAGCCGCCCAACTGCTGCAGCGAGACCGAGCTGCCCATTCGCCGCCTGTGCAGCAAAGCGGTCAAGTGTCAGTCGAACTAACTACTGAAGACCAGCTGCATGCACCTGCATGCTGGAGTAATGTGTTACTCCACATGCCCTTTTATGTGCTGCACGAGGTGACTTCGTCAAAGCTCTGACGCGCGATATGCACAGGCCACGCACCCGGAGATGATCTCGATGTCGCGCGAGGCGGTGCTGCAGCTACTGTTGAGCGAGGCGCATGACGGCGTGCGTGGCCGGTGGTGTTGCTCCGGCGCCGGCGGCGCCTCGTCTGCCTGCTGCCGCTCCGCACGACGCTGCTTGCGCCCCGACGCCACGGTCTGCCACTGCTCCACAGACTCTGGCGGCAGTGGCAGCCAGGCATTGAGCTTGCGAGCGGCGGCGGTTGCCGGGGAGGCGCTCCGCCCGCCCGGCGGCCGGCCCGAGTGGTCCCCCGGATCCCTCTCGGCGTCGCTGGCGCCCGGCGGCGTCTCGCCGCCGGCAGAGCCAGCCCCTCTCGACTGGGCAGAGGCCGCTGCTGCCGCGACGGCTGCCGTCACGGCACCGGCTGCAGGCTCGGCCTCGCTGGGGCCGGCCTCTGGAACGCTGGCCGGCAGCGCCGCGCTGAGCGCCCGCCGAGCCTTCTTGGCTTTCTTGCGTGCGGCCTTGGTGGCGGCGGCCGCCGCCGAGGCCTTCTTGCCACCCGCTTCGCCCTCGTTCTCCAAGCTGGCCAGCAGTGCAGCCTACAAATGCAGCGCAACACCTCTGTCAGCACCCAGGCAAGCTGATCTGCACATCTGCATAGTGAGTCGAAGGAACACCATGGTGCAAAGCTTCCGAATGCACATACGAGCAGAGTTTGGACATACGAGCAGATTCATACAAGCAACAGGTCAGACAGCTGACCTGGTTGGCGTCTGAGGCAGCCTGCAGGACTGCAAGGTGCGCCGCCAGCGCCTCCGCCGCTTTGGAGGCCGGCGGCGCATACTCCGACACGCACCGCCCGCGCCGGTCCCTCGCCGCCACCTGCGCCAGCAGGAACAGATGTTAGGATCACCAAGCAAGATTGGTCAGATGTGCGCATTGCCAATGCCCCAGCCAAGAGCAGGCTGAAAGATGTTGCAGATGACCTGACAACTCACCGAGGCGCCGGCCTCGAGCAGGGCGGCGAGCGCGGCGCAGGCATCGTTGCCGGCGGCGAACATGAGCGCGGTGCGGCCCAGCGCGTCCGCGAGCTCCAGCGTCGCGGCGCCCGCCAGCAGTGCCTCGCAAGCCGGGCCGCCGTCGGCTGCCGCCGCCAGCATCAGCGCCTGGGTGGTGGCAGAAAGTAAGACCATTTGCAAGGCCATTTACAGAGTGACGGGACAGGGTGCAGTGTGCATGAATTGTTGCCTGCATGATCCATAAGTCTTCACATCAAATGTGATACGACAGGGAGTGTCCATGATCATGCCATCTCGGGAGGTGCAGGTGTGATCATGCATTGCACCCAAAACAAGGGAAAGACGCACCGAGCTGCCGTTGGGGGCCCAGGTGTCGGGGACGGCGCCGCCGGCCAACGCGGCATTGAGCACCTGCACCGCTGTGGAGCCCTTCTCCCCCGCGCACCCCAGCAGCATTGCGTTCAGCACCTGCAGAAGCAAGGTCGACATTTGAGTTTACCTGCAACTGGAGGTCACATCATGCAAGCATGCTCACTTGTGCAGGACCACACACGGATGGACGACAAGGCACTAGATGCAGGAGTGCCTCTGGTGCGGGAAACCAGCTCGGACAGCGCATGCCATTCTACCTCGTGGTGTTGACACAGAGCTGCAACGTCGACGGGCGTCTGCCCCCGCGAGTTGGTCAGCAGCACCGCGGCCGGCGCGGCCTTTGCCAGGCTGAAGGCGGCCATGGGGTGGCCGTGTGCCGCCGCCAGGTGCAGCGGCGCGTCGCCGTGTGTGTCCACAGCCGCTGGCGGCGCCCCTGCCTCGAGCAGCGCCTCGACTGCCTCCTCATTGCCGTAGCCCGCCGCAAAGTGCAGCGCCGTGCGCCCTGTCATTGCATTCAAGCAAAGGTTGAAGTGTAGGCAAATAGGCGTTGATATTGTGTCTGAAAGCCGGTTGATCCGGACCCCTTATGAAAATTTTGTTTAGATCATTCGATGCATCTTTTAAAAGCTTTATTTAATGATGAAACAACCGGAGGCAAAGTCCCCGACCAGCCTCGAGCATCCTTACAAGCTGGCCGCCGCCTCACAGCCGGCAGCCGGCCGCTGGGCGGCTGCCGGTGCTGCCATCACGTGCGAGCAGCTGCTCAATCGATGCAGGGAGCGTGCATGGCAGCAATTATTTGCGGCAGCGACGACCAGCACAAGTGCAGCGATCACAAGGCTGGCAAGCAAGGCTCTCGAAGGAGTGTGCTGTCATGCTTGTAGGCGTCGGTATTTGCTGAAAGCCCGGCAGGAACGTTCCTGCATGGGCTGCGGCTGGGAAAGGCGCAGCCGGGTGCTGGACTGCATGTTTGCCACTGATGCTGCAATTTGCAGGCTGCCGAGAAGTTTGCCCAATCCTGCGGGCGGCGAATATGCAATCGTGCCCCAAGCCTGCCTCGTTGCCGCAAAGATGTTGAGACTCTGCCTGTGATGTGTAGCGAGTTGACTGTCGCCTTGCATTTGGAGGCCGGCGCCCAGCGCAACACGGTCACAGTCGTAGGGCAACACCTCGACTAAGGCCGACTGTTTCAAAGTTTGCCCACAGTGGGCACCCAAGCCGCTTGCAACCCGTTCCATCATGTTGGAATCTGGGTTTGCGGAATGCATGGCCGATGGCAGCGGCGCCAAGCCAAGTTCGGTTTGAGGATCGGATCGCCCTGAAGCTCACGTCGTGCGCGCGGCCCGAAAACCGGCACAGACACGGTAGCCGTGCAGCACTGTTGACTACTGCAACGATGTTGCTGCCATCGCACACACAAGCCCGAGGCCCGGCATGCTCGAGCCCTGGGCTTGTCCCTTTGAAATGAACATCAGTTGCCCAACTGTAGCTCGGCACGCAACTCACCATCAGTATCTCTCGACGCGGTGTCCTCGCCTCCGGCCTCCAAAGCCGCACGCAACTGCGACACGAGCCCCAGCTTCGCTGCGTTCAGCAGCCTCGACTCCTGCACCGGATGCCGGGTCGTGCGAGCGTGAGAGCTGCTGCTGGTCTCCCCCATCCTCCTGTCGTCGGCGTCTTCCGTGAGAGCTGCTGTTGGCTCCAGCGTGCCCCGGCTGCCTGGGGCACCCATGCTGACGCAAATTTTACAAAGCAGTTTCTTACAAGTGCGCGCGGAATTGCATCGACATGCGTCTTCACAGGTGACGACTTGTGCCCAGGATTTTCCCAAATTATGCAGGCACAAGCTTTCATGCTGATTCTTGTCCAGTCACATTTTCACTTTGGTCAGCAGCTTCAGCACTATTCAGTAGTTTGGCGATCTCCCGCCACCCGAGTTGCTGCCAGATCTTATTGTTTCTACTGCAATCATAACTACCTGCAACGCATCCAGCGGATTTGATTGCATGAAAGACAATTCAAATCTCGTTTTGTCCTCCGACCTCGTCGTGCTGGTGCCGTATCGCCGCGAGCATGTGCAGCGTTACCATGCCTGGATGGTGCGCCGCCTGCCCTGCCGCATGACCCTTGCCGCATGGCTACTGCACGATCTCAACGCACGCATGGGCACGCCCTTGCCATGATGGAGGGTTGCGATTCCTCAAGATCACATGCAGGAAGATGAGGAGCTGCGAGAAGCAACTGCATCGGAGCGGTTGACCCTCGAGGTGGGGCCGTTGCGGACTTTGGCACTGTATGTGCGAGAGTTCGACGCTGCACATTGCATAAAGTGAGACTTTGTGTGAGACTTTGGTGTCATTGACAGCAACCTATTCCTGCCGCAGGAAGAGTTTGACATGCAGAGGCAGTGGGCCGAGGATGCAGACAGTAAGTAAGCGCGCGGTGCTGAGCCGTGCATGGCGCAGCCGCCTGGCTTTGGCGGTGCTGGCGCCAGCACAAGCTGCGACTCTGTGAAGATGACTGAAGTTCTGCGACTCTGTCTGTCTGATCACGCGCAGAGTGCACCTTCATCGTGCTGGACCCCGCCATGCCAGACACAGAGGGGGCCGGGTGGCATGGAAAAGGTGCGTAACACCAATGCAGCAATGACGCAGAAATGCAGCTGCACGCACACACCCGGAAGCCACATATGATGCTGATCTGCACCGCTGCAGGCATGGCCGGCGATGTCAACCTTTTCTTTAATGACGCCGAGGAGGGCGTGAGCACCGCCGAGATCGAGGTGAGCACAGGCAGCCAGCATCCTTGCACCAGCAATCATTGTCAGGTACGAGGGCTGTGATGCGCCAACATTGGCTTCGTGCGGTGGGGTGGGGTGGGGTGGGCAAGGACACCTTGCTCGAGGCATCAACGCAAGTATGACTTGGTAATGCCATCACGTCCGCTGCTGTGCAGTGCGCAGGTCATGATCGCTGAGAAGGCCAGCAGGAGGCGGGGGCTGGCAGCCGAGGCGCTGTGGCTGCTCATGACCTACGCAGCCAAACACCTGGTGCGCCTGACGCTGCAGTGCCATGGGCAAGGTTGCTTTATCCCTGTAATCTGTAAATTTAGTTGCTTCAAATGTGCAGCTCAACCTCAAAAGAGGGCGGCTCCTCAGACAAGCTCCCATCTGCATTTGCAGGGCGTCACAAAGTTTCGCGCAAAGATCGGCGAAGCCAATGCCGCATCGCTGGCGCTGTTTCAGGAGAGGTTGGGGTTTGTCGAGGTTTCCAGAAGCAGCATCTTCCAGGAAGTAACGCTTGAGCTAAGAGTTGATTCGGCAGCAGCCGACGGCATGTGGGCTGACAGGCGAGAATGGCGAAGGAGTCAATACGATGCACCCTGATGTCCGTGGAACACTAGAGCATTCAATTACACAGCTACTGACCTATTCTGTGAAGCGCTCCTGAAATTTGAAGCACTTGCACACTGTTGCAGTCACAGATCAGGTACCGTACTGCCATGGCAACAACCGCGCAGCAGACGAGTTTCGAGGTTTCGTCGTTTAGCACACAGAACGCGCAGCGATATCGGAATTTTCAATGTCTACGCGACATGTCATCAACCCTGCTCTCTCTCCCTCGAGCAGCCACCACCGAATTTTCCGCCGCATTGCACACGGCCTCAAACAGCCTCAAACTGCTTGTTCTCGACTTGACTTTGTTTTCAAGCATGCGATGAAGTGTTTTGAAGCGTTTGCAAGGGTTAGTCGGGGTCTGCCAGAGTTAGTGGAGCAAAACTTTCGTCTCGAAAGCTCCGTCACGAATTATTTCTGCCATTCGCGCAGCTTTCGCGCGTTAGAGCTTCGCGCACGACTTTCCGATTATTTATGCGCGGTTGTTGCGTGGCAGTACCGAAATTGCAACTCAGATCTGCTTTGTGGGAATGCAATGCCGTCGGTGCGCCAGATGCCAAGCTGAAACCACTAACACGCTGCTTGTCATTGCTACAACTATTGAGAACACCTCGCTACAGACTGTGGGCGCTGCAGCAGCTGCAAAAATAATGGCAACGCTGCCTGACAGGGCAGCAGTCCTTGTGACGGCATTCATTTGCTGCCTGTCGCCTGGAGCCCCAGATGTGGCCTGCACGGGAACTTCTTCCAGTCAGCTAGACGACAACTCAGTCAGGAATGGCAGACTCCCAAGGCTGCAAACACAGAGAATTCACAACATCACATGACATATAATATCCGCTGGCTCTGTGGTTTCTAGCCACACCTGGAAAGACATGATGCCGTAGATTGCTGGCGGGAAGGCCAACAGGGCGTCCTGCAGCGGCACCCACGACAGCGCCCGGAGCGGCAGCATCACCCGCGCCACGAGGCTGGGCGCCGCCATGAGCAGCGCACACATGAACACCACCCACAGCAGCTGCGCCCGCTGCAGGGATCCATGCCCAGCCTGCACGCAGGGGGCCGAAACGCTAGTTTGACATCGGCAGAGGGGAATGCCAGGTTGTGATACAGATGCATTGAGAATGAGGGATGCTCTGTGCAGTGACCTCCGCACCTGCTGCTGGCGGCACATGCGGCTTGTGAGGCCTGTGACGGCAAGCGCCAGCGCTGCGGCCGGGTGCAGCAAGGCGGCCAGCGCCGCCAGGGCAGCGCTCGCAAGTCCAGCCGGCGGCGGCCTGACCAAAGACAGCAATGAGGATTCACGGTCAAGCGGCGTGGCCAGTGGTGAAGATGGCTTTCACGCGTAGCATTGCGGTTTATGTGCCAAGAATGCGGAGACACTGTGGTACATAGGTGCACCCAGGACTGTCGCACACATTTCGGCCATACCTGGCCCCGGTTCCTGACCTTGCTTCGCCGCGGCGGCTAGGCGCCCATGCTGCCGTCCTTCCTGCCAGCGCGCGGCCAGCCGCGCTGAGCCCCGTGGCGACCAGCAGCAGCGCCTGCGCCAGGCCTGCCGCCACAGAGGCCAGCAGGAGGCTCTCTCTCGGCACCAGGCGCAGTGCGCTGTCGCCCTGCTGCCGCCCTGGAATCCCGAAAATGGCGTCCACCACCAGCTGAAGCCCGCCGAATGCCAGCGGCGGGGCAAAGGCCGCCGCGGCTGCCGCCGCAGACGAGGGCGCTCGGCTGCGTGACGGCAGCAGCAGCGGCAGCTGTGCCAGGGCGGCCGCGGCGCACAGCGCCGGAAGCAGGAAGCCGTGCAGCTGCAGCGCCTGCACTGCGGCCGCCGGCCCATCCCAGCGCAAACTGCAAACAACGTGGCAACATGTTTTGTCTGCTCATTTGCATGGGGCGAAGTGTCAATGTGTAGGAGAATTAGTGTACAGCATGAGAGGGCGATGGGCAATTTGAGCTGGATTACGAACATGCTCTGTGCTGGCTGCTGCCCATGGAGTTGAATGGGTCCATGTAGCCAGCCGCACCTGAGTGTCAGGTTGCAGCGCGGGTCGCTGATCAGGCTGATGTTGCTGGATGCTGCCACGGAGCGTTCCCACAGTTGGAGGCCCTGTGCCGCCGCGCGCGCGTCTACAGGTGTGCTGGCGGCGCACGCCGCCTCACCCCCACCGACCTCAAAGATCGCTGCCAGGCATGTTTGCGCAGGGCAGCTGCCAGGCTCTGCTTGCCACGCCGTCGCTGGGGGCTGCGCCGCTGCTGTCAGACGGAATGTGGCAGCACTCAGCCACCACGGCACAGGCTGCTGCAGGCGCGTGACAATGTGATAGCCGGCAGGGACGCTGTGGCCTCTCAACAACATCCAAGCCCAGGGCAGAGGCAGCTCGGAGGCCTGCTCGCTGTGCAGCAGCACCTGCGCATCATCATTTCAACGTCAGTGTTCAAAGGCGATCGGGCAACTCACCAAAGCACGAGAAACATAGATCGAGTAGGGCTGTCACACCAGGATAAGCACACCTGTGCAATGATATCTGCCTTGGGTGCGGCTGCTTGGTCGAGCCACAGCAGGACCCTGGCGTCGGCTGATGAGGCATTGACACGCAGCAGCCAGGCCGCCTGTGACATGTAGTCCCGCCCCTTCACCACCTCCTGCCACCTCCTGCATTCCACGAAATCCTCATATTCACTCGAGGCGCATTATGTGTGGCAGGAACGTGCTCTGCAGGAGTTTGTTCGAGTGGATGTCCAATGCGCACTGCATCAGACTTCGTGCCAGCCTCGCGCGGTTCCGCGCGCCGACATGTCAGCTCATGGATCCTGCTGCACAAAGGCTGGGCGAACTTCCCAGCAATAGACTCGCCTGCGGTCCTGCACCTCCGGCCGATGGGCTTCGGCCATGGGCGGCAGCGGCAACGCATCTGCCGTCATCTCCCGCAGCCGGCCGCCGGCATCCACAAACACGCGGAAGCTGGCGCACGGCTGGGCGGCAGTGACCAGCAGTGCCAGGGATGCGGGCTGTCGGGCTGCTGCCGGCAGGTCCCACTGCCACCATCCACTGCTGCACGCATGAGCAGACCCACTGTGATGGGTTCCTTGGCGGAGTTGCAATGTGTGCTGGGTCAGCTCCCTCACCCAAGCCATGCTGTTGCATGCTGACAGCGGCTTCCAGGGCCTCTGTCAGACAGGCAGAAGCACAAGCAGGTGAGGGCAGTGGATTAACTGCCGACTCACCTGGCTGAGGCATGCTGGGACTGCGCTTTCGGCAAAGTCAAGGGCCGCTCGGTCACGACCTGGGCGCCCGACGCCGGCGGCTGCTCAGGTGCCGGCTGCGAACAGCTGCGGGAGTGCAGCCCTGCGCTGAAGTCCTCAGCAACGCCTCCGCCCCTTGCTGCTTTACCGAAAGACCCGCCAGTCGTGCCTCCAGCTTGCCCCAGCCTGAGGCGCCGCTGTATCAGCTGCTGCGCCGCCTGAGACTGCCCAGGCTGCCGGCTCGACACGCCGGGCAGCTCCAGCAGCAGGCCGGCCAGCAGGACCACCAGCTGGTTGCACCACACGATGGCCTGCATAAGCGTCAGTAGTGTTGAAATGGAAGGTACCTTGCGTTGACCAATCTGCATCAGGACTTGTCACACATGCATCTCGCAAATCGTAAGCAATCAGAGATGCCATGTGTGACAATCCGAGCAGCTCTTGAGCATGCTGCGGCTGCCAATTGCTCTGCAACCACATCTGTGAGTGCATTTTGCTCATGGGCATGAGCAGATGTCAGTTTGCGCTTACCTGGTGGTCGGCTGTCGCCCACACGCCTGCCAGCTGCTCGGCGCTCGCTTCGGACGCCCAGTTGCCCGGCACTAGGCCGCGCAACGACGTGAGCACCGTTGGCACCTAAAGGCAGCAGCTGCTCATGTTGAACTTAGGCAACATGCTGCCCGTGTCAAGTTGGCAGGTGCATATCCTCTCAAGCTGCCAGTGGCTCCGTTTAGGTCCTTCCGATCCCGGCGACGCAGCCAGGGACCTTCACAAAATCGCAGGGGCGAGCAGCGGCACCTGGACGTCCGCGGCGCCGCCACTGATCGACAGCACCGGCACGGGCGGCGCGGTGGGCGAGCGCAGCCGCCGGTAGCAGCGCGCCAGCGCCGGCTGCACGTGCGCGGGCGATCGCTGGTGTGGCGTCGCGAGCGTCACCACCGCCAGCACCTCCGCCGTGTCTGCACGCCTGAGGCCAGCTAGGTGAGCAGCCTGTCTGGACAACATATTTGGCAGCAGCAAGGTATGAAGGTGTGGATGGTGTGATGGTGGCTTTTATCAAGAATGGCCATGCTGACAGTTCCCGATTGCCCAACTTCACAAGGCGCAAGCGATGTACCGAAGCCGGGATCGTTTGCGAGCTCTGCCAGCGCCGCGCGGGCAACGATGCCGCCCATGCTGTGGCCCACCACAATCGCCCGCCACGGCATGCCCGGCCCGCGCAGGCGCATGTGCTGCTGCCGCAGCCAGCGCAGGCAGCCCACCGCGAATGCTGTCTGGCGCTCCTGCAGGTGCCGTAGCACAAGCTTGTTGGTTGATAGCTGCATTGCACAGACTCGTACTGTGCTCCTGTGGTACTTGCAAGGAACTGGTATCCCGCATCAGGAAATATGCCCAATTCAAGAAATATGCTCACCAGGACGCCGCCATCGAGCGCCGAGTGCTCCTCCCCGAAGTCTGCGGTGTGCCAGCGCAGGCGCCATCCTCGCGGCCGCCTTAGCGCCTGCCGCGCTGTCTCGGACGCCAGCGACCGCACCTGCAGCGCTCTGACATCGCTTGCTCTGTGCTGATCCAGCATAGCTGACGCAAGGCAATGCTGTGCATGTAATGCCCGCTCAAGAGGTAGACGCGAACGAGGGGCCCCACCTGCTGATGGTTGCCCACGTTGCCCGGCAGAAAGAGCACTGGAATGTCATATGTGCCTCCTCCTGCGCCACCAAGCAGAAAGCTTAACGCTGCTAGTGACCATCTCACTGGCAGTGCGTGGCCGGTGGCCAGCAGTGCAGCTGCACCTTCTGGGGCTTTCGCCTCGGCGTCTTCGTACAGGTACAGGCCGTAGCGGCCAGAGTTCGAGGTGCTGATGTTGACAGGATGGTAGCTGGGGCGCATGTACGTCATCTCGCATTGGTACTGCGCATGCGAGCGGCGGCGCAGGCTGACGCCGGTGTGTGCCAGGAGCGCAAGGGCCAGCACAGCCGCGGCGGTCCGCCATGCTGTATGTTGCATTCAGTTCAGAGTCAAGTCCGGAATGCTTCTTGCGTCTTTTGCGTCAATTCTACAGCGCTGAGCGCTGTTTGGTAAATGGCATCCCTCTCAAAGCCATTGATTGGTGCGACGGCACAGACCAGCAGACAGACTGCAACAGAGGCGCGTCGGACTTGTGCAAGTTTGTGCGGATACGCTTTGGCAAGTCTTCATTCCGAAACGAAAAGATTTCGCGCGATCTTATGTCGGGTGACAAAACTTCCGACACCTCGCCTGTGCAGTCCCAGCAACGAAGGATAGTGCATACGTGCACAAAGCGCGCCAACTGCACCTTGCACAGCACTGGTTGAACAGCGCCAAGTCCTCTGGCAAGACCTCAAAAGTTGATTGGTGTAAGAGGACTTCCGAGCACCTTCGTGTACTTCACTCGCTTAACTCGTGACCTCAGCAGTGGTGTCATCCAGACAGATCAGCTGGTCAACTTCGTACTGTCGCGCCAGCTCCTGGTTGAGTGGTAGCACTATGGCACGCGTGCTGGGAACAGCCCTCGGGCCAGTCTTGGGCTTTGGAAATTGGGCGCTTTCGCCGCTGCACCCCGCACCCCGCCCGCCGGTGCTGCCCGTCAAAGGTCAGTTGAGTTTGACCTCGCCATTGCACAGTCATCTCATCTGTGTGCTTGGGCTCCGTAGTCCTCTGCATCGCATTCTGCATGACAGGAGCCGGCCGCCAATATTGCACTGAGTGCCGGTGCACGCCGCATGCAGATGCCGTGAAGCCCATGCCGGCGACGCCAGAGCCGCAGCTGCTGAGGGCGCTGCGGCAGCTGGACGCCAAGAAGGACGCCTGGGTGGCGCTGAGCGACTCCGACAAGGCGCAGCTGCTGCGCTCCTGCCTCAAGACCACCATGGACGTGCGCGGCCTGGCGTGTTCCAAGAGGCTTGATGTGTCTGAGATGCTGTCTGAGATGCCATCTGCATTCATTCTGTGATATTGCTTTGCGCTTCTCGGAGGATATATTGACCACATCTCTTCATAGTAGCCAGAGCCCTCGTTATTCCATACCGCATGCTCTTCGCTCAAATTATATAATCAGCCGCTGCGCCGCCGGCGTCTGCAGGTGGCCAAGGAGGCGGCGGAAGTAGCAACCAAGGTCAAGGGCTCCTGGTCCAACGGCATCGCGGAGGAGCACGTGGCCTGGGTGCCGCTGGTGTCGGGGCTGCGGGAGTACGCTGAGACGCTGGAGGCAGGCGGCGCGCCCAAGCCCGTCGGCGTCCGGACGCTGCCGAGCGGCCAGCACATCCTGGACGTCTTCCCGACAGGGTGCGTGGCGAGCCCCAACAGAAAATATACTTATTGTCGCATGATTGCAGCAGGGATTGACGCCATGGCCGCATGTCCTGAGTGTAAAATATCCAACGACTTGCGTTTGCATGCCATCGTGTAGTCAGCCTCTGGTAGGAGAGTCACCCCCACTGGATCAAAGGATGTCCTGTCGTTCAAGCTCAGAGAATTGCTATATGACTGGCAGGTTGAATTTGTGTAACTACCTGAGCTTGGTCTGGCTCCCTTGGACAGACTGGAGGCGCTGCTGTTTGGCGGCTGGAAGGGCGAGGTCTGGGTGGAGCCTGGCAAGGAGCCCAGCCAGGTGCGTCACCAAGGTGCCAGGCGCTCGCATTGCTTCAGTGCCGTCTGTTTGTTTCCGTGGTGTGCGCCCCTTCCGCCGTCCCTCGGTTCAGCCAGCAGAAACAAAGCCAAGACACGTGGTCACAGACAGCACCCGGATCCTGAGGCTTGGCGGTCAGCAGGCACTCAAGAGATGGCACCAGGTAGCTGATGTGCATCCTCGGCTGTGGTGCTGCAGAGCACGATCCGGAAGCGGCGTGGCGGCAAGGGCAGCAGGCAGTCAGGGAATGCCAACATGCCTTTTTCTGCTGTGCCGCAGGGCACGATCCGGAAGCGGCGCGGCGGCCAGGGGGAAGTGGCGCTGGTGCTGGGGGCGGGCAACCAGGCGCCGGTCGCGCCGCTGGACATCCTGCACAAGCTGGTGGCGGAGAACGCCGTCGTCGTGTGCAAGATGAACCCCGTCAACGAGTACCTGGGCCCTTTCCTCAAGTGCGCAGCAATTACCATACTTGTTTGGTTTTCTTCCACATAACCCCTCTCAATTCGCGCAGCCTCGGGTGCTCGGCTTTGTAGCAGGCAGAAGCAGGTATGGTTTGGTAATTGGCGGCGGCGGCAGTCTGTGGCCTATGTCCCGCCCCATCGCACAAGTCGTGCTGCTGTCCATGCGCAGGAGGGCGCTGGCGCCGCTGGTGGACGCCGGCTACGTGGACATTGTGTATGGCGGCGGCAAGGAGGGCGCCTTCCTGTGCAACCACCCCCTGGTGCGCTCTGAACAACATGAGACTCGACCGGTCCATTCTCGTGTCCGCAGCGCGGTTTCTGCCATATCGTTCAAGTGATCATGCTGTGTAAGTCCAGTGTCTGCAGCCAAATCTGCAATGGCGCGCAAAGAGGCGAAACTTTGAGATGACGCTTTCGGCCCGAAGGTCAATGATGTATCCCTGACATCGACTTGTATTGTCTTCATCTGTTCGCGCAGGTGGGCAGCATCCTGCTGACAGGGTCTTCTGTGACGTACGACGCCATTGTGTGGGGTTCCGACAAGGATAAGGTCCGCCACCGCCCAGCCTGTTCGCATGCCACGTGCATGCCGCACCCAGCCGGCTGCCACGCTGTGTTTCTGTACGCATGTGAGATTGGAAAACGTAGTTGGTGCGCAGAAGAAGAAGGCGGTGGACAAGACGGTGGACGGGGAGCTGGGGTGCGTGACGCCTTACATCATCTGCCCCGGCGGCGCCTGGAGTCAGGCCGACCTCGATTTCCAGGCGTCACAGGTGCCGCCCCTAAACCCCACGGAACACTAATAACCTGATTATACAACACCCCAGCTGGCAGCGTCGCGAAAACTGCAGGACCTCGGCAGACGTTCCTGCTGGAGCTGCAGCCAAGGCCCTCGAGATGTTAGAGTTCGTGAGGTGGTGTCAACAGCGAAGGCACCAGGTCATGTGAGGGACGGCTGCGATTCTGGGAACAGACCCAAACAAAGCACATCTAATTGCCTGCCCAGGTGGTGACGGGGCTGGTGCACAACGCGGGCCACAACTGCGTCAAGGCGGAGCTGGTCGTCACGGCCGCGGAGTGGCCGCAGCGCCAGCAGTTCATTGACGCCCTAAGGTAGTCCGCCTGCATCAAGCCTCGTAGGTGCGGCGCAATGCCCGGCAAGCCTGATCTGCTCTTTGTTTACGACTCCGGACGCACATTGAACGGCTGGATCCGAGCACCACTGCTCCGTCAAGATAGAGATGAATGTCCAGCAGCCTCCTGTGCTGGGCCCAGCTGTCGACAGAAGCATGAGACCTGTCTGCCTGTGGTCTGCAGGAAGCAGCTGGCGCGGGCGGCGCCGCGGACGGCGTACTACCCGGGCAGCGAGGCGCGCGCGGCGGACTTCTGCAAGGCCTTTCCGGACGCTGAGGAGTTTGGCAGCGGCGACGGCGTGATGCCTTGGCGCTTCAAGGCCGGCCTCACCCCCGATGAGGTCCGACTAGACAAAGTCCTCGATGCATCCAGTTGAAGGCCAAATGCATTTCAGTAATCAGCCGTGCTCTAAATATCCTTGGTTGTTGTTGTGCCAGTGAAACTGCTATGCATACAGATTGCAGGCGAGGACGGACACGTACAACTGGTGCGGCGTGCTGCAGCAGGCGGCGCTGCCGGGGGCGCTCCATCTTAGATCGCCCTCAATGCACAGCGCAGCTGACATTTATCTAGTCTGATTGCAGGCGAGGACGGAGATGGAGAAGTGCGGCGTGCTGCAAGAGGTGGCGCTGCCGGGGGCGCTTCCTTCTACCAAATTTCATTCGTTATTGTATTTGTATGTATTTGTAACAGTCGCTGTTGCGCTGCCATCACAGGCGAGAATGGAGACGAAGAACTGATGCGGCGTGCTGCAGGAGGTGGCGCTGCCGGGGGCGCTTCGCTCATGTCTGCTTTCAATTTGATTTGTAGCGTAGTTGCAATCCTTTCATGCACAATCGCAGGCGAGGAAGGAGACGGAGAACTGGTGCGGCGTGCTGCAGGAGGTGGCGCTGCCGGGGGCGGAGCTCGGCAACCCGTCGCTGTTCCTGCCCGCGGCGACGTCCTTTGCCAACGACCGCTGCTGGGGCAACCTGTCCTGCTCCCTCATGGTGCACCCCCAGGTGCGCGAGGCTTGCTTCCACCTGTGGCAACCCCGAAATCATTTCATGTCAAGCAGCCGATGGTGCTGGCGGACACAGCCGGTCTGCGCGACGCGCCAAAACTTGCCCTGCCCGTTTCAAGGGGGCTGCCCGCCACCACAGGACCTTCAACGCGGTGGGCGGCAGAGGTGGCAGCATGTGCAGTCCAGAGCGTGCGACTGCATCAGGCCGTCTTCTGTCTAGTTGACGTATAAAGCCTCCAAGCCTGTACATTGCATTACAATCAATGTCAAAAATCAATGTCAATCTTCTCGATTGACATCGTGCAGGTGGAGGCGCGGCATGGCGCGGCGGTGGAGGAGGCAATAGCGGGGCTGCGCTACGGCAGCGTGTGCGTCAACGTGGCCACCATGATGGGCTTCTGCATGACGCGCCTCTCCTGGGGCGGCTTTGCGGGCAACACCCCCGAGGCGCCCTTCTTACTTTGCTTTTGTGTGCTCCCACCAGGCCGACAAGTCATGTTCTCGACACCAGTGGTTCCGCTGAAGCATACATTCCAGCGTCTCCCAGGGAGCACCCAATTGCGCAATGTTGTTGTGCTCAGATGCAGACATCACGAGCCGTCCGCTTGCAGACAGTGGCCTTGGCAAGCCTGCTGCTTGTGCAGGACAGCCAGCCGTGACGCTGTGCATCGGCGCCACACACAGGACTGGCGCCTCCCCTTATTTTCATAACCGCCTTCTCCTTGTCGAGCAGGACATCCAGAGCGGCAACTGCGCGACACACAACACGCTGCTGGTGGACGCGCCGCAGAAGAGCGTGCTGCGGGCGCCGTGGCGCATCCGCCCCACGCCCTTCTGGTCGCCCTTCGCCAAGAATGCCGAGGCGCTCGCGCCCCGCGCCATGACCTTCATGGTGCGCGCTGCCGCCTGGTCCTGCAGGGTCTGTTGCCCACTCCTCGCACCTTCACACGCGCTGGACACGGGGAGGCCATCCACCGCCATGTCTGCGAGCTGTGGGGCCTGTTTGCTTTGGTGCAGGCAGCCGCAAGCATATGACATCCTCACAACGAATTGTTCTACCCTTCCCCTGCACGAATGTCACCTGAGCGCTTAGTTTGCCCGCAGGCTGCGCCGTCGCTGGTCGCTATGACGCCGCTGTCTGTGTCGGCGCTGCTGTGCTGAGTAGGTGTGTACCAGCATGCCTTTTCCGTCCGGTCTGACGGGACGAATCTAAGATTTAGGATGGTGCTGATGATGAGGTCAGGGCATTAGACTGGTGCGTTGGGCGCTTAACCGGCGGTGGCTGAGCCATTTGCTCGCAAATCCGCTGGCCGCAGATCTGGTTTCGGTCGCAGCCTGCTGCAATTCGTGCACCTGAGACCGCTTCGCATTTGTTACTTGGAAGAAACACCCTGTCAACTATGCTTCTCTTGCTGTGCTTTCTCCCTGCTCCCCAGGAGTGCCCACCCTCTGGCGCTCACATGATCTGCACATGAGACCTGATCTCCGTAGCGCAAATGATGATGGACGAATCACATCCATCATCAACATCATACGGAAGGTGCACCCAATTTAATGCTCGGCTGTGCCCTGGCTGCCTCTGTCATCTCGCGCCTCTGGGCAGCGCCGTTACCTGTATCTCGGTAGCCAACTCCATGGCGCTGTCGTTCAAGATGTTGAAGCGGCTTTCTTGGCACAATATTTCCTGTACTGCACCCTGCCCCAGCGACCGTGCGGACCTCCGCCGCCTGCGCCGCCGCTTTGTCGCGTGTGTAAGTGACGTGAAGCCCGCAGTAGCACACCAGGCACAGCAGCCACGGGATCACGGTCATTAGCAGGAGCCCGTCGCTTAGCGCCTGCGCGCTCAGCGTCAGGAAGGCGAGCGCGTTGCCGGGGATGCAGCCTGCGCGGTCCAGAGACAAGGGTCGAATGGCGTCTGTCTGCCCCTGGACCACGGTGCAGATGTCAGCAGAGCACTGGACGTGCCCGCCATCTCCGAAGGCATGCAAGCCTGCGAGGCATGCTAGCGACAAGAAAACATGAAGTGACAAACGGAAGGGAAAGCAAGGCCCACCAACGACGTCTGGCTGGCAATGATGAAGAACGAGGGCGCGGTCACCACCAAGCGCACGTCCCGCCACAGCTGCGCCGCGCCGCCGGCGCCGACGCCCGCTGCGGGGTTGCCTGCAGAACGCTGCCGCTGCCGGTTGCCCCGGGTGCCATCATCTCTCAGCCACCGGGGTTCCCGCGCAAACAGCCAGTACTATAGGATGCCTGCCGCGCAGAAACGCTCAGGCATGGGGAGGGTGCAGAAAGAAGCATACCGTAGGAACTGAAAATAGTCACAAGAGAGAGTTAGGGTCTCAAGAGTTAACAGTCACAAGAGGCACTCAGTGCTCGGGACCCACGCCTGCGACCTGTGATGCTTGGCGAGTCAGCCTTCTCAGTCTTCCGGCATGGGAGATGACGAGGCTGATGGCGGCGACCGTCAGAAACGCCACGCGCCAGCCCTCGATGCCAAAATGGCGGTGCCCGCCTGCAGAGGGCGAAATGCAGCGCCAAGAGTTACAACATGACAAACAGCTTGGAAGTGTGTGGTGGACGTCGATGCGTGGCAAATTGACAAGGCTTTGTGCTGAGAAGCCATGCTGCGCACCTACATTTGTTGCGAACAACGCGCCGAAAGCGCCACCCAGCAGCGATGTCATCTACAGCATGCCGAACGCCGTGCCGCGGTGCGCTCGCTGTGGAAGTCTGCATTGCAAAGCTACGAGCACTCAGCCCAGGTGCACATCCTAGAGGCAGCTTGAACGACACGCAATCTGACCGCCTGACAGCCCACAGAATCCTGGATCTGCACCAGGCGTTTGGGGGAAATGGCGGCAGATAGCTCGCCTGCTATGGTGTACTGCACGTTGGGTATGATCAGCGCAAGGCCCAGCCCGGTGGCTGCCCACAGACCCAGGCTTGAGGCCGACACGGCGTGCGTGCCGCAGAAGGCCACGGCCATGACGGCCCACAGGACGCAGCCGCAGGAGATCACCCACGTCCGATCCAAGAGGTGCCCTGCGAGTACCATGGGTGGGGATCAGATCCCTCCCAATCGCATCTGCGGCGCCAACTCAGGGCTCGCTGAGAGGTTAGCCGCTGGCAGGAACGCGACCAGCTTCCCGAGGCAGGTGCGAGGCTGCGAAGCGGCCGGTCTGCATAACAGATGGCTTGCTCAAACACGATGTGTCAGAGTTCCCACCTGCGAGGCCGCCGAGGGGGTTGGACAGCGCCTGCACAATGCACTCCTGGCAGCTCATCATGGGTTTTCAATGGGAAATGCACTTGCTTTTGTCAGAACGCTAACCTGCGAGGCCGCCGAGGGGGCTGCAGAGCGCCCCCACATCGTTACTTTCTACAATAGGCGAGCCTTCGACAGGTTGATGCACATGAAAAAGCCACCTGCGAGTCCGCCGAGGGGGCTGGAAACCGCTTGCACAAGGGCGCGCGCCAGTGTCAGCTCGCCAAGCTTGGCGGGCCCGGCGTGGAAGCTCGCGCCGACGAACCCACAGACTGCCAGTATAGAACACGGTTGATTATGGCGGTTGCAGACCAAATGAAGGGGTGTGGAGTCAAGAGTGAGAAATGTGTTGCAGGCGCAGATATGATGCCGGAGCTCGCACTGCACCTGCAGGCAGCATCTGTTCGTGTGTCCTTTACATGACCTCTGCAAGGTTGCTGAGGAGGGTTGTGGGCATTCTCCCCTCCCCCCCTTCTCTAACCTCGACAGCATCCTGCATTTGACATTTACTAGGCATTGACACGGTGTTCTGGTCCGTGGCAGGAAAAAAGCGACTTTGGCAGCAGTGTGTCTGCTAGCAAGTGCATGAAAATTCACAGAAAGGAACTGGTAGAACAGACCTTTGGTGCAAACAGCGCCTGCGTCTCAATATCCAGTGACGCCACCCGCTCAGCATCCGCCGCCCTCAGTGGTGTTGGAAAGAGCGGTGTATGTTGCTTCCTGAGACCAGATGTGCGTCATTTCGTGCGCGATTGCGGACTCAGCCATCTGTGTCATATCTAATGTGTTCATGGCCAATGTGGTGGCTCGGCGGCAGTCAGGCGCCGCCATGCGCCGCGGCTGTGCTGGAAAGCATAACAGGTATCGCGGTGCCAATCCGGTAGACCATCCAAATTTTTTAAGCTCTGAACTTTTCAGAAGTCCGCTCTCGACATCTGCCTTGCGTCAGCTCGCGTACCCCTCTAGCATGCTGAATTGTGATCATCAACAAATGTTTGGCGGCTGTGCTTGTGTAGAAACATGCGCGTGCCTGCCTTGCAGCTCGAATATGAGACGCTAGTAAGCCAACGTTCTGCGCAACTCATGCATCTTGCTGTGCTGCACCTGTACTCTGGCATTCTGACCCTCAGATGATGGAGTCCCCCTGCTGCATGATGCAACAACCGCGATTGCCTCAGGGGCAGCGCCACAATTGTACTTCGCGTGGTACGTCAGGTTGTGAGTTCTAAGTTGGGCCACCCAGTGTCTGGACTTCAGCGGGTCCAAGCTATGCTTGCACTCCCGACCTTGTATTGCCGATCTCGTGTGACCTCGTGAGTGTGATCAGATGACTTCAGTCTGGGATCACAGTGGCAGACAGCTTTTAGTGTTCGTGGGTGGCGGTGGCTTCTACAACCGCCCATGCACTCAGCGTTTTGCCTGCATCGGCTTCATATCCATTGTTGTCGGTGTTGTGGCATTGTTCCTGGGCATGCTCTTGTTCTATTGCCTCTTCAAGCGGGACTACCTCAAGGCATGCATCACGGCCAACAGGAAGCCCAAGCCACCGCAGTCGCAGCAGATGGCACTGCCGCTCGGGCTGCGGGCTGCGCAGGGCGCTGCCGCAGCGCCAGGGCAGCAGTACCCACAGCCTGCAGCTGGCGCAGCATACTATCCTGAGCCCGTGTTGGCAGGCGCCTTCATCGTGGCAGGACGCACCGAGCCCCCCGCCGGCCAGTGCAGCGCCGCCGCTTATTCGAGTCTGTTGGAGCTTGCGGCGAGGCTTGCGCTTGGTCAACGGGCGTTGCAGCGCATTTCGTGCGCTGCGGGCAGGATGATGCTTGGCATTGCTTTAGGGGTGTTGCATGAAAACTGCAGTGGTCATGAGTACATACCTGAGCCCCTCCTCGCCGCACTTGTCAGTCTGATTGCGGGAGGAAGCTGCTGAGAAAAGGGTCGGTGATGGACCTTCAAGGGTTTATGCCATGGCGAGGACGATTTGGGAAGGAGAGGAGAAGGTGCGGTTTGGGCATTTGCAGTGTTTGGCATCTCGAAAACTGCTACGTCAGAGACACGACAGAGAGGCGGACGCGGGGCGTTGATTGTCGCGACAGTTGCTGTCGTCTTCAGGTCAGAGAGAGACCCCCGACAGATCTGTACGACTTGAGACTTCGAGGTGGGCCTGGAAGGCGCAAGCGTAGGGCTGTTGCTCAGCTGTCAGTATGTCAACGCGATGCTGCATCGGCAATGCCCCTCGATGGAGTGCCCCTGCTTGCCCGTTGACGTTAAAACAGTGTGCACTTCTGCAGGAAGATGGGCAGACCTCTTCTCCTCGACGCGACGGCGCATGCGCGCCAGCTGCGAGGTTACTATGGTTATGGAGGTTACAACAACAACAACTACTGCTACGAAAGATCTGGCTGCCTCGCGGGTGCGCGCTCGGTCTGCCGTCTGCACTGCTGCGCTGTCACACCGCTAACCGTTGTGTCCTCTCACCCAGTCCGTCCTCCCATCTTCAGTGCTCAGTTTTAATATTCGTGTCTGCAGGAGCCATCATCGGGTCCGTGCTGTTTGGCCTCGTTGCCATCGCGCTGCTGACGTGGCTGCTGCTGCGCATGCGCCGCCAGCGCGCCGCGGCGGCTGCGGCATACGCCGCCAACCCGCAGGGCGCATACACGCAGAACCAGCCGCCGTACGCGGGCCCCTACCCCGGCCAGTACGACAACAATCAGCAGTACAATGCGCAGGCCCCGTACCCATCGCCGTCGCAGCCGGGTTTCCCGCAGCCGGGCTTCCAGGGCCAGGCCCCGGGCCCGCACCCGATGCCAGCCAACATGAGCGGCGCCGAGCGCGAGGCCTGGGAGGCGGAGCAGTACGCCAAGTGAGCTCCTTTTCCACTTTTCACACTTTTGCCTCGACCAATGTTAAGCTGCAGTCGCTGCATTTTCTAGCCTTGTGATGGCTTGTTTAAGCGCCGCACGCAAGTGAAATCGCTTGCGAGATGCATTCACTAGCTTGCCTGGCTGCCTTACAAGGCATTGCCGATGCCAACTACCGATTGAGGAGGGTGTGCTCACTCGATTTGCTTTGTTGCAGATACGGAGAGGCAGGCTTGGTCCAAGGGTATCCCGCGCAGGGCGGCAGCTCCGGCGTGCAGATGACACAGCTGCCCAACAAGCAGTAGTACGGCGCATTTGACGTCGTCGCTCTGAACACAGTCAAATCTCAAGCGGCTCTATGTTCTATGTATATGTTGGCAAGCTGGTTCTTATTGCTTTTGCGTACTGTCTTGTCGAAGCCCTCATCTGCATTCGAAGTTAGTTTCGGGTCAACGTCCATACAGACGTAGCTGTCACAGACATCGTAAACCAGACTTCCAAGTGTTCACAGCTGTGCATACCATCTTTTTCGCAGGTTTAAACATTATTGACACGTCCAGAAACTCCCAACGGCACTCTAATGCTACATTTGCGAACATTCGACCATAGCTCATATGTCGATATCTTGATCCCTCTGACATGCCGCTCTAGCTGACATTTCTGCATGTCGCTATCTGCTGCACATGGGCGAGCAGCTGCTGCCGCAGCCACTGCGCAACTGCCCTGGCGCCGTCCAGTGCCAACTCCAGCACCTGAATGCAAAACAGACTCGGGTTCTGCATGTCGTCGAGGCTGTCAGCTGAGACTTACACGTTGCAGAACAAACGTGAACGAGAATGTGGCTGCGCATGCCCCAGTGGCAACGCAGATGTAGTGCGTTGCCCAAAAGAGGAGCTTGCACAGCAGGTGCGTGGCCGCAGAAACTGCGGCCGGCAAGAAACATTCATCTCCGAAGGGTAACTAAGGGCGGCCCCAGACTGCGGCATGGGCGCCCACTCTAGCCTTCGAGTCGTTTGGTGCACTACAGGGAGGATTGCAGCGACACGCAGATGCATGCTCAGCATCTCGCCGTCAATCAGGCAGCTGCTGACAGCAGCAGGCAGCAGCACGCCACCTGCTGTGAGATGTTCACAAACATGCCTCCAGCTTCTCGAGCAATGTCACTGCACCACAAAGCAAGGTTATCATCATCCATCAGCTCAACCATCGTGGTATTATTCTTCTACCGCTCCATGTCTCACCGTCTCCAGCGTGTCTACGGGCAGCTTGTCGTCCAACTGCAGCAGCGGCAGCGCGTCCAGGTTGGTGTGCGCGCCCAGCGTGAGCATCGCGCCGTCGCCCGACTCTTCCAAATGATTCAGGTCCAGCAGCGGCGTCGACTCCAGGTAGCCCACGCTGCACGCCGCCACCATGTCCCGCAGCGGCACGCCTGTGATAAGATGTCGAGCTAGTGACGCCAGAAAGCATCACAGGATGAAGGCTTGAGGAGCGAGATTGACGTGCGATCAGCTGACGCTGGACAAGGACTTGTGGGCGGCTGTGTCAATTGTCATTTCAATTGAAGACTGACGGGCGCAGGTGAGCAGGTCGTGGCTGACCCTATCTCTTGAATCGATTGGCAGTCCAGTGCTCGTGCAGAACACAAAGGAAAGGGTCAGATGCACCATGGCGGCCAGCAGAGGCACAGACCTGCATGCGCCAGCGCAAGCATGGCGGCGTTGACGCAGGCCGCCTGCACGCCGCCATCCGCCACCAGCACGTGCACGAACACATCAATCTGCGAGACACAAGCAGTGCTCAGGACTGCATGACTGGCGTTTCTCTGCTGTTCACTCGTAAAAAGCATACAGGCTGCACACCAGCGCTGGCAGGGGAAGGAACCGGGCCGAGATGAAGGGCAAGCAGTGCATGTGGGCAACCGCATTGCATTTGCAACCTTAGTGCATCTGCAAGCAGAGGGTGCTGCAGCAGACCCACCTGTGACCGCGGCAGCAGGTCCAGGATAATGGTCTGCTCCAGGGTGCCCTTGAGCGCCTGCGCCGCCTCCACCGCCCGGCGATCTGTGCGCCCCGCCCGCCGTTTCCCGCCGCTGGCAAACGCTGCGGAGCCCACCTCGCAGTTGACGATCGCGCGGTCGTGCAGCATCTCGCCCCGGTTCTCCACCTCGTGCGGGCCGTACACTGCTGCCATCACCTACAGATAGGAAAACCGCCACTCTATCGCCGAGTGCTCTCAGCATGTCCGGCTAAAGCATGTGTGGCTGCAAAATTACGCGCTCTGCGCAACATCAGAGCAAGTCACAGTCATCTGCCTGCCTTCGTGTTGCCCATCTCGAATATCGCGGAGCCGTTGGCGTTGGCCAAGCACCCCAGCTGGCAGTCGAGTCGGCGCAGCTCCTTTGGCCGCCTGCCGTCGAGCCGCAGTCCCTCTGGGCTGACAAACTCCATGCCTGCCCGCACGCCTGCGGCGGACTTTCGCTGAATGCCCCCACTTTTCAGCACCTATGTCGGCGCAGCAGATCCGCGCCCACTGGCCGCCGTGCTGCCGGCGCAGGCCCCACGCTGGCGGCCAACAGCGGCAGCTTTTCGGCAACTGATCTGCACCACGCTGCCGTGCGCCAATTTTGTGTACAGTAGAGGCTCACGAATTGATAGCGCTTGCTCGGGCTGAAGGCTAGCTAGGTGCGTTGCAATAGTAGCCGCCACTTTGGTTCCGGAAAATGTTGGAATTGTGGAATAACCAGTGTCAGTGAAGTAACGGTAGATGCCAATGGCGGTCTCTGCAGTGTACTAATAACGGTGACGACAGAGTCCGATCTGGAGTGTGAGTTGTGAAGCCTCGAAAGAGTGCGGCTGCGAAAATCCAACATGCTCTGCACCGGAGATGAAGTTGCGGCATTGAGGTCAAATCAAACGTTAAAACGCAGACGCCCCTACTACCGCTCCATCTCCTGTCTCGTTTGGCTCTAGCAATCGGCTGTCAACACTTGCGCCACGGCAAGCAGTGACCCCTTCCGCAGCTGCGGAACATGCCATCCTCGCGCTGGAACCTATCGATGCCCAGCAGCACAGCGAGGTCCAGCACGTGACATACACACCGTTCTTGACAAACATCAATTGATGACGAAGTGTAGCGCGTTGGCGGGGCTGCTTCAAATTTGAAGTGGCTGGGCGTAGCCATCTAAAGACTGGACGCCTCTGACGCCGGCGCGAGCCGGGGTCTGACGCTTGAGGCGCAACTGCAGGGCACCCACGTACGCCGGTATGCACACTCTCGCGCCATGGCACTGTCGTTTCAACCGGCTTGCATGCAGCACGTGCACCCATCGAATATGAGTGCCGGGGCCCCCGGACACGAATGTGTGCTGAGGGTGCGACCTGAGTCGCGATGCGTATGATCTCAGGATCTGCTCCATGGCGGACGCCGCGCCGACCGGATTCTACTGGAGCAAATGGCTGACCTTCAGCTTTGCGACGCTGCTGCAGCTCAGCTCCGGCCTGGGCTACACCTTCTCGATCTACTCCACTGACCTGAAGAAACACTTCCAGTGCGTGCTGTCAATTTCCTGCCCTGCGGTGCACCGCACCTGTTGCCGAATCTGTCATGCCGTCCTGCGGCGTGCCCCACTGTCATCCTGCATGGCGCACCGGATGGTACCTACGGGAGTCCCCTGCAGACTTCTTGTTGCTTGCCATACGCAGTTGGTCTCAGGAGCAAATCGCAGGCGTCGGCACAGCATGCAACGTCGGCGGGTACACGCCGCTGGTGGCGGGCATCTTTTACGACTACATGAAGCCTTACAACTGGTGGGGGGCACTGTGTAGAGCAGGAAATGGCAGCTTCCTGGGCGAATTTACAAGCAGTGTTATGCCTCAGATGCATCCGCTGCTGCATGCAAGCACAGACCTGCCAGGCCGGAAATCTTTTGATGTGCTTGGCTACAAGTTACCGTGCCATGGTGTGGCGCAGGCTCGGCCCGATGGTCACGGTGCTCATTGGTGTGGCGCTGCAATTCGGCGGCTACTACGGCATGTACATGGCGGCGCTGGGGCGCTTCGACGCGCCCTACTACGTGATGCTGCTGCTCGCGTTTGCCGCCTGCAATGGACAGACGTGGTATGAAACCGCCGGCCTGGTGACCTCCGTCCGCAACTTTGAGACGGAAAGGTGCGCACACAGCCCCTGGCACCATCCCGATGCCTCCCATCCCCAGCCCTTGAAGCAGTGTCCACGCAGCTGATGTGTGGCTCGTGGTTGCACCGCCAGCAGTACACCGATTACACCCTCGTGCAGAATGCCTCTGACGTTCTCGTGTCTAATCTGGTATGCAGGGGCACGGTCATCGGCATCCTGAAGGCGTTCCTGGGCCTGTCGGCCAGCGCGTACATCACCATCTACGTGTCCTTCATCGAGCCGGACGCGATCAAGTTCCTGAAGATCCTCGCGCTCGCGCCAACAGCGGTCGCGCTGTTCGCAAGCGTGTTCATCAACTTTGTGCCGTTCATCCAGATCGAGCCGCACACTAAGGTGGGTCGCTGAGCTGAACCGTGGGTGCCGCATGAGCTGTGCGGACGTGCTCGTAGCATGCCTGAAATGTCATTTTTGCGCTGCCTGCCACATGCTGCATGCTGCGGGACGTGCACCTGCTGCTGTGATTGCAGTGGTAGCAGTGGTGGAGAACGAGCAGGCTGGATCATGCGCAGCCAGCCGCAAACGAAGCTGTTCTCAGAGCCGGTGTCAGATTTTTGCACAGCATCTGCCGCTGCAGTGCTCGGTCAAAGCGAGCTTGGTGTACGTGTCCGCTGCCTGCCTGCACTGAGCCTCCATTAAACCCTGCCATGCAGTCGCACGCGTTCCACATGATCTTCACGGCGGTCATCGCGCTCGCGTTCTACCAGACCGTCATCGCCATCGCGCGGTCGGAGGCCTCGGAGATCAACTTCTGGACGGGCGTCCTCATGACGAGCGCCGTCGCGGTGCTGATGCTGCCCGTCATGGCCATCCCCTTCATCTTCGGCGGCCCGCGCGCCAAGCAGCTCCAGATCAGCAAGCACAAGCCGCGCAAGGTGGGGGCCGGGGCCCTTGAGGCATTTATTGGTCAACAGAGCCGTGTCGCAATCGGTGGCCAGGCATGGTTGGTGCCGGGGCTTGCAAATGGTGTGTGTGCACAACTATGGAACTTTTGACGCTGTTGGTGGTCAGGCTCGCAGAGGCAACGCTGCAGCCCGGCCTTAGCAGAACGGTTGATGGCTCTTGGTGTCACGCCGGGGGAACACATCATGCTCACCCAGGCGGCTGTGTCATTAACCCTTCAAACCGTATGAACATCCTGCAGGGGCCGATGCCATCGATTGCGGAGCGGGCAGAGTCGGACCTGAACCTGCCGCTACTGGCGGAGGGCCAGGAGCAGTCCTCCGGCAGTCGGCAGCCATGCAACCCCACTGAGCTGACGCCGATACAGTGCCTGCGCTCGGCGGACTTTTGGATGCTGTTCGTCATCAATGGCCTCTGCTCCGGCGCGGGCCTCACGCTGCTCAACAACGTCAGCCAGCAGGTGATTCTCCGATGCCCATGCGGCCTATACTGATATGATTCCATGTGATACGTCTGATGGCTTGTGCTTGAACAGCATGCCCAAGCGTGAGGGCCACATGGCTGCTAGGGTGCCAGCGTGTCGTGCGTCACCTCGATTGCACAGGCCTTGCAGTTTGTTGCGCGAGCCGTGGCTCATTTGGGTTCTTCCTGTGGTTGCAGCTGCTGTCCCTGGGGGCCACGAGGACCTCGCAGTCTGGCTTCGTGTCCCTGTTCTCCGTCGCCAACTGCATCTCCAGGCTGCTGGCCGGGTGCGCCTCCTCACACATTTGCGTGCTGCTTGCGCCTGAACAAGTGAAGGACATGAGGCCGCCTTGCTGTTCTCATGCAGCTGGTTTCTCACCAGACGACATCTGCTCTGCTGTTCACTTCACTTCCAGCAATTGGCGCCGTTCAGCCCAACCGCAAGGCAGATCCCGAACCATGCTCTCTCCAATCCCTAAGTCACACCACCACCTCGGCTGTGTAGGTTCATCCCGGACCGGCTGATAAAGATGTACAGCGTGCCGCGCACGGCGTCGCTCGTCTTCCTGGGCGCGCTGTCGGCCGGCGCCGCAGTGCTCAACTCCTTTGCCGGCGTGCAGCTGCTCAACGCCTCCTCCTTCCTCGCCGGCTTCGCCTTTGGCGGCATGCAGGTGACCGATATAGTCAAGTGTTGAATCAGATGACTGTGTCACAGCCATTTGCAGGTAGGCCATGTTGCATAGTAGACGTCTACGCCTTCTCAGCCTGGGGAATGGTCTGCGAGCGTGTACCTTTTCGCTGCAGGGCATCACGCCTGCCATCACCAGCGAGCTGTTCGGGCTGCAGAACTTCGCCACCAACTACGCCATCATCCAGATGGGGCCCGCCATGGGTGCGCTACAAACAGTGAAATAGTGTCGTTGAAACTCCTGCGCCATCATCCAGATGTGGTTCATCAACGATGCGCCTGCTCTCCGAGGTCCCGTCAATGCGAATACGTGTTTGCAGCGGGCCGTCAGCTACAGATATCCCATAACACCTCTTTGAACCCTGCTGTGATGAGGCTGTCCCGAGAAGTGTTGCTGACAGCGCTTCTGTGTGGCCCCTGGGTAATGCGCAGGCAGCTACCTGATGGCGACGAAGCTGGCGGCAATGATGTACAACTACGTGATGCGGCAGCAGGGGCATGCGCACTCGTGCCACGGGCCCAACTGCTTCCGGTGGACCTTCCTCATCGTGGCGGCGCTGTGCACTGTCGCCACCTGCATGGCGCTGTTGCTCTGGTACCGCAGCCGTGCCGCCTACCGCAGCGTCATCAAGGTGAGCTGTTTCTAGGGTCTAGTGTCAGCATCATTAAATTGGGCTTGGCGGGATTCGTAGTGGTAAATACGAGCCAGTGCCGCGTGCATGGGGGTGCTGCTCTGGTGCCGCAGCCGCGCAGCCTGCCGCAGCCATCTGACGTCCGAGCAGCACCGGAGGCATCGGCTCAAAT
>JAABUL010001301.1_pt1 | contig 48320 bp, 45 predicted proteins | sample 5559151 | NCBI WGS metagenome assembly JAABUL01 (sample SAMN10711876, study PRJNA513368) | rock metagenome | isolation source: Antarctica rocks | place: Antarctica: Victoria Land, Pudding Butte sud
GATCAAGGAGGTCTGCAGGTTGGCGGTGAACATGATGAGCTGCTTCTGGTTGAACTTCTTCCTGATCAGCACCTTGCCGCTATCGCCGAGTGCGACGAGGTGAAAGGTCGTCTTGCCAAGATCGATGGCCTATCGAACGAATCTGCATGTCAGTGATCCTCCTCAGACTAGCGTGCCAAAGATCGTTCTCCAATGGAGAGTAATCAACGGCGGACCATCTCATTAACGGTCATTTCAGCCGAGTCCAACCGTGGCTGTTGGTTTATGAAATCGAGTGACTGGATAATGGATTATGGCCAATAGCCCCTCTACTCAGACATTCCTCACTGTCTACTCTGCGGTCCTCACTCTCGCTTTCGGCGGTCTGGTCTTGACTGGTGCTCGAAAACCGAATCCTAACGCCAATTTCGATCAGATCACCGTTCACCGTATTAACGTCATCGAGCCAGATGGAACGACCCGTATGGTTCTCTCCGACAACGCAGAGTTCCCAGGAGCGTACTACTTAGGGAAGGAGTATCCCAGGACAGACCGCGATGCGACGGGCATGCTCTTCAACGATGAGGAAGGCACGGAGAATGGAGGCCTCATCTTCGGCGGCAGGAAAGATAAGAACGGTGTGACTCACAGCTGGGGCCATCTCAGCTTCGACGAGTACCAGCGAGATCAGACGATGGTGCTGGAGTCAAGCAGCGACGGCCCTTCGCGGAACACCTACTACGCTCTCAACGACGATGACCGCCCATACTCCCTTACGCCTGAATTCTCGGCGGAGTGGCAGCACGTTAAAGCCATGCCGCCAGGGCCCGATCGCGTTGCGGCGAGTAAAGCATGGCACACCAAATATCCGGGCGGGATCATCAATCGAGGCTACTTCGGACGCGGGCGAGATAAGTCTGTAACCCTCAGTCTGAAAGATCAGCAAGGGAGAGAGCGTTTGATAGCGAGCGTCGGATCGGATGGTACTCCGAAGATCAGTTTCCTGGATGCAGATGGAAAAGTCATCCGCTCCATCGATGCTGACACAAAATAAGAAGACAGCGTCAATACGCTCCTATAGCCCGCCGATAGATGCGTGGGCCAACTTCGATATATGATAAAGGACGTTATCGTACATCGAGAGCAGCGCCGGACCGAAGCCCTTTGACTCATACCAAATCGCGATTTCGCATGTACTCGCTCATCTCGCGCCAGACACTCTTGAGATCCGCACGCAAAACCACACGCAACAGAGACCGGCGAAGACCAGAAGGAAAAGGCCACGGTGCAGGGTCGGCGTCGTTTCAGGTACCCACAGGGGCTGACTACTGAGTCTTCCGGAGCGCGAGAAGAGCTTTACTAGTGTCACGATGAAGTGTCATTTGACGCGGCACCTGCGCAGGCATTCCGCATCTCTGCAAGCTCGTTCGTCAGAACCTTTTCCCACTCCTCCGTCAATCGTTGTTTCAGAACCTTGTCTGGAGCTTCCACGTCCACATTTTCCAGGAGGGTACGTGTGTACAGGACCTGATATTTGGTGTACAGGGTCCTCTCTGGCCGGAATGGTTTGTGTGTCAAGGCGAACTGATGTGCAAGGGAACGCTCCTCCATTGACCCGCCGTCCATTTTCACCTGAAATACCAGCGTTTGCGCCTTCTTCTTGCATTCCGCGTAGACCATCTGTCGTTCATCGAGCCACGCCGTGTCGCTCTTGAAGAGAGGGATGGTGAACTCTTGAGGAATGAACCTCATGGCAACGTTGTCCGATTCTGCCGGTGTGAAGCCCGATTCCTTGACCAGGCCCTCGACAATGGTGAAGACCCGCGAAAACGGATCTGGACGGTTGTCGTGCAGAATATCGATGGCCTGCCGATGTTGTCGGTAGATCGACTCGCAAAGCTCCCTCAATTCCTGATCCGCCATAAATCGCCTCCCTAATAGATCCACGTATTGTTCAAGCACCGAGCGAACGTTGGGAGGCATGAGCACACTTTCACGCGTGAGCAGTTCATCGACGAGCCTACGCACCATCCCATACGAAGCCGAGACATAGTTGTCGTTCTCGGAGGTTTCTCCACTCGCGGTCAGGTAAACACCTAGAAACCTGTGCCCCGGATGCCTCTCAGTCATGTCCACGTAATACCGCTCCAGCTGATCGTCGTGCTGCTTGCTTCCGACCTTGTTCTCTACGATGACGAGGATGCGGTTCTTTCGGTCTCGCAGGAAGATATCGATATTCTCGTACTCCCGTCGTATCTCGATGTCTTTGAGGTCGATGGCATCAAGCTCGATTGCTGAAATCACAGGATGGGGAGCCGACCTCACCGTCTCTTGCAAGAATCGCCTTAGGAACAGCTCACGAAGTCCATGGCTTTCGCTCGGGTCCAACAGAAAGGCGAGAAAACTCGAGTGGTGCAGCTCTCGGCGAGCGACACCGAGGGCCTCAAAAACATTGAACTTGGTAAACCGCGTCTCCAACCGTGCGAGCTCGATCTCCTGCTCGGCCCCGAGGTACCGTTCGGTCGTCTGGATGGAGGAGTGCCCGAGCAGAAACTGGATCTGTTCGAGGTCGCCTCCAGCCTTTCGGCAGAGCTTAGCGCAGGTGCGGCGCAGGTCATGGGCGCCGAAGCGCTCGATTCCAATCTCTTTGGCAGACCGTTGCACCACATCCCAGACGGCCCAGTCGCTGAGCCCGTTCCCGATCCGCTTGCCTCCCTTTCGAATCGATCGCAAGAGCCGGCCCTCGTCGATCGCGGCCGCGGTCATCCAGGCGTTGATCCCAATTCCGAACTCCCTATGCGCTGCTCCATTCCATTCCCAAAATCGAACACGGAGCCGGAAATATCTTTCTCGATCCGATCAGATGAGCAAACCTTTGCGTATGCTGGCTACAGGTTCGGTGAATCGTCTTCAGAACGCACCCTTCCACGCGCGAGGTGGCCCTCCCCATCCACTCTCCATGCGCAGGAACCCATGCTCAATGCTTCCGCTTATTCGCAAGAGCTTCTAGGCAGCGAACTTGAACGATTCCGCCGCACACACTTCGTCCGCCTCATCTTTCCCGCCACGCTCGAAGACCGCTTCGAGCGAGACACGGCGAAAGGCCGATCCGATCGGCTGTGGCTCGAGGGTCTTCTCGCAATCCTCGCCCTCAACGTCTGCCTCCTCATGGACCTCATCTTCGTCCGGGACGTCCAGTTACAGTCGGTAGTTGTCCGTACGCTGCTTGTCACTCCACTGGCCCTGTTCGTCAACTCCTTGATGCGCCGCGATCTCGAGCAATCGGTGCGCGAGGGCAGTGTCGCCATCGGCGCGACCCTCATCTGCTTGATCAACATGCACGCCGAGGGAAACGCGACGGCAGCCGCCTCGACCTACGCGCTCATGTGCGTCCTCATCATGGTCCTCTTCACGGGCGTCGTCATGCGCATCCGGCTGCCCTACGCGGTCGCCGCAATCCTGGCGATGACCCTCGCCGGACTCACCTTCCTGATCCGCGCCGGTGGCCTCCAGTCTTCCGAGAAGATCGTCGGCGCCAGCCTCCTCCTCATCGGCACCGTCATCACCTTGACCGCCACCTACAGCCTCGAGCGCGAGGAGCGTCTCGCGTACCTCTTCTCCCTTCGCAGCGCCGCCCAAACCGAAGAACTCGCAGCCGTCAACGCCGAGCTCCTTCAGTTATCCACTCTCGACAAGCTCACCGGACTTCTCAACCGCCGCGCCTTCGACGAACGCTTCGAGGCTCTGTGGTTGGAAGGCGAACGCCTGCAGCAGCCGCTCAGCGTCATCATGATCGACGTCGACCACTTCAAAGTCCTCAACGATGTCTTCGGCCACGTCTACGGCGACACCGTCCTGCAGCGCGTCGCTGCCCTTCTGCCGCAGGCCCTCCGCGGTCATCAGGACCTCACCGCGCGCTACGGTGGAGAGGAGTTCACCGTTCTCCTCCCTAATACAGAATCGGAGACCGCGCTCCTCGTCGCCGAGCGGATACGGCACCTGGTCGAAGTCGCAGGCACACCCGTCTCCGAACACCCTGAGTCCGAGTCAGTCATATGGGTGACCGTAAGCTGCGGCGTCGCCACCTCTGTACCCTCCCGGACGCACGCCCGCGAAGAGCTCCTCAAAGCCGCCGACCGGGCTCTCTACGACGCCAAGGCGGCAGGCCGCAATCGCATCAGCCAGCAATTGATGCAGACGATTCGAACCAAATAGTAGATACCGAGCCTATTCCCGCGCCGATGCCCATTATTACGGCAAAGATCGCCGCGGCCTGCGGTCCCGATGGGCTGGGACCCTGAGCTCTAGCGGGAACTGTTTGAACGAGCAGCAGGACACATAACAAGAACGGAACGAGGGTCAGCCGAAACTTCGCTTGCACAAGAAGCTCCTTTCATGGGGGAGAATTGTGGAGTTCGACATTCCGTGGTGTTTTATTCTGCTAAGAGGCGACGGTCAAGAAGAATTTCTTTGAGGCGACAGGTTCCAAATGGGTGATCCGCGAGTCCCATCATTGGTGAAGATTCGCGAGACGAAATCCTGTCGGCGCGATGACCTGAGTTCACTCGATGAGCTCGAGCGCAGTGGGATCTAAATCACACATCCATGCAGGCAGTCATGTGCGGACTTTCTGAAGTACATCCCCACCCAACGCTTCCTGATCCACCTAAGAGAACCGAAACGAGGAAGCAGCCGATGTCCGAGCACCACGACGCCCCTAAAGCTCACGAACCGCACGCGCTCCACGAAGAGCACGTCAAGGGCCCTCACAATCCCAAAGAGATCAACCCCAAGATGGCATCCGATATCGCCTACTGGTCCAAAGAGTTTGGCGTCACTGGCGACCAACTCCACGAAGTCATCCGCAGCCATGGAACCCACGTTGAAAAGATCCGCGCCGCCCTCCATACTCACAAAGGTGCCTGAGGCCCTGTTTCGGCTCAACAGTGCTGAAGAGTTGGTCCCAAACGGTCGCCAGCCGTGGCACGCTGGCGTCAAAGAGTGGTTGACGAGTGGGCGGCACGGCTCCTCTTCTTACCGGAAAGATTTCGTGACTTTCTGTTGCCGCCGATCCGTCCAGAACTGCGCGGTAGGATTTGGAAATGGCGACCACTCTTCACATCTGCAATCAAGCTCCGGATGGCAGCAGCCACCCGCGTCACATGACAATCAGCAACGCTGAACACTTCCCAGCCGTAGGTGACCTGATGGAGACCCCGGAGGGAAGGTTCGTAGTGAAAGAACGACTGTTCAGCTTTCCGACTACAGGAGATTTGGACGTTCTGCTTACGATTGCCCCCGCTTTCAAGTAGCTTCGGGCAACACAGCACCCCACGGGGAAAAGCAGACGCGTAACCGTCTATTGTGCTCCTGCCATTTGATGCTGCCGTTCGCTAGGCCAGGTGAGCTGCGGGCCGACAGTCCAGATCGATCTGAATCTGTGCGGCGAAGAGCGAACTGCTGATTCTGAGGACACGTTGCAGAAGGCATATGAGTAAACGGCGGTCCCTCAATTCCTGAAATCGGGGGGTCGGTCTGATGTCCTACATGGGGTCACCTCAAGAAAGGGAACTTTACGTACGCTAGCGACGCGAGCGCGTTGAAGGCACTGCACTTACACCCCGTACGAGACGGCTTTGTGTCGCAAAAACGACCCATTTACGCAACAGGTGCGGAGAGTCACTCGAACAGCCCCTTTAGCCTCAAAACCTGTCTCAGAAGGCGTCCTGAAATCAATGTCCGACTAACGGTTGGCACCTTCTGCGACCGCCAGCGCCTGTCAGTCGCCTAACGTACGTAAATTTCCCTTTCTTGAGGTGTCCCCCTTTGGCGGATGTGTAGCAATAGGCTTTACTACTTTCTTCATTAGGTGTAGCGTAAACCATAAATCGACCCTATGCCACGCCTTTTCAGCACCTTATGCAAAGTGGCGATACGGTATACCCACAGGCCCGCTCTGAGGCGTTCGGTCTGCTGATTCCGGTATAAAGAACGCGACGAGCCGCGCCGAGGCTCCAAAGTCCAGAACCGCTCACCCTCTCCTTCGGGATGCAGTCAGTCCAGTCGTTCCGTGCTCAGTGGCTCCCCTCACACGTGAAGCTTGCAGCGCTGTTTCTATCTCCGGCGACGTATTTTGGCCAGCTGGGCCACAAACACATTGGACGCGTTCGGTGGGCTGCTTTATTTTGATCGGAGGCGATCAGTCCCGTTGGAGCGTCGTCCTTGTCGGCCCAAGCGTCCAGAACCCCGACCGTATCAAAGCCGACGTTAAAAATTCCGCGACCATGCCCAAAGCCGGGGATGAGATACAGCCGCACGAACCTGTCGACGCGTTCCTGACTCATCGCGCCGACAAGACGCTGATAGAGAAACACCGAGGCGTCGGTCGGGATAGTCGAGTCAGCCGCACCGTGGATCAGCAGCAGCTTTCCGCCCCGGCGTTCAAAGGGAGTGATGTCCGCCAAGCTAGCGTCATCCTCCGCCGATTGCTGCAGGATGCCTGGAATCCACTGGCCTCCAGGGCCGCCAGCCTTCGGATCGAAGGTGAGTGCGTCGAAGCGGGGGTCTTTCGTAAGAAAGAACCGCAGCACGCCATCTCCGACGAGGTAATAGAACGAGTTCAACAGCGGGATGGGAGGATGAAACGGATGCTGGAGGAGGCCCATGCTGCCGACCAGATCGGCACCCCGGAGCACGTTGTACGCGGGTTCGGAGTGGATTCCGTTCATCACGGTGAAGTCTGAGACCTGGGGTGTCGCGAACGCCGCAACAGTGCGCTCCTGTCCATCGGACAGGCAGCCTTTGCGATCTCGGCCATCGGTACAGCGCAGAGCCGCTGGATCGAAGTGGCAACCATCCGGATTGCTGACGATCCCATCCGTGAGCCCATCTTGCGCGTCGCAAGATTTGAGCACCGCATCCCGCACTAGCTTTGTCTTTGCCGATGGCAGCCACCCCGCCTGGCCACTCGATCCCTTGGCGTACATCGCTTGCGAGACCCGGATGAACTGCAAATCGCTCTCGATCTGGTTCCACGCCGCATACGCTGCTATGACGCCGTCGTAGTCCTCCGGCCATCGGTCGACGACCTTCATGGCCTCACGGCCGCCCGTCGATCCTCCAACGAAGTACATCCGTGCCGGTGCCATGCCATATCGCGCTTTCATCAGCGCCACCGCGACGTCATGGGTCTTCTTCAGCCCATCGGAGGCAAAGTTCTTCCTCTGTTCCTCATTGAGCGCAAACTTTGCATTGAGCGCGTTCACGATGTCGGGCAGTAGCAGGTAACGATGATGATGGCCGGAGTCACTGCCGAAGGTGGCGTACCCTCGTTCAAGCGGAGATGGCTGGTGCTTATCTCCCACCACGGTGGCGCCAAGCCCAGTCTGGACATAGCCATCGAATGCGCCACCGCCGAACTGCACGGCCTTTTTGTTCCAGGTCTCGGGAAGATTCAGCTCGAAGCGAATCGGGTTCGCGTTGGGATCAATCGAGTGCACCTCGCCGAACACTTTACAAAACTCCGCGCCATGCAGGTTAATACGTTTGGCCGACATGACCACAGCTCCTCGAGTGCGAAGCCCGATCTCGGCTACACTCACCTCCCGACCGTTCAACACGCTACATGCGGGTGGCGCTGCCATGACTTCGAATGCGGAACACCAGACCACAACTGTCAGCAGCCATGCACTCTTCAGCCATCCACTCTTCATTCACAACCCTCTATCGACACGAGGCCGACTTCATCATCCCGATGATTTTATAAGGGCATCCCATCAGAAAACGGACGATCGAGCACGCTAAGAGTTTGCGGAGGCTGGAATCCACCTGTAGAGGGTCGGGACGGAGACTCCGAGGTTGCTGGCCACGTCTCGGGGCGGAACGCCACTGGCCAGCAGCTTCTTTGCTGATTTGATTTTGCTTTCGGTCATCTGCCGCTTGCGGCCCCCTTTTCGTCCGAGTTGACGAGCTATTTCGAGGCCAGCTCGGGTTCGTTCGATGGTGAGTTCCCGTTCCATTTCAGCCAGGCTCGCCATGACATGGAAAAAGAAGCGACCTGACGGTGTACCGGTGTCGATCGCATCGGTCAGGCTTTTGAACTGGATCCCCTTCTTATGGAGTTCACCGACGAGATCCACCAAGTTCTTGACGCTGCGGCCAAGACGGTCAAGCTTCCAAACGACGAGGGTGTCTCCTTCGCGTAAAGCTTCTTGAGCCTTTGTCAGGCCTGGCCGCTCTGCCCGGCTCCCGCTGAGCTTGTCGTCGAAAACCGACGGGGCGTACCCATAGAGCAATTGAAACTAAGTGTTACGCAAGTAACCAAAGACAGGGTACTATCGTGGCATGGTCGGACGTTTGCCACTCACCCGAGTTCTCTTAAAGAACGATGAGGGGATGATCGGCTTTACTTCCTCGGAGAGCGTCCCCTCAGAGAGTAATGAGCGACGCACCTCAGTTCGATATGACTACGATCTAGAATCCGCGCAGGAGGAAGTAAATCTAAATGCTAGGGAAGTCGTCAGCCTGAACGAGGAGTCAGACGCCTCTGAGGAGCGGAGATCCGTTCAACATGGACGGCGGTCGGGGGATCGAGAGCCACAGAGCCTCGTACAAGAGTCCGCTCCTACCTTCGAACTCATCGTCTCCATCATGGAAGTAGTACGCGAACCGTTAATGATCCTGGACCGCTCCTTCATCGTGAAAAAGGCGAACCGCGCCTTCTATCGCACGTTCGGCTATTTGGAGGAGGACGTAGAGGAAAAATCAATCTATGACCTGGGGATCGGGTGCTGGAGGATTCCATCCCTCAGAGTACTGCTTGAAAAGGTCATCCTCAACAATCGGGCCTATGACGAAGTTGAAGTAGAAGTGAACTCGCCGCATGCAGAGAGAAAGACACTTCGATTAAATGTTCGTCGGCTGGGTGAGCAAGACATAATCCTCATGTCGATTCGCGACGTGACCCGGCGGCGCAGAACTGAGGTCGAGCTCAATCGCGTGCAAGATGAACTGCGGCAAGGTCAGAAAATGGAGATTGTCGGCAGGCTTGCCGGTGGCGTGGCCCACGATTTCAACAATATCCTTACTGGCGTTCTTGGCTTTAGCGAGCTCTTATTAGGTCGTCTCGTGGCCGGGACGGACCTCCACCATTACGCGGCTGAAATCAAGAAGGCAAGCGAACGTGCTGCTGCGTTGACCCATCAACTTCTAGCCTTTAGCAGGCGCCAAGTGTTACGGACCCAGAAGTTAAGTCTGGATGCCATCCTGCAGGACTTGGGCGAGATGTTGCAAAGACTGATAGGCGATAACATCGAGCTGGTCTACGCACTGGGTACTGGAGACGCGGTCATTTGCGCTGATCCAGGTCAGATCAGTCAGGTAATCCTGAACCTCGCGATAAATGCAAGAGACGCGATGCCGCGCGGGGGGGAACTAGTCATCCAAACGACAGTTGCTCAAGTGGTGGGTGCGGGCAGCATGCGGGATCTTCCAGTAGGAAGCTACGTTACCCTCACTGTCAAAGATTCCGGAACGGGTATGGATATAGAGACACAGCAACATGTCTTCGAGCCATTCTTTACAACAAAGCCCCAGGGGTCAGGAACCGGACTTGGACTGGCAACCGTCTTTGGGATTGTGAAGCAAAGTGGCGCTCACATACAGTTTGAAAGCGAATTAGGTTGTGGAACGACCTTCATTGTGGACTTTCCGCGCGATGAGGGAAGCGTGATCAACGCTCCTGTCCAGCCCGAGGCCGACAGTCTTACGGGCACGGAAACGATTCTGCTCGTTGAAGACGATGAACTTGTGCGCGACCTCCTTGTTCTATTGATGCAGTTACAGGGCTATACCGTTCTAAAAGCTGTGCAGCCGAGTCAGGCATTAGAAATTTGCCGTACATTCTCTTCTCCCATCCACCTCATGCTCACCGATCTACTGATGCCTGGTGGAATGGACGGAAGGCAGCTGGCGTCTGCTGCCAATGAGCTCAGACCTGAAATGCGAACGCTCCTGATGTCGGGCTACACGACTGATGCGCTGGTCCTTTACGGTGTGGCAGAGGGGGCGCCGTTTCTGCAAAAGCCGTTCACTCAGCAGCAGCTATCAGTGAAATTGAGGTCCGTGCTAGATAATCAGCCTGGGCCAGTATGAGCGCCGAGACGCGACCGGGTTTCCGAAGCTGCCGGGTGACCGCGATTCCCTTCCGTTCGGCTCGATCATTTTCAAAGGCAGGCAGGAAATCCCGTGTAGCCGTAGACCACCTGGCCTCCCGTCACAGTCATTAAGGACCGTGCGTCGGCGGGTTCCAAGGCAGCCAGGTCTGTCGCCGTCTGGACGCCGAGTCTAGCGAGCTTCGCCGCCGACGCTCCGACCAGTACGCCGTCAACGTTGGCGTGCGCGACTTCACCTACGTGCTGGACGGCCTGTGGCACCACGAATCGGACCTGCGCATCCAGGAGCACTACACCGACTCGGCGGGCATCACCGATCACATCTTCGCTCTCGTGCACCTCCTGGGCTTCCGCTTCGCGCCACGCTTTCGCTTGCGGATCCGCTTGCTCGTGCTGGTTAACGTCGTATCTTCTCCCGAAGTTTAATGCGCAAGCCAGGCAGGTCCTGCCAGATATCGTTCAGAAGCCATACGGTCACGGCTTCGCCGATGAAAGTCTCCATTAGACCCAGAAAGTGCCCGATAAGCACCACATTCGCCTCTGTCGCTTTGCCGGTGAGTCCTTCTATGGAACCATCTTCTTTGACCTTCACGGCGCCAAGCAGTGGAGTCTCACGCTTAGCCAATATCAGAGCACGCGCGAGGAGTGAGCGATAACCTTCGGGTCCAACCAACGTGCCGAGAGAACGGCGCAGCTTCTCACATACGTGACACGTCTCAGAAAGGTCTAAATGTGACGTACGACCCAAAGCGGCTTCATAGGCAATCAGCCGCTCGGCAAGCTCGTATGTGGTTGGACTCGTCCTCATTCCGCGCATCTTTCGATTCGCTCTACGTGAACACGTCGGTGTGTAGCTATCTGTCGGCTCCGCTGCCATCGAACCCCTCTGCATCGCCCTTACGTGTGCCAGCTAGTGCATTAGGGCTGAGTCGTTCCATCCGTTTGGGAATACCGGTGATGAGTTTATCGTGATCCACCAAGCAGTCACCGATAATGATTCCGTCCGAGGTGATGTCGTATTCCCGAATCTTCTTGCTGTGGGCAGCGCCGCGCATCTTCACAATCATCATGATTTTGCGAAGCTCCCCGTCAATCTCCGCATAGCGGAGCCGGATGATGTCGTCGGTCAGGAACGATACCTTATAGGTGCTGAACGGCAGTTCGGTAAACGTCTCCGACATCTCCAGGGTGCTCAGGACCGTAATGCCGACACCGGTCAACGCCAGGATCATACGATAGAGCGATTCACGAAAGTCCATACGGAATCCCGGAGCCAACGCCATCTCAAACCCTGCCAACGAATCGATGACCATTCGCTTTGCGCCCGTTCTCTGGACGGCATCAATCAGCTCCTGCATCATCTCGTCCACCGAAAGATCAAGGGGACGGAGATAGATAATTTCAAGTTTCCCGTCCTTAGCGGGTGTCTTGAGGTCAAGGCCAAAACTGGAGGCGCGCCCGGCATATTCATCAGGCCGCTCCTCAAACACCGCTACGATGCCCGGCTCGCCCGTAACCAAACCCGCAGCAATGAACTGTGTCGCCAGCAATGTCTTTCCCGTTCCCGAGGAGCCAGCGATCAAGACGCTATCGCCTTCAGGAATACCGCCGCCCATCATTTCATCCAGGGCGGCGATGCCTGTCGAGAGACGCTTCTTATCAGGGGCTTGCTTCTTCTTCCCTGTCAACCCAAGGGTGCGCGAGAACGCCTGAAGGCCATCATCCGTGATGCGGAAGGTGTGCAACCCAGGTACGGACGCTTGCCCACGCAGTTTCATGACCTGGAGCTTACGGACGACCGAATTGCGCTCCACCTGTTGATAAAGCCAGATGATACCGTCCGCAACTGTAAAAACGGGGTTGTTCTGCCGCTCTGATTCGGCGTATTCACCGATTAGGAAGGTGGTTGCTTCCGAAGTGGTAAGCAGCAGCGACAAGTGCTGCATGAATCCTTGCACCTCGCGCTCGTTATCGCTCCCGCTCTTGCTCCGCATCACGCTTCGGAAAGAATCAACGACCACGATGCTGGGAGTGCAGGATTCCACTTCCTTGGTGATTTCTTCGAGCACCCCATCCAGCCCACGCTCTAGTAAAACCGTGGTCAGGTTGATGAAACGGATACCCTGTTCAATCTCTCGATTTCGAAGAATGGGTATTGTTGCTGATACCTCAGCATCTTCAGCGCGGGTTCGCCAAGCACAGTGAAGTAAAGGGCGGGTCGCGCTTCCGTGGCGTTCGCGAACATGAATTGGTGCGCCAACGTCGTCTTACCGCATCCGGGTGCGCCCGCGATGATGTTGAACGAGTACTCCGGGAGGCCGCCGCCCAGGATTTCATCGAGGCCCGGCACCCCGGTTGGCAACTGGCTAACTTTAACCTTATTTTGCTGGTTCATTCCCATTCCTTTCGCCAAGATGTACGTCCGAAATGGTCCGGTTCAGCCATACATCGTGCAGGACATGTAGCGTTAGAGCTTCCCCCAAAAAAGTCTCCACCAGCCCGATTAAATGGCTGACGAGCACAGTGGATGCACCTTCAGCTTCGCCGTTCAATCCTTCGAGAGCGCCGTCATCCGTCACCTTCACCGGAGTCAAAACTGCCGCCTCACGTTTCGCCAACGTCAGAGCGCGCGCGAGGAGCGCACGGGAACCCGTCTCTCCAATCAATTTGCTCAGGGGACGGTCGAGCTTTTCACAAACGTGAACCACCGCAGACGTGTTCGCCTCGGAAGAACTGTGCTCGGAAGCTTCGCAGGCAAGAAGCCGCTGAGCAATCTCTTGAGTGTTCGGACTGGTGCCGCTTTCGCTCATAACCCTCGTCCCGGTGATTCTATCTAAGGATTTGTGGAGGCAGGAATCCACCTGTAAAGCGTTGGTACGGAGACTCCGAGGTTGCTGGCCACGTCTCGGTGCGGAACGCCGCTGGCGAGCAGCTGCTTTGCTGATTCACGGCGATGTGCAGAGATGGGGAGGAGGCTATGCCGGATTCCTTGCTCATTGTGAGTCTATTATCGAACGAGATTGACAGGAATCGATCGAGTCTTCTCATAACACCCGTTTACGAGAAGACTCCGCGTCGCTTGTCCAAAGGACCTATTTGCCAGCAAAAGCGCAGATGTTACGTTTCAATGAGATATACCCATTAACCACATGCTTTTCGTGACCTCGGCCCGAATGCAACCCTCGCATCGTCCCCGTACGATACCCTCGTGTCAAGTGCACCTCGTCATATTATTCCGTGCAGAAAGTTGAGCTTCGTATTGGGAAACCTTGATATAACCCTCGACGTTGGGGCCGCCTACCCATTGATAGAACAACGCGTTCTTGCCTTATTTGGTAAGGACTACGCATCGAAAGAAGAATCTAGGTGGCTGAAGGCACTTCACGATACCGCTACGAAGGTTAGTAGTTCGGTCCAGTGCATCGGGATGCACAAGCCGATCCCATTCTCGGCACTGTTGCATTAACTTTTCTGCCTACGAGCAGTTGTGGTACCTGCTTGGCTTCACCCCCATAACTTGTACGCATCGAGCCTGATTTCGAGTTAATGCAACAGTGCCCCAGGGGGCACCGCTGCACTGGTGACGGCATTGCGGATCAGCTTGGGTTGAAGTTTAAGCAGGCTATGAGGCCGCGAGAGTTTCTCGTGGTGGATTCAGCGGCGCAACCTACCACTTGGGCGGCGAATTAGGTTCTAGTCGCATCACGGCGATCCCATTTACTTGAACGATAACTGACATGTCGGACGGTCACTCATAACTTTGTACGCTCAAGGAATACCTCTTCACCTACCGCAACCTCGGTATCTTTCAGGAAAACGTGCCAACCAGATCCTCAACGACATCGTCCGCGCCACCGACCCCATCTGGGCCCTCGTCAAAGGCGACTTCCGCCCCCGTGGAGGCATCTCGACTGTCGTCGAAGCCTTCCCCCCCGCCCCCAAGCCAGCACAGGCCCCCGCGTCTGATAGTTACCTTCCGGACGACTACCTAATCGTCCCGGCGGAGCGGCTGCTCCTAAGCGTTGGTCCCAGCTCCGTCATCGCGACGTCCGCCGTTCCTATCTGGTCAGAACCCCGATCCGACACAGCGACGCGAAGCCGGGCGGTTCCTGGCGGAACTGGAAAGGGAACCTGGTAGCTCACGCTGGTGCCGCTTGAGCTAACATTGCGTTCCTTTGCGCTCACCTCAAAGGATCTCGAGCCAAGCGGGCGGTTCTCTGCGGAAAAGGCGGCCAGCACCAGAATCTGGTCGACATGCGCACCCTCGCTGCCGTACCTCCATCGAAGCTGCCGCGCCGCCACGTGGACGCTGACCGTCGGCGCCGGAGAAGTTTGTAACTCGCCGCTCACCTGCAACGCCTGGTAAGCGAAAGGACTCTCGATCGCCGATTCGAGATGCGACCTCTGCTGGGAGGCCGTCGGCTCTGGAGGCTCGGGGAGAGCGTAATATCCCTCCCTCGCCCGTGCCGTCAGCCCCGGACGCTTCACCGTGACCGAGATCTTGCGATAGCTGCCGTCAAAGCTCTTGTTAGTCGGGGAGTAGGCGATCCGCAGGGCAGCATCGCTCTCTTCAACGACCCGCCCCAGCGCCAGATCGATATCGTTCCCGTTACCAAAAGCGCGCCCCCCGCTCTTCCGGTCTAGAGCCCCCAAAAAGGAGTTCGCAACCGCCTGATTATTGGTCATGTTCATCGTCTGTCCCGCGAACTCGCCTCCAGTATTCGCAGCGAAAAGAGCTTGGGCCGAAGCTGGTCCGTACACCGACCTCTGGCCGTTATGGTTGGGAAGAGACGATTCGATCTGGACGCCATGCGGATCGATCGTATACAGGCACATTCGAGCGCTTAGAAACAGGTTGGTGGCCCGCTTCAGGATCTCGTTCTGCGTGACCTGGATGTCGCCGCTCGTGAACAGCTGAGCCAGCGTCAGGAATCCGCTGGTAATCCAGATCACGTTCACGCGCTCGCCTGAGCCGGAAAAGGCACGTGCCAGCTGTTCGAGAGCCCCCATCGATTTGCGCAGATTCTCCGTGTCATTCGCCGGGTCCACATTGCCGTTGATAATGCCTCCAGAACCGGTGGCCGGCAGAACGCCCGGAAGGCGATGGACCGAGTCGATCAGAGCCGCGGTGTCGGTCGTGAAATCATGAACCAGGACCTCCTGTCTGGCCGTCATGGCCAAAATCGCGATCTCCTGCCCCTGTGCCGCGGGACTTCGCAAGAAAACCTCGAGTCGCTGCCGGGCAAAGGCGAGGTCCATGAATTGAACGTTCACCTCATCCAGCAGGATGACGGTGCGTGCACGATCTGCCAGCGCTAGCCTCTCCGGCACCGGTGTGCCGTCTGGGCGAATCTCGTTTGGGAAGGCGTTGCCTGACCTTGTTCCCCTCTGGCCAGCGGCCCTTCCAGTGCCGGTGGAAGCGGAGACGATGTGAACCGTCTGGGCCTCTCCGTTCTCCTTCACCAGGAGATCGCCAGAAGAAAGGTCCGTCACCGGCCTGCCCCGGGAGCCAGTGACGACGATATCGAGGACCACATTTCGGCCGGTAGCTCTCAGCGTTGTCGTCGCAGCCTCTTGCGCATTGGCAGAAGCTTGTGAAACAAACGCAAACGCGATGGCAGATGCAAAGACGGCAGCTCGGTAAAAAAGTCGAAATGCTCCGGCGGCCCCAATCATCTTGTACTTTCCTTGGATCGAATGTTACTCCTTAGGGCGGAGATTCTGAGGCGAGCAGGGCAGAGATCTGAGGCGAGCAAGATGCTGGACGGGGGAGAGCCCTGAAGCGGAGACTCCCAAATCCTCGGGCGACGTTGCCGCATGACCGGCCTCTTCACATCGGCTCTGAATCGCGCTCGCCGCGCGCCCTCTTGCGCAAGCTCGCCGCCCAATCCAGCCAGCCCTCGAAATCAGGGCAAAACGCTCCACTCACGCCTCAACTATAGTGTCCTTGATCCCATGCGCAAGCACATCCGCCTCCCCTCCATCTTGTTCGTCTTCGCTCTGGTCTTCGCTGGGAATGGTCCAGCCCAGCAGCAGTCCCGCAATCCGCTCGGCATCTTCGAGAGCTCAACCGACATCGGAGCGACCCGCCCCGGCGCAACCCTCTACGACCCCGCCACCGCCTCCTACCACGTCACCGGCGGCGGAGCCGACCTCTGGGGAGCCGCCGATCAGTTCCGCTTCACCTGGCTCAAACTCTCGGGCGACGCCAGCCTCTCCGCCAGCATCCACTTCGCCCCCAACACCGGAGACCCCACCGCCAAGGCCATCCTCATCTTCCGCCAGAGCCTCGATCCCGGCTCCCCCTACGCCGACACCGCCATATACGCCGACGGCCACATCACCCTCCAGTTCCGTGCGACCGCCGGCGGCAAGACCGGCGACACTACATCCACCCGCCACGGCTCCACCCGCCTCCGCATCGTCCGCAAGGGAGACCAGTTCACCCTCTCCGCCGGCTCTGAGTCTCAGATGGAAGCAGACCCCACGCCCGCCACCGTCGTCCTCCACGATCCCGTCTACGTCGGCATCGGCGTCTGCGCCCACAACGCCGACCACCTCGAAACCGCCACCTTCTCCAACGTCAAACTGGAGCGAACGCCCCATTTCGCGTCAGACCCCCACTAGCACCCGGGCGTGTCCGGCTCGGCCATCCGCCTCCGGCTCTACCAGAACCCCTGCTCATTCGAGTGCTTCGGGGGGTCCTTCTGGGGCTTGATTCCCAAAATGCCGCTGACCTCTGGATCGAGGTGGGCTTAGTGCTCTACCGCCGCACTCGCTTGCTGGCTGCCAGCAAGACGGGCAGCGAGAGTCAGCCCATCAGTAACCTTGAGACAGGAGTGACTCAGCAGCACTCCGAATGGCCTCGACGTACTATTTTTGACGTTTGGTGTGGTGAGCCCTGAAAGGCCGTCTTGCCAAGATCGATGCCAACGGAATGAATCTGCATAGGATGATCCTCCTTGAATCTGCGAACACGATCACTCGCTAGAAGTGAGAGATCAAGCGTCGGACCATCTCAGAAACGGAGGAGATAGCTGACTTTGAGATAAATGCCGCGCTTGTCATTAAGGAGGGAATCGCCGGTGTGGTTCAGAAAGACGCCGTTGGGGTCGCACTGGCCTGTTTCCAACCGTGCGCACAGGGCGGGATTCAGGTTCTGTGAGTCGCTCGTGTAGCCCAGGTAAATGGCGGTACCTGGGTGGGGAACATAGGAGAGCAGAATGTCAGAAAAGAAGTCTTTCGAGTTTTGCTGTGCGGTAAATTGATGATTGGGGATGGTGGACGCGTAGATACCAATAAGACGCAAGGCTAAAGCCTTACTCATCTGAAAATTCCAGCGAGCGATGGCCTGGTGATTGTCATAGGCGATCAGCTGAGAGCCGGGAGCACGGAAGCGGGCGAATTCGTAGCTATTCTGAAGATCCAGGCGGGTGATGGGCTTGAGTTCCAGATTGATGGCGCCTGATTGAACGTTAACCGGCATCGGAGGCTGGTCAGTAGGCGGATTGTAGTTAACAGTGCGTCCGGTGTAGGTATTGATCTGCAGCGCGAACTGCGGGAGGGGCGATGTGGAGATGTCGATGCCTGCGACCTGGCTCCGGTATTCAACATTCTGAGTGAGTGGTGCGTAGTCTGAGGGACGGAGGCGGTCGTTATTGACGTCAAGGTAGGGGGTGATCTGGGTGCGACGCTTGAAAAGCGTATTGTACGAGAGATGGAAGACGGAGTCGAGGCCGAGGCCAGTGTGATCCCAGTCTTGTTCCACATAGAGCTCAGGACCATGGGAGAGCAGAAATCTGCCAGCCGGCCGCCAGGTATAGAGGCTATGAATATGCGCCTCACGGATGTTGGGCCGCCGGAAGAAACCCACAGCATCACGGAAGCCCTTAGCTGTATCGTTATAGGTCGTAGAGAAATACAGATTCTCACCGGAAAAGCTCAGGTTTTGTTTGCTGCTTTGCCCGCTCGATGTAGTGGCGTCGCGGTTACGGGTTGCGGAGGTGACGGCTTGCCCCGTAAGCGTCCACTGTTTGTGGAATCGATAGCGGTAGTCGATGCCGCCGAGTCGATTGAAGGAACCCTTGTACTCGCGGTCCGTGTAGAGGAGACCAGCGGAGGAGAATGGCCCGATGTCGCGGGCTATGCGGGCAACATAGAAGGAGGCGCGGCTCCCCGCGTAGGGGGCGCCGGGGGCGACCGCCTGGCCGGGACTGCGGTCATCTGTGGCGAGCAGGCCGATGGCCCAGGGGCCCTGCTTGCCTGAGAGACGCACGCCAATCTGAGGACTCACGATGTTGAGCGTGTAGAAAAGGTCGATAGGCGTTGAGAAATAGTTTGCGTTCTCAATGAAGAAGGGCCTTTGCTCCTCGAAGTAGGTCTGAAAGCGTTGGTTAGGTGGCGCTGGATTATCAACGTTGACCTGGGAAAAGTCGGGGTTGAGTGTGGTATCGAGAACAAGGGAGTTGTGCAGGACGATTTTGGCGTCGACGCCGGCGGTGCCCTGCAGCAGTTTCTGGTCAAAGGTGGGGGCGAGCGGGTTGCGGTCGTCGAGCTTGCGGTAATTCTGACCGAGGACATAGGGAATGAGCTGGATGTTATGACCGCGCTGAACGTCCGCAAACCCCTCGATGGGTGCGGCCTGAGTAAGACGTCCAGCGATCTGGCGAGAGATGCGCGGCCAATAGGCGCGCTCGGAGGCATGCGCAATCCAGCGGCGGAGAACAAGACCCCAAATCTGCATCTGTCCCGGACCGGCGTTGCGGAAGCGGAGGCTCTGAAAAGGAATGCGCATCAGAGCGACGTAGCCGAAGGGTGTGCGTCGGCCCCAGGTATCCCAAACGGTGTCGAACGAGAAGTCGGGTTGAGACTGACCTTCGGTGTAAGCGGCATCAGCCTCCACCCCAAGTGGGTTGGTCTGAAAGAGCAGGCCACGGCGGTGATCGTAAAAAGTATCGAAGGTGACCTCGACCTTGTCGTCGTCGCCAAGGTGATCACGGGGAATAAGATGTGCCCGGATCTCCTGGGGCGTGCGATCCCGGCAGATGAACGCGACATAGAGATCGTGACCGGTGTAGCCCAGGTAAGCTGAGGTAGTCTCGGTGACCGGAGCCCCGTCCTCCGGGTCCTGCTGGACGAAGCCCGTGAGATCGAGCATGGACTGGGACGTTGGGGTATTCGGGCTGCCGGAGAGGAAGTCCTCTAGCCGGGGTGGAGCAGAGAGGCGTGGAACAAGGAGTGGTCCCCGGATCCCGTCTAAAGTTACCGCCGGGGATGGCCGGTTTCTGTGGGGTAGAGGGGCTTCCCAGAGTGGGAGCGTGGTGCGAGGTGGCTTGGGCGTACCAGATGGATTCTGAAGGACGCGTCCCGAGGGTGCAGTCTGCTGTGGGGTTTGGCCTGTCTGCTGGGCACTATTATGCATCCGCAATATGGAAGCTGCTGATGCCCCCCATGTTGGGGAGAATGCGGACAACAGAACGAGACTTCGAAATATAGGCCTGAGCATCAAGGAGGCGCTGCTAAAAATTAGGGAGCGCTCCGAGACCATGGTACTCGCCGTGGTGGGGCAGTGCCAATTCCGCTAAACGGAGGAGGATGCAAGATGCTTGTGCCACTGCTAGCCAATGCACAGTGAGCACCCGTCCTGCAACGGGCATGGATAACCATTGGCGCCGGCTTAGGCACTGGCTTCTTGACTGCAAAACTGAGTCGGGTTTGCTCATGCCCTTTCGGGTGCTGCTCCCGCCAGAGCTGAAGAAGGAGGGGCGGCATGGCCCTACAGAACAGCCCTTGTTCGATGGACTTTGGCGTGACAACCAGTGCATAGAGAGATCATCAAGTACAGGACCGATTTGCCAGGCACGCGATGATGAACAATGATCGACCGTTTGTCTCTGCCCGACGCGTCGCACACGCGGCAACGGTAGCCGTCGCGTTCCAAAACCATTTCTCGGAGGCCACCGAGATGCTCCTCACCTTGTCGCTTGAGCGTATAGCAGATAGCGCACAGACCGTGGGCGAGGATCCTCAGATTTCCGCAGCCGCAATGCATCGAGCGTTGTTTGAGCCGTGTCACTTCCCTCCCCTTCCCAGGTACAGGTAGATCGTATTTCGGGTGACACCCAGCTCTCGGGCAAGCACCGTCTTAGACTCCCCATCCGCAGCCCGCCGGGTGACTTCAGCGGCCTGCACGGTCGTCAAGCTACGCTTTCGTCCGAGATAGACCCCTCCCCGCTTCTTGGCAAGCGCGATTCCCTCTCGCTGGCGCTCGCGGATCAATGCGCGCTCGAACTCGGAGAATGCTCCCATGACGCTCAGCAAGAGGTTCGCCATCGGTGAGTCTTCCCCAGTGAATGTCAGGCTCTCTTTGACAAACTGGACGTGAACTCCGCGCTTGGTCAGGTCGAGCACAATCCTACGAAGATCATCGAGGTTGCGAGCCAGACGATCCATCGAATGGCAAACCAACGTGTCGCCCTCTCGAATGAAAGAAAGTAGGAGTTCGAGGTTCGGCCGCTTGGTGTCCTTGCCGGACGCCTTATCGGTAAAGGTCCTGTCCAGGTCCAGGCCTTCCAGTTGCCGCAGTTCACTTTGATCGACAGCACTCACCCGGAGGTAGCCAATGTGAAGGCCTTTCCGTCGCGTGTATCGCGGCACTTTCGTCCTAATAGGTTCTTTAGCTTTCGGCATTGGGCGTAATACTATCCCAAAAGCAATGCTATTGATACGCTTTCATGGGTTATCGGACGTGTAACTATAGCGTATACCCTACGAATACAGGGTTCAGGGGGCTAGACGCTTCGTTTTCTGTTCTGGATGTCATCTCGACGCACGATGGCAAAACTCGATTCCCGACTTGATTCAGGAGCTGATGACTTCTGAGCAGGGAGCGAAAAAGTCTGAACTGCTATTCGCTAGCGATCGCAGGCGCAAGCTTCAACGTCAACTTCGCTAAGTCCTGCTGGCGTTCTCTCGATGCCTGTCCTAGGGAATCCAGAAGGTCTTCCTGATTGGGTTGCCCAAGTGCCAGGCGGTAAAGAGTTCGCAACATCTTAAGCCTCTCGTATCGTCGATGATCGCGGCTGAACTGCATTGCGAAAACATGGCTCGTAATCTTGGCACCAGGCGTGACCCACCACGGAGAGAGTCCGCCGTCATCGTTCGCTTGCCTTTCGGCGCATTCCAGGATAGCTGTCCACGGAGAACGTCCGTGCAGTTCCGTCGGCCCCGACTTCAGGGCCTCTGCTCCATAACTTGCTGCCAATTGTCTCCTGCCTGCGAGTCCGAGATATCGCTGAACTCTTCCTTCCCGCTGTTCCAAGTCGAGCGGACTAGAACATAAGTCCCAGTGGGCTACCTCGCTGCACCAAGGATGAAAATCGAGTCCTTCCTGCCCGACTGACGTTGTGGCCAGCAGGAAAGGGCGGAACGGAGAATTGAAGGCCACTCTGAGGTCATCAGAGCGCGATGGCTTTGATCCCGAGGTGTCGTCATCGTGCTCATTACCGCCAAAGGGTACGGCCGCATGACAACGTACGCGAAATTTCTCGAGGCCTCCGCTTTTCCCCGCGGGATAGAACGTCGCTGACCCAGCGTGGACCCGCAGCGATTGCTCCAACAACTCCGCTGCATCCTTGTCTGTCCCCGGCGCACCCTGTGCATAGGCAAGATGCTCATCCAGCACGGACTCGAGGCAGCCGTCCCGGACCCAATCGCGCAACTGCTGCAACGGATGCATCTTCCGCCCTGTTTCCGCCAGAGATAGAGCAGCGTTCCACGACCTGCGAGTGTCTGGGTCATGTGCCTGCTCTCACGAGCCTCGAAGTACATCTCCCATGCGGGATGATATGGATTCGCGTCTCGCTTGATCTTGACGTGACGACGGATCGGGAGGGAGGTTGCGTGATACAGCCACACGGTCTCCCGCGCTCCGTTGTCATGCTTCTTTTCTCCGAAGAAGCACCACGCTCGGCCGCCGCGTCGTGCGAAGTACTTCCGCATGACCCAGCGCTTGCCTTTGCGAGGATGCCGCCGCAGAGCCCATTGCCACAACGACTTGAAGATGGCGTAATCGACCTGGCTGAAGATGCGTTTACTGACCACATGGCGGTGATACATCGCCCAGCCGCGCAACACGCGGTTGAGGTTTGTGATCAACTGCCATGTCGGATAAGCCTGCGCCTTCTTGACGACCTCTCGGACCTTCTCAAGGAAAGTGTGGATGTTCTTCTTGGAAGGCTTGATCAGCAACTTGCCGTTATACCGGCGAACATTCTGACCGAGGAAGTCGAAGCCCTGATCCACATGCGTGACAACGGTCTTCTCCGCCGAGAGTTCCAGCCCACGTTCGCGCAGGAAGCTCTCCACCAGAGGCTTGACCTCACCTTCCAGCAGTTCTTTCGATTTGCCGGTGATGATGAAGTCGTCCGCATAGCGGATCAGGTGAACGCGAGCAAGGATACCTCGCCACGACCCTGGGCCTCGCAACGGGTATTTCTCCCGCAAGCGCCGCTCCAGACCGTCGAGGGCAAGATTTGCCAACACAGGCGAGATGATCCCGCCCTGTGGCGTTCCCTGTTCTGTTGCATAGAAGGAGCCCTTCTCCATGTATCCCGACTTCAGCCACTTGTGCAGGATGACCCGGTCCATGGGGACGTGGGCCATCAGCCACTCGTGACTGATGTTGTCGAAACAGCCCCGGATATCGCCTTCGAGTACCCAGCCAGAAGAACTACGAACGAGAGCCTTGAAGCAGCTTTCGATCGCATCCGCGCAGGAACGTTGCTGACGGAACCCGTACGAGCTACCATCCGCCGTGGTCTCCGCCACCGGATCAAGCGCAAGCAGATACAACGCCTGCATGGCCCGGTCCTTCATGGTGGGGATGCCCAGCGGACGCAACTTGCCGTCCGACTTCGGGATGTAAATGCGCCGCAACGGAAGAGGCCGATAGCCCCTCCGCGTCAGTTCATTTACCGCTGCCATCTTCTTCTCTGGCGTGTCCCAGCTCACGCCGTCCACGCCAGAGGTCTTCTTACCTGCATTCTCCGTCACTCGCCGAAGGGCTAGCAGCTTGCCGTTCCGCGAGCTTGTGAGCAGACGCTGTAAGGCCTTCACCTTACCCCATCTGCCCGCTTCCACCGCCTTCACGATACGCACCTGGAGCCGGCGTACACCTTCGTTGACCGAGCGCCAGTCGATCTCGCGCCAGTGAACAGAGGCGTCGGACGCTGCACCAACGGATTGCTCCGTCGTCATCTGCTTTGCGTCCTTATGCCGGTTGATCATGTTCTCTCGTGATGGAAGACCAGAGAGAAGTGGGCTCGCTTTCGCGCCGGACACGAAGTCCGTATCCGCATCATTACAAGGCGGCATTCGCTTCCTCTCTCCTCCTTTACCCGCATCGCCATCGTCGGACCTTGCGGCCTTTCTACCCTCGCGGGGACGATACGGGCTTACCCTGTTCCGTTCCGATGACATTGTGGTTTAGGCCCCTTCTACAGCACCGACAGCGTTTGATTGCCCATGACGGAAGAGAATGGAGCTTCCGTACCCGCTGCAACAGAAGCCTGACAGCACCTTTGGCTCCTTCATTCTTGTCGATGCATACGAAAGTTCGCATATGCTGGCCATGCCACAAACCCTAGGCCCTGTCCGCCTCGGTGCTGGCAGACCTGAACTCGCCTCGCGGCTCGCTCAGCAGCCTTGCGGCTGCGGGTACATTGTCGGAGGGCTTCTCAACGGGCCGTTGCCAGCCCGTATGACCTCCTAGGGTACTGCCGATGGGACGGCAGGTCCGGTCGTGTGACCACGCCGGACAATCATCGGGACGACTTCAGGTCGCACCCACTCGTAAAACGCGTCGGCAGGGATGATGCAGCGGCGCTTCTTGAACGGCTCCCGCCAGGTCCGAGCCGTCGTGATCGACTCCGCGCGCGCGTTGATCGTCGAGAGGCCCTTGATGTCCTTCAGATCCTTGGTGAAGAACGGTACCAGGCCCCACCGGGGCCAGGACCATCTCTCGCTCGCCCGATTCCCTGCTCTGCCGGATGATCGGCTGAAAGGTCGTCGGCGCGATGTTATAGTCCGCACTAGGCACCGGCAGCTCCGCAGGCTGCGGGTTCGCGTGGAAGAACTCCGCGATCTTCTGCTTGTCGCTGCGACGGACGTATCGGCCACACATCGTTTATTCTCCGTAGACCAGTAGAGTAATGATTGCAGATCGTCACTTCCAAACAGCCGTGCTGATTCCACATCCCACCTTACGGAAGACGGCGGGCTTCGGCGGGAGTGTTCCCCGCCCTGTCCCACATCTCGCTGAACTTCTTCTCGAAACGTTCCACCGCCTCGAATGACGATTCGTATCGAACGTCGTTGTCCTGGCGCTTAGCCGGATTTAGGCAGGAATGTGCTGACCTCAAGCATTCCTCACACCCGTTTCGCCGCGGGTGCGATGCAAAAGATAGCGGTACTCACCTTGCACTCCGCCGAACACGGCGCGGCTGACCACGTCGCCGTCCAGCTTGCGACGGATCTTTCCACCTGAATAGTGGCTGGTCATCGGCTTAAGCTAATCGCCCAAGGGGTTCCGTGGCGCTGAATTTGCATTGGCGTGGTCGCGCGTATAAACGAGATATGGGTGCGAATCTTTTACTGCCGTTAGAGATCGGGAATGCACTGGCACGTGGCGCGATGGTCGTGACGGCAAATCAGCGGGCCGCCCGGATGCTACACCGCGCATTCGACCGGAGCATGAAAGAACTAGGACGCGGGAGTTGGCAACCCGCGTCTATCCTGGCCTTCGACTCCTGGGCGACGGGGCTCTGGCATCGGATGCTGATTGAAGGCTCCGCCAGCCGTATGTTGCTGAACCGTACCCAGGAACATGCGATTTGGCGGGGGGTCATTGCGGGCGGTGAGGAAGCCGCGGGATTGCGGTCAACCGACTCGCTTGCGGAGATGGCCTCGGGCGCCTGGCTGTTGCTTGCGAATTACAGCGCTATAGGGCGGCTGAGGGAGATCGGCATCAGCACGGATACCAGAGCCTTTCAACGCTGGGCGCTGGCCTTCGGACATCGCTGTATTCGGGATGGGTATCTGAGCCAAGCCGAACTCGCGCTGGAGTTGGACACGGCAGCGAGACGAGGGGAGATGCCCATACCGACCTCGGGTCTGCTTCTCGTGGGCTTCGATCAGCTCGTCCCTGCGCAGAAGGCGCTGTTCGCGACCTTGCGCGGAGCAGGCTACACGGTCGAGGAAGCAAGTGGGCCTGGTCGGGCAATCGAAGAGAGACTTGTTGAGGCAAAAGATGAGCGCGACGAGATCAGTGCCGCGGCCAGGTGGGCTCGACAGCAACTCGAGAGGAATGGGAGCGCACAGCTCTCCGTTATCGTCCCGGGAATGGAAGCCCGGCGTGCAGAAATCGACAGGACCTTTCGAGAGGTCCTTGCGCCGGAGTTGCAGGATATCTCTGCTGATGCGGAGTCTGGGCCATACGAGTTTTCGCTTGGGAGGCCATTGGCCGCCACCGCGATGGGTATGGCGGCACTTGATCTGTTGCGCTGGCCCATGCAGCCCCTGCCCATGAATCGAGTGAGCGAGCTGCTTCTGTCACCGTACTTTGGGGGTGGTTCCCAGGTGCTGGCGGAGTTCGATGCATTCGTAGTGCGACGTGCCCGTCTTCTCCGACCGGAGATTAGATTGAACTGGATCATCGAAGCTATTGCGGAAGTCGATCCTCTGGAGGAGCTACGCGGACGCCTGGAGGCGATGCGTGATGTTGCAGCCGCGGAGCGGATGAGAATGGCTGATGTGCAGGAACGGTCTCACGCCGAATGGGCGGACGCTTTCCGAAAGCTGCTTCAAGCCGCCGGTTGGCCCGGCCAGGGACAGGTAGACTCGGTTGCGTTCCAGACGCATCGACGATGGGAGAGTGCTCTCGACGAGCTCGCAACGTTGGACTTCGATGGAACGCGTGCAACCTCCGTGCAAGCCTTTGCGGCATTCGAGCGAATCGTCACTGAGACGATCTTTGCAGCAGAGTCGCGGGAGGCGCCGGTGCAGTTGATGGGTCCGCTTGAGGCGGCAGGGCAACAGTTTGATGGCATCTGGTTTTTGGGTGCGAGTGATCTGGCGTGGCCTCCACAAGCTGCGACGACACCGTTATTGCCATGGCTCCTGCAAAAGGAGCTTGGGATGCCGGGTACGGATGCGGCTCGGGATGCAGGAGTGGCACGAGCCATCACAAGACGTCTTGCAGGGTCAGCGCCTTCGGTCGTCTTCAGCTATGCGGCGGAGTGTGGGGAAGGTAAGCAGCATGCTTCTGCTCTGGTCGCGGAGCTGCAATGCGAACGATGGGAGGATCTGGCTTCAGAGCGCCTCGTGCTTGGGTTGGAGACGGTGGAGGACGAAACTCCCTTGCCGGGGTTGCCGGACCGGCTGCATCCCGGCGGGGCAGCAGTGCTGCAACTGCAGGCAGCCTGCGGATTTCGCGCGTTCGCCGAGCAGAGACTGTGGGCGACTGAGCCGGACACGCGGGACTTGGGCATGGATGCCCGGGATAGGGGCAACGTCGTCCACAAGGTGATGGAGAGGTTTTGGATCGAGCTTGGCGATCAGCCGGCGCTCAGGCAGATGACGACCACCGATAGGGAACGATTACTCGATCAATGCATCGAGGCGGCTTTGGCTAAGACGGTGGAGGCTAACAGCTCTCGCTGGGACCTGGCCTACATCGAGACGCAAAGACAGCGTCTGCGCACACTGCTGCGTCCCTGGTTGATGCTCGAGCTTGGGCGGCCGGCGTTTTCAGTCCGTCACCATGAAAAGGAGTTGAAGGACGTCGCAGTCGGTCCGTTGCGCCTCAGCGTGCGGGTCGATCGTGTGGACGACACGGAAGGCGGCCCACTGATCCTCGACTACAAGACGGGCCAGGCCTCTCCGAACGACTGGCTTTCCGACCGTCCCGATGCGCCGCAGCTCCCGTTGTATGCCATCCTGTCGAACTCAGACCCGATTGGCGGTGTCGCCTTTGCAGTGTTGCGGGCGGGGGATGATCTCTGTATGAAGGGGTACGCCGTGGATACAAGTGTCCTGACCAAACCCACAAGCATGAGGTTTGCGACGCTCGAGGACCAGGTGGACGAATGGCGTCGGGTGCTGACGAGCCTTGCAGTTGACTTCTGCGCAGGCGATGCCAGGGTGGCGCCGAAGCGGTACCCGACTACGTGCTGCTTCTGCGCCCAGAGGATTCTTTGCAGACTGGATCCGTCGACGTTGCAGGACGAGGAAGAGGCCAACGGCTTGGCCGACGAGGAGATGGACCGTGGCTGAAGTTCTACTCTTTCCCTTCCCCAAAAGCGAACCCCCCCTGAGCAAACCGCCCGACTGGCTCGAACGTGAGAAGGCGCTCGAAATTCGCCAGTCATGGATCGTGGAGGCACCGGCGGGTTCAGGCAAGACGGGACTTCTGATTCAGCGTTATCTAAAGCTGCTGACCGACGAGAACGTCACCGATCCAGGGCAGGTCCTGGCCATCACCTTTACGACCAAAGCAACGGCCGAACTGCGGGAGCGGGTCATGGCGCAGCTCGATAGCTCGGCCCGTGGTTTGGAGGCACGTAATGCGTTCGATCGGGAGACGCGGCATTTGGCCGAAGCGGTGCTGAAGCGGGACCGGCTGCTTGGGTGGGATTTACTCACGCATCCGAGGAGACTGGCGATCCGGACGATTGATTCGGTGTGCTCGGCGATCGCTCACTCCTTGCCCGTGCTTTCAGGCTCGGGCGGCGGTCAAGCTCCTGTAGCCGATGCTACAGAGCTTTATCGGGAAGCTGCACGCCGGACCTTAATGCTGCTAGGCGGTGAAGATCTCACGCTCAGCAACGCCCTTGAGACCTTGCTCCTGCACCGAGACGGCAACCTGGTGGACTGCGAAAAGCTGTTGGCCGAGATGCTTGCCTGGCGTGATCAGTGGGGTGAGCTGATGCCGCTCGGCAAGAGCGAATTGGATGATACGTACCTTGAAAGTGTTGTTCTGCCCAAGCTGCAGAAGACACTGGAACAGGCGGTGTGTCGTGGCCTTACCCGGCTGGCCAGGGCCCTGCCAGGTCATATCCAGCATGAGCTCGCGGTACTCGCCGGTGATATGGCCACAGCCGATGGATACAAGGGAGCGGAGTCGCCACTCGCTATCTGCCGAGGTTTGAAGACCGCACCTGGCGAGGCAGCTGAGGATCTAGCGCATTGGCGTGCCCTCATTCATCTCCTGATTACGCCTTCGAGCAAGGACTGGAGAGGCGGATTCAACAAAAACCACGTGATGTTCGAGATCACCCCTGCCTACCGGACGGAGCTGAAGCGGATTGTGGAGCAGTTGCGTGGCCAGCCTGGGCTGCGGGAAGCCTTGTGCAATGTGATGTGTCTGCCGCCGACCACGTATCCGCTGGAACAGTGGGCGGTGACCAAGGCCCTCTTCCGCATCCTCAGCCAAGCACTTATCGAGCTGCAAATCGTCTTCGCCGCGCGCGACGAATGCGATTTTGCTGAGATGGGTCTGCTGGCGAAGGTTGCGCTACGGCAGAATGCAGCACTAGACGATCTGAAAGCAGCCTTGGGGATGGAGCTGAGGCATCTGCTCGTCGACGAAATGCAGGATACCTCGACCAGTCAGTACGAGCTGATAGAGCTGCTGACGCAAAGCTGGGACGGACAGAGCCAGACACTTTTCCTGGTCGGCGATCCGAAGCAGTCCATTTATCTCTTTCGCCAGGCGCGAGTCGAACGATTTGTGCGGACAATGCGGGTCGGGAAGCTCGGTGATGTCCCGATCGGCTGTCTACGACTGACCGCGAACTTCCGCTCGCAGCGGGGACTGGTGGAGGCCCTTAATCAAGACTTCTCCTTGCTCTTCCCGAAGTATCCAGATGGCGAGCGGCCGGAAGAGGTCCCCTATGTAGAGGCGGCGGCGGTCCGCGAAGTCACGGCTGCGAACGGACTAGTCTGGCACGCTCACGTCCTTCCCTACTCTGCGGACCCGCAGATCTACGCGGCTGAGAAGCGAGTGCAGAGGAAAGAGGATGCACGCGAGATTCGACGGATCGCCGAGCAATGGCGGTCCCGATCTCTTCCCCCTGAGCGCTCCGAACCCTGGCAGATCGCCGTCCTTGTCCGTTCGCGGGCGCATCTGGTCGAGGTCGTCGCTGGGCTAAAGCAGAAGGATGCGACCGGAGAGGCGGTTCCCTTTCGTGCAGTCGAAATCGAAGTGCTTGGCGAAAGACAGGAGATCCTGGATCTGTTTGCGCTCACGCGGGCGCTCCTGCATCCGGCGGACCGGGTAGCGTGGCTCGCGTTACTGCGTGCACCGTGGTGCGGTTTGACGCTAGTGGATTTGCACCTATTGGCAGGCCAGGATGATGTGCAATGGGCAAAACGCAGCCTCGTTGAGGTAATCGTCCAGCGTGGACACGAGTTGAGTTCTGATGGGTGTGCGCGGCTCGAGCGCCTATGGACGGTCATGCAAGCTGCTGCTGCACAACGCGGTCGATTGCCGGTGTCGCAATGGGTTGAGCGAACCTGGCGGTCCCTCGGGGCAGATGCGTTCGCGACCAATGAAGAAATGGGTAATGTGCAGCGGTATCTACGCTTGCTCGACGAACTCGAGGAGCCCGGGGGCGTAGTAAACGTTCCGATGCTGAAGCAGAGGCTGACCAAGTTGTACGCGGAGGCTTCAGTTCATCCGGGAGCCGTGGACCTGATGACAATCCACGGAGCTAAAGGATTGGAGTGGGACGTAGTGATCGTTCCCTCGCTTGAACGAACCGGGCAAAGCTCGCGCGGTAGGCTCCTTGCCTGGATGGAGATCGATGGTGGCAACGAGTTGTCGGACGATCAGGTAGCGCATGGCATCCTGGCTCCGATCGCAAGCAGGGGCGGAGCCAGCAATGACCTGAACCAATGGATGAAGAGTATAGAGGCCGAAAGAGACACGGCAGAACGGAAACGGCTCTTTTATGTCGCATGCACGCGAGCGCGAGAGGAGCTGCACCTGTTCGGTGCTCCGACCCTCAAGAAGGAAGGTGATATCAGCGTTCCCAGCAACACGCTGCTTTCGTCTGCATGGCCTGCCGTAAACGGCCATTTCACGTTCACACCATCTATTGATGTGCTCATAGCGGAGGAGCAAGGGAACCATAAGGATGTCGGGCAGACAGGGCCTGCATACAACCGTTCGTCGCAAGCCCGACCTCTGCAGCGACTTCCCCTCAAGCACGAACCTTCTGCTCGATGTGCTGGGAGCCTAAAATTGCCGTACGGGAATCGTGACGAGCAGCACGTGGGAGCGCGGTTTGAGCGGCCCGATGGTTCTTTCGCTTCGCGAGCATTCGGAAACGCTGTCCACGCGTTTCTCGATCTACTCGCGGCACGGGTCGCCGAGGGGAAATCATCAAGCGAACTCCTCGCCGAACTCCCTGCCTGGCAAGTACGAATCACGGCAGTACTCCGCGCCTCCGGATTATCCGCCGAACATGTCGATCGGTTTGCTACACGGGTGCTGCTAGCGCTGAGCAACACTCTGCGGGATAAGACCGGACAGTGGGTTATCCGGGCACACCCCGAAGCTGCAAGTGAGCTTGCCCTGGTCTCTTTTCGCGATTCCGGACGGAGCAGCATACGGCTCGACCGCACTTTCCATGCCGCGGAGGAGCCGCTCATGGACGGCACAGACTTTTTTTGGATTGTGGATTACAAAACAGCCACGCATGGCCGCGAAGGGGTAGAAAACTTTCTCGCCCACGAACGAGAAAAGTATGCGGGCCAGATGGAGAGCTACGCGCGGGAGCTAAGAACGGAAGGGCGTCCCATCAGAGTGGGACTTTATTACCCGCTCGTGCCCAGACTGGTTTGGTGGAAGCTCTAAGGTGAGTCATCCCCGAACATTCTTTGTGATGGCGCTCCCTGCGCGGACGCCTTCGCCAGAGGTCGTCCGGCCATCATTCGCGTCACGGGCGGCAACTTCCGCCTGCTCAGGCGGCTGCTGACGCAGATGGAGCGCGTCGTTGCGATCAACAACCTCAAGGAGCTCTCCGAAGCCGTCGTCGAGACCGCCCGCGAAAACCTCATCATCGGACATGCCTGATCCTTAGAGACCCAGGTTGTCATTGACCGCGGTGGCGATCTCCTGCTCGGAGCCGAGGTACCGCTCCGTGGTCTGGATGGAGCTGTGGCCGAGCAGGAACTTGATCTGTTCGAGGTCCCCGCCGGCCTTGCGGCAGAGTTTCGCGCAGGTGCGGCGGAGGTCGTGGGCGCCGAAGCGCTCGATCCCGATCTCTCGAGCGGATTCCATAACGACCGACCAAATCGCCCAATCGCTCAGGCTTGTCCCCACCTTGCCGCCCTTGCGGATGCGCCGGAGCAGGCGACCCTCTTCGATCGCGGCCGCGGTCATCCAGGCGTTGATCCCCTGCTTGACCCACACCGGGACAGCAACCGTGCGGACCCGTCTTCCCTTCCCTTCCATATCGGCCAGAACCCAGCGGCCTTCCCGCAGCTGGATAGTTTGGACGTCGAGCGAGGCGAGCTCCTGGCGGCGCAGGGCGCAGCCGACCAGCAGTGCCAGGATGACGTAGTCGCGCTTGCCCCCTAGAGTGGACCGGTCGGGAACCTGGAGCAGTTCCTTGGCCTGCTCCCGGGTGAGCCAGTTGCCGAGGCGGAGACCGGCTTGACGGACGTTGGGCACATCGGTGAGGCTGGCAGCCTCTTCCGCTCCCAGCATCCCGTCGCGCCGAGCTTCCTCTACGAGCTTGCGGGCGGCCGAGAGCCGGACGTTAATGGTGGACGGGGCCAGGCCGTCCATCGAGGCTCGCCACTCCTGCAGCAAGGCCCGGGAGAGCGGCCGGCCAGCAGAGAAAGTGAACAGGTGATCGAGGGCGTGGCCATAGGCCAGCTTCGAGCTCGCCGCGGGGACCGAATCGAGCACCATCTGGCGCAGCTCCCGCTGGGCCGGGGTCAGGCCGGGAGAAGGGCTCTCCAGGAGGGCCGGGGCTATCCCGCCGGCGATTCCGTCGACCGGAAGTACCTCCCCATCGATTTGCGCAGGAACGACCATAGCAGCAGTTTACCTTCGACAAGCGACCTTGTCGTGGGTAATCTTAGTCCGAATGAAATCGAATAAATGCGCGATCGCGCAGCTATTCCGCTGCCCTGTTTCGTTCGCAAAAGGACGATTTACGGTGCCTTTCGAGGTCGATCTCCACCCTTTGGATCTGCTCCTGCCGCTGCTGAGCCCGGTTGCGCTTCCCTGCTTCGGTCAGACCAACCAGGAGATCAGAAGGAGCACGCCGCTGGGCGATATCGAGGCGTTGCTCGAATTCCATACACAAGCGGCACGGTGTCGGCTTTGATTCCATCTGGCCAAGGATAACCCGCAGCCAAGGTCTACTTCCCTGCCCCGCTGTCCTCAAAAAGCGGCACCGGCTTGGCTTGAGCGACTCTCCAGTGGAAGTCGAGAGCGGTCTGCTCGTGGCCGCGGGGGTGAAGCTCCCGCCACAGCTCCCGCAGGAGGGGCGGCATCGCGGACAGCACCGCCCGGGTGCGATGGATCCGGGCATGGCAGCCAGGACAGAGCGAGATCATCAGATCCAGCCGCGATCGTCCCGGCCGGCGGTGATGGACCACGATCGAGCGCTTGTCGCGTCCGGAGGCGCCGCAGCCCCGGCAGGTGTGGCCGTCCCGCTCCAGAACCCGTTCCCGGAGACCGCCGAAGTGGCGCGCGTCCTGCCGCCGAAGCGTGTAGCAGGTGGCGCAGTGGCCATTGGCGATGATCTTCTCCCGGCCGCACCGGCAGTAAAACGCCCTCTGAGTTCCCTTCTTCATACGGCCAGCGCTCAGGATGCGGCTTCCGCGAGCTTCTCGCCGGCGCTGCCCCTATGCAAAGGATCGAGATCCTCAAATTGATTGATCAACACCTCGCCATCCGGGAACACGGCGCGGATCTGCAAATCTCCACCGACCGCACGGATGTAGCTACGAAGCGTGCTGATATACATGTCAGCCCGGCGCTCCACCTTGGATACTGCGCCTTGTGAGACGTGGAGCACCTGAGCCAGTTGGTTTTGCGTGAGCTCTCTAGCCTCCCTCAGCTCTTCCAGGGGCATTGCTTTAAGCGCTTTCTGCACCCGTTGTTCGACCCGAGCACGGCGCTCAGGGTCCATCTTTGCTTGAAGTTCCTTAAAATTCCGGGCCATGTGATCTCCTCTCGGGGTGGTGAGTCCCGTTTTGTAGAGCTCTATACGTCAATCTCCTTGAGGTGTTGCGCGTAAATCATGTCAGCCTTTGGGACGAACTCTTCGTACCACACTGCGTTGCCAGTTTTGTCTCCGCCGATCAGGAGCATCGCGGTCCGCCGAGGATCAAAGGCATAAAGGACACGGTATGGTCGCCCTTCATGCTGGCATCGTAGTTCGCGCATGTTGGAGTACTTCGAACCGTGGATCGCGTCGGCATGCGGTCTCTTGAGATGAATTCCCTGCTCTTGCAAAAGTCGCACGGAAAAAGCCACGCTCTCCTGTTCGTCCGCAGTAAGACTGTTCCACCACGCTTCGAACTCGCCAGTGAATTCAACCTCATAGGCCATGCAGCAATTATTCCACCAAAGGAATACATTCCGTCAAGGTAATAATTTCTTGCTGCAATCGGGACTGCCCCCAAGTGTCACGGATGGTACGCCATGACGTTTATACGTCTAAGCGTCACGGCGTGGTGACATCATGACGTCATGAAGGCAATAGCGTTTCTGAGCCAAAAAGGCGGTAGTGGTAAGACGACTCTTGCCGTTCATACAGCCGTGGCAGCACAAGAATCGCGGGAAAAAGTAGTTCTCATTGACACCGACCCGCAAAAGTCCGCAACGGTGTGGAGTGAGGCAAGACCAGGTGAGAAGCCCGTAGTCGTGACGATCGCGGCGGGTGACTTGGAAAAGGTTCTTAAAGCAGGATGGGAAGACAAGATGAGCCTCGCCATCGTGGATACCGCCCCTCACACCGCACCGGATGCCGCCCGAATCGCAAAGGCGGTTGATCTAATCGTGATTCCCTGCCGACCAACCGCATTTGACCTCGCCGCTGTCAGCAACGGCGTTGAAATCGTCCGTGCAGCGAGAAAGAAGGCTGTGTTGGTCCTATCGGCTTGTCCCTTTCGCTCGCCTGAGATCACGGAGACCCGGAACGTTCTCGCGGAGTATGGGTTGCCTGTATGCCCATACGACATTACGGATAGGCGTGCGTTTGCCAGAGCAGTGGCAACCGGGCGAGCTGTAACAGAGTTCGAGGCCGAGGGAAAAGCAGCGCAAGAGATCAAAGCACTTTGGAAATGGCTTAAGGAGCAAATGACATGAGCGCGAAGTCTACGGGATTGGCAGCATTCACACGAAGAGGATCTGCGCAGAGCTCGGTCGCGATGACTGAGCAAGAGACGACCTCGGATGGAGCGGAGCGGCAGCGAGCCAAGAAAGACGTCGTAGCCCTAACAGTTCGCCTCCAGAGGGCCGAGTGGGAGCGCCTGCACCAGTTGGCGGTCTCCGAAGGGCTCAGCATTCAGAGCTTGGCAGTCCGTGGGCTGAACCGCGTTTTCACTGAAAAGGGTTTGCCTAAGCTTGCAGGAGGTAACTAACGTCAAGACGTAGTGACGTCATGACGCAAAGACGCTATGCCGCGTAAGCCCAGTCCATTCGCGATTGAGAAGCTGATTCAAGAGGCTCTCTCTATGGAGGAGGAGTCCGCCAAGGATGCTGGAGCTCTTGGCTTCGTGGCTCGATGTATGGTGCAGGCCACCTTGCCGCACTCCCAGGTCAAAGAGAACTTCTTTGTACGCAGGAATGGCAACTTCCAGCTTTCCCTAATGTCCAATCCGTCAATCGGATTGCCATACGGTTCTGTGCCTCGCATCCTGCTCGCCTGGATTACAACCGAGGCCATCCGTAAGAAAGACAAAACGCTGCTGCTAGGAGACACGCTCACGAGTTTCATGACTGAGTTGGACCTGGTACCTACAGGTGGCCGATGGGGAACCATCCCGAGATTGCGGAGCCAAATGCAGCGGCTCTTCTCCTGCACCATCTCGTGCAATTACGCGGACCCGCAGGGAAGGGGAGTGGCCGGCGTTAACTTCCTCATCGCGGACTCCTATGCGATGTGGTGGAAGCCGCAGGAACCCGACCAGGTTGGTCTGTGGCAGTCCCACGTGACCCTCGGGAGTAAGTTCTATGACGAGATCACAGCGCACAGCGTGCCGATCGACAAACGAGCCCTGAAGGCACTCAGGAGGTCGCCTTTGGCGCTCGATATCTACACTTGGCTGACATACCGCATGAGCTACCTATCGAAGCAGACAGAGATACCGTGGGAGGCACTCGCCGCCCAGTTCGGCTCGGACTACTCAGATCTGAAGCATTTCAAGCCGGAGTTCCGGTTCGCTCTAAAGAAGGTGCTGCTCCAATACCCACGCGCGCGGGTGGGGGAAGGGAAGTTCGGCTTGAAGTTGCACCCCAGCCCTTCGCACGTGAGAGGAATCCTCAGACAGCCTGTGAAATGGTGAAGTCTTCCACGCATAAAGACCGACCGTATGCAGTGGCTACTGACGGGGTCTTTTACGCATAAACGCCGACCTTCCACGCATAAAGACCGACCGAAATACGCATAAACGCCGACCGCAATGGATGTACGCTGTTGATAACAGACCAGTTATTCTATGGCCTGTATGTCCCTATAGTACTTCCCTGTACAAAGAGACGCCTGTAGCCTGGGTCATCGCACAAGAGGAAAAAGAAGCGGAGCGCCTCTTTGAGGCGAACAAGTTCGCTTATGCTCACAACCCTTTGGAGGGCGCTGCGCCCCTCCAAACCTCCCCCTTCCCAAAACAACAACCAAAACAAAAACCTACCTGTTGAGGGCGGGGGTGGGTTGAGCGCCTAAGGTGAGCCTCGGGCTGCATTGTGGCATAGGCTAGCACTGCTGACTGGGCCGTGGCAGCCCCACAAGCGATCGGGGCAGGGAAGACATCCTCCAAACACGCCTGAAGCCACCCTGAAGCTAATCGGGTCAATCGATGAAGTAGCCGATCTGCTCGAGAACCTCGTGTCTCACCTTCACGGCATCCAGCCGGCCTTGCGCCAATAGCTCCAGATCCCGGCAAAAGGTGTCAAGCACATATCCGCTCAAATCCGTCTTCTCGCGAAGCAGCTTAAGCAGCGATTTCCGGTCGATCTGATACTCAAAGCTGCCATCAACGTGGTTGGTCGGCCGTGGATTCCGTTGTTTAGAGGAGGGTACGGCGGCGGATCCCGGAAAGGAGAGTCAGGGAGCCGGTAACCAAGAGCGTAAGGGTGGTCGGCTCAGCGGTGATGGCGACTGGGGTCTCGGGGCTGATGGTGAGTGTGTAGGGGCCGCCCAGAGTCGCGAAATAGAAGGGAGGATCGCGAGCATCGACCAGGTGATAGGTGCCGGGAATGAAGGTCGCATCGGCCCCGGTGCCAGTAGCGAGGTATGTCCCATTGGCATTGAACTCGAGACCGATTGGACCGGTGATGGAGGGGAGGACGGCGATGTCCAACCCGCTGCGGGAAAGGGGAGGATTTGGGGGCAGGTAAACAAATCCAGAGACTTGATAGCCGGCGACGCCATTGACGGTGGCGGAGGCCCGGAATAGGAACTCCGACGGATAGGTGTACTCCTTGGGAATATTGCGGGCAGGAAGAGAGAAGGCTATTGTGCCGTATGCAGTGGTCAGGACGAAGTCGTCGATCAGATCAGCGTGGGCTGTGGTTGGGATAGCGAAAGTGATGGCGATAAGGGCGAGTGTAGGCAGAAGGTGGCGAATGGTTGAGATCCTCAGTGTGCGGGCTGGTGAGAGAGGGTGCGCTTCGGCACCGCGGGGTGTCAAGGGCAATGCCGGTGAGTAAGGGCGGGCTAACATGCGTCAACAAGGGATGTGATTAGAGGCCTCGGGCATACTGTACCCTCATTGCACTGTTTATATGGTGAACGCCCGTGCCTCCTGCCAGCTTTTCGCTCGCCGTCCTTCGGGGCACTCTTGCTGTCGCCATCATGCTGGTAGCCTTCCCGCTCGCGGTCCCTGCCTTCGCCGCAGATGCAGGTCTCTCCGCTGCGGCCATTCTTAGCAAAGCAGAAGCCCAGGCCCGCGCCGAGCACAAGAACATCCTGCTAGATTTTGGTGCCTCCTGGTGCGGCAACTGTCGGCTCTACCACCGCTTTCTGACCGATCCGCAGATGAACGCAATCCTGAGCCGCGCTTTTGTCTTTGCGACGATGGACACTGGCGAGCGCCAGGACGATCGAAAGCACTCCAACACTCCTGGCGGCGTGGACTTCGAGAACTCAATCGGCGGAAAGGGGGAGGGCTTTCCCTGGCTGGCGATGCTCGACACAGACGGCAAACCCATCGTGAACTCCGACCGCCCCGACCCCACGGCGAAGAGCGGCAAGGGGAACGTTGGTTATCCGGATGCGCCGGAAGAGATTGATTGGTTTGTGGAGATGCTTCGCAAGGGGGCTCCGCAACTCAGCCAGCAGGACCTGGCCATTGTGCATGCGTGGCTCGCCGCGCACTCTACCGCACACCGGCACTAGGACGTACTGGAGTGCGTCTTCTGATCTCGAGGTTCCCCAAGGCTCTTCTCAAATTTCAAACGGGAGATTGAGGATGGATTGGACCAACAGCAAGGTTTCGTTTGAGCCATGGCAAGGATCAGAGTACAGGGCTGGCATTGCCGGCCGACGCGTATTGATCCTCGGTGAGTCACATTGGCATTCTTGTGATGTAGATCCAAAATGTGCAGACGAGAACGCCCGTGCTGACCACCATCGAAGCCTTACGTTCACTACGGTGAATCTGTGGAAAGATCATGGTCACAGCTCTCCGGTTTCGCGTCTGGTACCGCGTCTATTTGGGATGACCAAGCCAGACTTTTGGCAGCACGTCGTCTTCTACAACTACCTTCAAACATTTGCCGGTCCAGGAGCCCGGTGCCGACCGAAAGAAGAGCAGTGGACCGATGACTCAGCGGAAGCATCCCAAACTGTCCTGGATCGATTCGAACCCGATCGCATTCTTGTGCTCGGCAAAGACACATGGACCGTCCGCTGACTGGATACCGTCGATCAATCCTTGGCTCCAGCTCACGCTACTATCCACGCCGTAACTGTCTCGCTGCTCTGCAGCGGAAGAAGGTCTGACACGTCATCCCCAAAGGGTTTACCGTTGTATACAGAATGTTCCCAAGTGGGAACCTATTCAGGTTCAACTACTTATCTTAGTTTTCGGTTCCGCCCGGAACCAAATGTAAACACGTGTAAACACTTCCGTTTACATTCGTAAACGCGGTGGAGAACGAAGAACCAGCAACTTAGCGGCAGCTGTTTACGCGTGTAAACAGCTGCTCGGCTTGACTCAGTGGAGGCTCTGGCCTATTTTCGAGATCTGAAACGGGCCCCTGATGAGCATCTCCCGCATACCTCCCCCACTGCCTTCGTCGACTCCGCCAACGGACTCGGCAGCCTCAAGTCGCGCCAAAACCATAGCCACTCGGCTCCCGCCTGAGGAGATGAAGGCGGTCGAAGCGGCAGCTCTCGCCGCCGGCAAGACCTGCTCGGAGTGGCTTCGGGAGGCGGCGATCGCGCACCTGAACCGGCCCGTCTGGACCCGGAAAGCGGCGCCGGACCCGACCCTTCTGGCTGAGCTTGTGGGGGTTCGCACCCTGTTGATCAACCTGCTTTCGGCTGCCGCCCCGGAGCTTTCCAAAGACGCCGTGCAGCGAATTATGACCCTGGCGGACTCGACCAAGCAGGGTAAAGCCGAGGAGATTCTGCGTCGTCTCCACGATCAGAACGAGGCCAAATAGTGCCCGCCCTCTGCAGTTTCGGAGGAGCTTTCCGTGGCTCATTGCGATGCTCGCCCTGCTGCTTCCGGTCGCGGTTGCGGTCCCGTATGCGGTCTGGTTTTCGTTCCTCCTGACCCCTCTACAGAAGCAATATCTGGGCACGTACATGTCCTCTTCCATGCTCAGCGGAATGGCCAAGGATGTCACGCTGCGGTCCATTCTCCTGACCGGTCCGAAGCGAAAGCCGGCCCTGGCCCACGATGCCGATGTGGTCGAACTTTCCCCAGCTCCGGATCCAACTCTGCCCCTGGCGCTGTCTCCGGAAGCGCGGTCGGCGGGATGGACCGCTCTTAGGTGGGGAGATCGACATCTCTACCGCTCGGAAGACCTCGTACCTTTTCTCCAGGCGCAGTATTTTGACGGGAAAAGTCTCGCGCAAATGCTGATCACACCGGCGCTTGGAATGGTCCTTTTCCTGGTTCTGGCCGGGGGAGGATGGAGCTGGTTTGGATGGAGATCGAAGCGCGAAGACCGGCACGGCCGACGCACCAAAGGCCCCGAACTGATGTCGGCTTTCGAATGGAACAGGCTTTCCAGAAGCGTCGGACTGAGGCTGCGGCTGGAGCCGAATCTAGGTTCACTCTCGCCGACTTTCCGCATTCCAAAGAAGCTTGAATCGAGTCACATCCTGCTCATGGGTGACACCGGAAGTGGCAAATCGAACGCGATCCGGCAGATCCTCCGGCAGCTCGAAGAGCGGGGTGAATCGGGCATCGTCTACGACCCGGCAGGGGAGTTCGTGCAGGAGTTCTACCGTCCGGAGCGAGGCGATCTAATCCTCAATCCGCTCGATGAGCGGTGCCCGTACTGGGATCTCTCAGGGGAGCTCTCGTATCCCGGAACTGCGGATGCCATCGCAGCCGCAATGCTTCCGGAGAAGGAATATGAAAAAGCATTCTTTACCGATGCACCGCGACGGGTTCTGGCTCGTCTGCTGAGCTCCCGGCCTTCGATTCAGCAGCTGCTCGCCTGGATGTCCGACCCCTCTGAGATAGAGAAAAGAGTGGAGGGTACACCCCACGCCGCGTACCTCGACAAGGCCGCCGGACCGCAGCGTGCGGGTGTTCTGGCGAGCCTCAATATGATCGCCGATAGCCTGGCGCTGCTTCCCGGAGAGGACGAAAAGCGGGAACACTTTGCGACGGAACAGTGGGGGTTCTTCCGGACGCGATGGGTATTTCTAACTTCGAAACCTTCCGTGCGGGAGCGCATACTGCCGCTCCATTCGGTGTGGCTGGATCTGCTGATCCTGCGCATGATGGAGCCCTGCGCGAATCCGGCGAAGCCGGTTTGGTTCGTTCTGGACGAGCTCGCCAGCCTCAACAAACTGCCGCAGCTCCACACCGCCGTGACCGAGAATCGCAAGTACGGCAACCCGGTGGTGCTCGGCTTCCAGGGTCGCAGCCAGCTCGAGAAGCGGTACGGCCAGGATGCCGAAGCCATGCTCTCGCAACCGGCGACCAAGATCTTCTTCAAGACCTCCGAGCCGCGAGCGGCGAAATGGATCTCAGAGACCCTGGGCGAGATCGAAGTCGAGCGGCTCAAGGAATCGCGCAGTGTCAGGCAGGAGCCGCGTTCGGGTCTGCTTTTCGGAAAGCCGCAGTCGAACAGGTCATACACCATGGAGATTGCCACCAAGCCCCTCGTCATGGCGTCCGAGATCGCCGGGCTCGAGCCGCTCCGGGGCTACATCAAGCAGGAGAATCGGGTCGTGCCGGTGCGATTCCAGCTGATGCCGAAGAAGGTCAGGCAGCCGGAGTTTATCGAGCGGAAGATGGTGATTCCGGAGCCCAGGCCGGTGCCTCCGCCCGATACTCCGAAGTCGCCAAAAGCTGCCGTTGTGCCGCCGAAGCCAGTAGCTCCTAAGAAGCCGGTGCAGGCGGAAAGGCCCAAGTCGGCCTTCGGTCGGAAGCAGGGAACCGGAGCGCAGAAGCCGCGTGGGTGGGATGAGTCGCAGTGGATCGATTGAGAACAATGCTTCATGCCAGATGAAGTAGAGAGACTCTGGTCCCGCAAAGTTGCCATTTCGCTCATTGACGTCATCTGCGACAATCAGCTCCGGTTTCGCCGAGGTCACAGTTCAAATGAACGTTCGTTGCTTGCACTTTCTTTCGTGTGCCGCTTGTCTTCTTCTGTCGATAGCTCCTCTTGTTCGGGCACAGAATGCGTCGGTGCCAGTTGCCACGACATCTGAGGAGGCTGAAACATCAGACCTAGCTGTGGGGAAAGTTCGGCAAGCGCTTGCTGCCGAACGGACGCTGATAACAACTCATCCAAACGATCCATCCAATTACGTTGCTTTGGCCTATACCCTCACCGATGCCGGAATCAACGGTCAGGCCCGACAGGAGGTATTGAAGGCCACCAAGGTAGCGCCAAACTCAGCTTTTGCATTTAACGCTCAAGCCTGGGTGCATCATCACAATCTCATCGGTGTTGATTACGGAAGAGGCTTCGATTATGACGCCTCGCTGACCTCTTACCGGAAAGCGATCGACCTCGACCCCAATGATCTTGACCTGCGGCAGAGCTTGGCCAACCTTCTCGAGTTCAACCGGAACGGGATCCACTATGCCCCCGACTCGCGGCTCGCCGAGGCGATTGAAATTTATCGGTATGTCAAGGCTCACCAAGCGACTGTGGCGACCGAGGTAGAAGACAACCTCATCATCGATCTTTTCTACGCCGGCATGTTCCGAGAGGTTCTTTTCGAGCTTTCAAATGTCCCAAAATCACCGGTGCGGGACGGTGTTGCTGCCGCAGCCCTAGCCGCCTCCCAGGGGGTCCCAGCTGCAGTCGCTTTCGCCAATCAGATTGGTGGCGACGAGCAAAAGAAGAAAGACGCTCTAAGCTTTGCTGCGGAGGGCCTCTGGAATATGCGGCTCTACCCTCAAGCTGCTGAGATCCTCACAGCGTCTCTTCCCGATACAGCGAACTCCAAAGCGCTCATTGGCAAGATTCAGATCTTTCGCAATCTGAGGCCGTACAAAGGCGCCGACCTGCCCTCGACAGATCCTCGGAGCCCGGTTCAGCGACTTATCGTTAGCGGCATAACGAACACATTGACGGGAGATGTCATAGGAGAGTGTGTCTCCCGCCATGCCTTCTCTAGCGAAGCCGATTGGAAGCGGGCCATCACTCAAATGAATCCAATCGCTGGTAGATTTCGGACATTGTCGAGAGAGACGGGTCTTCCGCAGGTCGTTATTCAAGACATCGTTCTAGGCACGATCAAATTCAGCACTGTGCCATCCGATGAACCAGGCGCCCGGGTTCTCGTGCAGTTTCCGGGGCTGCTCCCACAAAACTTCTTTGTCCTCAGCGAGGGTGGATCTTTCAAGGTTGTTGCAAGTGACCGCAGTTTAGGTGAGCTCGGCACGGAAGCGCTCTACCTTCTCCATGGTGGCCAAGAAGCTGAAGCGAAAGCTCTCCTTGACTGGAAGCGCGACCTCGTTCAAAAGGATGGGAGCGATGACCCGCTAGGGGGCTTGCTCTTCGCCCGTCTCTGGACGGCGGGGAAGAGCAAAGGGCCACAAAGCATCGAGCTGGCAGCCGCATCATTTCTGTCTGACAAGTCCGCTCTCCTGGCCCTTCTTCCTTCGGTCGTCACGGCTCGCAGCAGTACATCCCTTGATGCCGATCGTGACAATCTCGATCTGCTTATCGCATCCCTTTACATACATACAGGCGACGGTCTGAACGCCAGTTCTGTAGCGCAACAGCTTCTCAAGCAGCACCCGAACTCCGGTATAGCTGTGGATCTGGCAGGCCGCGCGTATGGACTGCAAAAGAAATGGGCAGATTGGCGATCTCTCCTGGAGGCACATCTCAGGGATCGGCCGAATGACCGTGGCCTCCTGCTCCAGAGTGCTGCGGAGGCAGAGGCAGAGGGTGACTTCGCTCGTGCCCGCAGCAGCTACCGCACTATTCTCGATAGTGGCCATGCATCGGCTGAGGACTACAACACGTATGCCTGGCTTAGTCTTTTTGAAGCCAGCGTGGATGATGAGGCTCTCGCGGCCGCCCAGCAGGCGAATCTTCTCAGCAAAGAAAGCAGCTTCGGGGATCTCCACACGCTCGCGTGTCTTGACGCCGCGCGAGGCAGAACTGCAGAAGCGCGGCAGCTCCTGTTGCAAGCAATGTCCACCGGTGGCTTAGAAGAGCCCAATAGCTCGATTTGGTATGGCTTTGGTCGCATCTACGAGCAGTATGGTGTGACCGATGCCGCGATAGATGCCTACAAACGTGTAGAAGCGCCAGAGGGAATTATGGGTTCAACAGACACGTTTGTGCTCGCCCAGTCACGTCTCAAGGCACTTCACGCAATGTGACATTCTCCATTGGAGTAATTCAATTTAGCCTGAGAGGGTCCATGCTGACGATCTCCAAATCCCTTTCCGGCGGCCAGGCGCGAACGTACCACGCCCGCGAGTTCGCGTCCGAGAAGGCCAACTACTGGAGCCGGGACCAGCAGGGGCACAGCGAATGGCAGGGCAGGCTGGCGCAGCAGTGGGGGCTTGAAGGTTCAGTCGGATCGGAGCACTTCGCCCGCTTGACCGAAGGCCAGCACCCCGAGACCCAGGCGCAGATGGTCCGGCATCAACCCGCGAAGACCTATGAGAACGAGTACGGCAAAGAGATCACGTCGGTCGAGCACCGGGCCGGCTGGGACGCTACTTTTTCAGCGCCGAAGTCGGTTTCCTTAACGGCCCTGGTCGGCGGCGATGAGCGGGTACGCGAGGCGCACCGAGAAAGTGTGCGAGTCGCCTTGGGCGAGCTCGAGCGGTACACCCAGGCGCGGATCGGCAACGTCCAGGCACCTGAAGTGACCGGCAAGTTCGCCGCCGCGACCTTTGAGCACGACACCGCCCGGCCGGTGAACGGCTATGCCGCGCCGCAGCTCCACACCCATGCGGTCATCTTCAATGTGACCGAGCGGGAGAACGGAGAGACGCGAGCCCTGCAGGAGCGGGGCCTCTTCCAGTCCCAGCAGTTCGCGACCGGCGTCTACCGGACGGAGCTTGCCTCACGGCTGCAGGAGCTCGGATACGAGATCGAACGCGGCAAACACGGCCAGCCGGAGATCAAGGGCTACACCCGGGAGTACCTCGAGGCGTCGAGCCCACGCCGGGAGCAGATCCAGTCTCACTTGCAAGAGATCGGCCGCGAGGGAGCGGGAGCGGCCCAGGTCGCGGCCCACCGGACCCGCGATTCGAAGGAACTTCAATCGCCGGCCGAGGTGCTGCACCGACATCGCGAGCTGGCCGCCGAGCATGGTCACCAGGCGGATTGGGTGGTGACGCGGGCGCTCTCGAATCATCACCGCCAGGAGTTCGATCCACCGAAGGCGGCACAGCAGGCCGTGACCTATGCCCGCGATCACGTCTTCGAGCGATCGGCCGTGCAGGATGAACGAGCGATCCTCCAGGCGGCGATGGACCGGAGCATGGGGCAAGCGAGTTCCAGTCAGGTGCGGGCAGAGTTCGAGAAACGAACAGCACAGGGTGAGTTCCGCACCGTTCAGCATGGACCGCATGCCTCGGCCCAGCAGTTCACCCCCGCAGCCATGATCCGGATGGAGCGCGAGATCGTCGGCAGGATGCAGGAAGGAAACCGGCAGGACGCTTTCTCACTGACCTCCGGAGAGACCCGCACCGAGGTTGTGCAGCAGCACCCGCAACTCAATCAGGCGCAGCGAGGCGCGATCGATCACATCCTTGAGAGCCGAGAGAAGATCGTCGGGCTTAATGGCGTAGCCGGAGCAGGGAAGACGACCACGCTTGCCGTGATCCGCGAGGGTGTCGAGCGGGACGGATATAAGGTCGAAGGCTTTGCTCCGACCAGCCGGGCAGCGCAGCAGCTGAGTGGCGCGGGCATTGAGACTTCAACTCTGCAGGCCCATCTCGCCCGAGGTCAGCAGCCCGACACCGGAGACAAGCGGCTCTATGTGCTCGACGAGAGCTCGCTCGCTTCGACCAAGCAGATGCATGACTTTGTGGGGCGGCTCTATCCGAACGACCGGGTTCTCCTGGTGGGCGATACCCGGCAGCATGAGGCGGTCGAAGCAGGGCGGCCGTTCGCGCAGCTGCAGGAAGCTGGTATGCGGACGGTGAAGCTCGAAGAGATCGTCCGCCAGAAAGACCCGGAGCTAAAACAGGTGGTCGAGCAGCTTGCCCGTGGAGAGGTCGGCGAGGCCGTGCAGGGGCTTGAGCGGCAGGGCAGGGTGCATGAGATTCCCAGTTCTGAAGCTCGCATCGCGGCGATCGCCAGGGAGTATGCGAAGGCGCCTGAGAACACGCTGGTCGTCTCGCCCGACAATCGCTCCCGCGCGGAGATCAATGGCCGGATTCATTCCGAGCTGCAAGGGCGAGGTGTGGTCAGCAGGGAAGAGCACCGCATCCAGGCGTTGGTGCCACGGCAGGACCTCACCGGAGCCGATCGCACCTGGGCCGAGCGGTACCAGTTCAACGATGTGTTGCTCTACTCACGGACTTCGAAGGAGACCGGCCTTGAGAAGGGCGAGTACGCCCGGGTAAAGAGCGTCGATGCTCCCAACAATCTCCTCACCGTGGTGCGGGCGGATGGCTCGGAGCAGACCTACGATCCACGCCGGCAGCAGGGTGTCTCGGTCTACCGAACCGAGGAGAAGGCGTTCTCGGTCGGCGATCGCATCCAGTTCACCGCTCCGGCAAACGACCTGAAGGTGGCGAACCGGGAGCTCGGAACGGTGCAGAGCATCACGGATGATGGTCGGATCGGCATGAAGATGGATGGCGGCCGGAATGTCAGCATCGATCCGCGCGAGCATCCGCATCTCGATCACGGCTATGCCGTGACCAGCCACTCCAGCCAGGGCCAGACTGCCGATCGGGTGCTCATCCATATAGATACGGAGCTTGGAACGAAGGACCTCCTCAACAACCGCATGGCGTATGTGGCGGTCTCACGCGGGGCGCAGGACGCGCAGATCTTTACCAATGATCGTCAGCAGCTGCCGCAGGCACTCGGCCGCGATGTCTCGCACTCGAGTGCGCATGTGCCGGAGGTGAAACAGCAGCAGGCAAAGGTGCCGGAACGGGAGATTGCTGCGAAGCAGGGAGCAGTTGCGGAGCCGAAGCGGAGTTCAGAGCTGCCCGAGAAGATCTCTACCTGGGCGGAGCATGAGCGGCACTGGACGCCGCTGAACAAGGCGCTCACGCCGGCGGAGGCGGATCAGTTCGGTTGGAGAGCGGAGAGCGGAACGATCCAGAGCTATCGGCACAATGAGACGGGAAGACACATCCACATCGACGGCCAGACAGGGAGGTTCTACGATCAAGAGCGCAATCCGATCAGCGCGAAGGAGGCCTTAGACCATTCCATGTCGCCTGGACAGGTGCACTCCCATTCCAATGACCTGAAGCCCGACAGAAGTCCGCAACATAGCTACGGCCTAGGATTGTGACTCACGCATTTCCTGTGACTACACCCAGCGGAAGCTGCCGGAAGCCGAATCGTCACCGGCAACCGGAGTTGTCGTGGGCAATCGCGCTGCTACAACCTGCTGGGGGAGTATGCCGCAAGGGAGTGTCTCCGCAGCACGATTGATGTATAGCGTAGGCGGAGACGACCAGCTAAGGTCATATCACAAAGTAAAACGAGATGGCACGCAGAGGCTGCTCGGTACGTTCCAAGTGTTTCACCTTTCTCAAACCTGGATTCAAAGGGCGACCGATCGGGTCGCCCTTTTCTCATTTAGATCCGAAACGTTCGGGCTTGTACTCTCTGAAACGGTCGTTCAGATAGGAAGCAATCACGGTTGCGGGCCAGATCGACGCGGCGGACGCCGTTGTGACGGCTCGGAAGGCAGCGCTTCGAAACTTCCCGGCGCGGCCCGGTCTACCGCCGCCCCGACCGCCTCAAGGGTGGACGGGGCGCGTCTAAGAACGGTCCAATCAATCGTCGGCAGGATGACCAGGGCCAGCTTACGGCCTTCGAGGTTCTGCTGATAAGAGAGGTTCTTGTCTCCCGTTACCATGGCCTGAAAGTCGCCCTGCTCCGCAGCCGTCAGGAGATCGCCGTTTTCCAGTTCGTGCCAGCCCATCTCTCGCGCCGTGCTGATTTCATGGCCTTTCAGGTGACGGCGCAGAGGAGCCGGGACGTTGTTATCAAACAACACCCTCACGGCTTGAGCGCGGGATTGCGTTTCACCGCATAGGCCAGCAGTCCCCGGACGCCATCCACAGGAAGCTGGAAGACCTCCGCTATTTCGTCAGCCGGTAGCCCGCTTGTGAAGTTCTCCACAATGGCGTCTGCGGGCATGCGCGTTCCCTTGAGAATGGGCGTGCCGCTCAGCTTTCGCGGATTCACTTCCACCAGCGGGCAGTCTGTCCAGTCCATGACGGCGGGGCTTTCCTGTAGTTCGGCCATGAACCCAGCATAGGCGCGTCTCCGGCTCGATGTAAGGGGGTGACCCCCTCGCTCCCGCGTCTTCATCCGCCAAGGCGAAATCACGCTGATGCAGTCGGAGGGAACGCGACAACGAGGACCAGGAGGCGGCAGCATGACCGATGAGATCACCGGTGGCGGCCCAAAGTGTCTCGCCGTATCGGAAGGTTCGCCCATGGGACCAGACGGCCCGAGCGGTCCAGCTCGCCGAGAGTCCTGAGCGGTTCGGTGTCCATGATTTATCGCTTACGGCCTAGTCGTTGTTGAGGTTTCTCTGTAAACAAGTGGGTCGAGTAGCGCAGCCCGCGCCTTCCAGAATTCGCGCTCGGACGGGTCCTCCGGTTCTGGGCTTTGGAACCATTTTTCCTTCTGAATCTTCTCCAACAGGTCGACGTACGTGCGTGGAGTGAGCTCTGTATCGCTAACCGAAGTGCTAAAGCGTTCCTGAAGTCCCTTAAATGATTTCTGATTGACGACCACAAAAAAATCCGGGCGAGCAAGAACGAGGAGGCGGGTCGCGAGTGCCGCCCCGCAGTATGGGACATCAAGCAACTGCTTCACGATCCCCTCGACCATGGGTCGCTGAAAGCCTTGCAATGTTGTCGCCTTTTTAATCGCCTCACCAATTTGGTGGCGTCGTACAGTGTTCTTAGTCCCCTGAAACGTAAGCGTGACGCTTTGGCCGTCTTGACTGTTGTTGAGTGCGGGTTGTGTCCACAACCATGTAAGTGGACACAACCTGTGTGAGGTGGGGTGCTATTTACCTTCGGGGCGCTGGTTGACCTCGTCGG
>JAABUL010001303.1_pt1 | contig 48278 bp, 58 predicted proteins | sample 5559151 | NCBI WGS metagenome assembly JAABUL01 (sample SAMN10711876, study PRJNA513368) | rock metagenome | isolation source: Antarctica rocks | place: Antarctica: Victoria Land, Pudding Butte sud
GCATGTTTATGTGATTGTCGAAGAGAAATTGTGCTTGTATGCTGATTAATTGAAAAAGAAGATAAAGAAATCTTGTGCAAGTCAAAGAAAGTGTGATAACGTAAACTGAATGAAAGAAATTGCTGTTACTTATCTGTTTGAATATTCTGAATTGCATTCATCTGACAAGCATACTGCGATTCAGCTGTCTTTCGAGAATGATGCATATTTGCTGCAGCGATGTCAGCATCAGACATTTGTAAAGATGACTTATCTAGATTATTTTCTTCATCAAAGAAAAGCTCTTCACACATGCTGTATTTGACGAACGCAAGAATCAAATGTTGATACTTTGACACAGTTAATCTTTGCTGAATAAACTGTAAGCTGCAACTTCGCATTAATAAAGAAAGCTGTCGTGTATTAAAAGCAATATTTTTATGTTTGAAAAGTAGTGCAGAATGAGCGACTGTTCAATTAAAGCACTCAACTTCAATGAAATGTTTAAACGGCAAAACAAGTATAATATACAAAGCAGTAATATGAGAAACAGCAGCACAAAGATATTTAACTGCAGATGCTTCTTGCTCAGTTGTATGAAAGTTCTTTATGTATCATAGTCTTAACATGAATAAACATGCAGACTTATTAAATAACAAAGTTCTTTATGCAGAAGTAATTGAGTTGCAGTACGTCAATGTACTTAATTCTGTTGCTTGAGCAGAAACACTTGCAGTAAAATGCATTAACAGTTGAAGATGTAACAGAAATTGCTTCAAACTTTCTATATAGTTTGAAATTGATTTAGTTTTAAACATCAACTTATTTCTTTTTATAAAGAACATTTGTTCTCTCAGAGTTCTGTTTGCAAGTACTTTCTTCTGCAAATAAGAAGAGAAATGTGAAAGAGTTGTATTATGAGAAAAGAAATAAGTGTGTGCTGTGTTGTCTGCAAGATTCTCTGTTGCTGCAAATGCAGATAAAGTCAAAGCAGAAAAGTCTGTCATATCTGCATTAAACAACAGCTCTGAAAACAATATTTCATGTGTTTTCAAAGTCAGTTGTTTGAACAAATCTTTCATATCAGACAAAGAAACAGTAATATCTTTGCAAGAAATTAATTGATTGTTATGAACAATAATTTGATTTATTGCAGAACTGCTGTTCTTGTTGACTTTGAAAGCATATGCTCGCAGATTAAGAATTTCTGCAAGTGCAGTAACAGCTGTGTTATGAAAGAATGTATTCATAAAGAGTGACAACTCTGTCAAAAGACTGCAATCTATCTGTTCATTTCTTTTCTGCAAGTATTGTTGTGTACAATGCTCAAGAGTAAGCAATTGTGCACAATATATAAATGCAGAATAAGATTGAGACATTTGTGCAGAATCTTTTAAAGATTTCGTGCGAACATTAACAGAATAACAAGCGAAGAAGCTGTTAATACAGCTGTCAAACTTGTTGAATTCAATGTTTTGTTGCAGTAATGAAATGAAAAGTTCAAGAAGTAAAGACTGTGCTTTGTTTAACTTATAAAACAGAAGTTTCTTATCAAAGTTTGTGTTTGAATCATCATTTGATGAATCAGATTCTGAACTTGAAGAATCATTCTTTCTTCTTTCTGTAACAGTTGTTTCTTCATCATTTGACTCAGATTCATCTGTATCAAAAAGAGAAGAATCAAATATACTGTTGAATGAAGAACTTGATTCTGTTGTAGAAGAATCAGAATCAGAAGATGATAAAGACAAACGCGAAACTTGCTTTCGTTTCTGTTGTCGTTTATTCTTCTTCTTCTTTACTTTTTCTTCAACAAAAAGAATATCAACTTCATCAGATTCAACAAATTCATGCAAATCATTGATTAAAGATTGACTTTTGTCAGATAAATGAAACAGCTTTTTCAAAGATCTTTTCTCATCTTTTGAAGATGCAAGTTCAATTGCAGATGTAAAAGATAGTTCTTTATTTGTAACTGAAGCAGTTCTGAATAAAAAACAGAAGAATTGAGCAAAAATCTTCGCATATTTATCAACAGTAAATAAATTCTGCGTAGCTTTAAAACTCTTGATTCAAATGTTGTTTAATTCAAAACTATTCAATACATTAAGATGCTGTCTTGACATGTATTGAACTTGTGAAAGACTTGTTTGAAGAAGCTGTTTAATTTGTAAAGAAAGTGCAAAAAGAATGTGTTCAGATGTTTTATCTGCTGACTGCACAAAAGTATTCACAAAAGAATAATTTCGTCTATTTAAGAAATTCAAATACTGAGTTTGAATTTGAAAAGCAGAGAGTTCTTCTTGAGTATGTTTCAAATCAATGATCTCAGATTTTGCTTGAATCTTCTCAACTTTCTTCTCATAAGAAGACAGAAGAGTTGAAACAGCAAGATCAGATTGTAAATCATTATTATTATCAGATTCAATACTTTGAATATCTAATACAACGTTTGAAACAACTGAGTTTGAACGTGCTTGTACTTGAAAGAAAAAACTATTCTTAAGTAAAGATTGTGCAAGAATAGAAGAAGTAACAGTATGTTTAAAATCACTTGCATGATTTTTTGAACAATGTTTCTTCATGTTTTCTTTATTCATCAAAACTTGATGACATAAATTGCAAGAAAATGCATTTTTATGAACATCAAGCTCTGAAAAAGCAAACAAAGTCATTGATGATTGTTGTATCAAAGCGAATGTTTTTGCAGCAGTGAACAATGAAAGAGATGAAATTTGTAAAAGAAGTTCTCGCTGTTTTTCTTTTTCTGCATGCTGTTTGTAATGAGATTTGACGTGAGAAGAAAAAGTATCAGAAAACAAAGCAATATGACATTCTGAACAAAGTAACAAAGAAAACTTAGAATAATAGAATAGAAAAGAGAAAGAAATACACTCAGCTGCGTTCTGTGTATGTGACGTTGAGTTACTATTCAATAAATTAATATATAATGCTTTATTATTGCATGTATTATTATATTTACTTACTGTGATGCAGATCTTGCGCGTCGACTTCGATCAATTGCTGCGTCGTTGACGAGCTCGTTATGTACAGACATGTCGAGTCATGTACACAAGACGTAGCGCTGTAGATTCAATCTCAATTGATATATGTAGCTTTGATAATCAAACACAAGTAATATGAATGCTGTAGCAACGTTGTTGAGTGCGTTGTATGTAGCTTGTCAATGATGTTCTGACGTTGAACAAGACATGAAGTTGAAATAAAGATGAAGCAAATTTACTAAAGTAGCGTTGAATTAAGAGCTTGCGCAAAACATCAAAACTGAACATGTATATTTGATCTTTGACATTTTGATTTACAACGCAAGCAGTAAACTTAATGAGTTTAATATTATTTAAATCATAATTGCTTGAATTAAAACTTTGTCATATAAAATTATTCTTTTAAAGCGTTGTTTGTTGAACTGTAGTGATTTTACGTCAATTGTGCAACAAGCGCTACTATGTTGAACGTTGAACTTTAACATTCGCAATACTTTCAATAATGACTGCTATGTCAGATTTTAATATTATTCAATTATTTTTAAAGATTTGAATTCAGATGATTCAGAGCTACAAGTATGTCGTAGAAAGTTTTGTCAAATAGTGAGTGCATGAAGTTCAGTATTGATCGGGAAATTGTTGCTATGCGAGAAATTCGATCGCTCAACGCATTGAAATATTCTCAATCTCGATTGCTAGATCAAATCTTGATATTTTTTGATTATTTTCGAAGCATTGAATTCGTCTGATTCAGAGTTACAATTATGTTTTTCAAAGTATGTGAGATAGTCAGCGCGCAGAAATTGATTCGAGCGGGAAAAGAGTTACTACTAGGTGAGTGATCAATCAGCGCAGTGAATCTTTTCAACCTCATTTACTAGGTCAAACCTTGATATTTTTCGATTATTTCTGAAGCATTGAATTCAGCTCAATCAGAGCTACAATTACGTCTCTCAAAGTATGTCAAGTAGTCAATGCGCATAGATTGATTCAAGCGAAGAAAAATGCTAAGAGGTGAAAGAATTGCAGCAAGCTGCGCAGTAACATCTTCAACCTCATTTACTAAATCAAACCTTGACATTTTTTCAATTATTTTCAAAGCATTGAATTTGTCTGATTCAGAGCTACAATTATGTCTTTCAAAGTATGTGAGATAGTCAGCGCGCAGAAATCGATTCAAGCGAGAAAAGATGATGGCAGCTGAGCGATCAAGCTCTCAAAACCGTCAATATTCTTGATTGCATTTGCGCAGTTAAATCTGCGTCTTTTTTCATGATTTTGACAGCGTTGAAGTCATCTGAGTCGACTCTACAACTGTTGTCATAGAAAGTATCAAGCTTGAGCACGTTTAGTAGAAGTTCAAAACAGATGACGAATTGATCAAAGAGTTGATGATGAATCGATGTGTCAAGATGATCATTGTCAAGATCAATTGAGAGCATCATTGATCTCAATGATGATCGAAAATAAAAGATAGAACTTAAATTCTATTATTACATCAATGATCATCTTAAAGAAACTTATGAATCAAAAATCAGTAAATAAATTTATTGAATTTACTTAATTTATTGAATTTACTTGATTCATTAAATCTGCTTTCATAACAAAGCAAAGCACTTAAGTTGATCTCAATCAACTTTAACTTTCTCAGTTAACTGAGAAAAAGAAACTCATCAATATTATTATGATCAAAGTTGTTGTATATTAAACTTTAGTCAAGAATAAGAAGATTAAGATCTTTTTTTTGATCATTAGTGAAATCAACAAAGTGCTTAACTTAGTTGAAGATTTCGCGAAACTGAATGAAATGATTTCTGTCATGTCATTAAATGAACTGAAGAAGAAACTTTTAATAATTTATCATGATTTTCTGAATGTTTTTGATAGAGAAAAGATAACGCAGTTGTCTCTGCATCAATCATATGATCATAAGATTGAATTAAAAGATGAGAGTTAATCTTTTAAAAGTTGATTGTATTTCATATCAAGTTACAAGTTACAAAAGATCAAAAAGTATTTAAAAGAGAATTTGAAGAAGAAGTTCATCATACTCAGCAAAGCTTCTTTTGCTTCGTTAATACTATTTGTCAAAAAGAAAGATGATAGTCTTTGCTTTTGTGTGAATTATTGAAAACTGAATGCTTTAATCAAAAGAAATCATTATTCAATACTCTTGATAAATGAATTATTAACTTGAATTCAAGACAGTAAGTATCTGACTTGACTCAACATTATCATCATGTTTAATAAACTGCACATGAGTTCAGAAAGTGAAGATTTAACTACTTTTATTACTTTCTTCAATGTTTACAAGTATAAAGTAATGCTTTTTAAATTGATCAATGAATCTGCATTCTTTCAGCATTATATCAATGATGTATTGTTTAAATGTCTGCATAAATTCTGTCAGACATATTTGAATAATATTCTTATTTACAGTAAAATCTTGAAGAAACATAGAACTTATGTGAAAGAAGTGCTAAACAAGCTTCATGAAGTCAACTTGCAGATAAACATTGACAAGTGCAAATTCAAGATTCAGAAAATCTCGTTTCTTAAACTACTGATATTTATCAATGATTTACAAATGAATTCTTGAAAAGTAGATGTAATTCAAAGCTGAGAAGTGTCATGATCATTGATTCATGTGCAGATCTTTATTGACTTTTGCAATTTCTATCAATAATTCATAAAAAACTTCTCAAAGATTGTTTAACTCATGATAAAGCTAACTTGAAAAAATTATCTTTTTGAATGAATAGAGATTTGTCAGACAATTTTTGAAGAACTAAAGTAACAAATAACAACAGCTTTCATTCTGAAGCATTTTAACTCAATCAGAGAAAATATTTTGAAAACATACTTCTTAAACTATGTGAACGACGAAGTATTATCTCAATATGATGATGAAAACATTTTACATTCAATGATCTTTTATAGCAAGAACATGATTCTTGCAGAATGCAATTACAAGATTTATGACAAAGAATTGCTGATCATTATTTGCTGTTTAAAACATTGACATCTTGAATTAAAATGTACAAATATTTTAATCAAGATCTTCATCAATCATCTGAATTTAAAGTACTTCATAATCATCAAAGAACTGATTAAATGACAAGCTAAATGAGTTGAGAAGTTATCTGAATATAACTTCAAGATCATATATCAATTGAAAAAATAGAATCTGAAAGTTAATGCATTGATCAGAATGTCAAACGTTAAGTCAGTTGAAGCAAATGATGATTGAAAGTTATATCAGCATCAAATGCTATTGTCAAAAGACAGATTAAAACTTTAATTAATAGAAGATGATTAAAAAACTGATTAAAATCTGACTCAGATTTTACTCAAATTTGACTCAGAATCTGATTCAGATTCAAAACTTGAATCAAAAGTTAATTAAAATTCAATCAAAGAAATGATTTTTATTCAGAATCAGATTATAGTTGAAAATCAAACAAATCAACTGTACTTTGATATTCAAATAATCATGAAACAGAACAGAAAAACTTTTCAAGATATTGATTTAAACAATTGCAAAGTACTTGATGAAGTATTCTGAAAAGATGACAGACTATGAGTTTCTCAGTTAATGATCACTTGATTAATAAGAAAAGCATATGATCTTTTAATCAATGATCACTTTGACATGAATTGAACGTTGAACTTGCTGAGATGATCATACTGCTAATTGAAGATGAGAATGATGATTAAGCACTACATTCAAAACTGTTACGTTTGTTGTAGATCAAAAGCATTAAAAGATTGAATCAATGAACTGCTGAAGTCATTGCTCATACTTGAGCAGTAATGACAAAACATATCATTAAACTTCATTATCAATTTATCAGAAAATGATGAAAACAACATGATTCTGACAGTCATAAATCAATTGTCTAAGAAACAACATTATATATCATGTTGATCAGATGACAAAGAAATCTTCGCAGAATAAACAATCAAGCTACTGTTGATATGAATCTTCAGAACTCATGAACTATTAAAATCAATAATGTTCAATTGTGATTCATAATTCATATTGATTGTTTGAAAGTCTTTATGTCTGAGACTCAACATCAAGATGAAACTATTTACAAACTATTATTTGCAAATCAAGATTAAACAGAAAAAGCGAATCAGAATGTAAAATGATATCTATGAAGTTATTACTTATATATGCAAGATGATTGATTCATCTGATTATTTATGATTGAATTCATCAATAACAATGCTATTTTGTTATCAATTAAATAGTCAACGTTCTTTCTGAATAAGAACTTTTACTTTCATATGAATTTCAATTTGAATTCAATTGAATATAAAATCACTCAAGCTAGAATTGAAGCAAACAAAGCAAAGAATATATTTGAACATATGAAATAATCACTAACATTGATTAAGCAAGTCTTAACAAAAGTCAGAGTTACAATGAAGAAACAGATTGACAAGCATTGAAAGAAAATGATTTACAAAATAAATGACATAATGTTTCTGAATTCTAGAAACATAATGATTTTATGATCATCAAAGAAGTTAAACGATAAAATGTTAAAACTCTTCAAGATTCTGATCAAGATTGAACATGCATATCAACTGAAACTGTCATTGACTATGAAGATTCATTTGAAGTTTGCATTAAATCTGCTGCAACTAGATTCAAAAGATGCTTTAAAAGAACAATGAAATGAATCATCTGATTTTATAGTGATTGAAGATGAAGATGAATGAAAAGTGAAGAACATATTGAACTTCAGACATTATGAATGAGATAAATGATTACAATATCATGTTAATTAAAAAGAATACAACGTCAATCTACATTAATACAACGTTAATGAAAGTGAATTTGAAGATTGTTTGAAAGTCATTAATGACTTTCATGAACATTATTTGAACAAGTCAAGATAGAAATTGACTTAAAAAAGATTGACTGAACTGCAGCAATGAGAACATTGCTAAATGAAGAGAAGAGATAATGTTGCAAGCGTGCATCTTGAGTTAGTTTAAAATAAATCATGTTAAACTATCATAAACTAGTATAAAACTGATGTTGACATGCTAGTGATTTAACACATCTTCATGAGTATAAAACTTTTGACATGTTTCATCTTCTTTCTTCTTTAGCTTTGAACTTCTAGTTAAAATACATTCATATGATTCACTTTATACAAACTCATAACAAACTTAACAAGATATTAAATAAATGTAAATAGCTTGATTAAACAGTTTTCATGATTTCTCTTTATGACTTTCTATCATGTTTTCTTGTCATGACTCTCTATCAAAGTCAAATGATCTTCATGTTTTTTCTTCATGACTGTCATGATTTTAGTCTTATCAGACTCAATCTTCTAGTCTTGTCAAATTTATTCTCACTTCGTCATCTTAACTAGTCTTTATTGAGTTTAGCGTTGATTGAGAAACACACATATGTAGTCAGCTTCTTTTTTATAACTATCTTTCTTTCTTAGAATTTATCTTCTAGTTAAATGACATCTCTATCTGACTCACTTTAGACAGATTTCTAACATTAGATAAATGCTCATTATTTACTACTTTGCTATTGATGAATAAATGATATGAAACAATTTATTCAGTAAGAAAAATTTGCAAGAAATTCTTCAAATTTGCATCATCATTTTAAATTGCAAGAAATTCTTTAATTCTACACTCATTTTCATCATTCTATTTGCAAGTAATTCTTTGAATAAAGCACTCAATTATTACCTGAAATTCACAAGAAATTCTTTGAATTTTCACTCATCAAAAAACATCAATTCAAAACATCAATCTTTCATTTATTCTTATCTTAACAACTTCTATCTTCTCTCATCATGACATATAATGTCAAGTCAGTTGAGTCTTGAACAACTCATCTGCTTAAAAGCACTGTCAATAGAAGAGTTTCACTTCTACTCATTAATGCTTCAATTGAAGCTGAGAAAGCTGTCACTTCATAAAACATAAACATTGAAGAACAACTGTTTCATTGAGTCAGCAATCAACTTGATGAAGTCATCAATATGCTAAATGAGCTTCAAAGTCAGTGAGACTTGACTTTACAACTCAATGAACACTGACTTTTTGTACAAGATGATCACAAAAAGAGAGTAAAACAACTAAAAGTTGCTTTTGATAAAAATGATGAGCTAAAGAAAGAGATCAATCAGTTACAAGATGAGTGATTGAACTTCAGAGCGAAACAACGTTAAGCTGATTGATCTATGTCTTGTTAAGATACTCAGTCAGCTGAGCAACAAGTCAATCAGAAAGAAGCTTGCTCTCAATGAGAATTTTCTACTCTATCTGAAAATGAGAATGATCATCACAAATTCATTAAGCTTTTGAATTCACTCATCTTCATTGAAACAGATGACTTTATTTGAGAAACATGAAACATCAAAATAGCTGACAAGCTCAATGTCAACATGAATCATTATTTTACTGAAAAGATTTGTATGATTTATGTGATTTTCAGACTAGAAGACAATGCTGATCAGCAAATTTATGCAAAGCATCATGTTGATGCTTTCTCATTTTATCAATCACTATCAAAGTTACTGAAACATCTGAAAGAAATTTATGAAGATCAGAATTTGATTCAAAAGTGTCATTATGAATATGTTGCTTTAAAGCAACTCAACAAGTTCTTCAGCTTTTTCTATTTAAAATTCACTAAAATATTCAGCTTTCTGAATTATGATGATGTCATTCTGATGAACAACATTCAGAATAAAATTAACAATCATCTTCAGAATGTGTTGTCAGTTTGTCTCATAAAGTTTAGCTCACTTGATAAGTTTAAAATCTTTCTTCAAGATGTGAATAACAAACAACAAGTCAATTATCAGCTATGTAATGAGCAATAAACAGTCAAATTGATAACAGCTTCAAAAAAATGTTTTGTTTCTTTGTTGATATCAGCTTCAGTCTTAACTACTAGCTATGTTCAACTCACTACTTTTTTCATTCTTGAATCTGAATGATCAAGAATGTCAATTATCTGCTTCAACTGCAAAGTATTGAGTCATCTTTCAAAGAACTGCTTTCAGCTGAAAACTAGTACTTTAACATCTCATGCATTTATCTTTTGTCTCAATGAGATCATCATGTTGAAAGAAGAGAGAGAATTATTTACAGAGAAATTAAAGAATGAGGCAAAAAACTAGTGACTTTTATCAAAGACACGATGAAAGATGTATTAATTTCTTCAACAATGAGCAGCTCAGATGACTTCTTTGCTTCAAAATCTTTGACTATTAAATGTGTATTATCTAGCAATGAAATTAGTTACTCATTAAAGTCATTGATTGACATTGAAGCAGCTGACTATTCGTTCATTGATGAATTAATCACGCAGAATGTTTGTGATCATTTGCAAATTAAATCTTTATCTTTAATCAAGCTCAAATCAATAAGAGAATTCAATGATCATTATACAAAAAAGCTCATTACTCATGCAATTTATTCAAATCTAACTGTTCAAGATCATATGAAACGTTTCATCTTTATGCTGATCACTTGATTAAATCAACATCAGATGATTCTTGAAAAAGCATGAATGAACAAGATCAAAGTGACTATTGATATGAAAGACAATCGTCTTCAATTTTCTAGTTTTGAAGCTCATATCAAAGCTTTTATCAAAGCTTATTTAACTGTTCTTTCAAGCAAGAAAATCGCGATAGAACAGAAAAGTTTGATCTTTATTTAAATACTAAAGAGATTTATCTTTTCTGTTATCACTCAACTCAGCGAGAAGTCATCTTCATTCAATAGAATCATGAAATCATTTAATTCAGTCAACTTCGCTTCATCTTTCAATTCAATGAACATAGCAATGATAAAGACTGCAGCATATAGATCACTAGTCAAACGATTGAATGTAACTACTTTCACGATCACTGTCACGAAAATCAATCGACTTCTAAAAACAGCTAGAAATAAACTTGAAGATGTAAATCTACAAGAGCTTTCACATGAAGAGATCTTGAAAGAAGTCAAAGCTAAGCTTTCTTTGAAATATCATGACTATTTAAACGTGTTTGATCGAGCGATGACTGATCAACTATTCTCTCATCATCTCTATGATCATAAAATTGAGTTGATTGATGAGAAAACATCTTCTTGAAGTCATCTCTATCATATGTTTGATTACAAGCTTCAAAAGATGAAGAATTACCTGACTGAGCATCTGAATAAAGACTTCATATCTTCTAGCTCAGCTTCATACGCTTCGCTCATACTATTCATCGAAAAGAAAGATGATAGCTTGCGTTTCTGTATAAACTATAGAAAGCTCAATGCTTTAATTAAACGAAATTGCTATCTCTTATTGCTAATAGACGAAACTTTCACTCGTATTTAAGATAGCAAGTATCTGACTCAATTGAACATCATTGTCATCTTCAACAAACTGCGTATGCATTTAAGCAGCGAAGATTTGACTATCTTTATCATCTCTTTTGATTTCTACAAAAATCACGTGATGTCTTTCAAATTAATCAACGATTCAACTTTCTATCAACATTATATGAACGACGTGCTATTTAACTATCTTTATCAGTTTTGTCAAATCTATCTAAATGACATTATCATCTACAGCAAAACACTGAAGAAATATAAGCAACATGTATGATTAGTTCTACATAGACTACAAGAGACTGATCTTCAGATGAATATAAACAAATGCAAGTTTCATGTTCAGAAGATCTTTTTTCTGAAACTATTGCTATTCATTGAAGAACTAAAGATGAACTTCAGAAAAGTATAAACAGTAGTTGAATGATTTACTTCTACAAATCTCACTCAGATGCAGTTCTTCATTGACTTCTGCAATTTCTATCAACGTTTTATAAAGAACTTTTCGAAGATTGTTCATTCTCTGATTCAACTAACTCAAAAAGAAATAATATTTGAATGAAATTAAGCTTGTCAAATAATCTTTGATCATATGAAGAAATAAATGACTGAAGTTTCTATTCTTTGTCATTTTGATCAAAATAGAAAGACTATTCTTGAAACAGACTCATTCAACTACGTCAATGATGACATACTTTCTCAATATGATGACGAAGAAACATTGCATTCAATGATTTACTACAGCAAGAATCTGAGCTTCGCTGAGTGCAATTACAAGATCTATGACAAGAAACTACTAACAATCATTCATGTCTTTAAGCATTGATGATCTGAGCTGAAATTGACTAAGCTACTCATCAAGATGTTCACTGATCATCAAGCTTTAACGTCATTAATGAAAGATAAAAAGTTAAGTAGATGTCAAATGCGCTGAGTACAAAAGCTCGTTAACTTCAACTTCAAAATTATGTATCGCTCAGACAAATAAAACATCAAAGTCAATGCATTGACTCGTTGAGTTGATTCAGTTTCTAGAAGTCTTAAGAATGAACAATATCACTATCAATGAACTACAATTTTCATGTCAAATTGAATGAAAATTGCTGATTTAAAAGAGAAAGAGAATGATGAATCAATTTATTGATTGATTCTAGAAGTTAACAAAATCAACAAGAATTGTATTCTACTTCATGAAGTTGTATTAAAAGATGAAGCTCAATACAAAGATATTAAATTAAGAAATTGTTGAGTTCAGAACGAAATACTATATCAAGATGATTTTCTATGATTTTTCTTTGATGAGCATCTTCAAATGAAGTTAATTCAAAAAGTTCATGATCAATCTTCTATTGATCATCTTGAAATTCTCAGAACGATGAAGATCATAAGAAGATACTATTATTGATCTTCAATGCAAAAGACAATAGATTGATATATTTGAAACTGCTACATTTGTCAATGATTAAAGACTTTTTAAGATAAATTCAATGAACTACTACATTCTTTATTCATACTTGAACAGCAATGAAAAAACATAGTCATGAATTTTATCATTGACTTATCTTCTTCAAAAGACAAAAACATCATACTAACAATGATATGTAAACTGACAAAGAAACAACATTATATTTCTTGCTTCACTGATGATGAGAGAATTACAGCAGAAAAAACAGCTGAGCTAATGCTTCAGTGAATATATCAAATACATGATTTACTCGATTTCATTGTTTCAAATCGAGACTCTTAATTTATCTTCATTCTATGAAAGTCGCTTTGCAAAAGACTAAACATTAATCTTTAACTTTTCACAGTCTATCATCTTCAGATCAATGATCAAAGTGAATGAGTCAATCAGAACATTGAAAGATATCTTTAATTTTTCTGTTCATACATGCAGAATGACTGAGCTAAGCTACTACTTATGATCAAGTTCATTAACAATAATGCTTTGTTCTCAGTCATCTTCTCGATCTTTTTCTTTCTAAACAAAAACTTTCATTCTTGTATGAGCTTTGAATTCAATGTCATCAAATATGAAAGTTTCTGTGAACGCTTGCAAATGACTAAAGTCAAGAATATATCTGAACATATGAACAAAACATTGAAGTTTGCTTGCGAGTCGCTAGTCAAAACATGAAAACAAATGATGAAACAAGTCAATAAGTATAGAAAAAAAGTTGATTATAAAATTGAATCAAAGATGTTTTTGAATGAAAGAAACATTGTTACAGCGAGATCTTTCAAGAAGTTAAATGACAAAATGCTCGATTCTTTCATCAATCTAGATTTCATCAACTCTTCATATAAACTGAAATTATCAAAGTTTATGCATGTTCATGATGTATTTCATTCTGATCTGCTTCGCTCTGTCGTTGATGACTTCTTGTCTGATCAAAAGAATGAATTCTTAGATTCAATAGTGATAAACGATGAAGACGAGTGAAAAATCAATGATATATTGAATTTTCGTTGATATCAAAGATGACTTCAGTATAGAGTCAAATGAAATAACTATGACAATGATCTCAATTGATACAACGCTGATGACGATGAATTTATGAACGCTCAAAAGATCATTGATGATTTTCATATTTAATACTTGAACAAATCGCGCTAAAGATCTGAGTCTGTGAAATCATGATTAAGCAATCAATCGAGTCGAGCAGAAAATACATTCATGCAAACATGAATCATCAAAAGAAAAGATAATGTCATGATTTTAGTTTTATCAGACTTAATCTTCTAGTCTTGTCAGATCTATTCTTGCTTTGTCATCTTGACTAGTTTCTATTGAGTCTAACATCAACTGAGAAATACACATATGTAGTCAGCTTCTTTTCTGTAGCTATCTTTCTTTCTTAGCATTTATCTTCTAGTTAAATGACATTTCTATCTGACTTGCTCTAGACAGATCTTTAACAATGACTTTCTATCATGACTTTTCTTCATAACTTTCTATCAAATGATCTTCATGTTTTCTCTTCATGACTCTCTATCATGACTTCTCTTCATAACTTTTTATCAAATAGTCTTCATGTTTCTCATCATGACTCTCTATCAAATCTTTCTATCAAACAGTCTTCATGTTTCTCATCATGACTTTGTATCAAATCTTCATCGATCATTTGACAAAATCAGCTAAAACTAACTACAAGCTCATCAAGTTAGCATCAGTCAAAAATATCTATTTAGTCAAGCTTCTAGCTCACAAGCTTTAATAGTCACTCATCAACAATTAATAACTAGCTACAAGCGCTTGTATCTTTTGATGACAGTCATTTGCTCAAAAGACATCAATTGCTCAAAAGATATAATGCGCAATATCTGTTCACTTTTCGTACGTTTTTACATTCAAGATTTGTATGTAATCAAATAAATCATTTGATGAATTGATTATTTAAGTAGCTATTTAACCATTTATTTAAACATGAAGAATGCTTGGTAGAGAATCATGTAGAGAGTCATGAAGAGTGCTTGATAGAAAAACATGAAGAATGCTTGATAGAGAAACATGAAGAGCGCTTGGTAGAAAAACATGAAGAGTGCTTGATAGAGTGCTTGATAGAGAAACATGAAGAGCGCTTGATAGAGAGTCATGTAGAAAGTCATGTAGAAAGCATTGTTTGAAGCATTGTTTGATTCGTGTTATGCACTTGATCAACGCGTATTTTAAAGCATGTTTTGAAGCGAGTAAACTGATTAGTAAATGAACGAGTAAATAGCTGAGTTGATAACTAAGCTGTAGCTGAGTTGATAGCTGAGTTAATAGCTGAACATGTTGATATTTTGATTGTTGTTGTTCTAGAAAGTAGAAACTACGAAGAAAGAAAGAAGATGAAAACTTCGAACTATCTAGCGTCAGCTTTATAGAGCTCGAAGTGAAGATTATTAAGTAGATAGCTGAGCATGTAGAGTGATGAGTAGATAGAAAGTCATGTAGAAAGCATTGTTTGAAACATTGTTTGATGTGTTTTATGCACTTGATCGACGCGTTTGATAGAGAGTAAAGTGAAGAGTAAATGAGTGAGTAGATAGATGAGTAGAATGAAGAGTAAATGAGCGAGTAAATAAATGAGTAGAATGAAAAGTAGGTGAGCGAGTAAATAAATGAGTAGAATGAAGAGTAGATGAGCAAGTAGATAGACGAGTAGAATGAAGAGTAGATGAGCGAGTAGAATGAAGAGTAGATGAGCGAGTAGATAGATGAGTAAAGTGAAGAGTAAATGAGCGAGTAGATAGATGAGTAGAATGAAGAGTAAATGAGCAAGTAAATAAATGAGTAGAGTGAAGAGTAAATGAGCAAGTAAATAGATGAGTAGAATGAAGAGTAGGTAGACGAGTAAATAAATGAGTAGAGTGAAGAGTAAATGAGCGAGTAGATAGATGAGTAGAATGAAGAGTAAATGAGCAAGTAGATAGATGAGTAGAATGAAGAGTAAATGAGCGAGTAGATAGACGAGTAGAATGAAGAGTAAATGAGCAAGTAAATAAATGAGTAGAGTGAAGAGTAAATGAGCGAGTAGATAGATGAGTAGAATGAAGAGTAGGTAGACGAGTAAATAAATGAGTAGAGTGAAGAGTAAATGAGCGAGTAGATAGATGAGTAGAATGAAGAGTAAATGAGCGAGTAGATAGATGAGTAGAATGAAGAGTAAATGAGCGAGTAGAATAAAGAGTAGTGTTAAATCAGCTAAATTAGCTTGTAGCTGATTTATGTAGCATGTAAGCTAATCAACGATGCAAACTCAGCTGACAGCTAACTTGTAGCAAACATCTCATCTAGTAGCTAGCATATGCGTCTCAAGCGCATTAGTATTGAATGAACTTTGCTCATTAACTCACAAGCTATCTAAGCTCTTTGTTGAAACGTCGATGTTTCTATTAAACAGTTTTCATGTTCTTCGTCATGACTTTCTATCAAATGCAAAAAGATAATGCAAAAAGATAATGCAAAAAAGAAGAAAATTTTCTATATTTAACTTTCTTGACATCAAGCTTGAGTTCTTGATGAGTTAAATCAAATTGACTCGATTTCTAGTTGAGTCGAGTCATGTCAAATTGAAAATATGCTCAATTCAACTTGAATTGAGTTGAAAATGTGAGCAATTCGACTTTGAATTGAGTCAAATTCAACATATCAACTCAAAATTCAACCTGACAATCAGTCTATTAATAAAGCAGTAATGCTCATAAAGCAGTAAGTGACCTGAAATTGATGATAAACAGATAATAGTAAGAATTGCAAGATGCATCTGTTGTATTTATATCAATCAATCTCTTCTCTTTTGAAACAACAGCACAACGAGAATCTAAATGAGAAAGTCTTCAGATCTTTCTGCAGACAATTCATGTTCTTCTCTGCATAAGTTGTCTGTTTTATAGAACGTTGTAGTAGATTCTCGACAGCAAAAGCTGAGATAGAAGTTTCTTGATTCTTTTTATTCTCAAACTGATAGATGTAACAAGAGCTTTTTCAATTCAGAGCTATAAAATCTCAAAACATGAATGTTGTATATTTGAAAAAGATTTTTTCACAGCAATCTGACTTTCACTCTTCTTCTTTCGTTCATGTAACATGTGTAAAATCTCGAATCTCTTCTAATTTGACTGATGTTTCATTTGTATAAATGATTCTATTTCATCTCTGTCTTGATATTACATCTTAAAACTCTTTATCTTTACATCAGTTTAAATGCTTCGTTTTCATGATCATGATAAGATAAAGCTTTTGACAAGATGAATATCATTTGTATTTGACTTCTTTGAAGATCTTTTCTATGATAGATCGTGAGACTATTACTTCACATTTGCATGTGATGATGACTCAGAATTTGCATCATTATTCATAGCTAAATGTGATTAATTTGATCATTATATCAACTTGCTTCTGACATAACAGAGAAAGTCTTTCAGAACGAGACTCAGAAGCGATGTTTTCATCATGAAAAGACTTCATTTCATGAATTTTAGCCTGTTTATGAGCATGATTGCATATGTCTGATATTGTTGACAAAGACACTCTTGTACGAGCTTGTATGATGTGTAAAGATGATTGATTCTGATATCTGACATAGACAATAGTCTCATGAGTAGCTGAACTGATCTTACGATCGCGTTTTAAAGCTGACATATTGATACGAGTATAGAGAAAATAGAATGATAAATATATAAATATATGATAGATATAAATGCTTATGTAATAAGCTACGTTGACTCTACGTTGACTCTTTATGTTGTACGATGATCATTTCAAATACTTTGTTGCATCATCTTGTACAGAACGACGCAGGTTTGTCACTTATAAATTTCAATAACCTCACTAGACTCGATCACACATCAAAGAAAGGTCACATTGATTGTATACGAGCACTTTTGAAGCATAGCTCTGATATAACATTCTCAAGAGCTTTACGTTTCGCTGCACGAACTGAAGAGCTTTTTAGCGTGAAGTTATTGATGGATGTGAGGGTTCATGGGCTGTAGATGGTAGAGGAAGCAACGCACTGCACCAAGCGGCACTGAGCACTAGCGAGAAAGTTGTTAAGACAATACTGGAGGGACCAAAGTTTGAGCTTGCAAACTCGCTCGATGCCAACAACTGTAACGCTCTGCACTATTCTACGGATAGCCCCTAAAGTCGGATCGAGATTGTGACAGCACTGGTTCTGTTCAGCACAACGGTAGATGCTAAAGACATCGATGGCGTGACACTTTTGTTCAATGTTCTCAACCCAAGAAATATCGTGCCTGTCAGCTCGACGCTCATGGGTCTTCAATTTCTGGTGGAGAATGGGGTGGTTCAATTGAACACGGTCAGGTGGAGCTAACGCTGCCTACCAGGCTTTAGATGGACCCGGAATTGCGAATGCCAAGTCCTCGAATATCGTCAACTAGAGGCATTGATTTGGGGGTTCTAGGTTTGAAAAAAGGCAACGTTATACATCGTGGCTGTATTGCTGGTTCAACCAATCAACGCATTTTCGATTTCCTGAAGAACGAGGTCAGATTGAACGTAAATCAGCAAGACAATGAGGGAAACGCGTCATTTAATACGCAAAACTCAGGGGCTTACAGATGAAAAAGCTTCGCTGTCGGATGGAAGATGAAAAATACTCCCACGCGATCAAAAACTATGACGCTGTTCAGGATCGAGTATGGCCGCATTTTTCTCAAGTGATCTTTCATAACGCATTTGGCAATTCCTTCAACTGGTGGAGCTCATTGAAGCTGTTGCTCAGGGTAAAGAAGAAGGCATCACTGATCTCGAACCAAATCACGCACTTGCCGAATAAGTTGAGCAGACAATCTTTGCGGATCGTGTCTAGACCGCGGAACTTTGAAAAGTGACAGTTCTGGTACTATCATGATGCCCCTTGAATAATCCGTACATGCAACGACTCCATACCTTTTGCCAGTGATCTTTTCAATTCAATACGATGCCATGGAGCGTCGTCGTTCCTGTGAAATTTGGACCAAATATACAGAATATTTGAGTGTAGAAACAGCGAAAGTCGGAAAAGTGTGGCCCCTTTGCCTTGGAATTTTAAGCTATATACTTGAGTGAGAGTTCGGCATCGTACAGTACACTGAATCATGAGCGACACTTGGTATACACCTTGGACCCCGGCCATTTCACATTCTTAGTGGTGAGATTCTCATAAGCAAACTCACGCCCTCGATTTGGCAGTGCCGCAAGATCTCAATCCTGCTACTATAGCTTCCCCTTCATGAAGTCTATAGCAGTTTTAAATGTCAGCATTTCTGCAGTGAACATGATGTCTAACATATGTATTCCAGGGTTTCCCTGGAATTTGTCTTGGGAATGACTTGGGAAGGCTTATCAATGAAAAGTTGACCCGCCTTGAATCTGGTAGTGGCGAACGGATTCCCATTTAAGAGAAGAGGACGAATGTGGTTCACTTTCTTCCCTGGTCAAACTGGTTGATTTACAACAAGATCTTGCAATCGACCTGGAAGGAAATAACCTTTCTCGTCATGGGACCGTCTTCACCCTCCAGCCTCTTGTTCACTCTCAACACGTCTAAGTGAAAGATTACAATAGGAATACCTAAAATTTGCGTGTAAATAAAAGTGATTAAGAGAATAATGGTTTGATATTGCTCTAATTCGATGATTCGGCACCACTGTAATCTTTTCACCCTGTTTGACTACATCAAGACATTGGATAACCCACTGCTTTAATTGCACAAGACGAAGTTGTTCCCGCCAGCACCGGTATGCGTCACCACGCCCGCCAGCTCGCAATAGTCGTTGAAAACGACACGGTCTGGCCCGGGTCCCTCACTGCCGTCAAAGGTAGTGCCGTCGGCCATGATGGGGAATTCATAGTACGGGGCTGATGCCACGAAGGGGAGATTCTCGTAGTTGTTCTCCGAATGCGGGTAGTGGTTGCGTCCGACGGTTTGCCCGCTATTCTGGTATTGGCAGCCGGTTTGCTGTGCATCGGAAATGGCGTTGGAGTCGTAGTAGTTATTACCGCAGCTTGCGCTGTTGGATTGGCGTTTTACTTGCTAAAGAGAATCAGTGGAAGGACAAATCGGTAAAGAGGTTGGCCTACTGTAGAGGCAGGCGCAGCCAGGGCAGTGGCGCCGAGGAGGCCAACGACCAAGAGGGACTAGGGATGGTCAGTCGAGTTTCGTATAATGGGGAATTGGGAAGGGAAGCAATACCTTGACAGAAAACATGAGGCCGAAGGAAGCCAGAAACAACTCAAGGCGACAAAGAAGGTATTGAGAATATAGAATGAATGAGAAAGGCGATGGGGAAATCATTCAGGAAGGACATCGGTCTATATGTACCCAACGTGTCGTACACGGCAAGACGAATGTAGCAACCTCATCAGGTGTTTCTCCGAAGGACCCCCACAACTTGCGAGTCTTGAGAATGCTCATCAAGGTCCATGATCCAATAATGTCTAATGGGGAAGCTGTTGGCTGTTGCAAGTTCCCATTCTTAGAGGCTCAGGCAGTACATGTGGTTCTGTCGACCACGATGATTGGCACGGAGACAGATGGTATAATTGTCTGTTGATACTACTACTGTGCTACCACGAAGATCGTGAGTTTTGTAAATCGGGCAAAGTCCGCAATTAGGAAGTTTGCCTTTTGAGGCCCGAGGCGCTACTTACTCTAGGGAGAAATCCAGGGGTACGAGTACGTACCGAACACAACCCGAGTAGCCACTCTTAACCAATCATACTGTACACGCACGGAAGAATACCAGCATGAAAAGCAAACAAGCCATTCTCGAGGACAGATTGACCAATAACGTTGTATGTACTCACTGTCCAGTGCTGTGTCCGTAGGCATGTACTACTACATTCTACTGTACAGACGCCGGGCCACAACCTCAAATAAGAAAAGGATCACCCCCGCTCCGACACCCTGAGGGCGAAGCGGCGGCTAGGTTGGGAGTCTAACGTACCACGAGTATCTTGATAATTGAGATTCTCTATGGTGATCGCCTCCTGTTGCCTATTTCCTTGGTCTCGATAGATGCCCGGGAAAAGAAGACAGCAAATGACGTATAATCGAGGCGCAATGTACCTTGGTCCATCAGTCGCCGTTGCTCGCGCACATTTATCCAAGCTATGGCACCTCATAAACCGTCATATCTCCTCCAAATGCAACATCGTTCTTTTTCTCTTGTTCCCAATTGAAGACACGCTTATCTCCAATGTCTTCACAAACCCAGGAGCTTGTGCAGCAGCACGCCTCGGCAGCTCTTGCAAACTACCTCGACGACGGCCATGCTCTCGAAGAAGCAATCAGCGCATTCACGGGCCCCGTGTCTTCGCTCGTGCGCAGCGGCGCCGCCACCGACGAGAGCAGCCTCGAGCAGCCGGTGCAGGATCTCTGGTCTGCGATCATCGCTCGAGCGCGCACAGCACCTTCCAGCTCCTCCCACCAAGACCGTCTCGTTGCATTCCTCACTCATTTGAAATCCTCTAAAGTGCCCGGCAATAGCAACACTCAGCTCTGGGGCGCCTCGCTGTGGGCAGATCTCCCCATGTTCGGCGCCAGCATGCGCGAGGCTTGGAACTCGGGGCCCAGTAATGAAACGAACATCCTTGTCCGCTTTATAAGCTCTACTAACAGGCGAATCAGACAACGAAATATCACAGTGGGTAAACCTCAACGCCTTTGCCGCCCGCCTCACTGCCTCCCGGACCGCAGATTTCTCCCTCTACGCCATCTGGACCATGCGCGACGCGCTCGAAACCCCAGCCGCACAAACCAGAAACAAGACATTGGACGGGCACGTCCAAGCCGCCTGCGCTTGGATTCAACACGCAGGAGAGTTTCTGTATCAGTGCGAGGAGAGCTGGGAGAAGGATCCCCGCAAGGGCGATCCGGCAAAGGGAGGCCCGCTATGGGAAGGCAAGTCGGGGTTTTGTAGGGAGAGGTGGTCGTTGTGGAGGGAGCGGATGGGAGAGCTGGGGAAGGAGAAAGGGTGTCAGGATGAGACAAGGGAGGCGGCAAAGAGGGCGGCGGAGAGGATGGGGCAGTTAGAGGGGAGATAGAGGTGGATTGTAAGAGACGCACGTTGGAGTGGTTTACGACGGATGGTGTTATCTGGAACAAGATGTCATGCACTGGCAGATGGAAGGGTGGTTCGAATGACTTGTTCATCATGGCCGAATAGGTGATGAATTCCGTTGAGTATGAAGCATAGACAGAGGATCAGGGTAACCTATCAATCCTAGACCATGACAGATTTGATGTTGGAAAATAACAGCTGATCATGAAATATTGTCCTGATATGTGATTTCGCTAATCAGACTCGCATGAAACAGACCAGGATAGGGGAGATGGATGGATACATGTAGTCGAACGGGAATGAACTCATCGTAACTGCCAGTGCGTATCAATATTTGACGACATTTTAGACGAGGATATGCGGCTTCTCGAATACCCTTCAGTGATTTGCTTTCAACGCTCGCTAGATGTGAGTTCTTAACATGTAGTATGAATTTAAAGCCTTTTTACGCTGAAAATGATGTCTTGTACGCACGAAGAGTTTCACAAGTCAATGATATAGAACTGTAGCACCTGAAAAGAAAACTCTGTACTCGAATTGCTCTTTAGACTCAGTTCATACGAGCTACCCAGCAGAACTTGATCATATCATGGTAGCGAGCGTATTTGAGACTTCTTAATAGTAATGGTTTCTGTATCTTAACGATGACTATAGTCAGCTTCTTTCATCATCTTAGCTGCAGCAATGATCAGATTTCTACGCATCACTTCATACTGGACGCTCTCTATCTGGCCTTGAACATGCACTGTGGTTCTCGACAACGTTCGGAAACCGCAAGCTTTATACAACCGTGGTCTCATACCACTGGCTTCTCCTTCACAGGATATTCTTTCACTGTCGACCTCTGCAATACTCTATCTGACGAGTGTCGTTGCAGCACCTCGTCGACGAAACGGTCTATCAGTGACCAAAAGCTTTAAGAGCCACCAATCGCAGATGTCTGCGAAGCAATTGTCTCTGTCGGACTTGGAAGCCTTGGGAAAAATTGCTAATCGCCGCATATCCCCGTCTCGTCGCTTATATTTGAGTGATATGAACCAGGCCTCAGTTCTGGCAATCATCTCTATACAGAACAAAGTCAGAAGCACTCGTGGTGATAGAAAGAGCGGATGCACTGTCTAGCAAATTCTGCCATGTATTCTTCTTCTCCCTACGTCGCCTAGCCGCTGCAGAATCACCAATTCTTCCCCAAACCGCGTATGAAATGATGATGTCGGCGACCAATCGCGTGATCTGCGGCATCGAGCACTGTGACTAAGAAGGTCTGCCTTGGATCATATAGGCACTCTTTAAGCGTGAGTTGCCAGAAGAAGTTGTCCTTGGGAAATTCGTGCCTTTTCGACCATGTGTAATCAAACGTAGGGTCATCCATTAATGACGTGGTTGTGATTTGAGCAAGGCGATGTAAGTCGCGCGTTGTGGCAAGGCGAACATGCATTGTGTGGGGATAATGGAGATATCCTATTCGATGAGAGCTTTGAGATAATAATTCTTTTCTCTATGACCCGCGTCATAAAAACTGCTCAACTTGATGGGACCTGCCTGCAAATCTTCGATGACTGTCTAGCTCAGTTAGCAGGACACTCTATCATATAACATCTTCCATTTGCAACGCAGGCATTCAGACAAATCGACAAGAGTCAGATAGGAAAGGTCATCGATGTTAAGTAACCAACCTGACTTTGAGACAGGGTTATGTTGCCCTTGAGAAGCTTTTTAATGTACTATCGAGGACCCAGTAGACATTCAATGTATTGTCATCTGACAGCTTACCTATGTGTAGCCCGAAGCTGCGTACGGTTACCAGCTATGCACTGAATCCCACACAATCGCGGACAAACCCAGCTGAAGTAACCCTTCTCAGTCGTGTTGTCTACCTCAATCACCAAATATCATGATTTAACCACCACTGAGAGTCGATTTGATTGCTGTCCCTGGCTACTGCGGTTAGTAACCTCCGCCCTGTCGGGCCAATCTTTGCACTATCGAAATCTTCACCTCTTTATCTGTTACCTTCCTACATACTTCGTATCTAATTACCATATACATAGAGTACACGCGCTCAGCTACAGTCATACGCGAACATATATTAGAGGCCAACGACTTCTCATGATCCAGTCACCACTATCTTCAAAAACACCTGTTACTTGAAATGGTTCTGGCAAAGTAGTCCCAACAAGCAACGACTGCCCCCTACCAGCTTCTTGAGATCGCTTTACCTAACGCATGGTCGTCAGAATCATTGACGCATTGCGCAAGGAACCACTTCCGGGATCTATGGTGATGTATCAATGCTTATCTTGGCCCACAACACAAACCGTATGGGACCTTTTTGGCCCCATACAAAAGCCGGAACGTTCGGGGCCAAAGGCTTGAGCCTTATGAGGCATCGATGTCAAGATCTGGAGCGCTGAATTGGAGACGGAAGCGATCTACAGTATCATGATCTTAGGGCCACCTGGGTATTGGGGCCATCCAGAAGATTCAGCCCCAAAGCCGGATCAAGAAGTTTTTGACGACAGCTCCTCTCATCTGTTTCAGAAGAAGTGTCAAGTCCTGCGTATAGGAAGAAATCCAATGACTATACTCCACCGAAAGGCAACGTGCCTGGTTGAACCAATCTCAACTCGCTTAAGAGTCAATCTCGATACATTCATGGCTGCACGAGCTCATTCCCGACTGTCCTTTCGTCCAAAGATCTCGTCTACTCTTTGCCTATAATCTTCTTAATGACGAGATATGTACAGGATTGACCTTCTGGTACACAGACTAAGCCTTCTTCCATTCGCATGTAGTGTAGTCCCGCTATCATCTGTTCTGGAAGGTTGAAAACTAGTTTGAACTCGATTCTAGTCTATATAGAATGCTGATCCGCTGGTTATACAAATCTTTTTCTAAAGAACGTGCTATTTCCTTCACCCAGTAGCATTTTCTTCCAACGCTCTTTTCAAATTCATACCCTACTAGTCTCGAAACCAGCACACTTCTTACGAGTGTATCCAAATCCGGTACTTTCAGCTCCATCTGCTGCAGCACGCTTACACCAAGTATCAGCTCGGCATCAGTTTCAAGCTCAGCTCCGCCCTCTGCTACTGACGTATGTTCATCGGTGAAATCGATTTTTGGCGCAGACTGCAGCAACGTTAACGTCTGCTGCCCTCCATTGGCCTGCGACGCTTCCACCAACACTTGTGTATCTCAAAATGGCGACACGTCTTCTTCGTCGAGTGGCACCTCTTCAACTACATCGAGCACTTCGACTTCGGCCGCAGACCCCTCCGCCTCGCCTACTTGTCCATCTGAGAAATCTGCAGCGGCTTCAATATCTGTTGCTCTCCATTAGTTTGTGATGCGTCTACCAATACTTGTGTGTCTCCAGAAGGCAACACTTCTTCGCCGAGTGGCACCACTCCTACTACTTCGAGTACTTCGACTTTGGCTGTAGACCCTTTAGCCTCGCCAACATGTCCATCTCACAAGTCTGTCGTCGGTGCAGATTGCAGTAACGTGAATATTAGCTGCAGCCCACTGGCTTGCGGTGCGTCGACAAATACCTGCACGACTACGGGCTGAATGACTCACTTGGGACAATGTCTAAGAGACTCGTGCGTATAAGGGAGCCGAGGGGGGGGGATGACATATTAGTAGTGACGCGCCCGAAAAGGTTAGGGTTCGCTTCAATGGACGTCCTTTGACCTCTGAATATATATTAGATATATTAGCTAGGAAGCAGACGAAGGGTTAATGGAAGTCAGGATCAGCCATTTTAAACTCGTTTTCACTTCATGTCTGCATTCTGTACACATGTACAACGGTCTCTTCATTAAGTAGTAACACCATTACCATTGACTTGAACATCGTCTTGGTATAGGAGGGTCAGATGGAGCATATGAATATAGGTATTGTTCCCTGTTTTCACAAGTAGACATCTTAAAGCGAATGAGGAAAACAAGTTCCCCACCTTCCGTGAACATCTACACAGCTTCAAAGATTGTGCGACTAACGATATCACAATGTTTCCTCGAGACCCACGTGAATACTATCTCCTCGTCGCAGGGTGTAAAGCCGTAGGCAGGCGGGCTTTCATCGATCAAATAATTTTTGGAGTGTTCATCACGGGCTACGATCCGACTGGGGAGGACCACACCCGCAAGCTGTGCACCATCGACAACGAAGCCGCGCTCCTATATCTCCACTCTGTGTCTATAGATGGTATGATCGTGTCAACGGACATCTTGGGACAACAGATACGCAAAGGGCCAAGTGTCTTAATACTCTACTCCCTTACATCACGAGCGTCGTTCGATGATACCACAAACATACATTCGTGCTGCTGCCAGATGTGGCCACGGTCAGTTATCATGCTTGTGGGAACTAAGAGCGACTTGGAATGCGAGCGGCAGGTATCCAGGGAAGAAGGGGAGGCGGTGGCCAGATCATGGAAGTGCGGATTTGCGGAAGTATCTTCCAAAGATGGGGTTAACGTTGAGGAGACGGTATATGATGCTGTCAGAATCATAAGAAAGAGGCATACTGAAGAGGTTGTTTCGAACATGGAGGGCATAGAAAGGTCTAAAAGTGAAGTGAAGAAGATCAGTAAGAAGAGCAAGACGGCTAGGAAAAGGAAATGCATCATTATGTAAACCTTCTCTCTGAATAAGTATGTACTACCTAATGGCTTCTTCGCAACAAAATTAAATCGAATATGCGATTGCTGACTTTGAAAAGTTTTCGCTCACAGATTCCTTCAAATTCGGTTAACATATAAATGTGCGTTATTCAAAGGCGAAATATCAGCGCGACATCTTCTAGATGTTTTATCACAGGAGAAACATACCAAAAATTGTCGGTTGAAGTGGAAATTCATTGAGACATACAGACAGTCGCGCAGCATCTCATGCCATCTCATCTTCGTTCTCTATCTTGACTAATAATTCGATTGATTCTTAACAAGTTTTGATATGTGATTTCTTTCCTTCAATGTTCACCTTATCTTCAACGAGCACTTGGCTTATAAAGCTAATTTCACTGACATTCATCAAGTTTTCTGAGAGTTGAGTTGTGACGAAACAAATCGCTCTGAAACATAGAAACGAACAACATTACAGACTGACAAGTTGCAAAAAAGCAGATTGCAATTTGTAAGCCTACGGCAGAAGTCTGCGCATAAATACTATATTCAACCTGAATTAACAATCATCTCATCTTTTAATCGATTTAATGAAGCGTTTCTAGCAATGAGAAGTTCACTTTCAGTAAAGTAGAAAGGCTGAGCATTATTTGCGTCGCTCTGTAGATTTTATTGCGGTCAGAATCAAAGAGAAAAGAAATCAAGATTGATCACTACAAAAGATGAGAAAATCATCATTTTCGATAAAAATTATCTTTACGCTTAAATAGCATGTATGAAAAAGTATTTACTGTGATGTATTGTTCAGTACAATCATTTGCAGTGAATTTGAGATTGCTGCGATGAATCATGAGATTGACTCTGAACATAAGTTTGTTTCTATCGCATCTTTCAAATGTAACTTTTACAACAACTCTTTCAATAAGTTCTTACAGATCTATCTGTACAAACATGTAATGATATCTCTGTACAGATTTTCGCTTCTATGTATCACTATATACTAATGTTCACTTGAGCTTGCAACTTTGTGCAAATGTTTATCTTTCTTTTCTATAACTGTACTGAATTGTACAGTTCTTATGTGAAAGCTTCAAAGCAGTTAACAGTAATTGCAGAGCTTTGCTTTCTACAGCTTTGAAATTTTCAAAGATTTTCTTGACTTTTAAATTTTAGAAGACTTTGTAAAGATGTATAAAGATGTATTGATTTATTCAAATCAAATGCTAACTTCTTTCATTCTGTTTAAGTCTTTACACATCTGATTAAACATGTAATCTATCTGTATTAATTCTGTGCAATATTGCGCAAACAGTTTTATGTTTTTTCAACTTTTAAAACTGATCTGTATCAAGATGTGCACAGCTTTACTAATTAATACGAATTTTCTAGAAAAGTTTACAATTGAACAAATTCTTTCATAATCATACTTTAACATTACAAATTTGTACAATCATGCAAATGATTCATAATGATGTCTCAAATGTTGAAACTTTCATTGAAAGTGATAATAACTTGTACACACTTGTCTTTCACATTGATATCAAGACAAGACTGTTTACAAGTGAGAAGCATGAAGTTTTTGTAAAAGTTAAACAGAAATGTGCAGAATCATTCTGCTTAATCAAGACTGTACAGCTTGCAGCATAATCATTATTGCAAGATATTGATTTGCAAAGTAACTGAGTGAACAAAAATGTCGAGTTATACATATGTACAAATTTATATTGATGTGCATTGAATATTATTAATTTATACAAAATTGAAAGTGAAAGTATATCTTTCAGAGCATAATCTTGCAGAGTTGTATCAAACTGTTTTATAAGAAAATGAATGCATATAAATCATGCATCAACAATTTTGACATGTTTCATTTCTATCAATTTTTCTTCAAGCTGTGTCAGAAAGTATGTATTTCATGCTTAACATCAGAAAAGAGAATTAATTGATGCAGTCTTGTATCAAATATGTACAATCTTTGTACAAAAAAGTTTAATAATGTATTAATTTGTATAAACATGATCAAAGCAGAGAGCAAATGTATCAAAAAGAAGACGCTTGAAAAGAGTAAGTTCAAGAATGCACATGATTGCATGAAATTTGAATCAAGCAGTAAGAACTCATATCAATGATGAAAAGACTTTACTAATTTGTACAGTTTTTGTAAAAAAGCATAAAACATCTGAATTCAATAATGATGAATTCAGCTTAATCTTCAATCTGTTCAGATAACTTTTTAATATGTACAATCTTCTTGCAGATCAAGCATTGATCATTATAAAAGCTTTACATATGATAGAAGTTTTATTTGAAAGTCTTGAGAAGAAGTATAACTTCAAAGATGAGTAGTAAGAGTCTGTGCAGATGATTGCATTAATGCGCAGCAGTAGATTGCGTTTATGTGCAGCAATAACTAGCTCATAAAGCTTTGTAGTTAGTCAAAAAGCTCAATGCAAAGAGCACACAGATTTGTAATTACTTGTGCTGTGATGTAATATAATCAGTGCTAAGCTGTAAAAAGACGAATTCAATGTAACAATGATTTAATTCTAAATACAGAACTTAAAACTACAGTTCAATCACATTTATAACAACAAAATTTCTGAATAAACTACATTATCAGTACATTGATTCTTAAAAGAATGAAACAAAATTGATAATCTTCATACATTTGTGACTTTAGACAATGCAACATATAACTGATCATGATTGAAACAAAACAAAGAAAGATTTATATTTACAATCAACAACGACTGCTTTTGCAACTTGTTAATTGTCATTATGAAGCAGAAATGAATAGAAAACTGCTTGCACAATAAAACTCATGAATAGTTATCTTTCTTACTGATTAACTTAATTCTCAAAATCAATCATATGTCTTTGTTAAACTTACTTCTCAAGATGCAATCTTCAATACAGTTTCAATGCAGATGTGTAATAATCAATCAAGTGTTATTACATATTCTTTTATGTAAATGCAGATTATGTAGTAACATAATTGAAGTTTTTATCTTGAGATACATTTGTGATAAGAAAAATTCAGAGATAGGCTGATCATCAAGCCGAATTTTCATACCTACATTCTGACTCAACTTGATTACTCGATATTAATCTTCTGACTCGACTCGATTACTTGATATTAATCTTCTGACTCGACTTGATATTAATTTCGAGTCAGAGTTTGATTTGAGTTCTTGACTCAACTTGTCAAGCAATTGAAAATGATGTTAAATGTCAAGATTTACTATTTTTGAATCTATTACGTCATTATATTTGAAAGACTTTCGTGCAACAAACGAATTTATTTCTCTTCTCATTATGTGCATTACCTTGTTGCATTATCAATAAAATATATTGTATGATGTTTGATTCTGATAATTCTAATGAATTGTCAAGATCTTCAATCGAGAAAGCATTTAATTTCTTGATTGTTCATTCATCTACTTTCAGTAGTCTTCATTCTAATGAATTCGCAAGTCAAGATTCACGAAACATCAATCATGCTTTTGTCAAAAAGAAATAAACTCTTCAAGAAGCGATGAATAGAATTTATCGCGATACTTCTCTTCTAATATTAAGAGAGAATAATCAGTATGTTGAGTGAAGTGCTGATATCAATGCTCAATTTCAACAATGATGATTATAAACATCTGTTGATGAAAGTATCATCAACAAGACTCAAAAAAAGATAGGTAATTCACTTTAAGTCAAGAAGATTGAAGTAAATAAACAATTCAGCATCTGAAACAAGTTTATTCAAATAATCTTAACGTTGAAAGAATATTCTAAGATTTCATGCAAGAATTGTCTTAAAATTCTAGATCATTCTACAGCTATTGATGAATCTAGTATGATCAATATGATTAAGCATCTCAAGACAAATGCTTGCATAAAATGATTCAAACGAAAACGACTCAACTCTCTTTCACAGATGAAGATATCTTTCAGTCGTGTAAGTTCAATATGATAATGCAAATAAATAATGCAAAGTTGACGCGTTTATAGAAGAAAAGTCATATCGACTTATCATCTTAATTCAATCAACAGAATTGGGAAAAAATATTGTGCAAGATTTTCGTTGCACTGAATTTGCCTTTTTGAATCATTGAAAACGAGCATTTTCGACAGTTACTACAAATGCTTCGTTTAGAGATTACTTTCGTTCATTGCATTAAATTGTCAAGCATGATTTTCTTGAAATATGATGAAATTCATGCAAAGATAAAGCAAGACTTAAAAGAGTCACGACAGGTTTTTATTGCATTGAATGCATGATCTAGTTCTCAAAAAGTCGCTTATCTGAGAGTTTTGATATATTGAATGAATGTTACATTTTAATATCATGAACATTTCATTGAATTTACGTCTCTTCAAGTTGAGCATACTGATCATCATTTGATGCAAGAGTTGTTTAAGATTTTGAATACATACAACATTAAGAACAAGCTTTTTGATGTTGTTATTGATAATGCAAGCAACAATGACACTCTAAAGAAGAAGCTTGAAAGAGCGCTCAGTTGACGTGACATTTCATGAGATAGAGCACAAAACTCGATATCTTGTATGACTCATATCATCAATCTAGTGACTTAAGAATTTATCAGAGCTATTGAATCAAAGACTTTGAACAACAATTTCGCTGTGTCATTAGACGACGATCAAGTCAAGAATGTAATCACAAGCAATGATCTTTGCATTGTTGTCAAGAAGATATTTATCAAGTTGATAATGCAAAAAGATAATGCATTTACTAATCAGTGAAACAGATTCGTGCTTTTACTATTGTCATCAACAGTTCTTCTCAATGAAAGCTTTGCTTTTTAAAGCTTCAAGTCACAAGATTTCGAAAATTGATACAAGACATTTGCATTCGTTGAAACTCTATCTATTTGATGCTTCGACGTGCATATCAACTGCGCGACATGATCGATATATGAATCGAGAAATTCTTGACAGATGCAAAGATTTAAGCTATTCAATTAAAGAAAAATGAATGATCACTAGTATTGCTTATTGATAACATGTTAAATTCTTTCTATGAGTTAACTCTGATCGTATTTAGAATCATCAATGTTAACATACATTTAAAATTTCAAATGTTTGATGCTCTTTTCAATTATCTCAATGTTATTGAGATGATAGTACGTGATAATGCATGTACTTTACAAGCACTTGTTCTTTGAGCTTGCGAACTAGCTTTTAACAAGCTTGCAAAGTACTATTTCAAGACGAAGAGCAAAGATGAACTGATATACAATCTTGCTATGATTTTAGATTCTACTCAAAAGCTGAATTTGTATCAAGATTGAAACGTAAATGAGAATGATTCTCATTTTTATTACGACAAGTACAGAAAAGAGTTCAAGAACTATTTTCATCATCATTATGAAGAGAAAACTACAACTGCAGAAGTCAAAGCGCAAGTGACTAGTGATGTTGATCAAATAATGCAATATGATAATGCAATTGATCATTTGTTAACAATGTTATAGTTTGTTGTGATGACTACACAAACTCTTCTTCAAAGAACTCAACGTCGCTCTGTATCTGTTAGTGAAGATGATCAATATCTTTGCACTGATGCTATTGTTGAGAAGTTTTCAACATGAAAGTATTGAAGAGACAACGTCTTGAACTATTCAAGATTGACTCAAATGACTAAGACTGTTCTTTCATGTTCAATATTCTCTGTAGATATTGAATGAACATTCAGACTTGCAAGAAGAGTTTGTTGATGAAATTGATCACAAATGACTTCAGAATCAGTTGAACAGATAATGCTTCTCAAGTATTATAATCGTATCATGAACTTGAATTCTGAGAAGACTATCATCGAAGCATGAAATATTTATCGCAGAGAAGAAGATGAAGATAACGCGATTAATGAATCTGATGATTCTTTCAAGACAGATTTGCAGAATGTTTTATATTCTATTAATGTTTAAATATTCAATATCATTTCATTCAAAGTTGCTTTTGCATTGTCAATGTATGTAGTATGATAACACACTTATGAGATAATGCAAAGAAATAATGCAGTTCATAGAGTGTATTGCTATGCTAAATAGCTTGATTTGATCAAGTTATCATGAATGTTATTTCTATTCATGACTCAACTGAATCTTGAGATTGTGCATCAAAGTTTTCATGAGTATCAAATTTCTCTGCTGAATAATTACTCGCTTGACATGAATAACAAGAAGATTGCTATCTGCATATGTAAAGCATGATATCAGTAAGTGTTGTAAAACATCAAGAGTAATGCAAATGAGTAATGCACTTACTGACAAGAAATTCACATAGAAACGCTTCTGTGATCTTCTGAAGAGCAAGCAGTGTCAAAGCCTGAATTTTATAGTTTGCATTGCTCATTTTCTGACTCATCTTGTTCATATCAGTCTCATTCTGCATGATTTCACGAACTACTCTTTTAAATAAGATCTTTGATATCAACAAATTCGCATCTCTCTGATAACAACGTATCTCTCAAAGTGCAACGATTTCTGACTTTTATTTTCTCTTTGACTGTCACGATAAATTAGCTGTTGATAGCTTGATGCATTATTTATTTGCATTATCTTCTCAACTTTATTGATCTTGCTTTCAGATAAAGTCTTCAAGTCTGCTCTTGATTCGTTCGTGATTCAATTATCTGATGTCATATCATCACAAGTTGAGATTTTCAAATCATCACATGATGCATTTTTAAACTTTCGTTTTAAATCAAGTCTGTTAGCAATGCGTAACAAGAAATGCATTATCTAAATGCATTATTTGTTTGCTTGCAACAAGTCATGATGTATATTAACTGACAATGATTTGAAAATTTGATACTATCGAGTTGAGTGAAAGCAAAGTGAAGTATGATGTAAACAAGAGATGATGTGTAAACAAGAAATGATGATTGTTGACTGTGTTTATAGTAGAATCAATATGACGAATGTTTTGATATTAGCACTAATATGATGAATGTGTTGATCGCAGCTCTAAAATGATGAATAAATTTTAACATTCAGCTTTAACTCTAATTTTATTTACATCTCATCTCACATCTATTCTAATTCTAACTTTATTTACGCTCAACGTCTATTTTAACTTTAACTTGTTCTACGTCTTACATCTATTCATTGCACTCATCTATTGTGACTAAGTTCATTAGAAAAAGCACTTCAACATTACTATCAAGTAAGAAGATTATTATGCATTATCTATATGCATTATCATTGAGACTAATCAAAATCGCAGAATGTTCAACCTATCAATCAAGTTGCAGTCAATTGCAAGTAGAAATCATGCAATGAAATGAAACAAAGATCAGAAAACTCTTTATATCAAACAAAGTGCAGATCGAGTGACTCTATATAAACAACTCATCAAATTGAGAAGCATCAGCGTTTATCAGAAAGTCATCAAAGCGAAGCAGATGAAAATGAAGAATAATATGCAAGATACGATCACGAATAATAGAGTGAAAAAGAGTCTGCATGATAATGCATTTGAGTAATGCATATGTGTTTCAAAAGCTGATTGTATAATAGCTCAATGCTTTGAGACAAATTTGATGAAGAAGACGAGAAAGAAGAAAACTGTGAAGTGAGCGAAGCTTGAAGCGATAGTCATGAAGATAACGTTCAATACTACTTCTACTGTTGATGTATGTACTGTGTTTGATGTGAAAGACAAGACTAACGTATGCATTAAACTATTGCACAACAAGATGAACTTGGAAAAAACATGTCAAGATACATGATATTTACTATTGAACTAATTCAGCAACGCATTTTACATCACGAAGAATTGAATGAATTGAAGATGATGAACGATTCAGATGTCATACAAGAATTCAACAAATTCATGAGCGCATTTTCGAATGAAAAAAATGCGATTGATCGAAAGATAGTTAATTCACTAGATTCATCAAATGATGAATCTGATGATATCATTGAGATTGATGACGATGACAAGAAGGTGAAATTTAGCAAGAGAAATGATGATGCAGATATGATTGAGAACAAGAAGAAGTACAAGAAGAAGTACAAGAAGAAGTACAAGAAGAAGTACAAGAAGAAGAAGAAGAAGAAGAAGAAGAAGAATGATGAGATGATAGTGATCTCAGATTAGCAGTATTAAATGAACAAGCATGAATTTCCTTCAATTAATTGCATTACTCTGTTACATTATCAGATACTCAGATAAATATTAGTAGTACTTCGCTTCATGTCTTGACGAGTCGAGTCGAGTATTTCAAGTTAATACTTGATCTTAATCTTCTGACTTAACTTAAATACTCAGATCAAGAATTCTGACTCAACTTGAATACTCAAGTCAAGAATTCTGACTCAAATCAAGTTTTGATGAGTTGAAAACTCGACTCGATCTCGATGACTCAACTTGACGCAATCAGTCTATTCAGAGAGTTCAAGAGTCTGCAAATACTTCATACTGATATTTTTAATCTTTTCAACATCATTATTTTCAATTGTATCAATTGATGTGAACAGTTGTATAGACTCAAGAAAGTCATTCATGATCTGTCAATTCAACAAATTAATGAAATTGTTGTGAAAACATAGTATAGCTTTGCTCTTGAAGAAATTCAAAAATGTATGAGCTTGTGCAAGATCATGCGAAGAATATACATGATCAATAAACAATCATAATGTTTCATAATGATTGATGATCATGAATGATAAAGATTTGACATCATATAAATCGAAATCATATGACATATGATCAATTCACTTAACAAATTGCTGATTGTTCAGACTTGATTGAATTTGCATGTTTTGATGCAGTTTCAGCACAGTTAAATGATTTCAGATTCAAAAGCTATGAATGCTAACATTGATCTGTGCTGATCAATTTTCTCATGAAATCACGAGAGTGATTTGTGCAAAGTTCTCATCAAGAATTGCAGATATTTCATCAAATACATTGCTGAACTGCAGAATGTTACATAAAGATGCATTAATGATCATGAAGTTATGCTTATGCTGCATAGAAATTTCATCTCATATAATCAAGATTGTACATTTCAGTAAATTGACAAGCTTTAAGTGTGCAATGATAAAACAGATTGATGTATTATGACAAATGATAGAAATCTTGAAACGAGAATGTGATGTTCTTTCATCAAGCAGTAACTGAGTTGCAATGCTCATAAAGATCATGCACAGAATGATCTTTGTCTGCGCTCAAAAGTGATGATACAGACATTCATATAAAAATGTCTTTTCAATGTTTGCAGAGTCATGAATGAAAAAATGTGCAGTCTTAAGCGAGTCTGTAATGATTGAAACAATACTGTTCAAAACTTGATGCTGTTTCTTATTTAATTGAGTAATCTTTGCATCTTATAATCTGATCTATTCAATCTAATCATACTCAAGCTCTGCAAAAATTAGAAAAGAAACAATATTATTAAATCAATTTAAGATTGATGCAGATAAACTGAAATTTGCAAAAGTGTTATTATGTCATTGCAGCATCTTTGTGATCAGATATAACTCATAATTGAGATGTGAATTCTTGAAATCAATTGATATGAAAGAAAATTCATGCATATGATGAGATAAATTATTGCAAAGATCAACATGAAATCTCTCTCATAATGCACATGAATCTGCAAGATTATTGTGCATCAGAGCAATCATGAACAGACTTTGTAAAGATGAACTCGTAGAGAAATGTATGATCTTGATGAAACAACTAACTCACTTGTCATCATCTTCAAGCAGACGCAGAGCAGTACAGATAAAACAATAAGTGAGATGCAATACTTTGTCAACAGTGTATATATCATCAAAGCTTTGAGCATCTCATACAATTGTTAAAAGAAGTTATAAATAATGTTTTTCTTTTTGCATTGAAGTGAAATGATACATACAATCAATTGTTGTATCTTGTTGTCTTGATGTTCAACATCATTGTTCTCTTTTCTGTTATGATTCTAGCTATGCATCTTCATTGATAGCTATGTTGATGACTATGTTGATGACTATTCTGAGAACTATCGTTGATCGCTTGTCGCTAGAACATAGACTTGTTTTGAAGTCAACTTTATTCAGAGTTAGCTTATGTTCTTTTGAGTCATATAAATAGTTGACTCTTTTCTTCTAGATACTTTTCTTTCTTAGCATTTATATACTCATTATATTACATTCATATGACTCGCTTTATGCTGATCTTTAACATTATATAAATGCTTCTTCATTACAGACAAAGTGAAATAATCTGCATCAATTTCTTCAAGTGCTTCTGCTAGTAGTTCTTTAATTCTCTATCGACTTTGATTTAATGACTTACGTTCGTGCAGCAGCACTCATCTTTCTTCTCTTGTAAGCTGATTCAGCAAGAATAAACAAAAGATTCAAACTTGTGCGCTGATCAGCGAGTATAAACAAACGATTGAAATCATTCAACTAGATCAAAGATCAGTGAATTAATCATTCATTCAGATTCGCAAGAAATTCTTCGAATTTGTTGAACAATCAAACGAAATCAGTCATAGAACTGCGTGAAGTCTTTATCTCAAGAAGCAAACTCTCAGTGAGTCTGCTTCAATGACATTTTCAATGCAATGATCTTCTCATTGCTCTATCTATCAGTGAATTGATTTGTCTATCAGTTCACATGCAACTAGTAAGTCTGCTTTAATGACATTTATTCTCAATGCAATGATCTATCTTCTCATCATTCTACTCATCAGTGAATCTGATCATACATTCACATGCAACTAGTGAGTCTGCTACAATGACATTTTTCGTCAATGTAATGATTTATCTACTCACATTATTCTATCTATCAGTGAATTAATCTGTTGACTCTTTCACATGCAACTAGTGAGTCTGCTTCAATGATACTTTTATCTTGCATAATGAGTCTGCTACAATAAACATTTTGATTCTACATAAGACTAAGAAAATACATTCATATGAACATGAATCATTGAAGAAAGAAAGTAATGTTACGATTTTAGCTACGCATCTTCATTGATAGCTATGTTGATGATTATGTTGATGACTATTCTGAGAACTATCGTTGATTGCTCATCGCTAGAACATAGACTTGTTTTGAAGTCAACTCTATTCAGAATTAGCTTATGTTTTTCTGAGTCATATAAATAATCAATTCTTCTCTTTTAAATACTCTTCTTTCTTAGCATTTATATACTCGTTATATTACACTCATATGACTCGCTCTATGCTGATCTTTAACATTTTCAACTGATAAATGTAATAAGTTAAAAACTCTTGATACAAAAATGCATATTTATTTGAATGTTGTTGATTATATTAAAATCATGCAGTAAGCATTGTTTTAATCTCATTCAAAATGATTGACAACGAGATTCATCTGTACATGATGTTGACTACAAATCTTTTGATTCTATTCTGTGTTTGAATAGAAGTCAAAAGAGTCAAGAGATCTCAATTCAACGCAGTTTGAACGATGTTAGAACGTTACGTGATCAGAAAAGTCATTGTGCAGAGTTTTCACTCATGCGACAACACTTTTCCTAACAGTCACAATCAATCTACGAAGAAGATTAATGACATGTCGATGTCAGTAAGAGATGAGAAGATACTACTAGTGAAAAAAACAACTCAGATGAAGAGTCTGCGAGTTGTGACTACAAGTGATCGAAGAATTTGCGACTCATCGACTGCGTCGATATCGAAACGTCTTCATCACATCGACAGTGTCATCGAGTAATTGATGAAAAGATATCAGGTAGAATAGTCGTTTCAAGTATTGAGAGACGTGACTACAGTGCTTGAAGAAGTAGTGACTCGTCGATCACGCTGATATACTGAGAGAGCTTGAGCTCATCTTCTTTACTTGACGTCAAGTCATTCATCTATTCACGTGGAAAATTGAGAGCTCAAAAGAACAATCAGAATGCATTCTCTTTCATTGATCAGAGTCAAACATTGAATGATTGCGATTGCACATTTATACTAACAATTCATTCAACGTCTACGTAACATAAGTTAAATCAAGAGAAGAAAAGAGTTACTCAGTACAATCACACTTTATCTTCTCATCGTGTGCATCTCTCTTTCATCACATATTTCTCTGCTCAATGAATGACAATCATTGAGTAAGAGAACACAGCTTTACGTACGTTACAATCACGAGCATCACGAATGCAAAGAAAACGTCTTTCGTCTTTGAATCAAGAATCGAATCGAAACATCGTTGTATAGAATATCGTCAATGAAGAGCAGAGCAAAGACGATGCGTCATAATCAAACAGCACAGACACTCTCATCAAGAGTTTACTTGAGCGTCACACGCTGAATAGAAGCTATAAATTCATTACTTGATAACACAGTGTCAATCTCATTGTTTCGACTGCGTGAAGCAGTTGTATAAACGACGAGTGATTTTCTTTCTCAGAGAGTTTTGTTCACTCAATATAAATAGCATAGAGTTTCTCATGAGTCGAGTCTAAATCGATGTCACAAGAATGTATGAATTACAATTACAATTACAATCTCATTCAAAATGATTTATATTTGTTTTGCTGTGACATTCTTTGAAAAATACATTGATTGCTCATCAGAAAGATGCATGATTAAATGTGTAATGAAAGAATTCTTGATATGATTGCAAAACTCAAACAGATTTCACGCAGTTTAATTCAAAAAAATATAATGATCATTCAAGTGACATGTAATCTTGTTTGAATTGTTTTTTAACTTCATGATTGTTTGATCTTCTTCTTTGTATATGTATTTGTGAATGTACTTGATGATCTGTATAGATTCGCAAATTTCAACATTAATATGCGCACTATACTTATGAGTCAGATAAGAATTGTACAACATCACTCATGCATTATTCAAATGAACATCTTTATCGTTTACATGTTTCATTTAAATACGATTATTTTGATATTTTCTGTATAAAGAATAATCATCAAGCTGAATCATGATTTCAATTTAATATAATTTTGAAAACTTCTTTTCACAGACTCATTCAGAATCTTTTGAATTATCTTTCATGCATGACGCAGAAAAATTTCAAACGTCGCAAGAATCATGTGTCAGTTGACTTTCAATAATGCGTTGTAAAGATTTGTTCAAATCAATATTGAGATCAAAAAGCTTTGCACAGATAAGTTCATTCATGCAAGCTCATTTAAGAAAGTTATTCTTTTGATGCAGAAACAGTAAGATATGTATATGAGGTAAATCGCGTTTCTGATACTTAATAGTTCATATGATGTCAAAATATTGATCATACTGAGTTTTAAGATTCTGCAATAAAGTCTTTATTTTCTTATGAAAGACTTGCGTGATTATATTTAATTGATTCTCGACTTTCTGATTCAATTCAAATGCAGCGATAATTTCAGATCAATGCAAGTTTGCAATACATGTTACAAACATGATAAACTTTTCAAAATAATGAGCAATGATCATGAAATTCTGATACAGCTGCTGCATTTATCTGTCTTTCTCTGTGTAACTTGATGACAGTATAATTCAATGATCTATAAGTTCAGAATCATCATTCTCTTTAATAATTGCATTTGCAAGATCTTTATAAAGATCTGCATGAATAATCTTTTGATTATATTGAAGAAATTTCAATTAACTCTGATCAATAATTGCAAAACAATCAACAATATACTGCTGAAATAATCATCAATCTCTCTGTATAACAGAGTACTGATTTGATCTTTTGAAGAAATGATATCACAGTCATGCACGTTGACTGTAATGAGTCTTTATGCATGAGTGATCATCGTTACACAATCGAAGTGCTCAATGTCAACTCAATTTATCTTTAGAAAAGAATAATACATAATGTAAAGAAAAGTATGTGATATTATCATGATTGATATGATGAAATCGCGATTCTTCATCGACAGCTGTATGCTTTGTAACAATAATATCTTGATGTTCAATCTCATTATACTCATCTGAAATAAACACAGCAACTTCACTGATCATGAGTAAAGTCATACATCATTGATCAGAATCATGTTTTACTATCAACTTAAGCTGCAAGTTTAAAATAACATGCATAAAATTCATACTTTGTTGAGCAGTCTTGAGCTGTTCTTATGCAGACTTGTACATGTCAATAAACAAATTTTCACATGTTCATATCATTTTGTTCAGCTGTTTTAAAAAACTTTCGTGAAAAGCGAAACTTTAAATCAAGCGTATAGTAATCATCTGAACAGAATCATGAAAGTAAAGCTGTGCAAAGCATGATAATTCTTAAACAGTTGAATGTAAAGATTTCTGCAGATGATATAACTCATTATGTATGATAAATGATTGAATTTCACGTTGATTCATAAGATGTTTATTCATGATGTACATGTAAGATGTAAAGATCAATGCATGATTGTAATCTTGAATGTGATTTAGAAAATGTTTTAACTGAGTTGTATCATCTTCAAAAAAACTTTTAATCAAAGATGAAGAATCTGATAAAGAATCTAGCAGTTCATCATTTTTAAAACAACAAAAAATATATAAATATAAATTGAAAACAGATTTGAACTTTCAATGCAATGCTGTACAGTTGAAACAATCTTTCATAAAGAATTCTAAAGTATGTTCATCATCTCAATAATTGAATATGAGTTCTTGAAAAGCATCACAAGAAAGATTAATTGAGCGAAAAGCAGATGTTATCTGTTGAGAAAGCTGTACAAAGTTTAAGAAATTTATAAAAATCAATAAAGAAGCTGTATGCAATAATGAAAAGACAGCAAAAAAGAAATGAAATCGAACGAAATAAATAAATGAAAAAGACAAAGAAGATAAAGATTGTAGTAAAGATGATAAAAGAAAACACGTTGATAATGCAGAAATGATGCAAGTTCGTTTTGATTGACGTGTGAGATTGAGAACAACATTAGAATCAATATTTTGTAATGATTGTTGTCATCGTTTCTTTGTCTGTGTATCATTAGTCAATAATAGTTCAAGTCTGCACAGAATGTACATGACAAGATAAACAAAGAGTTAATACATGTAGACTGATCATCAAGTTGAATTTTGAGTTAACATTTTGAATTCGACTCAATTTAAAGTCGAGTTGCTCACATTTTCAACTCAATTCAAGTCAAATTGAGCATATTTTCAACTTAACGTGACTCGACTCAACTAGAAATTGAGTCAACTTAACTCAACTCATCAAGAACTCAAGCTTGACATCAAGAGAGTTAAATATAGAAATTTTTCCGGTTTTTTGCTTTTGCATTACCTTTTTGCATTATCTTTTTGATAGAAAGTCATGAAGAAAAACATGACGAAAAACATAAAGAGAAACATAAAGAGAAACATAAAGAGAAACATGAAGAGAAACATGAAGATTGTTTGATAGAGAGCTATGACGAGAAACATAAAGAGAAACATGAAGATCGTTTGATAGAAAATCATGACGAGAAACATAAAGAGAAACATGAAGATCATTTGATAGAGAGTCATGATGAGAAACATAAAGAGAAACATGAAGATCATTTGATAGAGAGTCATGACGAGAAACATAAAGAGAAACATGAAGATCATTTGATAGAGAGTCATGACGAAAAACATAAAGAGAAATATGAAGATCATTTGATAGAGAGTCATGATGAGAAAACATGAAGATCATTTGACTTTGATAGAAAGTCATGACGAGAAAACATGGTAGAAAGTCATGAAGAAAAATCATGTAGACTGTTCAACCAAGCTATTTACATCTATCTAATATTTTGTTGAGTTGAGTTAAGTTTTCAAATTGAGTTGTCAAATCAAGCTTCTCAACTCGATTCAAGTTCTTGAGTTCAACTTCTCAACTCAACTCAACACTTTTTCAAAAAAATTTCAACTCAACTTGACGTGATCAGTCTAAATACATGCGCAGAATTAGATTCAACAAATTGATTGAGCGAATGATTATGAGCACAGCGTGTACAGATGCATTGAAACATGAAAAAGAATCATAAAAAGAGATAAAGATTGATATATACGCGTACAATGAAGATAATGACAGATGCAGATATGTACAAGTAAACAGATAAACAGATAAGAAAATTTCAATCATTGATCAAATGATTTTCGATCATCTAATGTATGTACAACGACTTCAATGAATTATAAAGATCAGAATGATAGTTGAAGCGAAAGAAAAAAGAAATGATGATAGTTTAAACGAGAAAAAATGACTTGCATGAGTCAACGCAGCGAAAAAACATAGTGCAAGATCGAACAAGTTTTGATGTTGAGTCACGTGATGAAATTCTTGACAATCAATGATCAGAATACACTCTTGCTTCAGTACTATATAAACGAGAGAATCATCATTTTCGATGAAAACTGCTTTGTACTACGTCTTTTTAATTAGATATCGTTGATTGTAAAATCTGTGTCGTTTTTTAAAATTTGTCAAGAATCTCATCAAATTTAATGATGAATCTTCTAAAAGTGTAAAATAAGAAACAGATTTGTAAAATCAACTCTACTGCTTTTTTGATGCTTCATATGTAGTATATTTAATGCTTTGTATGTGATGTATTCAATGCTTCATATGTGATCTATTGAGTGCTTCATATGTGATATATTCAATGCTTCATATGTGATGTATTCAGTGCTTCATATGTGATCTATTCAGTGCTTCATATGTGATCTATCGAAAGTCAATAAGAAAGTTAATGAAGAAGTCAATGAGAAAGTCAATGAGAAAGTCAATAAGAAAGTCAATGAAAAGTAGAAGATTCATTATCGTTATTTCAAGCTCTTCTTCATAACAATAGTTGATGTAGTTCTTTCTTCTATGAAAAACAGATAAGACGAAAAACTCGATGAAGCTTTGCAATGAGAAAGCAAATAAAGATGTAAATAGAGAAAGCAATGAAGAAGCTAATGAGATAGAAAGTCATGTAGAAAGCATTGTTTGAAGCACTGTTTAACGTGTGTTATGCGCTTGATTGACGCGTATTTTGAAGCATGTAGAAAGTTTGATAGACAGCTCGATAAGAAGTTTGATAGAGCGTTTGATAGAAAGTTTGATAAAGCGTTTAATAAAGAATTTGATAGAACGTTTGATAGAAAGTTTGATAGAAAGTTTGATATCAAGTCATGAAGAATGCTTTCTATTGAGCTAATTAGCATGTACAAAGCATACAGTATGTACAGATAAGCTCAATAAAGAGTTTGGTAGAAAGTTTGATAAAGAATTTGATAGAACGTTTGATAGAGAGTTTGATAAAGAGTTTGATAGAAAGTTTGATATCGAGTCATAAAGAATGCTTTCTATCAAGCTAATTAGCATGTACGAAGCATACAGTATGTACAGATAAGCTTGATAGAGAGTTTGGTAGAAATTTTGATAGAGAGTTTGATAAAGAGTTTGATAAGACTTTTGATAGAAAGTTTGATAAAAAGTTTAATAAAGTGTTTGATAGAAAGTTTGATAGAGAGTTTAATAAAGAGTTTGGTAGAAATTTTGATAAAGAGTTTAATAGAGAGTTTGATAGAAAGTTTGATGAAGTGTTTGATAGAAAATTTGATAAAGCGTTTGATAGAAAGTTTGATATTAAGTCATGAAGAGTGCTTTCTATTGAACTAATTAGCATGTGTTATGAAGCATGTATGAAGCATACAGAATGTATGAATAAACAGGTAAATTGATAAACAAAGATGAACAAAGATTCAAAACACACGTTGAATTAGAATCAAGAAATTCATGAATGAAATGATTATAAGCACAGCGAGTACATATGCGTTGAGACATGAAAAAGAATCGTAAAAAGAGATAAAGATTGATATATATGCATACAATGAAGATAATGACAGATGCAAATATGTACGAATAAACAGATAAATAGATAAGAAATTTTCAATCATCAATCAGATGATTTTCAATCATCTGATGTACATACAACAACTTCAATGAACTGTAAAAATCAGAATAATAGTTGAAGCAAAAGAAAAAGAAATGATGACAGTTTAAACGAAAGAAAACGACTTGCACAAGTCGACGCAGCGAAAAACATAGTGCGAAGTCGAAAAAGTTTTGATGTTGAGTCATCTGATGAAACACTTGACAATCAATGATCAGAATACATTCTTGCTTCAGTACTATATAGACGAGAAAGTCGTCATTTTCGATGAAAACTGCTTTGCACTACGTCTTTTTAATTAGATATCGTTGATTGCAATATCTGTGTTGTTTTTTAGAATTTGTCAAGAGCTTCATCAAATTTAGTGATGAATCTTCTAAAAGTGCAAAATAAGAAACAGATTTGTAAAATCAATTCTACTGTTCTTTCGATGCTTCATATGTAGTATATTCAATGCTTCATATGTGATATATTCAGTGCTTCATATGTGCTCTATTCAGTGCTTCATATGTGATTTACTTAGTGCTTCATATGTGATGTATTCAGTGCTTCATATGTGATATATTCAATGCTTCATATGTAGTGTATTCAGTGCTTCATATGTGATTTATTCAGTGCTTCATATGTGATTTACTCAGTGCTTCATATGTGAACTACTCAGTGCTTCATATGTGACGTATTCAGTACTTCATATGTGATGTATTCAGTGCTTCATATGTAATATATTCAGTGCTTCATATGTAATATACTCAGTGCTTCATATGTGATTTACTCAGTGCTTCATATGTGACGTATTCAGTGCTTCATATGTGATCTACTCAGTGCTTCATATGTGATATATTCAGTGCTTCATATGTGCTCTATTCAGTGCTTTATATGTGATTTACTTAGTGCTTTATATGTGACGTATTCAGTGCTTCACATGTAATATATTCAGTGCTTCATATGTAATATACTCAGTGCTTCATATGTGATTTATTCAGTGCTTCATATGTGATCTATTGAAAGTCAATGAGAAAGTCAATGAGAAAGTCAATGAGATGTAGAGAATTCATTATCGTTATTTCAAGCTCTTCTTCATAACAATTCAATAGAGTGTTTGATAAAGAGTTTGATAGAGAGTTTGATAGAAAGTTTGATATCGAGTCATGAAGAATGCTTTCTATCGAGCTAATTAGCATGTATGAAGCATACAGTATGTACAGATAAGCTCGATAGAGAGTTTGATAAAGAGTTTGGTAGAGAGTTTGATAGAGAGTTTGATAGAGAGTTCAATAAAGTGTTTGGTAGAAAGTTTGATAAAGAGTTTGGTAGAAAATTCAATAGAGTGTTTAATAGAAAGTTTGATAGAAAGTTTGATAGAAAGTTTGATATCGAGTCATGAAGAGTGCTTTCTATTGAACTAATTAGCATGTGCTATGAAGCATGTACGAAGCATACAGAGTGTATGAATAAACAGGTAAATCGGTAAACAGAGATGAACAAAGATTCAAAACACGCGTTGAATTAGAATCAAAGAATTCATGAATGGGACGATTATGAGCACAGTGAGTACAGATGCGTTGAGACATGAAAAATAATCGTAAAAAGAGATAAAGATTGATATATACGCGTACAATGAAGGTAACGACAGGTGCAGGTATGTACGAGTAAACAGGTAAACAGGTGGAAGAAAATTTCAACAGGGGATTTTCGGTCACCTGATGTAACGCTTGACGTACAACGACTTCAATACTCTGCGAGGGTAGTTGAAGCGAAAGAATGGTAGTTGAAGCGGAAAGAAACGACTTGCACGGGTCAGCGCAGGCAAAAACATAGTGCGGGGTCGAAAAGTTTTGATGTTGGGTCACCTGATGTAACACTTGGCAACCAACGATCAGAATGAACTCTTGCTTCAGTACTATATAGATATATAGATGTCATCCGCTCTTGAAATCACAATAAAACATACCACTGAACGATATTTCAATATAGTCAGCCATGCTGCGATGAATACTGATCGACAGGGAGCAATTGTTATTTCCCTCATGGTATTCAAGAGGGTTAGATAGAATCTCATTTTCTCACCCAGTGTGTATGGTTTCTTAAGGCTAATATGTCGCGTGCTTGAACAGATCTCGAGGTAAGCTATGAAAAAACCTATACGGCCTCCTCTTGTTCTAATCTCATCCTTTAGCTCGCCGCCGACCAGCCAGCTCAAACTCCCGAAAGTCCAGTGTGGACAAATCGCAATCATTGGCGTAATGCGAGGATGCCATTCCTATTAAATAGCTGTAACGGTTCCTTGAAGTAGAGATAACACACTGTGCAATGCGTGGTCATGTCTTTATACAAGCCAATACTTGGGTATACAATCATAGCAATAATCGTGTTCGATCTTCTTGCTGCGAAGATGGAAACCTAGGGGCGAATCTTTTCTCTCTCTATCATCTTGCGCCGATAATCCTTCATTTTACTATCGCTCTAAGTCCCTGAATTTTTCAAATTCCCGTTCCCTATTGATCTTTCACGCTCATTTCAATATCCTCCGTTGCCCCGAGTAGCCGTTTGCACTCCAATGTATCTTAGCCCAGCTCCCCAATGTGGGAAGGGCACCTCTCAATGCTTTGGATGTAACTGGTAAAGCTCCCCGTGCAAGCACCGCTCGATGGCGCCCCGGTGCCGACGATGATTGCCTAGGCGGAACGGATAAGGAAGAGAGCCATGAAGGAAAGACTACCTTCAAGGTTGCATAGCTTTGTGGTGGATGAGTGCGATGGTGGCTATTTAGGATATAGTGAAGTTTATGAGCTAGAGTGAGATACTGGGTAGCTGAGATTCAGTAAACTGACTTGATCTGAGCTTGACTGTTATGTTTTACCTTGCAATGAGCGCTCGAGTGGCCCTATGTACTTCCATGGTGAGATACTCGCACCCATAGGATTTCGCTAACAGTCTGAGTATACGTTCCCAACCAGCATCCTCGTATCAACAATCGGACCAATGTAGGCTGAGTGAAAACAAATAAGCCTGGCTGTGGATTTCTTCGACCGCGCGAGTAGCGAATCGAAGTTCAAAGGAGACACATACATCGTGCTGGAATACTGGAATAATTGTACTTTCTAAATGTAAAGAACGTATAGTAAATTCTATGTCGCACTAACAGAGTCTTACTCATCAGAAACATTTATTCGAGGCCTATGATGTGTAAATGGTTAGGATCATGCAGTAAGACGGATTCAAGATCATTGAGTTCTGAGATTGACTGCCGGACAAGGCCGAAGCGTAGATGGCTGATTCGAGTCAAGCTAGGGGAGATTTTGGCGGCTGGTCTACACAACGACGAATGGTGTTCCAGATCTGAGGCTGCCTGGATACCAACTCGCTGCGTTTGCGTAGAGGAATGTGTGGTGGAGATGATCTCAGTGTTCCCAGGGTTATTACGCATGATCGAGGAAGATACTGAAGCCATAGGATGTCAAATTGCTAGATTGCAGCTTGTGCGGGCAGCTGTAGGCTGACATTCACGTTGGCTCATTCCATTTGAGGTGGAAAGAGTTATGAATAACGACTTGTATTGAGGCTGCCCTAACCCTCTTACAATGTTAGTGTTGCAAAATTGAGATAAGAGGACGTTCGACAGAACGATGGGGATCAAGAGGCACATACAAACACCCTCATGCGTGGTGATCATGCTTCTTAATTGGAAAGATCAGAGTTATGTTACATTCGCAACTTGCAATACAGGCAGTGAAGTTCGTGCATAACAGATTCAAGGAAGTGTACTGGCTACTTGGCCGCACCTACGGTTAGCACTAAGTAGTAGAAGTCCAAGTGGCATCTAAAGAAAGACGAAACAGGCGGACAGCCGAGAGAAGATCTGGGTCAGGCGTTTTTAGGGTCGGCCTTC
>JAABUL010001304.1_pt1 | contig 48273 bp, 44 predicted proteins | sample 5559151 | NCBI WGS metagenome assembly JAABUL01 (sample SAMN10711876, study PRJNA513368) | rock metagenome | isolation source: Antarctica rocks | place: Antarctica: Victoria Land, Pudding Butte sud
GAGGGATGGGGTAGGGGTGTTGGTGGAGGTTGAGGGGAGGCATCAGGAGATTGTTACGGAGGGGAAGGTTATTGGTAGGGTTGTGAGGGAGGCGGTGGAGAGGTTGGTGGTGAAGGTAGGTGGTGGGACTTGAAGGGTTTTGTTTGGGGGATGGGTCTTGGAGATGGGTCATTGAATTTTTGCTTGTTCTTTGTGAGCTGAAGACTCTGATGGGTGTCCACTAAGAGAATCAGACTCCTGCGGCTTTCGTCGTAGAAGTGGTTCCTCGCTGGCCCCGGAGCTTGACCTCTCGAGGACGAAAGTATAGGGGTTCTTTCGTGTAGGCAGATCGGGTGGAATTAGCCAATCCGGAGCATTGGCCGTGTCGTTCGAATGCTTCCCAAGCTTTTCCTGCCAGTATTGGATGCTCTCCGCCCTTCTCTTGACCTTTCCCGCCTTCTCCTTGGCTGCTGCTTCTTTCCGCCTTGCTCTTGCTGCCTTGATGCTGGCAATCTCATCCTCCGTTCTCGTCATAGCATTCGCTGCTCGAATCCCCGCTATCTCTTCCTTTGTCTGAAATCTCTCTTTGTCACGCACGATGGAATCTGGTATAATTTTCCCTGCCACAGTTTCGCCAGGATTTTTCTTTTCAGAATCTTTGTCATGGGGATCGACTTCCTGAGACGCAGATTCGGTGCTGTCCAAAGTCATGTCATGCTCCGCCACTGGCATAGCTTGGCCCCGTCTCGCCAGACGATTCGTCTTCCTCCGCTTGTGTTTTTCGTCCCGTATCCTTAGCGCCTCTTCATTTGCAAGTGCCTTTTCCTGTTGAACGATAGAGTGCACACGTGCAGCAAGATCGATTCGCTTTTGAGTGGCCGCTGTCTGCAGGGTACCATTCTTCTCTATGGCTAGTCGCAGTTCGTGAGACCATGAGAGATCATCCTCCAGCCCAAACTGGTCGAAGAGGATCTTGTCCCACTCATCCTCATCCATAGCCATCGGCAGTTGCTCATCTAGTTGGTTAGCTAGTGTGATCCGCCTTTCGCGTGTATCTATGGTGTCTCGTATAATGCGGCTCACGAAAGGCGATTGCGGTTTCTTCAATCGCAGCAGCGGGACCCTGTTCGCGTTGACAATTTTGGGCACCCGACGACGGCCAGAGAGGCTGGTGAATGGCCTACCAAGGGTCTTGCTGGCACCTGGATATGGCCAAACTCGCTGATTGGCACCATTAGGACCCAAAGTGTCCTTCTTGTGGCCTTCAGCCTGAGCTTCAACATTGGACTCATTTTGTTGGTGGGCAGCGAATCGTTGGGCACCATAATTCAAGATACGTATCAGAATATTCCTCCATGCCGTCTCGCTGCATAGCGCTCCGAGTGTCTAGCACATGATCAGCCTGGTTTAATATATCCCATCTACTGTGTATGCGCACCTCATAGCCCAAGTCAAGAGCTGTAGAGACTTGAGCGGGGCTCTGAAGCTTCGTATTTCGCCTAATGATCGTTTTTATCTGATTGCCAACGGTCTCTTGCTGGGCTGCTGCCAATGGTAGTTGTTTAACCTGCCGGAGCAACGCGCGAGAGAGCGCAAAGCCTGTGGAAGCCCTGGGTTGGTATTGGTAATTTCACGGGGAACGATGAAACATACATGCTGTGTGATGCACACCTGATTTTCTGGGAATCAGGTAACAGGGCATTCAATTCTCCATTGTGAGTTGCAGCTGCAATGTAAGGTGTCAGTTGAGAGTTGGCCAAGAGCTTGGGATCTTTATCGTGATCACGTGCCTGAGTTATGGGCCACCAGCAATGATGAGTGACAAACAATTGATCAGTAGCAATTCTTGTGGCCACTCTACTGCTACGTAAGGCTCACTGAAGCCATGCTATTCATACGCCGGTCAATATAAGATGTCTAAAGGGTCGGTCCGCTTCTCATAACGTCGTCACCATCCCCATCGCCATGCGCGTTCGTCCTGACGCCCATGCTACGAGAAAGTGGACCCTTCCGGAGGCTGTGGAAGTTTCTTGTGTTGTGGTAATGCCATAGACCTAGAATGACCACGTCAGGTACGGTAGAGTCTACAAGTGAATATACCTTACCTCCTCAGCTCTATCAGGATAGTTTCCATGGTGTTCGCACGCTGCCACTGTAACAGACATGGCAGCCTCGATGGGTCGACCTAGTTCTATCAACATAGCCTTCTAATGATCGTTTGTGTATGTTGTACCTTGCCAGTTCTCTGGTCGACGCAGGGCAGATTGATTCGTGAGACGAATTGGACGGTCGGCGGCGTGTCAGGGTAGTTCTCTCCACAGTGTATATTGAGGCTGTATATCCGATTTTCATGTCCGCTCTAGAGTGAGGGAATATCAGTGGGTATTCGCCAGTGTGTGTTCAACTTGGTCGTACATGAGGGGGGCCGAGTATGGTTCCGTTCCAATTGGACATCAATAGATCGTCTCCGTCTGAGAGACCGTAAGAGCAAGCTTCTAGAAGTGATAGTCAGCTTGTTGTTCGCTTTCAACCTCGAATGCTATCTCACCTGCGCCAAGTCCCTTCTCGCCCTTCTCCAGCTCTTCCAGAAGGCGGAAGTTTCTGGGCACTTTTGCACCCATGGTTGCGGTATGTGTGCCCTTTCTGCAGGAAATAGTCTATCTGAATGAATGTGTGCCTTATGTGTTGACAGTCCTGGCTTGTGCAGTCCCATAGACCCTCAACTAGGAGCCTGTTGAAGGGTTGTTTGTTTGTCTCATGAGCCGCCCACTTTAGATTACCGTATTTGAATACGTATAGTACTAGCTTAGTTTTTCACGATTGGCTTTCGTAGCGAGACTCGAGTGGAGGTAGCGAAGGGGATGTGATTACCGTACTGAGACTAGTACTAGCGGTAATTCTGGGATTGAAGATAGCCGGCATTCTGTCGACGTGTCAACGTTGCAAACATTTGATGATGCCAGGATCTGCTCCTTCAATGGCGCCATCCACAGCTGTTCAGAGACGGTAGTGAAGATAGATGTTGGGGTCAGATTGAAAGATGCACCTCAAACATGACGGCCCAGCTGCTTACCTCGGAGCTGTCAACCCTCATACAAGAGTCAAAAAGAAAGAATCCGGAACTTAAAAGCGTACATCATGCTTCAATGAATTGTCCAGACAGAGTGTGAAAGCTAATTGGCCGCAAAGGCAGCCGAAAAATCATTGAGTGATCTCAAGAACCTTCCTCGTACATCTGAAGCTCAGATTGCAGCAGGTCTGTCATCCCACTCCCTTTTGAGCTTTCTCTGACTTTGAAAGAGATTTGAAGTCGCGCTCTTCGTTCGTGAGGCCGTTTCTACTCGCTTGTAGTACCCGCAACGCCAAATTTGCAGGTAGTGGCATTGTCGGCCTGCAGCGACTGGTTGTATCAAACGCGTTGCCGAAAGAAACATTGACGGAGGTCTTGGAAGCCTTTCGAGAATGTTCCACTTCTGCACTTGATATCCAACTCAAGGTGCTTCAGGCACTACCGTCACTCCTACAGAACTATGCGAGCAGTTTGACCGGAAAGCTGCTGATCACAGCTTTCCAAGTATGCTTCCTGCTCTACACCAGCAAGACCGCTGTGATCTCAAACACCGCTGCAGCGGCATTACAGCAGCTTGTTAATTCCACTTTGGAAAAGGCCGCAGTAGACGAATATGGACCCTTAAAGGATGAGCCCGTTGTGGAAGTTCCGATTAGCGACGGTACAGTCGCTATATATGGTGCTGCGTTGGATGCTCATCGCTTGCTTGAGGACATCTGTCTGTTGACTGATGGACAGCGACCGAGATTTCTTCCAGCCGCAGCGCTTGCGCCGAACTTCGGCCTTGAGCTGCTGGAGTCTGTATTGTCGAATAATGCAGATACGGTCATGGCGCATCCAGAGCAGATATATGTACTACGTACTCGGCTCGTCCCACTGATAATCAGGATACTGTCCGAGAGAGCCAGTTTCTCGACCACGGTCCGTACTATGAGGCTTCTTCAATTGATCGTTCGAAGACTTCTTTTTGCACTTGCGCCTGAATGTGAGATCGCTCTAAGCTTGCTCAATCATATGCTTGATCCCGATGCTGCAGCCGTGTGGAAGCGTGCACTTTGTCTTGAAGTATTTAGGTCAATACATTCCGAGCCTGCTCTCATGAGGAGCATCTACGCTTATTACGATGAAGCAGACGAGAAGAGGAATATAGTCCGAGATCATCTGGGCGGTCTGGTACGTTTGGCATCGGAGAGACCGGCAATCATTGGCCTCGGACAACAATCGTCTATGCCTACTTCGCTGGGACAAAACGATGATCCGGGCGAACAAGCTGCGATTCAGGCTGGTGGACTTGTCGGTAGTATTGGCGCGCCCAGTGGAGTGATGGACTCTAATCGATTGGGAATAAGTAGCCAATGGAGCACTGTACGGATACCATGTATTGATCTTCTCGATAAATCCGAACCTCCAGCCCTGCCAGCAACATACATGTACGGTCTTGCTTTAGATTGTGTCACCACCTTCTCCGAGGGTTTAGCGCGCTTCTTGTTGCCTTTCACGGTTCCGGGGGATGGCAGGTCCAGACGCAAGCAGACAGAAAATCACCCGACAGAGACTGACCAGGCTGATGGGCAGCCAGGAACGAAGCTCTTGAGATCCCAGTCATACGGCGGCCGCAGAACACCTATGAACCCATTGACTCTAAAGGATCATGCGCTTTACAGCCAGATCTCAACTTCGGGCCACATGGTGGAACACTGCTGGCCAGCTCTACTTGCCGCGTCCTCGACGTATCTGAACGCTACATTGGACTCAGAGAACTATCATGCCCTCATTCGTTCCTTTCAAAAGTTTACTCAAGTTGCTGGCTTATTGGACCTTGCTACCCCTCGAGATGCATTCCTGACAACGCTTGGCAAGCATGCAGTACCAGCATTGAAGAGTACTGCGATAGCTCCACAAGATCACGGACGAGGATCTTCAGATGACTTGACCGATAGTGACCTTGATTCCAGTCCTCGACCAAGCACTCATCGACGATCTACCGAGTTACCAATGCCTACTATGAGCACTCGCCATCTTCTGTGCCTAAGGGCCTTATTGAACTTGGGAATTGCTTTGGGACCGGTATTGGGAAAATCATGGACGATTATCTTGGAGACTCTTTTGCAAGCAGACCTGATCCTCTCCGTCTCTGGCCAGACACAAAGAAGGCAGCCCAAAAGCTCTGATAGCAAAGCAGAGAGTGAGGCTGCTGCAGAAAAGGCAGAAGGTGTTGAAGACCTAGGACTCGAAATTACTGCTGCCGAGACTGCTGCATCAAGATTGTTCGAAACTACGTCTGATCTGCCCAGCGACGCTTTTCTCAACTTCCTGACATGTCTATGCTCTCTGCTCCATGTCGAAGCTTACCCGAAAGCGGTTCCAGACGGACTCTTGTCACCTCAGCCTGCTGCGCGGAAGCATCAGAAAGTGCACAGTGTGTCGGGCTTTGCCATGGAGGGAGGTGCGTTGGGTCAGAGCAATGGGTTCGTGATTGACAAATTGGATGACGTTGTCAGAAGCAATGTTGTCCGCTTGCTTGGATCAGCAACGTCAGCGAGTGGCTGGGATATCCTGGTCGAGGTGCTCAACAGAACCATCAGCACACATAGCGCGCGCTCTGATGTCCGGCTCAAAGCAGCGAACGCACTCAACGACATGCTCGTGGCTGTGGCGATTTCAGAGGAACCGACTCCACCCGAAGAACGGGACGCGATTCGTGGTAGAAGTTTGAACGCTTTGCAGGACGAAATCATGTCGTTGCGCAAGGCGACATCGCAAGATACGAGACCAACGCAGAGCTGTGAAAGCGAGATTCATCGCCTGGCCTTGGAAGCTCTGAAGTCGATACTTGAAGACTGTGGCGAATCCTTAGAGCTTGGGTGGAGCAGCGTTCTCACCATCATCAACAGCATCTTCGGAGATTCTTCTTCAGATCTTGCGGTTCCCCATAAACTATCCCCGAAGCTTGTCCGATCCGCTTTTGACTCATTACAACTAGTGTGCTCTGATTTTCTCAGCAATGTCCCGTCTTCCAATCTTCTAACACTGCTATCGACCCTCCATTCCTTCTGTTCCCAAGATCAAGATTTGAACATCTCTCTTACCTCTGCTACCTTCTTCCGCAACGTCTCAGATTACCTTCAACGAGACGGGGGCCGCATTACTTTACAATCCTTCGGATCGAATGAGCCCAATGATACGAATCTTTCAAGTTGGGCGGACGACGGAGATACTACGGAATCAAACGCAGCTCTCTGGGTCTACCTTCTTCTGCGTCTCGTAGTCTTGTCTACTGATGCCAGACTGGAAGTTCGACACAATTCATTACACACGCTGTTTAGAATATTCGATGCATGTCTTGATCAACTCACAGTGTCGGCAATGAATGTTTGCTTCAGCACAATCCTTGCTAAGCTACTCGAGGCGAACGAAGACCAATTTCAAAAAGCAAAGGCCTTGCCGCAATCTGAAAAGGACGAATCTCTGACAAAAAGCTGGAATAAGACAGCAATCATAGAGGTGAATGGCATAGCTGGCTTATTTTCGCAATGGTTAGAATCGTATAAAGAGGACCCAACCTTTGCAACCATGTCTCAGGAAATATGTGGCCACTTCACAAGCATGTTGAATCGGCATACTTTGAGCGCCAGCAACGCTGTATTCACGGGCTTCAGTAACATTCTTGCTGTCATGGAGAGCACTAAAAGCACCGAAGTCCGGGAGCTTCCAGTCCTTGACAAAGGCTGGAAGATGTGGGAAAACGGCAATCCTGCTTCACACACAGAGGATACCGACAGGGAAAGAAATGAGAATCAGGACGCTTTAGCCTCGTATCTCGATTGTCTGCAAAATCTACTACGTCTGACTGGCGAGACCTTGCGAGTCGAACAAGTGGACTACATCACAGAACAGCTACGGGTCTGTGTGGTCATGTCCAACGCTTCAGCATACAGCACAGATATTGATCGCATGACCCCTATCCAAGATTCGGTACTGAAGAGTCTTGCATTGATAACAACGACGAATGTGATGGTTATTCCGAAGCTTGCCAAGTCTGTCTGTGGGTTCTTAACGTTGTCTTACGAACAACAGAATAATGTTGCTGGCAAAAAGCAGACTTACGTGGCTCTATCGAAAGCTGCGATGACTTTGCTGGAGTTTTTCGTCATCGAACACCTCAAGCGACCTCAACTTGACGCTGTAAGTCTTGTCATCCGAACGTGCGAGGCGTTAGCGATCCCAATACACCTAAAATATAGTTGGGCACCGGAAGGCAAAGCCCCGTCTCCTTGGCGAAAAGCTACAACGACAGCACTAGCCATCCTTGAGACCGCAACGCCTTTCATCCAAGCCTCTAAATATGATGCTCCCCAGTTCTGGGAGGTGGTGATCAAAATAAGTGATGGCATTGTGGCTGCCAATTGCAATGCATGTACCAACAGAAGAGAAATACCAGACGACCAAGACTTTGATGTAGAAGCATTCTCAAGGATTCGCAAATTGATCGTACCAGCGCTGGGATCATCTTCCGTTCCGGACATTGTACGGCGAAAGTACGCCGAGTCAATTTGCAAGAACTCTATCATCCATGAACCACATATAGACGACCTCGCAAGACCGGGTCAAGAGTTACTGGAAGGCCTACAAAGCCAGCATATCGGCCGAGTCAACGATCTTCCACCCTCACCTCGGTCGAATCTGAGCTACAAACTGCTGGACGAGCTTTTTGACCTTGTGGCTGTCCATGATGGCTCGTCAGAACGCATCAAGCTCGCTCAAGCAGCTGCCCCATATCTGATCCTTCGCACGGGCCTGACACTGAAGGCATACATTATGGACCATCCGTTGCGAGGTCGTATGCCTCAGCCTTGGTCACAGAAGAAAGAGATGTACTACGTTTTGCGTAAGCTCACTGATTTGGACTCTGAGCCAAAGGCTATACCGGCAGCTCCAAGAATCAGCTCGGAGAATAAGAAGCATTTGCATAGGCTTTATCCGTTAGTAATTAAGGCGTTGAAGGCTGCTTGGAGGGATGAAGAGATGACAATAGCGTTGCAGGAGATGTTAGAGGCTGTGGGCGACGACTTCGGGATATGATCTGTCATACAAGGGTATCAAGCAAAGATCTTTTTGTATCGATCTGGTGGGACAAGGGGCTCTGCTTAACGCATGCGCTTTACTTGAGGATGATCATCAGTCTTTAATTAACCCCTAGACCATCTCATCACTTAAAGTCAACATGTCTAACCGTACCATCTTCCGCAAGATGAATATTCATCCTATCATCCGCGTCAGCGCCCTCCCAAATCTCCACAGGAACACTAACCTATCAGGATTATGATCCTGAGTCGTCATAGACCCATGCTCAATAACCCTGCTCTCCTTTGGTAGATCCTTTTTCGCAAAGCTCTGTACACGACCATCAATATTATGATTCACGTAAGCGGTAGATATACATACTATTTCGTCGCTAGCACCATCAGTGATCTTTTTGCCGATGAGTTTGTTTGTCCAGGATTCTTGATGGGGATTGGTATTGCTGGTGGTCATTAGGCCGGGGACTACGAGAGGCATGGTGGCGTGGTTTGGGTTGGGAAGCGCGTGAGTACTAATGGTGTGGAGGCTTTTTGGAAGGGGACGGTGTTGGGTTGTATGTAAACGCGTCAAGGTACGTCTAGGGTTAGGGTTGGACTCCGCCCCGCTACATGACGTTGGAGGGGACGTTGAAGCTTGCTGTACTACCCATAAATATGAGCATTAAATCACGGCTTTTGCTGCTCGTAAAGCACCTACGCCTTTGCCTCTATCAAGGGCCTCAGGTCGACTGAATCTATACCAAACCTACCGACATAATGTCCTCCAACGACCCCAATGCCCCACCTCCTGGCTACCAAATCGGCGCAGGAGTACCAGTCAACCAGCAATACCTACAGGCGCATGAAGGCACAGAAGCTACTCAACAGCAGCAGCACTATCCTCCACCTCCCCAGCAGCACCCACAGCATCTACCATCCGGACAACCAGCTTCCTATGCGCCGCCTCCAGCTCCGCAATACGACCACGGAGCTCCAGATATCCCCACTGAGGGCTCGCAGCAGAATCATTCACAATCTTCGGTGCTGATGTCGGGTGGCTTGGGACAGCAGGGGCAAGCGCCGCAGCAGTACTATCCACCGCCTCCTCAGCAGGGAAGTGGAAGTCCTCAGTCGCAAGCGCAGGGCTCGCAGCACTATTACCCTCCTCCTCTTCAGCAGGGGGGCAACAATCCTCAGCCGCCAGGACAAGTTCTGCAGCAGCACTACCCTCCCCCTCCTCAGCAAGGCGGAAGTCCCCAACCACCTGGACAAGCTTCACAACAGTACTACCCTCCACCACCGCAGCAGCACACTCCTGACGGCTATAATGATGCGGTACCTCCTCAACCTCCTCGACCTGACCAGCCGATCTCTGGACAAGCTCCACCGCAATACCCATCTGGGGCCCTGACGACAACTGCTTCTGGCGTATATCCTGTACCACCTCGAAGACACAGCGTTCAATTCGGAGACGACGACCCTTCAAGTCCTGTTCATTACACGCGCGATCCTCACAAGCTGGTCGCCTACCTCGTGCCCTTCCCTAAGCCGGTGATCAAGGGCGTGGCTGCTGCCGCTATTCCAGACCGCTTCCTCATCTATACTCCGCCACCGCCTCCGCTTTCAAAGCCCCAAGAAGGAGAGAAAGAAGACAAGTTACATAAAGTCCAACGCAAATGGCAAGAAGAGGTCAGGGCAGCCAAGACTAGCGATGCAAAGACAGCCAGCTGGAAGGGCGTCAAGAGCAAAGCTACCAAGGGCATCAGCTACGTGATGTCGAAAACCACGACTTCGAATCTTGACTTTGTGAATAGGATACCAGGGGCCAAATCCGATACGAAAGATTCCCACGCCGATGATGGAGTGAGCGAGGGAGACACCACACACAAGACTGTCGGCTTGGAAGAGATGGTTCTGGTATATCCCTCATCGTACGGAGCAAACCCAGAGCAAGTGAAAATGGAATTCATCAATACAATGATGCGGACGAAGTCGAAAGCGCAACGAGATGCTGTCATAGCTACAGGCCTTCTCCCGGTCTCTGCAGCTATCGACATCATGGCGACACTGATCTGGCCCTTTGGAGGATTGTTGGAGATTGACAGCGTCTGGGCATATTCGTCAATCCGAGGAGCTAAGACGGCAAGATCGGTGACGAAGCGATTGAGCTCTTCCACCAGCTCGGATACCCATAATCAGACCGAGGAGCAAGAGATGCAAGGCGACAAGCTGCGCATGACCTTCACTCAATCCCCACGCATCGAGGTGCTTTACAAGTATTTGGTCACTCGATGTCGAGATTACGACCACAAGCATTTTCCAACCACCGAAGTGGCACCGACCGAGACTGAGGTGCTTCAGGCGATTGGGTGGGCACCGTCGCAGACCGGCAATGTTAATAAGAATTGGGAAGATGAAGAGTGGGAGACGCAGGAAGTGAAGGACGACATGAAGTCCACATTGGACAAAGCAGCGAAGGAATGGGATAAGTGGTGCCTGGCCTTTGCGAAGAGTCCGGAGAAAGCGATGAAGAAGTGACGGCAGAATGACTGGATATGGACTTTCAGAGAAATGAAATGGGAGGAATGGTCAAGAACGATATCGAGCAATACTCTCGTGTCCTTGTGCGATAGGGCTCTGGTCAGTGTTACTCCTTTGTCCCCCCCACTTTTGGTTTCTAGCGATACATGCGTCTAATGACCGCTGTTCATTTAGAAGCCGAATAGATTTTGTGGCAACTGAGAAAAGCTTTGAGGTTGGTGCTAATGCAGCTTCTGACTCATGTGGAGAAGCTGCAGCGCCATTTGGCCTTTGATAGACTCCCGTCACTGCATTCGTCTCTGTCAAGGACAATTGCTACTGGATTGGTATTCGGTGATGGAATGTGAAGCCCTGGTAGAGTGGCGGGTTTTCATTCGAGCCGAAATGTAGTTTTGTAAGGAATGAACAGAGAAAGGGGATTGTCCGACCCGTACATTTGATGAATCAACGTCACTCTTGAGTGACTGGGACGATTCACGTACGGAGGACCTGTACATTATATGCTTTATTCATCATTGGCAAGCGTTCTCTAACATCCGAGCCCAATCTTGCTTTGAAGTGTACTGTTTTGGTACCAAAAGCGAATATAGATTCAGATACTGCTTTACATTTGATGGTTTGGGCCGCTGGGTGAGGCATTTTGACCCTCTTTATCGAAACCATTGCTGACCCTCTGCAGCGCAACGGCAGCGCGGTATGATATATCTAGAGTCGTCCTCGTCCACTACATACTGACGGCAACGTAGTTCGACTCCAGATCGAAAGGTTATCCGTTCAAATCGGGTGTGGCTCATCGTTGACTTTTTGCCGATTTCTGTCAGTTCTTACATTTGTAACTACCTACATTACACTAAGATAGTTCTAGATGGTTCTCACATTAAGCTTGAGTCCTCATTTTGCTTCAGGCCTCTGCATAACCCTTGCATAATCTGCGAAAGCTGCACAACCATGCAGCAAAGCGTAGTATGGCTTGAAGTATCGTCCTACGTTGATTACAACCTACAACCCATCAAATCAGTCCCGCCTTAGTTATTCACCATGTCCTCCGGCTTTGTCTCAGGTGGCACCCACGACAAGCCCGTAGAGCGAGACGACGAATGGCTCAACGCGCAGCAAGAGATTGAAGCTGCTCGTCGTCGTAAGGAAGAGGAGGGTAGGCAGCAAGGCGGCAAGACTCTCTACGACGTCCTGCAAGGCAACAAAGGTGACTAATCTTCCCACTCTCAAAGTGTTCATCCCCTCTGTTATAGCCAGTGAGACTAACATGTCAGGTGCTTCTCCCCTCTCGTAGCGGCCAAGCAAGAAGCCTTTGAAGAATCAATCAAGCTCAAAAACCAATTCCGCAATTTGGACGAAGACGAGATTGATTTTCTGGATTCCGTGCTCGAATCTACGAGGCAGAAAGAGGAGACCGTGAAGAGGGAGACTACAGTACAGCTCGATCTGTTTAGGAGACAACAGGAGGAAGCTGATAAGGTGTTGTTGGAGGAAGGTGGGGAGAAAGAAGCTGCTGATGGTGGGAACGCGACGGAAGCTGGTGAGGGTCAGTGGGCCGTACACGGCCGCAAGAGGAAGAGGGCCAGGGAGAAGGAGGGTCTGAAGGGTGTGAAGCTGCGAAAGTCTTCCACGAGTGAGGCATCGAATAGGCCGGCCACAGAACCACTCGAGCTGGAGAAGGAAGAAGCAGTGGGGTCGGAACAGAAGCCACCAAACAAGACCACCTTAAGAACTTCCGGAGATTCTAGGGAAGAGGGACTCCAGGAGGCTAGCGAGGCATGTTCAGCTAGCCATGCAGTGAGCTCAGCCAAATCATCGGCGTCAGCGAAGCCGCACAGCCCAAGAGTTACTGCTACACTCGGGCTCGGTCTAGGAGGCTACAGCTCTGACGAGGACGGCTGATTAGCAAGTAGTACATCACGTCAGTATACGTGAAGCGTAGTGGGTGCAAATTTTCTAATCTCACTTCACTCGAATGATGGACCCGCTATTACGAGACATGTATTGACTGGAGCGCCGTGTGTTGTCTCAGAATCGATCTGTATATGTTTCTCATCCACCCTGTCATCTACAAGTGGTTTCTTCCGCACTGCAAAAACCCTCCATCCTGGAGTGCAACAAGTGGCAAAATTAAATTAACGAAGGGAACCCACGTTCTTTCTGGGTCCTTTCTTTGGGTTTCAGACTCGCTTTTGTCGGCATGAACGAAGTTTCAAGGCAACAACAACACAAAGGACGACTGCCAGACAATGTCTTGATCGTCGACTTAGACTACACAGCCCAAGATGGCCGGCCTGTGTATTCTTCAAAACCCTGCTCCTGCCTCTATGGTGATTAATTCCTGAAGGTGTGATTCGGTTGAGCTACAAATTCTGCATGCTACAGCAGGTTCATGATATTGCACGCACAGCGTATCTGCAGAACTCAATTGCAGTCGGTGCATTTGTATCCGTAACAGCTCCGAAAGAAGGTTTGACACAAGCTCTTCTAACATGGCAGAACAGATCGCTGTACCGGACACCAGCAATTTGTCCTCTGCCACTATCGAAGATGAAAGAGAGCCAAAAACCCCTGGACATGCATTATCGGAAAAGGCATGCGACCCACAACACGATAGAGAGATGGACTTCTTAGCTCAGAGGATGCATGACAGTGTGGTGATCAAAGACGTGCCAATCAAAAACTCAAGATGGATTCAGGTGCCCAAAGGATATATCGTGGATTTAGAAGTTCGGCCGGCAAAACATTACAAAGCAAGAGATCACATGAGAACCCAAGTCAACAAACGCAAACGGGAAACCACCTTGCCTGAAACCTCGCAACGAGGGTGGCGGGAGGAGATTCAAGGGTTTCGGCCTGAAGAGATGGTATGGAATGGTGCGATTGGGTTCAAGCATTGCGAGCCAGAGCCTTCGAATCTTACAAACGACATACATCCACTCTTTGATCGCTCATGCTTCGACGACACTCCAGATGCGATTTACGATCAGCTGATCCCGGGGCTTCAGCTTGCGACACTGTTCGTCACCCAGCCGATTTGCATGCAGTTCTGGGTAACATTGGCAATGGGCAAACGAAGGCATGATCCAGAGATGAGTGCACTGGATGGGAGACCAGCTCCGCGGATTGACAGTCATCTCGAACTCACAGAGGGAAGGGCCAAGACTGTTATCGACCTGATCAACAAGCTTGGTAGAGACAAATTGGTGCATTTCAGATTCAACAATCGTCTACAAACAGTCAACAACAGCAAAGACGCTGGCTACGCTTACGCCGTCTCCGCTCCGATCTGCGATTACACAGGAATAGATACCGAATACCACGGAGTCAACCAGTCTCTTGTAAGATCGATCATCAAATTCCACTCCGACTACTACATAGTCGCGAAGAAACTAAGCCAACTGAAGTTCCCCGAACCGTCGCAAAAGCTCCGGTTCGATTTCGGCTTTGCCGTGCTGATGGTACACGAGCTCGCGCACTCCATTGAAGGAATACATTTCCGCGGCCGACCCGATCAATGGGCCCTCTTCCAACAATCCGGATACTACAGAGAACCGTACTGGCTCGATTGGGGAGAATCAGAGTGCGGACGAGCGTGGGAACAGACGATGTTCGGCGGTCATCTGCAGCCTACTAATGGGCGTGTCGACGGCTCTCACGGTATCGCCGTCGCCGACTGGCCTTTTGGCGACAGCGCCAATAATCCTAGCCCCAAAAGCCATCGATGGTGGACTGTGTCTATGGAGTATATCGAATGGATCTTCCGGAAGGAAACGTGGGCGCAGCGCTTTGATCTGCAGCATAGCCACGTCTTCCACATCCCCAGAGACGGCGCTACATCGCTTTGCATCAACTCCTTCACTACCATGCATCCAGCTGAGGAATGGCGAGTTGCCAAAGAGGAAGCCGCCGCACTCGTCGCTCTGTCGAACGCTGAGCCGGCAAAGAAAAAACGCGTCAAAGCACTGGGAGGCACCGAGGAAAAACGACCTAAGGCGACCGACGTGATCAAGCAAGCTGTCGCCGCGGATTCCCAATCCAGATCGCACACCCCTATGTTCCCAGACACTCGTCGACTTTCATCCGTTATGTCGGGCGCACTCCCTGACGACAATCTCCCCAGGGAGATACTGATTCCACATACTCGTGCGCCCTCGCGCTCTAAATCGCACCAGCCTAAATCCATCAAGCAGCCACATACCAAACCCCAAAGACAGCAACCCTTATCTGCTTCGGCAATAGCGCGCTCGGAGGGCACGTCCACTCTGCGCGAGCGCAAATCCATCAAGCAGCCACAGAACCCCAGCCGGAAACAACGTGGCATAGATGCGAATGTTAAGAGTGTGCCGACTGCTCATCGCACTGATGCTCGAGGGGTGAATGATGAGGTTGCGAAGGAGTGGGATAGCCGGCCGGTGGGGATCTTGGAGGGGTACCAGAGGAGGAAGGGTGACATGGAGCAGCCGCGTAGAAAGGGGGAGAGGAGAGGGGATCGGTGATAGATCTGTTTTAGGGATTAGAGGGGGATGAGGTGTGGAATTAGGGCGATTGATTGGGTTGGGAGTTGGGCGACTGAGAATTAGGTGAGGGGAGGGAGGGAGATGGTGCGGGAAAAGAGGAGAGTGAAAGTATATGATGCTTCTCTTGGATATCAATTGAATATGGATGGGGTGGTTGCGTTGGGTTGTAGAAGTATCTAAAGTAGAAAATATGGGAATAGGGGAAGTGGAATAATATTTATTCAATACAATGATACAAAAAAGCCGAAACGTTCAACGTGCACAACGTCACTACCGCTTTTTCCTCGTCTCCTCAAACCCCTGCAGCACACTCTTCGCCACCTCGTCCGTCTTCCCCATAACAGCATCATCGCTCTCCTTACCCCTCTCACCAGCATCACTCTCCAGCGCCTGCACTCCACCTTTCCCGCCCTTCGCCTGCAAGCCCTGATTGACCTTCCCATACATAGCCAACGCACCAGCAATCATCCCCCCCATATCGCCCATATTCCCCGGCACAATCACCGCCGTCCCCTCCTTCGCCAACTTCCCAAACGCATCAACGTACTTTTCCGCAACAGCAAGACCTACCGCCTCCCTCGCGGCATCCTGGCCGTATTTCAAACTATCCGCCACGGCATCTATACCCTTGGCCGTAGCCTGCGCGCGCACGAGTATGGCTTCGGCTTCTCCGCTCGCCATGTTGATCTGTTCGCTCCTGAGCGCTTCGGAGGCGAGGATGACGCTCTGTTTGCGGCCTTCGGCGATGTTGATGGCGGATTGGCGCTGGCCTTCGCTTTCGAGGATCTCGGCGCGTTTGCTGCGCTCGGCGGTGACTTGGCGGTGCATGGCTTCGACGACGCCGGTGGGGGCGTGGATGTCTCTGATTTCGTAGCGGAGGCAGACGACGCCCCAGTCTTGGGCGGCTTCGTTGATGGCGGTGGTGATGTTTGTGTTTAGGGCTGCGCGCTCGCGGAGGACGTGGTCGAGTGTCATGCGGCCGATTTCGCTGCGCATGGTTGTTTGGGCGAGTTGGCTGATTGCGTATTCGGCGTCTTCGACGCCGTAGCTGGCTTTGTAGGCGTCGAAGACGCGGGTGTAGAGGACGCCGTCGAGGTCTAGCGTTACGTTATCGGCGGTGATTGCGGACTGTGAGGGGATTTCCATGGCGGCTTCTTTTAGTGATTTGACGTAGGCGATCCGGTCGAGTATGGGGAGGAGGATGGCGACGCCGGGTTCGAGGATGCTGTGGAATTTGCCCATGCGTTCGACTATCCAGGCTGTCTGTTGTGGCACGAATCGGATTATTGTGTTGGCGGGGAGGGAGGGCCGGTCGAAGTAGGATTGGGGTGTATTGGAGGATGAGGAGGCGCCGAGGAGGGATGGGCCGCTGGCGGCGGAGAAGGGGGAGGTGGAGAGGTGTCTTTTGGTGGGAAGGAGGAGCGTGGAGGAGATGGAGAGACATGGCGTTGCTGTGATGGGTGATCTGTGGTAGAGGGATGGTCGAGTGCTTTGGAGGAGGGTGGATGCTGCTCGACCGCGGCCGGCTGTGCATGCTTCTCGTAGGGCCATAGCTGCTGACTGGAAGATTGTCAGGCCTTTGACAGCTACAACATATAGAAGCACACTTAAGAACAAGAAGGGCTTTACCTAGAGTACACGATATTGTCGAGGTCGATGGCGACTTTTGGGTAGCTTTAGTCAGCCCTATGGCGCTAGTGATGTGGTCAATCATTCATTATCAGCTTCCATCTTCAGGGCTAAAGTACTTTCGAACTGCACAACCTGAGGCTCACAAAAGCAAGTCTCCACCATGTCGGAATACTGGAAATCTACCCCAAAGTACTGGTGCAAGCATTGCAAGACTTTCGTAAAGGATACGAAGTTCGAGAAAACAAATCATGAAGCAACACCCAAGCACCAAGGCAACCTCAGACGCTTCTTGCGAGATCTGCACAAAGGCCACGAGCGGGAAGAGCGAGAAAAGCAGCGTGCCAAAGATGAAGTCGATAGGCTGAATGGCATCGTTTCAGGATCTGGCTCCAAAACTGACGGGAATCCATGGGAGAGAAAGCCTGCGCTACCTACGCCGTGTGCATCGAAGGCTACGCCTGCAGATAGGAAGGCACAACTCGCTCAGTTGGCAGACTTGGGTGTGGCCGTTCCAGAGGATTTTCGAAAAGAGATGGCTATGGCTGGAGATTGGCAGACTACGTCGGAGAGGATAGTTTACGATAGGGTGAAGGAGGAAGAGGATCGAGATATCAAGTCTGAGGCACTGAATGTGGGAGTCAGGAAGCGGAAATTTGAAGGTCAGGAGGAAGAGGAGGAAGCTGGCGAGGTTGTGGCCAGGAGAGGATGGGGTGCCCAGATCCGGGCGTATCCTGGAATGACTGATGATGGGGATGATGATTTAAATGCTCTGCTCAGTACTACAAAGGCCTTGAAGCGAGAAAATGGCGTGTCCAGAGCGACAGGGTTGGCGATCTCGCAGCTTGGAGCTGAGGGATCGGACAAGCAAGCTCTTGGAAAGCCAGAACTTGCAACAGGCATACCGTTACTGAAGCACGAAAGATCCTCCGACGTTGGCATCCCTGACACAATTCCGGATCTGGGCGATATCACTGGAAGCGCGTACGTCAAGCAGGAAGAAGAAGCAGGAGAGCCAGGTGTGATATTCAAAAAGCGGAGAGCAAAGCCATTACGACAGAAGTGATGGGGCAATGACAAAGTCGCTGACCAACACCATTATTCGCACGACGCCTTTCATGCTCAATCAATCGTATCTGGTTATGGCCATGACTGGACATCTTGCCGTGGCTACCAGCAGTGATTCCGTTACCAGGCTTAAGTCCGAGCATGACGACTTTTGACCCTACCCGGACACGCGGGTTTCAAAACGATTCGTACACTAGGACTAGATGAGCGCCCACCAAGTGTCCGAATTTATGTTGAAACCCGCGTGCCGGAGTTAACAAGTCAATTAATAATGCCTCCTGCGTTTCGGCTTTCGCCTCTAACGTCAATCATCCGAACATTTGCTACTCGAACATCCTCTACCACATCTTCCACACTCTTCACCCCAAGAATCACCCGCAGAATGAAGGAAGCTATTATCCACAAGGGCCCAAAGGTCGAGATCATCGACTCGCCCATTCCAACTCCAGAGCCTGATCAGGTCGTTACAAAAGTTGTGGTATCCGGATCGAATCCGAAAGACTGGAAGCGACCAGAATTTGGCGGTGGAGGTCTAAATCAGGGCGACGATATTGCCGGAGTCGTCCATACCGTCGGCTCGGATGTCGTCGAGTTCAAGCAAGGAGACCGCGTTGCAGCTTTCCATCAGATGACAGCTCCAGGCGGAAGCTATGCTGAGTATGCTGTCAGCTGGGCGCATACGACGTTCCACATCCCTAAGAAGACCAGTTTCGAAGGTTAGCAACCTCCGCTCTCTAGCCCCGTATCCGCTGCCCTTCAATGCCCGCCTACTAAGATTGTGCATTCAGAGGCCGCAACAATCCCTCTGGCTGCGATGACCGCCGCCTTCGGCCTCTTCCAACGCCTCTACCTTCCTCCCCCATGGCATCCTGCCCTGACCCCTATCCCAGTAATCATCTACGGAGCCGCCTCTGCAGTGGGATCTTACGCCATACAGCTCGCCCATCAAGCCAACATTCACCCACTCATCTGTGTTGCTGGAAGAGGGATACCGCACGTTGAGAGTCTAATAGACAAAAGCAAGGGCGACACGGTACTCGATTATAGAGAGGGCGACGAAAAGCTTGTTCAGAACCTCAAGGCTGCCGTGCAACATGCCGGTGGAAAAGTCGAGTACGCTCTTGACGCCGTCAGCGAACACGGAAGCTATATCAATATCTGCGAGGTCCTCGATCACAAGACTGGCAAGATCACGCTGGTCCTGCCTGGGAAAGAGTACAAGGAGATTCCGTCGACTGTCGAGAGGTCTCTCACAACCGTGGGCTCTGCGCAGATCGGTACCGATACGGACCCTTGGCAGAAGAAAACGGGCGCCATGACTGGTAATGAAGAGTTCGCCATGGCTTTCTTCCGATACTTTGGGCGCGGCTTGCAGAAGGGGTTCTTCAAGGGTCATCCGTATGAGGTTGTCCCAGGGGGGTTGGGTGGTGTTCAGGGTGCTTTGCAGAATTTGAAAGATGGCAAGGCGAGCGCTGTGAAATATGTTTTTAGAATCGAGGATACGGAGGGCGTGTCGCGCCATAGCAATGACTGATAGATCAAGATGTAGCTTGGAATTCTTCTCGGTACACAGTTGAATGTTTCCACGAAGTCGTCCTAGATCCGTTCACTGCCAAGAAGGATCTAAGACATGTTGCGTGACCAACGCGTTGTGTACAATGCGTTTGCTGCGTAACATACTAAAGGTTTCAGCGATCTCAATTGCAATCTTTGTGATTCACCGCCGGAATATCGAAACCTGGCAATTCTTCCATCATCTTGCATTCATTCGAGCGCGTCCTTCAAGGCGTATTGGCTGTCAAGAAAGCAGCAAGAGATGTGTCTAGGATTTCAAGCCGTGTTAAAATACCGTGTCTGCCTTTCCCATCGATTGGTCTATTACCCTTTTCCTCGAGTCCGTGTTTATCTGCGACCGTTCCACGACGGCTCTCGCCCTGAGGGAACTGGTGCCCCCTTACGTACAGACGAGGAAACAGTCCATTTGCCGGTTCTGAATCTCAATCAGTACCTCTGGCGGATCGAAGGTTCAATACTCACATATTCTAGGATATGTTCATCCCAATTTCCAACGACACATTGTGGACCATTACTCCCACACAATTACTCCTTCTTGCCTAGGATCTCCTGCGTCCACCACGGCCGATATTCGTCATTCACCCACTGTTTCAAGCGCCGCAACGCTGCAAGGATTTGGTACACACCAAGGTGACTCTGCGTGGATCCGATCGCTAGTTCGCCATGGATCAATATTAAATCCGTCTGTTTCTCGGCGATCAACAATTTCCAGTCATGCCCTTGCACTTTCACAAGAGGCAAGATGGGCATTATTGCCTTGGCTTTTACCTCTGCCTTTGCCTCCTCGTTCGGCGCGTAGCTACCTACTAGAGAGTCGAGCTTGGCAAAATGTGCAGAAACCCAGGTATTCAGTTGCAGTATGGCTTGGTCTTCTTCAATGGCAGCACGCTTGGTCTCTATGCTGACTGCGATGGGTGTGAAGCGAACGTGGTTGGCATTTGTCTGGTTGACGCTGTCGAGTCGTTGTTCACGGCACAATCGCTTAATGCTGGCCTCGAGGCTAGACCTCACGGTTGGTTTGATAATAATTCCATAGTCAACCATTTTTGACTTAGCACTGAACCCAGGAATTTCAGGCAGTAGACGTCTTTCGCTAATCCTCGCCGTGGTCAAATCTTTATACCACACATTTGTTGACTCTCCACCTTCCAAAGCAATTCTGAGCACTGTTGAGTGAACCTCACTGTTCCAGGCTGATTCCGGGTCGTCCCCATCTTTGCATTCTCTGGCAGCATCTAGTATGTCAAGAACTCTTTGCCAGCGAGCATGATGGATCTGCGGATCTTCTGTGTCATCGCTACTCATGACGTAGAACATGTCTTCATCAAGATCTTCCACGGTGTTCTTGATAACGCTGCGAATCGCAGATGGAAGTACGCGCCGATGTAGGTCAATCGACCTAATTGCCCGATATAAACCATTCGCGTTTGCTGATAGCTCGCGACCAGGTGCGCCGAAGGTAGTGTTTTTGACGCTGACCTTGGCAAGCTGCATGTCGAAACGAGCTTTACGTGGCGAACGTGAACGATTTGAGGTTGTAGATTCTGTATCTCCCGTCGAACCCTCTGATTGTATGGCATCCCACTTTTCTGGGCCGGGCCCATCAAGAGTTGGTATTGCACCAAGATTCTTAGATTGCAAGGGCGCCTTTGGGGTAGGTTCGTCGTCTTCTTGGTCCGCCCTACGAACGTGTCGACTATGAACGGGGGTATGAAGTTTTAGATCCATATTGTGTGGGCCAAGTGATCCACCTCCAGCTTCTGCACGTGTTTTGCTTCGTGTTGCGCGTTTGGTAGGTGCTCTCCATCTTCTTGTTGTCTGTTCCATGTCTTGTTGTCGAGGCGCTACTGTATTTGGCGACAGCCAGCCTAGCGTGCGACGTTTTGATTTAGTGGCTGGTCGCTGAGGTCGCTGGCGTTTCCTGCTGTATATTACGACGGGATCCTCGTACTGAGTGTTATCGTTGGGCTGATCACTTAGCCACGAAACGATGCTGGATTGGCTGTCGGTGTCGGAGGGTATGCTCGTCGAGGACAGCATGGCACTACGAAAGATAGGAGCTGCAGGAGGTTATCGATAACATAGCAGCTATCTGAGCAGATCATATGATGTTTCGTGGTTGACCATACATGGACCCTATGTGAAGATGGTGATACAAGAAGTAAACAATTCCAAGGTAGTGGGGGGCAGTCAGTGAGAGGTCACGTGAGATACGTGATGATATGCCAAGACTGAAGAGGCGTGAGTCACGCGTCGACGTTTCAAAGTCGGGCTTCAACACGCGGAGAGAGCTTTCAACCATCCTTTGACATCGAACAGTGACATGGCGCGTCATCATGTTTCGAGGAGGTCTGTTCGACGTGCGCAAATGGCTATGCAGGCCATCATCCTCCAGCCAGTCAAACTATGATGCCAAGAACCTTCTCATACCGCACGTATATGAATTCTGACGCCTCGTTCTCCTAGACTGCTAAAGCAATGCCTTTCGCTCGTTTTCTCCGTTGTGGATAACAAACAACATCATACTTGCTTTGTTCTTCTTCTCTCTTCTTGAGCATTTGGCGCAGGTCGCTACGACAATACCATAACAATGGCCTTATTCCTTTCATCACAATGAACAACCGAAGATAATTACAAAATAGCTTTGTACCACTCATTATCACATCCGTTCTACTCAACCTTCCTTCTCTTTCCACTCCTCTCCCACTATTCGCACCCACTCACGTCCTGGAACACTTTCAATAGTCACCCTACCACAGAAGAGACCAACATACCAGACTCAGACCGATCCCCAGAAATCTTTCCAATCTTTCCAAAAATGAGACACCAACCCCCCTCCATGTGGCGCGATCCACCCACCTCTGAACCACCAGGAAAGAACACTCCATCCACAAAACAAAACTCCAACCCCCGCGCCCCCTTCTTCTCCTCCATTTGGTACTCCTTCACTGCGCAGCCCCTCCCTAAGCGATCCTCGCAAGCATTAGAAAAGCGCAAAGACGACAAAACAATCACAATCACCAACACCGACACCATTACCGAACAACTGACCATCTACCACAACCAAACCGTTTACACGACGCTGACAACGGAGATATACTTCACGCGGAACATCACTAGCTTCGTCCCTACCACCATAACTCAATCCATGACCGTGACGACCGCGCTCACGGTCTCTGTTCCTGTCACGACGACGCTTTCGATGACGGTGCCGCCTACCACGACTTCCAACGCAACACCGACTAGCGCACACAATGCCGCGATTTCACAAACTCCGCTCGTGGCAACGGAACAAGATCACGCAGCCCTCTCCACGCGATGGATCTTGGCGATCGTGTTTGGCGCTCTGGGTTTTTTGGGACTGGCGGCTGCGGTGCTGTGGGGGGTTAGGTGGTGGTTGATGAAGTATAGACGGGAGAGGGTGCTGAGGAAGAGGTTGCAGACTGAGGCTAATGAGATGCCGGTTTTGGGGATGGGGAAGGAGGGGGGTGGAGGTGCTGGGGAGTGAGTGGGGGGGGGAATGGTTGCATTTTGTTCGGGCTTTGGTGGCTGGCCGAGCTGCTTGGTGCGCAGAGGACAGCTGAAGCATGCTGCGGGGCAGAGGAGTGCTGGGAGGAATTCGATGCGTGCGGAGACAGATGATGGATCGACCATTACCGCAATTGGGAAACGCCTGCTTACCGTATCACACGATCATGGGCCTGCACTTATGCTAGTGATGTGCCTGTACACAGTAATCAATCGAAGGTCTTCGCGAATGAATTCTGGGTACCCAAAGTGGACATGCAGTAGTATATGGGAAAGTGAGTATGCATAACGCTAGCAATTGATACAGAAATGTGATGGAATTTGATGGAATATGGTAAAGCTAAGGATCTTGAATGGAGATATCTCTTCTTTGAACGAGATATTTTCAAATACCTCTTTAGATATCCTACTGTGATTGTAATGACTTTATTTATAGCCTCATCGTACTGATACGATCTCTATGATTCTTAAACAGAACGTTTAAGGGGCCCCTGGAGAAGTGGTTGGGTCAGTGCGAAAGGCTCTCTTTCATCCATGCTGATATCATGAAGCGGGATTCTTTGATTTGATTCAGCAGACTTAGATCTTCGAAGAGCGCGAAGAGATGCAGTAGGCTAGTCCTAGGGAGGACGCCAAAACTCTGGGCTTAGCGCTAACGGGTGGGGCACCCAATTTTCAATGAGCTGGGAGGATATCTACCCCGGAAAGCGCACCCCCATGTACCGATATCCCCAGGAGACGGTTTGGGACTTTGGGGCGCTTTGGCCCCTGTAGATTTAGCCCCAAAACAAGACATTTGGTGCCCATCAAAGCCAAGACCCATACTGAGCCGACGGACACTGCGACTCTCTCTACAAGTACTACACTGCTTCTCCCTTGTCCATTTCATATGAGATATGCGCCGCAACCCCAATCCCCTGAACAACTGCCATGCGCTACATTCGCCCCGTATGGCTTACTCATAGCGGGGAGAAGAAGGACTTTGAGGTCTACAGCTGCCATGTCTCGCCCGATGGAAAAAGGCTTGCCACAGCCGCTGGAGGTATTTGCACATGCTGCAAGACTTGACAATACTATCGAAGCTGATTTGTGCCACTTGTAGACGGGTATGTCCGGATTTGGTCGATGGAAGCTGTTTACAACGCGGGGGACCCAACATACAACAAGCCCAAACAGCTGGCCTCCATGAGCTATCACTCTGGCACTATACATTCCGTTCGATTCTCTGGTAATGGCCAGTACTTGGCCTCAGGAGCAGATGACAAGATATTATGCGTCTACAATCTTGATCCGAACCCCCCTTCGCATTCGGCCTCCTTTGGTAAGCTTGGGTAAGAGGAAGAAGCAAGCTTGGGGCTATACTGATGTGGGGCTAGGAAGCAATGAATCGCCGTCAGTCGAGAACTGGAGAATATTTAGAAGGTTGATAGGCCATGACAACGATATTCAGGATTTGGGATGGTCCCAGGACTCCTCAATCTTGGTCTCCGTTGGACTGGACTCAAAGGTCGTTGTCTGGTCCGGGTATACCTTCGAACAGCTCAAGACGCTGGTCAGTCATCAGAGCCATGTGAAAGGCCTCACTTTCGACCCAGCCAACAAGTACTTTGCTACGGCGAGCGATGATAGGACCATCAAGATTTGGCGCTTCACATCTCCTGGGCCGAATGCGACCCCTCACGACCAGATGAACAATTTTACTCTTGAAAAGAGCATATCCGATCCATTCGTGGCTTCTCCGTTGACAACATATTTCCGGAGATGTTCTTGGTCTCCGGATGGCAGTCATATAGCAGCAGCCAATGCAGTCAATGGTCCTGTCAGCTCGGTGGCCATCATAAATCGTTTTTCATGGGAGAGCGACATCAACCTGATAGGTCACGAAGCTCCAGTTGAAGTATGCGCGTTTTCGCCGCGATTGTTCACTAAGGAAGATACGACTGGAAAGGCATTACCCGACACTGGATACTTCCCTATCCATACCGTCATCGCATGCGCTGGTCAAGACAAAACTCTCAGTGTATGGATCACAACCAAACCTAGACCGCTGATCATTGCGCAAGATATGGCGGTCAAGTCAATAACAGACCTCGCATGGACCCCTGATGGCAAGACTTTGTTCCTATCGACTCTGGATGGTACTGTGATCGCAGTCGTGTTTGAGCCGCAGGAAATTGGATACGAAGCCAGCTTAGAGGAGAACGCGAGAGCGCTCTCCAAGTTTGGCGCTGGGAGAAGAGCCGCGGGCATCATCGAGGGCACAGACGGACTTCTACTCGAAGAGAAGAGCAAGCAAGGCGAGATCCGAGGTGTTGAAGGACGAATGGGCGCTTTGATGGGAGATGACGCGCCACATCCAGCTGCTTTGACAATTGGCAACTTTGCCCCTCCGCAGCCTGCAAATGGACTTACCAACGGGAACGGGACTCCTTCGTTGACGCTGAATGGGGAGAGTCACGATCCAGCTGTGGGTAGGACTGAAGAGCAGCCGAAGCCGAAGGAAGATCCTAATGCAGCAAAACTGGAAAGACTTAAGAACCGGGTCACCATAACCAAAGATGGTAAGAAGCGTATAGCACCGTTGCTCGTATCATCAGCTGGAAACGAATCATCACTGCCCAGGCCGCAGTTGGTAGCTTCTTCAAGTGCTGGCCAAGGAGCTCAGAATGGCCAGCCTCAAGCCATCTTGGATCTCTCGAAACCATACGACGGCCTACCGAGAGGAGGTTTGGCGGCTCTTCTGCTTGGCAACAAGCGACGCTTCGCCGCCATAGAAGGCACGGAGGATGATCACGTTAATAAGAGAATCGCCATTGCGAGTCAAGATGGAGCTGTCCCAATCGTTTCCAACACCGTCAACGGGTTACTTCCAGTCAGGACAGTGGCAGCACCTACAGGCCAGCAGTCTACTCCAGATTTCATTCGCCCTGCGATCACCAATCCCAGTCTTACAGTGGGCCAGGTAAGGCTGGCAGTACCAAAGGTGCGGTCGCACATCGTACAGACGTTCGGTGGAGTCGGTGCCACGGGCGGCTTAAAAACGAACGGAGTCAACGGAACTAACAATCAGTCAAGTCAGACAGAAGTCATGATAGAAGCCCGAAATACAACATCGAGCCCGGCGACTGGAAGAGCACAGGACCAAGAACCCTGCCGAGTTTTCGTCACAAAAAGAGGCCAACCTGTGTTTCATGACTACCTTCCAAGGAGTGCCCTTCTTCTAACTGGTAACAAAAATTTCTGGTCCATAGCATGTGAAGACGGAAGCGTCTACGCTTGGACGCCCGTGGGCAGAAGACTGATCAATGCGCTTGTCCTAGAGAGCCAACCTGTGGTTTTGGAGTGCCAAGATCAATGGCTACTCTGTATTACTGCTGCTGGATTATGCTACGTATGGGACATGAAGTCGCTAGCTTCGCCCCATCCGCCTATTTCATTGGCTCCAATCCTTGACATTGCCGTTCACAGTCTCCAAGACCACCCCACGAAAGCTCCAGCCATCACTGGTGCTCGACTGAACTCCCAGGGCCGGATTGTTGTGACGCTGACCAACGGAGAGGGATACGCCTACTCGCCATCAATGTACGTTTGGCAGCGGCTATCAGAGCTGTGGTGGATGATTGGCAGTCAATACTGGAACGGCACCGATTCATCGGTCGGCAATCTCCGATCAACGTCTGCTCTTGGCAACGATACTTCAAGCTCCAACGTCTCCGCCGGCGTCATACCGTTTTTGGAACGTACTACCACAAATGAGGTTCTTGCTCGAGGACGAGCTCAGTTCCTGAACAGGCTGGTCAAGCAGCTACTGTCGAAAGAAGGCTTCGAAGGCCTCGAATCTAGCGTTTCAATAGCGCATCTTGAAAATCGTATCGCGGCTGCTATGATGCTTGGTGCCAAGGACGAATTCAAAGTATATTTGTTCATGTATGCGAAACGAATTGGTGTTGAAGGCCTCAAGATGAAGGTCGAAGAGCTGCTACGTGGCCTACTGGGAGGGATTTACGAGGACATCGAGAAAGAGGAACAGGACTTGGAAGCAATAGAACCGTCGCTCAGGACACCGGAAGATCGGAATTGGGGCAATAAGACGGACAAGCTCTGTGGCTGGCCGAGGAGAGAGCTCTTGAAGGGCGTGATCGTGTTACTAGGTAAGACGTGTAAGCTTACGGGCAAGCTGTGGGACTAACGTATGGCAGGCAAAACCCGTAATCTCCAACGGATTACTGTGCCGTATGCAAAGGTTCTGGGGGTTGTGGATGAGCCGGAAGGAGAAGATGCGGACGAGATGGTGTCGTGATTTGATGTTTATCATGGTCTCGTAATTGGATGGTTATCATAGCAAGGCGTCGGGTGTGATGAGATATCCCATGAGCCGGGCGAGGCGCATAGACGACTGCATTCTTCGTTTCTTGTATACGAACATTGCCAGTGTCCATCAGTTGGAGACGATGTCAGACGTATGCGATTTGTAAGGCACGTGGATGCTCTCCAGCGAAGCGTCAAAAGCAGGACAGTCGTAAGTGCCATACCTTGCAAAACCTCGGGTGAGCATGGACTCTGGCACGGAAGTCGCGCTGCATGGTCGCCATGCATCGTCAGTGTGTTGAAATGAAGAGGGAACTCCCATTGGTTAGCGTCACGCTCTGCAAAATAAGCCCAACACCTGCACACCCCTTCGCCTTCCTCTCACCATCGCAGGTATGGGCCTCAAGCCTTGGAAGGTCTTCAGCACCCCATCAAGGGACCCTTTCCTCAACAAATCGCCAAATTTACTGGCTACGCCTTCGCAAATGACCATTTCAAAGTTTCAGCTGCCATCGAGTCGGACTTCCTCAGCTTCTTCCTCCACAAGCACGCTCTCCTCTTCTTCAAGGTTTTGGGCCTCTCCAGCACCTTCACGTTGGTCGTTCATTCCTCCACGTGTTAGAAATGCGGTTTCCAAGCGGCAGATAGCCGTCGTGTTATGCCTACTGCTGGCTCTACTCATCTGGATCGTACCTCATCCGAGCACATGGCGTCGGCAAGTCATCCATATCACTGTTCACGAGCCGATCTCCAATCCGTACCAGGTCTTACGCCCAATCTCTCAAACGCCAGTCGCGAAGAAGCACGCGCCTGACCCGATGCAGTGGCTCGAGCATAACGCAAACGATAGACATGCCGAGAACACTGGAGCCGGAATACTGAAAGCAATTCCGTCCTTGGGACACTCTGTCAAGCCTCGCGCGGCCCTGATCAGTCTAGTCCGCAATTCGGAGCTCCCTGGTTTAATGCAAAGCATGCGTCAACTCGAATTTCAATGGAATCGCAAATACAACTACCCATGGATCTTTTTCAATGATGAGCCTTTCAGCGACGAGTTCAAGGTTGCCCAATCCCTCCAGAAGGGGAGACATGGGCTAACAAGAGTAGGCTGCTACTCAGAACCTCACCTCTGCAAAGTGCTACTACGAAGTCGTTCCTAAGGAGCACTGGTCCCTGCCAGATTGGATCGACGAAGGTAGATTCATGAACAGCCTGGAGTACCTGGGTGCTATTGGCGTAGGGAAAGGCTGGATGATCAGCTACCGGCACATGTGCCGCTGGAACAGTGGCTTCTTCTACAAACATCCGCGACTGAAGGACTTTGATTGGTACTGGCGGGTGGAGCCTGATGTATGTGGAGATCCAAAGCAACGCACCAAGGCTGACTTTGCCATGGAAGGTCCACTTTTTCTGCGACATCGACTACGACGTCTTCCGCTTCATGCGCGACAACAACATGAAATACGGTTTCAACATGAACATCCTCGACGACGCTCGTTCTTTTCCCTCCCTCTGGTCTCGTACCCGCTCCTTCATCAACGCTCACCCAGAGCTCATTCATCCTGATGCTGACCTCGACTGGCTACTCGATGCGCACAACAGTGGAGACTACAACAACTGTCAATTCTTCTCCAATTTCGAAGTCGGCGATCTGAATTTCTTCCGTGGCCAGGCCAATGAGAAGTACTTTGACTGGTTAGACCGAGGCGGAGGTTTCTACTACGAGAGATTCGGAGATGCTCCTATTCATACATTGAGTGTCGCAATGTTTGTCCCCAAATCTGAGATTTGGTTCTTCAGGGATATCGGATACCAGCATGACATTAACAGGTAATTAGATCTGGTATTATGCAAGGTCACTTCGCGGCTGATCTTCAATATTAGGCACTGCCCCTCGCGAGCGTCCGATCGCTGCTCATGCGATCCTACATCAATCGACGAGAACTTCTACCGCCTTGTGCCGCTCGAGTCGCCCCAGAAGAAGCCCGATGACACCTGCATCCGCCAGTTTCTAGGTGGCAACTGGCTTGAGAAGAAGACTGGGTGGAGCCAAGAGGTGGAGAGGGCTTTTGGCGGCGATGGGTATCAGGGGTATGTCGCTGGCCAGTTGGATGACAATTAGGGCTTGAGGAGCACGGATATAGCTGTTATAGCGGAAGGATAGGGAATGTGCGAATGTTGGAGACGGTAGTTGATTTCTTGAAGGCATTGCATAGCTGGTGTATATGGCGAGCATGATTTCGGGAGCGTTGAGATGAAATTGTATAGGTGAATGCAACGAATGATGTAGCTGTGTATATCAACGTTCTTATTGTGACGAATTCTTTATTATTAAGGCTACCTAGCCAGGAGTAATAAGGGGTGCTCTAGGATCAGTATGGTCGAATATCTTCCTATACGTCGACTTTGGGGGTGGGTGGACTGCACCTGTATGGGAAGCAAGTACCTGAAGTGAAACCTACTACTCGTACGAGTAGATTATCTGTAGGAAGTCCCTTTACACATACAACGAATTTTCTAGCTAGGTATATCGACGTTCTTATTGTGACGAATATTTTGTCGTTAAGGCTGCCTAGCCAACAACAATAAGGGGTAGTCTAGTATCAGTATAATCCAGAACATATTCTCGCACGTCGATTTTGGAGGGAGACTATACCGTAGGGGAAGTACCTGAAGTGAAGGCTACTACTCATACGAGTAGATTATCTATGCCCTAGGATGTCCCTCTACACTAATAGAAGTTTTTCTATCATGTTATTCTCTAATATCTAAGGGTTTAGACTTTTCTAGTACTAAAGAAGGAATAGTTAGTGAATTAAATAAGTTTAAGCTTAGATAATAGTTTAGAGGAAGGATTATTATAGGAGGATACTATAGTAGTAGTAATAGCGAGCGCGCTTTACCTATAAATGTAGCTCTATATATAGGGAGGCGTATAGGTATATATAAGGAGGAGGAATGTAAGGTACGTTTATAAGGTGGTAAAAGGATATCTTACTAGAGAGGTAGAAAGCCTACCTAAGTACTAAGGTACTAGGCCTATTCTAGACTAGTAGGCCTATTAGGCTAAGTAATACGCTAAGATATAAAGTCTTTAATAATAGCTATAATAGTTATTATAAATAAATAAAGCTATCATCTTAATAGTAAAGATATATAAGTAAAAGTTAGCTAATAGTACCTAAAGTAAAATTACGCTAATAATAAAATCCTTCTTTAAGTAAGTTTACTAACTTTAATAGTAGGACTATTTACCTCCTTATATTACCTTATTAGTTTAGCTGTATTAAATAATTAATAGTTAGGTATCTATATATTATCTTTAGAATTATATCTTAATTACTATATTAAGTATTAGGTTAATTAATCCTAATCTTAATAAATTTACTTCTTATAAAGTAACTTCTTAATCTTATATTCTATCTTACTATTTATTATAATTAGTAATACTAGTAATTAATATTATTAATATAAGTCCTCTACTAGGTTAGTTACTAGCTTAAGATATATAATTAAGATTACGTTATAAATTTATATAATATTAGGTAGTTATAACTTATAAGTAAGATAGCTAATTTATTTAAAGATCTTAAATAGTCTTATAAACTATTAATTAAGCTTCTTAAAGATAATACTTAGTACTTAATAATTCTAATATAAATATATATAAACTTAGTTACTAATATTAAAGAACTTAGCTATATACTTAGAGTTATAATAGTCTTTTATATATAATAAGGTAAATATAATAGCGTCTTTTATATTATTAATAGATATACGAAATTTAATTATTACTACTAGTATCCTAGTAACTTAAAGAGGTAGTATAATAATAGTAGTAGATACTATAATAGACTATAAGGTAGGAGGTACTAATAAAGGTTATATAATAGGGGGTAATAGTAATAGTATAGCCTATTATAATAAGGCCCTTATAATAATATTTACTTATATATTATCTACCTTAGAAGGCTTTAATAGATCTAGTATTTCTTATATCTTAAAGTTATATAAGACTTTAGTAGGTATCTTACTTATAAAACTATATTTTATAGAATTATTTAAGGTAGTAGTTATTTTAGGTAAGATAAATAGCTACTAGCTTTTATACTTAATAGTAGTAATATAATACTAGAGTATAATTTTAATAGTTTAATTAGATTATTCTAATTACCTATCTATTTATAAGTATTAGACTATTAAGTAGAGTAAATTTACCTTTAAGTAATAGAAGATTTATTATTATAATTTACTAATAAACTTTCTATCCCTATCTAATATTATTATATATAGTAAATCCTAGTTAATTTTAGTAAGTTTATCAAGTAGCTTAATTATCTAATCCTTAGCTATAAATATTAGTTTACCTAGGATAAGGATAACTACCTTAAATAGTTTATATATAGCTAATATAATATAGTTAAAGCCTTTAGTAGTTATTAGAAGTACTAGGATAAGATTAATAATAATTATATAGAATAGATATATAGGAGTTAGGATTAATTATAATAAGTTATATAATTAATATTATAAGATCTAGTTTAGTTAGTAGTAAGGATAGTATTAAATAAACTTATATAGCTTCTTAAATATATTATAGATATATAGACCTTCTATTAGCCTCTTATATATATAGGTATAACCTAGATATCCTATCTTATTATATATAAGCCTAAATACTTCTACTTCTATAATAAATAGTATATAAAGGTATAAGCTAAATTTATTATCCTTAAAATATAGAATTCTATTAATAATCTTATATACTAGCTTTATTATATTCTTATTAAGGTTCTTATTATCCTTAACTATTTTTATAACTTAAGCCTATTAAGGCTCTTAATATCCTTTAATAAAATATTTATAAAAGGATTAACTTATTTCTATAAGATTAACTAAGAAGTATTTTATAAATAAGATATTAAGTTCGCCTTCTAAGTCTTAATTAAGATAGTATTTATAACTTATTAATCTTAATAAGGTATTAGGTATAATAATTACCTTACTAAGCTTATAATAGATATTAAGATAAAACTATTATAAATATTTAAATACTTTAATAAGTTAGAAATTAAGCTTTTTAGTTAAGACTGTATTTAGGCTTATTTACCTAATAATTAAGACTATTACTAAATAGTTAGTATAAATAATTATTATTAGCTTATATATTATCTTAATTATATAGCGTATCTTCTTAATAACTTAGATAAGGCCTACTATCTTAAGTTTAATAGGCTAGTACCTAGTCTTAGCGTTATTAAATAAACGGCTAAGGAATAAGATTAATTATTATAACTTTTACTTTAAGAAGTCTTCTATAACTATTAATACTATAAATACTAAACTAAGATACTTTATATTATACTCTACGTCTTTAATTATATAATAGATAACTACTTTATAGCTAAATTCTTTACTAGCGTCTAAGTCTATAAATAGTTACTACTACTTATTAAAATAGTAAAGAATACTTAGTAAGATAAAAAGCTTTTATAATTAATTAAAGGTATTTAATTCTCTTAATATAAGTATTATTATATATAACCTACTAGTAGCTTCTTATATATATTACCCTTAGTATTAATAATTAACTTTCTAAGTAGAGTTTTATATTATAAAAGAGGCTTTATAATAGTAGTATAGAATATTATATACTACTAATTATAACCTATTATACTAAGGTATTTTTTAAGTATAGTAAGTGTATTAGGGAATAAGAGTATAATAATTATAATAAGCTTCTTAGTTACTATAAATAATCTAAGAGTATTTACCTTCAATCTAAGTAAATAGATTAATAAGTATCCTAGAAAGGATTACTTTTTAAGTAATAGGTAGATATTACTCTTATTAAGAGTATTAAATACCTAGCGGAGGTACTAAATATACTTCTCTAATAATATAGAGAAGATTATAATATTATTAATATATACCTTATAAAAGTAGTAGAAGGCTCTTAATATAATATTAATTATATATTAGATATAAGTTAGCGAGTTATAAAAGCTTATAATAGAGATCTTAAAAGTCTCTTATTCCTAATATAAGATAATTATAAGATAGTATTATTAATCTTACCTAACTTACTATTAGTAGAAGAAGCTAGTAGTATTTATAATAGAAATATATAAAGTATCTTATAATAAGGTAAGTATCTTAGATTATAATAGGATTAAGTAGGCGTCTAGTATAATAATCTTATTTAAGGTATAAATATTAATAATAACTTTACCTTTTAAGCTATCTAGTATATTTTTCTAGATAATAAAATAAGGAAATAAGAATAGAGTAAAGTTAGTTATTTATTTTAGCCTACCTTATAAGTAAAGCTTATTAAACTCCTAATTAATAATATCTTTATCTTATTAATTAAGTAGATATACGCGTACTTAGCCTAGTTTATATAGATCCTCTTAATTATTAAGTAATAGGATCTTTATATATTATTCTTTAAGTATATCTACTATATTACTAATATTCCTTCAAAGGTTAGGAAATTCATCTACTATAATAGTAATTAAGGTAGCTATAATAGTTAAGGCTATTAATTATAATAGGCTTCCATAGATAATAATACCTATAAGGTAAGTAATTTCTAAAGGTATATTAAGGACCTTATTACTACTTACTTATAAAAGGATTATAATAGTAGTAAAGGCTACTATAATAATAAGTAGAGTATATATACTAAATTATACCTAATAAAAAGACTTAGTAAGCGGTTTATTTATTAATATCTTATTATTTAGGTTTACTAGAAAGTAACTAGTAAGGTTATACTTAGCGACTTTACTAAGTACTTAATAACGCGTAAGAACTACTAATATATTAATATTATTATAGATAAAAACGTAGGATATACTTAGATTAATAATATAGGTATAAGGTAAAAGAGTATCTAAAGTCTTACATTTAAAGATAAAGTTATAATCCTAAGGTAAATAAAGTAGGCGCTAATAATTACTAGTAATAAGTATAATATAATTAGTATAAGGTAGTATTATAATATATACCTTAATAAATATAAAGGTACTAATATAAGGATTATATATTATAATAGTAACTAGTACCTTAATATTTTAATAGGATCCTAGTTTTATAATATTATTATTAAAGTTTATAATTATTTATTCTAGCTTTAAAATATTAATAGTAATAAGAGCTTTTATTAAAAGATTATTAATAATATAGAGCTCTTAGCTTATAATAGTAGTCCTAGCTTTACTAGAGCTATTAAAGCCTTTAAAATATATAGGTATCTTAATAAACTTATTAATATTATACTTCTTATTATTAATACCTTTTATAATTATAAGAGTAGGTATTTACTCTATTAAAGCCTTTAGTTATAAGGTAAGTAAGAAGCTCTAATTAATTAAGCTTACTTAAGCCTTAGTATTAGTATAGATATTATACTTAATACTATTTATTAAAAAAGTAATAGGAATAGTAATATAATAATAGCCTTGAAAGTTATAACCTTTAATAGTAATATTAGTAGAATTAGACTATATAATAGATTTACTATTAATATTATTAATAGCCTTATAGGATTTACTTAGGCGAGGTATATAGTTAGAGCGTAAATAATAATATAAGATATTATTTAACTTAAAGTTTAAAGTATATAAATTATAAGTATACTTAGTAGCTTCTAATCTCTTTAGGTTAATAAAATAACTTTTAATAGTATCTTCTTTATTACTATTATTAATAAACTTAGTAGAGGCTTTTATAAGATCTATCTATTAATATACTTAAGATTAATAGACCTCTTAGTAGTATCCTTCCTTATATACCTTATACTATCCTTACTTATTAAGGACCTTATTCTACTCCTCCTTTACCTTATCTTTAGTACTTACCTAATAGGTATAGTTATTATAAGGACGTTAACTAATATTTACTTAAAAAGACTTATAATAAGGATTATTATAATTTAGCTAGTTATTTTATTATAATATTAAGGTTTTAGGAGACGCGTTTATATTTCCGCTAGTAATCTATAATTATTAATAACTACTAGGAAGGATCTATACTTATACGCTTTACTAGTATAGTTTATTATTATTATAATTTTATAAATTAAAGGCTAGATTACTAAAATTAAATAATTTACTCTTATAAGGATTTAATAGACTACTATATCTACTAGATCCTTAGTTACGCTAGAATAGATTTAAATAAAAAGGATAATTAAAATTAGGATTAGGAGTATATTAACTTTATTTACCTATTAAAGGCTTTTATAATTATTACTTATCCTAAATTAAGGGCCTTAATTCACTATCCTTATTATAAATATTAAATTAAATATCCTTCTAATAGTATAGCTTATTAAGTAGACTACTAATAATAGATATATTAATAGGATAAGGTAAGTCTTACCTTAATTTACTATTTATATATTTATATGTAAGTAAAATCTAAGATACCTTTATAGGAGTAATACTAGCATTCTTACTATTAAGTATAATAGTATTAATATAATTTACTAGATCTTAGTAATTTCTAGTATCTTTTATAGTATAATAAACTACCTTAAGTAAAGATAGTAATTTATTAAGTAAGTTATAAAATCTTACCTTAAGGCTTTTATACTATTAATTAATACTATTAAGGTTATTCTATAATCTAGAGTAGGTAAGGTTATTTAGTTAGTTAGTATACTATTTATTAATAGTATTAAGTAGATAGCTATTAATGTTTTACTTTAAGATAGATAAGTTAATAGTAGAAGCCTTTACTCAAAGGTAATTAATAAAGTTAAAGATATTATAATAAATATTATAATTATCTTTTACCTTAATAAGTATAGCTTATAAATTAGGATTAAAGTATAATATATCTTTAAGTTAAAAGGTAGCTAGTCTAGGACCTTATTATACTATTATAGTAGTAGTAGTAGCTACTACTAGTTATGAACTAGCTACTTAAGTAGCTATAGCTTATACCTAATTAAAGATATTTATAGCCTTAGTAATAATAAATAATATTTCCCTACGTTAGGTATTTAAGAAGGAAGTAGTAGTTATATTAGATACTAGGATACTAGTATTAGAGGCTTCTATAGTTAATAAGCTAGTATTAAATAATATTAGTATAGGCTTAAACTTAGATAGTATAATATATACTTACTTAAGATTAATATACTAGGTTTAGATATTAATATTAAAGTAATATTTATTAACTACCTACTCTAATAAGTATTATATTATAGTAATAGGTAAAGCTATTATCCTAGTCTACTATCTTATAATTATAAAAGATTCTAGGATTCTATTATCTTTATTAAAAGGATAGTCTATTAGCCTTAAATAGTTAATTATTAGGTATTTTAAAGTATAATAAGAGTTTATTAAGAGATCTCTTACTATTAAGTTACTACTCTTAATAAATAAATTAATTTAATATACTTAATAGACCGCCTAGTTAATAGTTACTTAATCCGCTAGCTTACTATTTAATAGGTAAGTAAGCTTATACTAATAAGGTAAGTAAAGTAGGAGGTAGTTACCTTATTAAAGATAATAATATCTTAATAAGGAAAAGTACTACCTTTACTTAATAAAATTAAAGAAATCCCTTAGTTATTTAATTAATAAGTAAGGATATATAAGTATTAAGGACGTTAATATTCAAAGGCTTTAATAGTATATAAGATATTAACTATTATAAAGTCTTTTATAAATAGCTTAAATAAGTGCTAAATAATATAGGAATAGTAGTAAGTAGAAGACTATTAGCTTAGTAGGACTAGTACTATAAGGTTAGTACCTCTAAGGCTAGCGTTCTTATTAATATATAGTATAGTACTTAGTAATATAGAATAAGATCCTTAGTAGTATTACTACTACTTATAAGATACGTTTATAAGGTAGTAAAAGGATGTATTACTAGAGAGGTAAAAAGCCTACCTAAGTACTAAGGTACTAGGCCTATTCTAGACTAGTAGGCCTGTTAGGCTAAGTAATACGCTAAGATATAAAGTCTTTAGCAATAGTTATAACAAGGAAGGATAGATATATTTAGTATAATTAAGTATAATTAAATTATTAGATTTAGTATAATTTTAGGCTTATAAGTACTTTTAAGATAATAGTATTAGATAGAGTTATTAGGTTTAGAGGTATATATATATATATATGATTTTTGATTTTAAATTAATTTATTAGGCTTTTATTTAGGGCTCTATTATAATAGTATTAGAGAGGGGTTTAGATATAGTTTTATATTACGTACATTTTAGGTAGATAAGGGTTTTTATAGTTAGGATGGAAATAGCGCCTAAGGTTGGATTACTAGGGGGGTTTATTTATTTTTGGATGAATTAGGTAGGTTAGGTGATCTGTGTCTTTTCTCTACCTCGTGACGACGGGTTTTGTTTAGGTGAGATGTTGGAGTTCAATGGTAGTCTGAAATTCCCGTTGAATTTATCGATCAAGCCCGTGTGATTTGCTTTTATGAGTTAAATGCCTACGCAAGGACTCTCGGTATACGCCGGTTGTCGTCTGGACTGAGAACTGGAACTCCCCCTTGAAATGCTGCATATACTGCTGTATATATCAACGCTGTATATGTACCTAAGTAAATCCTAGCTTCTCGGCCCCCAAAGCAATCGCGATCCCGGCCCCTTTTCTCACAAACGCGCCCGCCGCCATGATTTTCAGTGCGGCCCATCGCGCCTTACTCTCTTCATACGCTAGTGCCTGCTCAGCATGAGACCACGCGTCGTGACGGAACACAATCTGGTTGTATTGGTCATACGGCATCAAGGGTTCTACATGCTTCCCCGGCGTCGACGCGCCCATGGAGCGGGAGAACGCCTGCACGAAATCGACGCGGGAGCGGCGGCAGGTGTGGTAGAGTTGCAGGCGGGAGGGGATCTGGGCGGTTGTGGTGCCGCGGCCTAGGAGGACGGTGAGGGTGGCGGCGTCTTCGATTGCTTGGGCGCCGCCTTGGGCTGAGTAGGGCTGGAGTGGGTGGGCGGCGTCGCCGAGGAGGGTTGCGGAGGCTTGTGATCATTTGGGGAGAGTGGGGATGTCGAGGAGGCGCCAGAGCTGTGGGGGTGAATTTGTTATAATGGGAGGGGGTATTGGGATGCGGGCGTTTCTGGAAAGCGAATGATGGGCTTACCATGACTTTTTCTGCGAGCGAGATCAGGGCGTGTACTTCTGGGCTGAAGTCGGCGAATATTTCGAGCATTGTTTTCTTTAGGTCTGGATCGGACGCGCTGGGTTGGGCGATACATTCGGGGAAAGCGGCGACGACGTTTAGGAGTTTGTTCTTGCTATGTTATTATTTAGCTCAAATGCAGCTGTGGGGATGCTGGACTGGTGTGGGCGCTATTACCTACCGACATGGGTACGTGATGAAATTCCTTCCTCCCTGGTCAGCCCAGACCGTCAGGAGTCCGTCTTTCTCGGTGAACTTCCGAGCTAGCGGGTCTTTGACGATGTCGGACGTGGGTATAAGGAGCCGAAATGTGGTGACGCCGAATGGATGGGGTTCCTGATCCTCACCAAACATGGATTTCCGAACCTTGGAGTTTATGCCGTCGGCACCGATTATCACGTCGCCAGTGACAGTCGTTCCATTCTCCAAGGTGACTGACCCGGCCTCGGGATCGATGGAAGCGACTGCATTCCGGAGGTGGATCTCTACGCCCAACGAAAGAGCTAAATTCCTGAGACCTTCGTGTAGATCAACCCGATGTATCGTTCCTGCCTCGTTAGGCGAGAAGAATTTCCTCAATTTACCAAAATCGACTTCCGTGACGACGTCTCCCTTCTTCGTATAGCGCGTCAGCCACTCTTCACGCGTCCCACCGTTTTCGTCTGGATTGAGCCCTAGCCTTTTCAATAGGCCGTCAACATTTGGTGGCACGGTAAGGGCGGCGCCGACTTCGTTTTTGAAGCCGCTTTTTTCGAAGATTTGCACCTCATGGTCCTGTTGCCGAAGGCCTACGGCGGCTGCGAGGCCGCCTATGCCTGCGCCGGCGATGAGAAATTTTAGGGGTGGTGCTTTGGTAGAAATATCTAAATCTAGAAGAGAACGGGCGGCAGATAAGATGTAAGAGAAACGAGTAACCCAGGCAAGCGGACCTTCAAATCTCAAGGCATATACCAGAAACTTCAGAAACGCCAAATAACGGATCACGACACGACATTGGGGCAAGCAGGGAGTGGCATGCTTCTGTATATCATGGCGTTTCTAGCGCTACAGTTCGAGATGGCCAAAGATGCAGGGCAACGTTTCATTGTGATGTCTTGCATCAATTGCGTGCTCAGTCTGCATGGCCGAAGCTTGCAGGAATAGCTCGATTGTAGAGCCAAGAGCAGCAGATGCATGGGTCGGCAACTCGGGATATAAGCTTTGTACCAGCAGCCGAGGCCGAGATGTTTCTTGTCGGAATGTGTCTCCGCCAGGAGGTATAGCTATTCCGAATTAGAAATAGGTGAAGCATTCGAGTAAGGCTTATATGAAGAACAATAGCGAATACCCTACTTTACTTAGAAAGAGGCGAGAGAGGCTTGTGTTAGCGTATACAAAAGACATCGAAGTCTTGGCGCTGGCTTATGCGTTTTACTAGCTAAAGTAATTCCACCGCCAAGCATGCAAAGCATTAATTATTCTGCTTGCTTCCACCTTCACTCTTCTCCTCGACCCTCTCACAACCAACTTACACTGCACTCGACTAAGGTCGTCCAACATCACCAACTTCTCTTTTTCACACCTCAGCCAAGAACTTTTCGCTGGCAGACTCCAATTCTCTACTGCGCTTCCAGACAATCCTGCTCACCGGTACTGCAAGCTGTCTGCCGTCTTTCTCTTGACCGACGCTTGCCCCATTAGACTGACAGCTCTGCATAATCAAGCTAATTGCTCAGTCAGTCAATTTACGTTGGCAATTCGACAATCTGGGACAAAGAGGGATCATGGAGAGTCCAATAGCCATGCAGCGTCCTCAATTCTTCGACCTTCCGCTGGACATACGCCGAATCGTCTACGAAGAGTACCTGGACGATCTATGTCATCCGCCCGCCAAGATCATTCACGAAGAGCCTCTTTCGGCGGTACAGCAATACTGGCAACCATCAATCCTCACCGTCAACAAGCAGATGAGTGACGAGGTCATGGATGTTTGCCGCACTAGAACAACTTTTACATGCAGAATAACCTGGCAGGAGTTCGAGTACGATAAGTTCACAAGTTGCTGTGTTCGTGCTCGGGAAGACAAGCCGCACTATGGTGACATGCGGCATCTGAGAATCGAGATCTATCCTCCCCATCCCAATCGACCTATGGACATGGTACATATCCTGGGATACGTCGAGGATCTATGTGGTGCACTCAGACGAGTGGAACGACTACAAGACCTCTCGATCGTATTTCTCGAGAACGAGGTCGCTTCTTGGTCACAAAATGGGAGAGCCAAAGAGTCCATGACTTTACAGCCGTATCCAAGACACGATGATGGCTTCTCGGATATCGGCTACATCTTCGACCATTTCAACACTCTCACGAACATTGCCAAGGTTACCATGCACCTCCCGGACTCGCTTGCGTGTGACGAAGAGATACATGACGACCGAAAGGTCATCGAAACGAGAATGAAAGCCCCATGCGACGCCCATCTAGCTTTGACGATGGAAACCCGGAACGAAACAAAAGACTTGACCGCCGAAGCCGGACCGCGCCTAAAAGAGACAACAGGACAGCTCTCGAGGGCGATAATCGAAGCCATCTGCGAGTACGGCCTCCGCAAAATATCCATCGAGGACCTGGCCCATCTCAAAACCGTTTGGCCCTACACGGACGCTCTATCCGATCGCCATTATTTCCCAGATCACAAGTACACCGGAGTGGCGCCGACAATGTCTCCAGTGGAGTCATCTAGGCAGCCCTGCATCTGTCTCCGGAAGGCCCCAAGAATCGAGAGCGAGAGGAGGATAGCTCTTGCGAGGGCCATCACCAACCCCAAGTGGTACATGTGTCCGAGATTGAGACACAATGTAACAGACATACTGCTGTTGATGATAAATTGCGAGCTCTGAGTGTTAGCGATGGAAGACGTTGATAAGCGAAGCGTCACTGACGTGGGTAACATTTGCAGAGGCATGATGGTATCCGAGGACCGGCTTAGGTGGAGGTGGAGCATTTCTGGCCGAACGTCATAGTAATGTGGAAAAATCATCAGATCGAACTATGGCGACTCAGGGTCGAGTCAGGCCAGGGTAAAGTGGTGTTGAATGTGGGGATACCATCATCCAATGGATTGGTGGTAGCGCTGTGGACGAGTCAGTCTTAGCGGATGGTGCAGAGTTCTGGTGTCTGGGCAGATGAGACGTTTATGTTATATCCATGAAAGAGAAACCGGCGGGGATAGGATACTGGATGGTGCTATACTAAACATCTGGTTTGAGAGTGAGGGAGGATACTGATGTATATACGGAGGCTAGTCTTTGAGATTGGGAAATGGGAAGTTGTCACAATAGGATGTATATATAATTCGCCGTAATTTGGCAGGCCAGTCGGTACTCTCGAACTACGACGGGTGAAGGATCACCACAGGGCAACGATCTCCTAGAGGTAGGCAAGCTGCGTCTACCTTTGCTGATCTATGGGAGAGAGTTTGGGCGTCTCGACGGAAGATTGTGTCACGATCCCCCATCTGTGCAGAATTGAAGAGTGAGCTGAAGCTGGCAGGCTTCATCGGCCTGTTTCTTTTTATCCACGTTTTATCTACCAATCTGATCACCACCTCGACATCAATATGGATATGCCTGACTGGTTTTCGGCTCCACAGATAGCCGCCGAATCAAAAGCACCAATCCATCTAAGATGTCAAGTAAGTTCACCATAACTCTGGTGGATCGGGTCCACTAATGCACCATTCAAAGATAAAGCAGCACCTTTGCAAGATGCAACACCTTCGGTACCAATTCAGTTGCGCGGTAGTCTATCTTGGTGATGACCGGGGAGATATCAAGGCTACTATTCTATGGCATTGCAATATTTCGACTTGATGCCTTTCTATTTACATCATTTGCATTTACATTTTGCTACCGTTGGCGGATTATGAGGTACTAGCTACCTAACAGCGATATTGTACGCAGGGGAACTATATACAGCTTCCAGCTGATAGATACGCGGTCTCTGATGATTATGATGATGTCCGTGTCATCACCGAACCTCTCCACGCGCTCTTTTGAGACGTCTGGGCAAGCCATGGTATGAGACAATCACAAATGAGGCGCAAAATGTGGAATTTTACTGTGCATTGGAAGGTGCATTCAGCTAATGTGCTGAGGCAATGGTCAAGTACTCAGTGTACAAACGTATGAGATGGAAATCGAGGCATCTGTCCATTTCTTCGCATGCACCACAGTGTAGCTACAGTATTGACGTTATAGGAAAATCTGTCATATGGGCTTTTGAATTCATGAATAGCAGCACCGACGGCGCCGTCAATCTCTTAAAAATCTGTGACCCGATGAGAATGTTGCAAAGAATGACACGTAAGGAAAACATGAATGGTTGAATTAGAAGTATCCCGGACAGGAAGTCAAGCCCAAGCGCCACATCAAGGTTAGGATTGCGCTTATCTTCAACTCGAATATCTGATTTGAAGGGTGGGGATGGTGAATAGCAAAGAGTCATGAACAAAGAAAGCCCGTGCTCGAGCAGTGCGTTCAAATGGGGCTCTATAATTTGATCGTAGTACGACTGATGGCCGAACAAACTCAACATCGAGTGCATCGTTGACCGCGCCTACCCGCTGTGCCAATGAATGTGAACGATGGGCGGTTGATGGCTTGATCTGCGCTACCATCTGTGGCATGAGCCCTCATCTCGTTTTGGTAAACGCTGTATACATGCGCTGCTCTGCAGGGAGAGCCATTAAATTTGTTGGGCGATTTCCTGCGCGACGGGGTCTTTGGCTTGCCTGGTGGACTGTGAATTAGATGGTTGATCCACACAGTTTGCTCCGATTTCAGTACCTTCGAAACATGGAAACGACGCGTTAGACGGAAACCAATCGAGTCAGTTCATGCTCTCGTTCGTGTTCATCCGGTGACTGGCGAGATGTTTATTTGGACCGACCTAGAGTTCGCTACACGGATTCGTCAAAGGACATAACTTTCAAGCAAAGAACAGCTGATGAAAGCATCTCATCGTCAATTTTTATGGCCGTGATCCCCTTCGTATGCTTGTCTTTAGGTAGATAGTTTTGGAGAATCAAGTTCGCTGATCCGCTCGTGGATATTGCTACCGTGGACTACTACAGCGGCCTCCAGGCGTGTCATGTCTTCCGGTTGACTTCCATAACAGAATAGCCGCTCTCGTTAGCGAGGCTTCAAAAGCCTGAGTAAATGGATGTGCGAATGGCGATTGCGATGCGGCGCTGCTGTACTCGATGAATCCGTTGATTGAAGAGTGCCCATGCCAAAGCTCTGGCCTCCGCTTGCTGGATAACACAGGTCTCTCTCGTTTCCGCTACACCAGTCCCCGCATGTATATAATTGAAGCTCTTACTCATCAGCAATCAATCCGAAGAGTCTCGCCATTCAAGCACTGATGCATGTCGAGTAGTGATTTACTTGTAAAGAGGTACGAGACCGGGGCTGTTTTCTCTGATGGATGTAAGGTTCAAGCCACACGTGCGAGGAGATTCTCTTTGACGGTTGAGATATCGCGGTCAGAGAAGCCGCATTGAGTTTTCAGGTATCCGTCAGCACCCCGATATTCATTGTGCAAAACATAGAGCATCTGAGCCATGGCGTCCATGCTTGGCAATCGCACATTGAGTGTCAGTAGAGATTCTCAGATCCCGAGGCGCAATTCTTTCATACCTGACATCTAGCAGCTTGGAAACCTGCTTGTCCGTCCATTCCGGTCCAGACTTCTCATTCAGATAGCGAATCACAGACGGCCTCATGGCTTTCAGACCTTCCTCTGTCAATCGGAACTCGCGCGTGATACTCGCATCGTCGACGCCTGCAACGGCTAGGATGAGCGCAGCTGCAACACCGGTCCTGTCCTTGCCTGCAGCACAATGGATGAGACAGGCTTCTGAGGGAGCGTCGCGCAGGTGAAGGAACAGGGTCCTGAATGCGGGCCCTCCTGCAGCGAGAATATCCACATATGCTGATTGTGCATCCTGGCATCGTTGTCAGATTCGTACCCTTGTCTCTGATCATGGAAATGAATGCTTACACGGCGGTTGATGTAATTTTCCAAATTCTTGACGCTTTGATGAGAAGGATATTCGCTCTCGACGTATACCGGCACGGATACCCTGTCGACGCCCGCAATATCCACCACGGGTCCGAAATCCGCGGTCCGCTCGATTTCAATCCTGGAGCGTAGGTCGAAGATCTTGGTGATGCCGAGGTCACGAATCTTTTGGCAGCCTGTCGGTGTTATATTGCCTGGATTGGCGCAGCGGAAGATGCAGCCGCGTCGTACGGAGAGGATTGGGTCTTGAGAGGATGCGTAGCCTCCGATGTCGCGGAAGTTGAAGACGCCATCGACGGCGATGAAAGGGTGAGAGTGCAAGACCATAGTTGATCGGGGTTGACCTTGGCTGAGTAGAGGGAGCGGGTGGTGGCAGCCTCTGTGATTTCCCAGTCGAGGCGACTTTCAATCTCGATTGAGGCCCTGTCTGGTTGGATTGTCTGTGAACGGTGTCAGTACGTAGCTAAGCCCCTAGCTTAGCAGAAGTGATTGCCACAGCTGATAGGTGTGGATGTTCTCGTCTAGCCACTATGGCTCACTCCGAGTGTGCTCAATCATTGCTGAAGCCGAACAACTTGGAGCAGAGACTAGTTTAGTGCGGCAACAATACCGCTGCATGACGTGTCTGACAGGCTGCTGTTGTTGTCATGAGGCGTACTTTACTTTAGCTGAATCCACAAGAGGCAAGCGCATCTTGGCAATTGGTATAGGTACAATGCCAGGTCTAACCTTTTCAGAGCTAGCTCTAGTCCTTTGGTTACGAGTATTGATAAGGGAAGTCACCTTACACTCTATCAACGAACTCTTCCGATGCTTGACTCGAAACCTTTTCCAGGTCATCTATTGCCTTGTTCATATAAAGGTCATGGCGGTAGAGAACATCCGCCAACTCGTGAGGACATGCTAGATCGCCAAATCAAAATGCCACCTCTTCGATCCCCCGGCCGAGTCCATGCCACTCCATATGTCACAACGATCACTCGAACTCTTTCCCCATGGTTGTATGTACAAACTTTTTTTGCTTCTCTCACATATCCCTCTTGACATGTACAACAGGTCCTGCGTATCTGTGCCGTGCGACAATCACGTAGTAGATTGTGAAAAAGGTGACGATTCCGCCAAAGATCACAATCGACCTAAAAGCAGAAGAGCATGATTAACACATATGACAAATTGACATTATTTTGGCCGGTCGCTTACCAATTCATGGACGTCCCAGTCGGATTCGGTGCACTCGGGAAGAATTGGAAAATCCAGGCGACAAGTAGAAACGATATCGCTGTGATATTGATGACATTGCCGGCTTTTCCAAGGCTGAATCGAGACGGAGGGAAAGGCTCGCCGCGAATACGCTTCTGAAGGATGCCTGCTCACTGTTTAGGATGGTCGTGTGCACCTCTGCCGTCGTGCCAACTTACATGCTATGCAGATCATATAGCTGCTCAAGAGACCGGAATTGACTAGAGTGACAAATACACCGTATGCAGTGGTACTTCCAATCACGATACAAGCGAGGATGACGGTGAAGCCCAAAGAAACTGTCATTGCATTCATCGGGCTTGAAGCACCATTAGCGGGCATGGAGCGATTTGCAAGAAACAGCGTAAGAGACTCACATGTCCCAGGCTGGTCGTACTCGCGAAAGCCACACGCTAAATGGGGGTCCACCGTCACGAGCGAAGGACCACAGCTGCCTTGAACTGGTTGTAACAGTGTTCACGGCGCAGGAGATCAGTAGGACGAGCATCACAGTGGTCAAAGCGATTGTAGCGCCGCTTGACCGCGTAGCATTGAGGAGAACCTCGACGTATGGTTGACCAATTGGGGAGTTGATTGCGTCGTCCAGGTTGCCGAGACACATAACCAGTGTAACTATATGAGAGTCAGTCAACCTTGGATTTTTGAAGTTGGGTGGAACGGCTATACTGATGGTGATAAAGCCAAACACGTAGTTCATCACGGCCGTCGCTATCATTGAGCGAGGCAGGATCCAAGAAGCATTCTTCAGCTCCTCTGCTAGGTGGACACTTGAATCGGCACCGATAACATCACCGACTGCCGCGCTTATGCCAACAAGGGAAGCAACACCGGGACTGGACCAGCCGTTGGACGAAAATGTTGTTAATACAGATGGGTCGCTCCTCGGAGCCATTACCCTAGCAGGGCGAGTCAGCCAATGTCCGCATGTGGCTAAGATCGTGTAAACCTTGACGCATCATACGTACCAGAGGACGACAATGAATGCACAAAATCCGAAAACATGAACAAACATGAAGATACCCTCTAATATAGGCAATCTCCGGAACAACACGGTATTGAAAAAGATGGATATGGCGACGACGGCCCACGCGAGCAATGCAGTCTGCCAGGTGTGGATCATGTAGTTGGGATTCGCAAGGACGATGATAGCCTCGACTTGTTGGCCGGCAGCATAGCAAGTGCCTGCCAAAGAGGCGTGCCAGCCTAATACGCAGAGATATCCAACGGTGTATGAAAGGAACTTTTGGTACTTCCGCGGTGCAACTGCGTCTCTTGTCAGCCATTGCTCGTTGAGAATTCCAGGTGGCCGTACATTCCGAGCACCAATGATATTGCCCTCCTCTGTCGATCACGTCAGCGACTACTGCAATCCTGATTCGATGCCTGATCTCCTACGCTGTGGGAGCGATACTGGCCATTTCAGCCATCGCTTGCAACGTCGATTAGTGTCGTGTCCAAGGTAAAGGTTAAGCGCACTCACAGAGCACCACGAAGAACATGCCGCAACAGGTGATGAGGAACATCCAAACGCTCCCTGCAGTGCCTCCATTGGGTAGCGACAGGACGCCATTGCTGCCGAAGTCTTGTCAGTACGCTCTAGACTCGGCAAATGCCAAGCAAGAGTGCCACTGACATGAGCACATATTCCCATGAACATCCAAGCAGCACGGCAAAACCCCAAATGCTGAAGAACTGGAACTCGCGACGCAGCTCTTGCTTTTTCCCCATACGTATCATGCCGCGTTGGTCGTGCTCGGTGCCCAGCTTCTCGTCAGTATCTCCTTCGGTAACATCGACAACTGGGCGCACGTCGAGCTCCAGTTCAGGCCAGCCATTCTCACTCTTCAAGGTGTCCATGCTTGCGTCTGGTGAGGTCTATGGTTTGGCGAAATTGCGATGCGATATGGTCATGAGTTGACTTGATTTGATGCAATGGTCCACAGCAGAGACGGTGGGCTCGCTCTTGGCGGCAGCAGTTCGTGTCGGTGTGAAGCCTCTCAGTGGTGGCATGGAACAAGGAGCTTGAAAATCGGCTGCAAATGATGATGGAACGTTCCGAGAGGAGAAAGGAGAGGATATCCAGCATACCCTGCCACGCTAACCTTGAACATCCCTGAGATGAAGGAGCCTCGACCACGACTAGTTCTACGTCCGGGGAAGCGAAAGTCTTGCGCCGGGTCCCTTCCTGTTCCCCGGGCCGTGTACAGCACTAAGGTACCGTGTAACCTTGAAAGTGTTGGTGTGAGATAACAGGGCTTTATTAGATCGGAGATCGACTTCTACCACATACCAATCATTCAAGCAGGTTCAGACCCTTTTGTGTGATGGCCCCCGATGTAGAGCTAGCGGTTCCACTAAGGTGGGCTATCACCAGGGTGACCAAAAAAATAATCGTAATCGATTATTTAATCGATTACGATTTCACTCCTAGATGACTAAGCATAATCGATTATAATTATTTAATTTCCAAATAATTGATTATAATCGATTATTAATC
>JAABUL010001305.1_pt1 | contig 48269 bp, 52 predicted proteins | sample 5559151 | NCBI WGS metagenome assembly JAABUL01 (sample SAMN10711876, study PRJNA513368) | rock metagenome | isolation source: Antarctica rocks | place: Antarctica: Victoria Land, Pudding Butte sud
ATGCGGGAGGTATTGATTGTCTTCGAGGCAGATATGTTATGTACCTTACTATCGAAGCTCCCGGCTGGGCTCAAATCTACCCCCCGGGGCAAATGACTTGGCGCCCTTGGCATGCTTAGATAACTAGCGCCTTGGCGCATTGCTTCTTCATGCACCTCGGCAGGAGTTAGTAGAACTATTCTAGCATCATAGGCAGACTCTGATGGTGATCAGAAGTGTACGAACGTCCCATCGAAACAGTACTTCTACAGACTGTTGATTGATTCCCTTTTCTCCACTTTAACGTGATTGACTAAAGTTTCACGCTCACACCTTTCTTTCCACTCATTAAGACGCTCTCGCTTAAGCATGCAGACAAGCCTGCGTTCTGAGTAGTATTCCTTATCATACTCAGTGGCAGCGGTCGCATCAGCAATATCGACACCCAAAAGTCGCTAACACAAGTGTTCGCGTACAGGACCACAAACTTCTGTATTATTCAGACCTCCGGCTCTGATCGATAAAGCGCCGCAGATACAACGACCGTAAGAGTCAGCATCATAAGGTCACGCCCGTCTCTACTAATAGCTTCGATACACCAAAATGTGCTATCGAACCCTCACAAGCTAGAGCCACGATGGAAAGCCATGCAGATCCAAGCGCGTCCTGAATTTTTCGCGAAGCTGATGAGAGGCCATTATAGCCAACTGCGACAAGAGCAGGAATATTGCTACGCTCAAAGTGAGGACAACTGGAGAATATCTAGTAGCCTCAAGCACCGCTCTAGTCTATCTAGTCTCACTACCGCAACAGCTGTTAGGTAGCCACCAAGCCCCCTGTTATCACATCCGGGATCTCAACCTTGTGCTTACAACAAAATACGAGCTAATTGAAGTCCAGTCTGTGTGTTGCTCTAGCCCAGGCCCGCACAGCAAGCCACAGCCCGTATTTGTGTATGCTAATAATCGCAAAAGCTTCATACTACCGTGGTGATTTGGAAAACATTTTGCGTACTTCACTGTTGTGGACTGCGGAGGTAGCAACGCATCGGTCCCTACAACAATAGGGGTCTAGTACTGAGAGAACTTTGGGATAATCCACAGTGAGGTCACGACATCCGCAGACTACCACTTTCGAGACGTGTCCAATTACCTCTCATCCATCCCTTTACTCGTCTAATCTCACTTCGTTTCGGGTCCTATGATATCTAGAGATTGATTTCAACGAGTTCTAGATGTACAATCGAGTAATAAGGAACAAGGGCTGCGCTTGTATTGGTACAGATACCGGAGGGCTTTTGCGCTTTCTTGTGAATAAGAACTTGCATTGACAAGTCTTCGAATGACCTAGAAAAGCATTTTCAGCTCTGAATGCCAATCGGTATTCTAAGTCCCAGAGGATACTTTGTTACGATAACGGGGTGCGTGTGGGAAAAAAGAGTCACAAGCCCAGTAAATTACGAGCACCGCTACAGCAGCTGAACCTTGGTACCATTACCTGGCAGTTTCGCTCTGAACAACGCGAAAGGTCTTACTCTGCGCTCTGTACCTGGAAAGTGACTGGGCGTCCTCCATAGCTGATTCTCGGTGAAATAAAGATACCCATCCGTTGCAACAGCCATCGAATCTGTCCATCCTATCCTCGGATCTGCGCATACATCCCAGTCAGCGCCCCATGTTACAGTAAGAAAAACAGGCTCTACGACACCACGTTGAGGGAGCACGTTGAAAATACCAAAATCTTTGAAAGGCACATACCTCTTACGAAAACTTTCGTCATACCGCTAACAGGGTCGAAGATATTAATCGCATTCTGCTCGAAATTCCCCGTATAGACAAGTCCATTCGAGTCCGTTTCCAACCCATCCGAGATCCCAATCACACCGTGAGAAACAATGGAAGCTTGCGCCAGCAGCTCCGATGCCGGCGAGTTGTCGCGCAACCTTGCCGTTGGAATGCTATATAAGTATCTGGAACCAACAGCCGTCCAGTATAGGGTCTCTCCATCGGGCGACAGTGTTATCCCATCCGCGCCGGATGCGCCAGAAAGGACACGAGTGACTGGCAGATTAGTGCCGGCAACAGAATAGACTGCTTCACCCCAAATAAAGGGAATTGACTGGCGCTCTGCATGTAACTGAGGGGCATTGTTAAGATGGCGCCAGGAAACCCCCGTGCCGAGGTCAACAATGACTATTCCGTTGTGACTGGCGTCCGAGTCAGTGATGTATGCGACGCCCTGCCCTGAAATCGTGATGCTTTCGCGCAGGTCGAAACGGACATCATTAAGATTCTTTTTGCCATCGAAATCAGTACACGTCAATAACAAAGCAGAAGAGCGCGTCTTACCGAGTCGGAAAACGCAACGGTGGTAGGCAAGATTATGGTTGTGAAAACTGTGTCATGGGTGAGGTCTATTCCTATAAGTTTCACACCACCATGGGTAGCTGGTACTTGGCCCCCACTGGGAGTCAGTGCACGACCCGAGTCGAGAACCCAGAGTCGGTCTTTGGCGTCAATCACCACGGATTGCACGCCAACGAAATATTCTTGAAAGTTGGCTCCGGCTGCAAGGAACTCAGCCATCCCCAACCTTATCACATTGTCTTTCCAGAAAGAAGACAGCATACCAGGAGAGCCAGTCGTATAATTAATGGAGCCTCCGGGTGGATTGTTGATCTCTTCCGCTGGATAGGTGTTTCCGTATCATAGGAAGTAAGCTCCGCAACATCATATCTCGTATTGTTCGGATCAAGGTTCGATGGATAATTGGAGAATTTCCGTCCACTTGCGGATACCGCAATCCCTTTCGGAATATTAGAAAGCAGTACCATTAATATAAACTTGCTAACAAGTTATAGTGGAAGGGCTGTTATACCACTCGGGAACTCGTCGTTGTAGATATGTACCAACTCAATCGGAGGACCAAAGACACCGGGATCTGAAACCACCTGCTGAGATGAAATAGAAATCGCCCAGAGGGATAGAATGAGAAGGGTTTGATACATGACCGTTAAAGTAGAGAGCGATTGCTCAGCGTTGATTGCGCTATGGAAGCGAAAGAAATGCTTTTCTATATCTTGAGGAGCTCGAGATTAAAGCGCGTGTAATAAATATAGGAAATACCATTGGACATGAAAGAGAATTGCTGATTCATCAGGAAGGGCTTGATATGAAAGTATTTGTCATACATACTGCAGTCATCAGTGGAGAAGTCTAGAATAATTCGGACTACTTCGGCACCCCAGGTGTACCTTCCAATCAGACATACATGTCACGATACCAGAGTTCGGGGGCAGATCTCTGTCACCTTGGGAGACACTGGTATCATCATCAATGGCACAGAACCCAAGCTCAAGATCCCCCTGTTCCAGGCGTGTTTTAAACAATCAGGCGCGTTGGAAGACTTTGGCAAGGAAAGGGGACTCGAGCTTTTGAACGGCAAGCAGATACCGTTCATGCATCAAGAGTCGATGCGCTAGCCACTGCTTCGACCACAAAGAAGTTCATGGTCTTATCTTGATGTGAAACCTGCTTCGATCTTCTGCCTCATCACTCCGAGCCAGAGGTATCAGCCTGTCCCCTTCATATACGCTCGGCCTTCCTTGCTCATGCAACTCATGCTGTGCCCAACGCCAAAACATACGCATTGTTCCCTTCCCCAATTCTAGAATTCCACAATCGTGTCCCCTCTCCTCTTATTCCTCATATCATATTTGCCCTAGTCATTCGATATGTATCAGCATCATGATTCATTCCACGCATTTGTAGTATGCCCTCTCGTCCAAGAGTCCGGTCCGCAACAGCTGCAAATGGCCCTTTATAGCATCAAATAACGTACATCTGTAACGAAGCCCACATATCCGATAGCCGACGGCACTGCAACGGCGTAGACGAATGTGAGCCAGGCTGTTCGTGGCGTCCAGCGGAAGTACTTCCATCGATTGGAGGTCATGTCTAGAGACCCTGTGTCAGCTACGGCTTGACATGTAATCACCAGCTTCAGCGGATTGCCAGACTCCAGCTGAAGACAGCGATAGAGGAATGCCAGAGGGGACTCGAGCGTACTGTAATACTTGACCAAGGCCGGGTCCATGGTGAGCGCTGACGGGGACGAATTAGCAGTCAATTCCATGCCAGAGGAGAGCGAGACTGGCATACATTCATTGTGATGACCTGCCATCCTAGCGGTATTGAGTATAGCAACGCGACCGCGGTGGAAGATGGTGATTGGAGATTGTACTTGAGGAGTGGAGGTGGTGATGGAACACTAGCGCTAGAGTAGTGCGGAATGTTGCCGAGGTTTTACCGAGATAGTGCGCTGCCTGCCAAAACATCGCCTTTTGTTGTTGATGTTTGTTCTTCTCTTCTGTGTTCAACGACTTTCTTTTTCGACACTGTATCGTTAGAGCTACTCGTCTCTTCTAGTTCTATCCTCCGTCAAGACATGGCACTACCGAAGCTCCAGTGTCTATAGTTCGCAGTCATGCCATCTATGTCGTCGAATGGTGATGTAGGCCATCTCACCATAGTCTCGTACAAAGGGTAAGGCTTGGCTATATGACCATACCAGGATGGGAGGAAGAAATCATACGACAACAGGCCAAACAAGTTTACCATAGCACGTTTTCATTGGCGACTTGAAGTCCACCCATGCCACATTTCCGAAGTGTAGCTAAGAGGAACGAGGAGATAAGGTCTAGTCTGTTGGATCTTAGACTCAGGATGGTCAACTTTCCGGACTATGTATAAGACGTTGCAAGAGGCTTCCTCTTCAGGCCTCAAACCCGTTCGGCATCTTGTTGCCTCGGAAGGATTCTGATTGGTCAAAGTCGCAGCGGGGATTCCGAGGTTCCGCTCGTTCGTCACCAAGTCTCCATTGATATTTTGATATCTGAATACTCTTCTCCCGCATCTCTTCTCCCCCCAAACCAGAAGTGTCATTCTCGATAGATCAGCAGGTGATGGCCCCCATCATCAAAGGCCAGGACCAGGCCACAATGAGGACAGGCAAGGATGCCAAAATTACCCTGTATTGGTGCGTTCCCTCTCCATCTGCTACTATCGCATATCTCAATGGTCTTTCCCGTTGACATATGCCTTGCTGCGGCTATGATACATATTCTATCGTGCCCTTTCCTTATGCAATTGAAAAGTATTCTTAGCATGTACCTCATCTTGTGTGCCTCCGTGAATCGATTCGGACGCTACGGAGATGTTTCCAAGAAGGCAGTGAAATGGTCGCCAAAGCTCGTCTCGATCAGCTTGTCTGATGCTGATCGATCTACTGTAAAAAAAGGCTTGATAGGTCCCGCTCGCAACGTATTCTGTGGCTCCTAGAGGAGCTGAAGGTCGACTACGAAATCAAGACATATAAGCGTCAGAATCAGCTCGCGCCCAAAGAGCTGAAGGAGGTTCATCCACTGGGCAAGGCACCAGTCGTGACGATAGAATCCGAAGCCACAGAAAAGCCATTAGTGCTTGCGGAATCCGGCTTTATCGTCGAGTATCTCATCGACCATTTCGGAACCTGGCTTGCTCCGGAGAGGTACCAGAGAGGCAAAGAAGGCCAAGTTGGCGGCGAGACCGAGGAATGGACCCGTTACAGGTACCTCATGCACTACGCAGAAGGAAGTATCATGCCGCTTTTGGTCATGGCCTTGGTCTTCAATAGTAAGACAAGCACCTCCAAACTGTTGATACGAGACTTGCTAATTGCGCTTGCTAGCCATCAAAGCACAGTCACCATTCTTTATCAAACCTATCGTGCTGATGATGACGGGCGCCGTCGAGTCCAAATTCCTCAATCCCAATCTCAAAATGCATTTTGACTTTCTCGAAAGTCAGATCGCCTCATCTCCCAACAATGGAAAATATCTTTGTGGTACTGAGCTGACGGGTGCTGATATTCTGATGAGCTTCCCATTGGGGGCGGCGAAGGGAAGGTCGGCCTTTTCAAAGGAGAATCACCCCAAACTTTGGGCCTATGCTGACAGGATTGAAGCGCTTGATGGGTTCAGAAAGGCGGTGCAGAAAATCGTTGAGGTCGAAGGCTCGTACAGTTCGTCTTTGTAAGAGCTCGGTGGTCTTGGGTGTTGTCTGAAACCACGGGCATTGTGGCATTGTCCAAATGGTCTTGGTTCAACTCTAGCTATACCTACTTTATCGATGTTTGGTCCAAGCAGCCAGATTGTGCATGCATTGGGCCCCGAATCTCTGTGTGATCTAGCCAGAGTCGCAAGCTAGCACAAGATGTTGGTTGCATATTGCCTATAATTCGGTAACAGTAGCCTGTCCGTAGCCGACTCCAATACTGAGGATCTTTGTTAGTGTCCGAATTAATTTGCGACCCCCAATATAAGGCCACCAAAAAATTCAGTCCTCCGTCCAACCGAGAACTCGGTCTACTGATCTTACCAATAGTCTCATACGACCACCGAGGGTTAGTACCGTAGGGGGAAGACGAAGGGTTGTATTGTATGAGCGACTTCAAGAGCGCGAACAATCTTCCCTAGGCACTGCAGCACGCGGTGCACGGGCCCCCAAGCCTAGAGCATGGTACATGCAAGTGACATGCAGTGTGACGGGACTAGCATTGAGGGATGGTAAGGCGTGCTTCATGAGGCTGACCGCAGCCTTGTCGTCTTACACAAGGCATCGCACACCTCTTGCGACGTGCTGAACATATATAATCCTCGCTGTCCTCCGTAGCTGCCCTCCGAACCCTGGGCAGAATTGTTGGCGCTTCTGATACACGAATACGTCTATCTACCGGCCCTATTTGGTCTTTACATTGACTGGTACTACGACGGCAGGACCTCCAGTGGTTCAAGTTGGTTGACAGTCACCAGCTGCGGCAAATATGAACCAGTCGACATCGACATTCTTTCACCACAATTCTACTGTTCCACCGGTACATTGGCAAGAGGGACCGAACACTCGCGGAACATGGGATATTATCTCAAGCTGCGTGATTACGCTTTGTCTCTGTCTGTACACTGCCTTACACCTCAACATCCCTGAACACCAAGGGACGATCAATCAAAGGTGGCGTAAACTTGGATGGCTCTTCACTGGACTGCTTGCGCCCGAGATGGTTGTATTTACAGCACTGGAACAACGGCGAGCGGCTTTGAGATTGACTAAAGAGATGCAGGCTCGGTTCGGGGAGAAGCAAGCGTCAGATTGGCCCAAGCTGCTACGCTGGCTCCGGCCTAGGAGGAACCCGCCCGTATCTGACGACGCGGTCCCAAGTGAGCGTGAGTCGAATATCACAGATCGTCGGCATCGATGGACGCATGTGCATAGCTTCTACGCTCTTATGGGTGGATTCGCCTTTGATACTTCTAGCGCACCAGTCAAGTTCCTGCCCTTTGAAACGACTCGTCTTACGGTCCGCCTCCAAGGCTTGCGCTATATAATGAAGCATGCTCCATCTCTCGTACCTGATATATCGGAAGAAGATATTAAAGATAAGAGCAAGGCTGATAGCCTTGCGAAGGTCCTTGTGTGCCTACAAGCCATCTGGTTCTGTGTGCAATGCGTTGTCCGAGTGGCTCAGGACCAAGACATCAGCTTCCTTGAGCTTAACACATTCGCGCATGCCGTATGCACGCTTTTAACGTACGCATTATGGTGGCATAAACCTCTGGACATTGAATCTCCAAGCCTGATAGTCGGAGATGAAGCCTGGGAGATGTGCGCGTTAATGTGCGTCACGAGCAATGGAGAGAACTCTCCGGACAGATTTGTTTCGCATTACTTATTCAGGCGCCACTTCAGCCGGTACTACGCGGACTGGGAGGAGACCGAATTGAGTCGAGGCCAAAAGTATGGGGACGGAGTCATTACTCGATGGAAAGACATTTTTGACGGTCGGCTTTTGGCGAGGCGTCAAGAGCATCAGAATCAATTTCGAGCAATCCTGCGCTGGGATCCTGTTCCGGACAGTGTAAACAAGAGCCGATTAGACTTCCGTAGTCATTCACAATCATCCGAAGCAGTCCAAGTCCGCAAAGGCGACTCTATATTCGGATTCAGGTGCATAGACGTCTATACTCAAGCCGATTGGTGTCGCGCTTTCCCTGCATCGAAAGACCGTTTCGTTTTTCCAAAGCAAATTGGAGGCCACGAACCGATACATAAAGAATGCACCTTCCGATCTCTGGATCTCAAACGCTGGGAGCTTGTCTCCCGTGGCTGGCAGAAGTATCGACCGAAATTCCGAGAACATGATCCCTTTGCCAGGAGCTCAACACCTCGTCTTTACAATGGGGTTGGCAGGCGCATAGGGAATTGGCCTGGGACCTCATTCTCTCTCTTCGGTTTTCTCGAAGGAGACGTGACTCTCGACATACGCTTACTGACCGTCTCAGTTGCCGCAGGGCTTTATGGTGGCTTGCATCTTTTGGCTTGGGAGGCACCTTTCGGCTCAGAACCACAACAATTCCTTTGGCGCGCCTCTGCTTCACTTCTCGTAATGTCAGGATTTTTTGTACTACTCGGCTTCCCTTTAGGCTTCGCAGACAGACTCACAACCTTCCTTGAAGACAAAATTGATGAGGCGTCAATCTTGCCAGCTGCCAGCCTTACCCTGCTGGGTTTTGTTTCTCTCGGACCGCTCCTCACGCCTCTCTACACCATCATCATGTTATTTCCAATGGCGTACATACCAGCTAGGATTTTTTTGATTGTTGAATGTTGCCTACAGCTTGCAAGACTTCCACCAGGAGCTTACACAACGCCGGACTGGTCCAAATACTATCCACATATCAGCTGAGACACCTCTGCACCAGTTTTCTCTGCTTGTGGTCTCCAAAAGAGCTTATGGATGATCCAAAAACCAGAGTGACAAACCTAGCACAATACGCTCCTTCTTGGCAAAAGGATCGCAGGCGAATTCTGATTGCTCTATTACTGTTTGGTCTCAACTATGTGAGCTCTGGCAAATTGACCTTGCCGAAAGTTGCACGACCTGCAATAATCTCAAGGCAAGCGAGACTTACATTACCTTTGCAGTAATCAGATGTGTTAGTGCCATGTGGACTCAATTTTCACAGTGCGGCCAGCCGCCAGAACACAGATCCCAAGTCTTCTATCGTACCACGGGCAATAAGTACATTAACCATCTGACCCAGTAATGACAACCTGTGTCACTCGTGTACACCAGAGCGCTTCCGCGACATAGAAGCCGTGGACTCTACCTTATACTGAGATTCTCACCGCTTCTCCTTTCTCAAGCATTCCAGCCTCGGTGGGATTGGCAAGGAGGCGTCGTGTTGATGACAGAGCAAGCTGAAATCAAGGCTGTCTCGGATTGATTGATATCTTGCAGATCTTCGGTAAACAATCATTATCCCCGGTCTTGACGATGGTTCGCTACCTGGCTGTAGCTCGGCTTGCACAAATCTCGTCCGGCAGATAGGTTCAGTTCGGCCATACCTAAGATAGAGAGATCTTTTGTCGGGTGTTGGCAATGGCTGCCCACGTGAAATTCACCACCAGTCCTCTAAATATCGATTGACCTACCTAGCAGTAGAGGCAAAGTGGACCCAGGCTGGCGCCTACATCGACTCAGCTGACGGGTGTCCCTGCGTGAACGCTCACGCCGCTGTAAACTCAAAATCAGCCAATCAATGTGTTACTACTTAGCTGTATAGGCGGCCCCGCATTGATGGCGCAAAGTAGAGGCACTTGAAGTAGTAAATATTAGTTTAGCCTCACTGTATCTCTTTATTGTCTTCTTCATCCTACTTCTCGTAGCTAATCGGATGTTCTCCCGTGTAATTTACTTCTTCATGTACAGTATCTTTCAAAAGTATCATTGCGCTATTTATGTGGGGATGATAGAAGATATATATCAGGAGGAGACGTGATCGATATTCCCCTCAACACATCTTGAACAAAGCTGAAAATCTATTAGGTTGCCCTTGACTTTATGAAATCCCGGTGCACATGGGAAATAAAATCCAGAGTGATGATTGGAAATATGATACGCGCTAACCGAAGGGAGAATTTCTCATACATTCGTGGGAGGCGTAGAGAGTGTAACGAGTTAACACTATCTTTCAAGTCATACTAAACAAGGAAATAGCAGTATTTTAGCTGAATCCTGCATTAATAATACGTAGGCGAGATAGAATCTTCTAACTTCAATTAGCGAATAGGGTAATTTGTTATTAGTAAAGTATGAACTATAAGATCCCTTAAATATTAGTAAGTATATATTAGAATTTAGTCTAGGTTAACTTAATAAATAATTAAGTAGGATCTTAGTATATATATATAAAGTGTTTTAAAATATATAAATCCTTTTATATAAAGGTAGATATATTAATACTAGATAATAACCTATTATACTTAACTAATAAGTATATATATTACTTATATCTCTTATTAGATATAAGCTTATATATTAAAAAAATTTAGATCTACTTATAATAAGAGAGAGAACTTATATATTATCTAAGTAATATTAGTACGCTAGAGTAGGTAGTTAAAAAATCTAAAAATACATTAATTTCAATTATATATAAGTAATATATTAATGGTTTTTAATTTAAGGTTTTTAAAAAATTTAGGCTTAGGCTAAGCTATTTCTTAAGGAAGATATTAAAAACCTCTTTAACTTACTTAATAATTAATAAATCTTAAAATAGATTATAAAAATAAAATCTATATTATAAGTAAACTAGTAAGATATATTTATAAGCCTCTCCTCCTCCTAGTTAATATAGCTAATTGTATATAATTTAGAAAACTCATAAGTAACTAATTATAAATAAGCCTACTCTAAGCGCTTAAGAGTAATAATATAGGATATTTCTACTAAACTAAATAAAACTAACTATAAGTACTTTAAAGAGGCTAAATATTTTCATAGATAAACTAGTTTTAATCTTAAAAATAGATTAGATAAGATTATCTATTACTTTAGTTTAATAAATTAAGACTTTATAAACTTATATTACTAGGGAAGTATAAGTAGATATATACTTTTAAAAATCAACTTTTATAAATAGTTAATAAAATTCAACGTTATTATATATAATTAAATAATATATAACTACGTAGTATTAATGTATTTATAATACTTATTATATATATTATTACTAGTATTAATAATATACCTACTATTACTATTATTAGGATTAACTATTATTACTATTAATATTTATATATCTAGAATATTAATATAACTACCTTATAAAGAGTAGTTATAGTAATATTCTAGATATATTAATATAAGATAGTAATAGGCTTATAGTAAGATAGTAATAGGCTTATAGTAAGATAGTAATAGGCTTATAGTAAGATAGTAGTAGGCTTATAGTAAGATAATAGTAGGTTTATAGTATAATAAGAGTAGGATATTATTAGGTATCTATCCTACTTATATCTACGTAGTCTTATATTAATCATTTAGTTACGTATCACGACGTTAGGTTTTAGATTTTAGATTTCTAGAATAATGTATCTAGAATGTTATTGTGATTGTTTATTGGAAGTTAACTACTACTAATGGAATACGTAGACTTCTATTTAGAAATAGGGGCAGAAATTTACGTGTTTAGTGTCGAGGTTTCCCAACGATCCTCCACACGCTAAATGCATCCCAAAGAACACTCAAGGAATACATGCGGATTGGTAAACGTATCAATGATTCATCGTTGTTTCGAGCGTCGAAAGCGTTCGTTTAATACCCAGATACTGTGCTTTCCAAGCGTTTACTGTGAGAACTTGCTGTACTAGGCTATCGATACTCACTGGCAACTAATTTCATAGTGCGATTCGTTGACCAGCGAGAGATTGGTCGTAACCCACGGTCGGTCAGTACTGAACAACCCTTGACCTATCTCCTTCCACCCTGTATCGCCGATCTTCAGCCAAACCTCGAATCTAAAGGCGCCGAAGGGGTGTTTCTCCGTCACAAAATAGTCGTATAAACCCTCAAGCAGATGTCGAATGACATAACGGTCGAGATATGCTATATACTGCGGAGTGCTCTGGACTGTGAGTACCATATCCAGCTGGAAGTCGAATCTGTAGGAGCCCTTCCCCTTGACTGGTGTTTCTCCAGAGCGCGCGATTGCTTTGTTGTTGTAATACATGGCGTCATGAATGAAGTCTTCAATGCGATCGGGTACTTGGATGGGCTTGTAGACTTTGGGAAGACATAATGTGACCTCGGAATTTGGAACTGGGTATTCGACCTCGGTGAATTGGCCGCACTTGATGGTTGAAGTTGAGTTGAGTAGCGAAAGGTTGGAAGCAGAAGTACTGGTGAACGATGTCGCCGCGGGCGAAGAGCACAGCAACCGTAAAAGAACGAAGATAGGGGCCTCTAGGTTACGCATGCTTTCAATATCTGCAATTTATGTCCTATGGAAGCGTAATGTCGACTATTTGATTGAGATGTTGTCCGCTGTTACATAACATCGCAGAATTATTTCTCGTCTAGATAGCATAAAGATCAAAGCGACTAAGAGACCCATGCGCCTGAGCGCGTGTTCAAAAAGAACCATGCGATACCCGATATACTAGACAAAGTCCAGACTATGGACGCTGTATGTCCGCCTATTAGCTTGGATACGGTCATACTTGTCAGTGAACACCCAGGGTCGAAACCTCTCAGTTGTTTAAGTCAATGGTGGTTCACAGTCCTTCAATGCCGGGAGATCATGAGATGCAATGCAGTTGCTTTTCGCACAAAGTGTGTGTACATTGATTGATGAGCTTCGAACAAGCTTTACCGGAGACTCGCAGACCAATGTCACGAAGTCGTCAAGTTGGGACCAACACCAGCAGACAAACCTGGAGGGGCAGGAAAAAGATCGGTCGCACCGCGAGCGATTTCCACTCCATCCAATTTGATCCCAAATCTGTTCTGGCGGTAATCCTGGTGCCTCACAGCGTACCGAACAGCTGCATTTATCGAGGCGACAAGCAAGCTTTTGCTGAACGATGTTGGCCGCGCACTAGCAATAAAAACCCAGATTGCACTGTCAGGACCAAAACTCCCTACGAAGTGGTCGAAATTGTGGGCGGTATGCTCGGCGGCTTCGATCAGAGCTCCGATCGCACCCATGCTGATACTTTGCAGGCCCAATTGGTCGCCGAAAAGTTCAAAGTCCCAGGTCAAATTGTCTAGGGTGACCGACGTGGACGTGGCATTTGTTGTTTCCGTCATATTCCCTGTGACGTTCCCCAGTGTGGGTTCGGTATCTAATCCAGGAGTGCCTCCGAGAAAGAGAATCGAACCCACATTTACACCCCGCCATACGAGTTCAAAAATGGCAGCCTCGAACCGACCGTTTGTGATAAATTGGTTCATAGCCCTGGCCATGCCCCAAAGCACGAATTTTCGCCGGAGATTTTGCATATTTTCTGCCTTAGCAACTGAAATTGCCATCCTAGGATACTGTGGGAGGCGCCAGAACTGCCTGGGCTCAGGGAGATGCTCTTCGAAGTCTCCGGCGGCTAGCTCGCTAACCATTTGGACGGCATTCATAAAGCACGCCTCTTGTTGAAGGTTCTGGCGCCTTGGCGGTAGGTCGAAGTTTACCTCAAATTCAGGAGGACCCCAAGGTGGCGAAGAAGAAGATAGGTTGCTTTGGGCAAGTATTGCGTTCGGTACGCTGGGAGCTTGGGCTCTTGGTTGAACGCCATCATAAATCAAAGGGCTCGCAGAGATCGAGCAAGCCAACATAGAACTAAGCAGAAGAACATACATCATGATATGAGGAGTGAGCGGACGAAGGTGAAAAGGGCTTTTTGTTTCTGTAAGTCAGAACCAGAAAGCGAAAACAGAACGATTCATATAGGCGGTAAAATCTAAGTGAAAGATTGTGACTTCCGGTGTGCGAAGCGATCCAAGCGCCACAGAAGGAGGGTGAGTCCGCATATACATCAGCCCGTTAAGCCACTCTATCACCTCTCGACGGCTGTGGTAGCCATGCACCCGTATGGGTTTAATTTAGAAGGAAGCTGTGGCTCGTGGCTAGCGGACAACATATCCCATGCTTCGGCGATAAGTCACACCCTCACTAGAGTTCCGGAAGTTAACCTTTTCTTAACGGCTGGGCAAACTAGCTTTCATAGGCTTATATGATAAGCGCCTCTAACCCTAAAAAACTAGCTTCCGAGTTTTAGTAAGGGTGTGACTTATTACTAAAGCATGAGATAGGTAAGAGACGCGACTTTCTAAAGTACGGATAGACTGCTAGCGGCTAGTACTAGTTAAGTTACCTTCTAATTCCATATACGCCCTTATAATACCCTGTTAGGCTAATAGCGTTAGTGATATAAGTTACTTCCAAGGAGTTATTTATAGCTAGGTTTAATGACTATCAAGGGCCTTGTGGACCCTAGTATCGAAAATTTCGAAGGACATCTAAATGTCTACTTTATATTTCCGAACTTACTAATTAGCGCCGTGGGACTGTTACTAGCGCCATCGGGACCGTTACGAACTCACCAAAATGTCCAAGCTCAAGCTGCTCGAACCTCGATACATTGGACTTGACGGCCAGCGCCGGACGAGGGCCCAACATGCGCCCTCTTTCCCACCCTCAACATACTGAGTACATCCTCACTTCGTGTCATCCATTTCACCTCGAAGGAGCTGTGCCAAGTGGTGACTGGTGGGCAGATCGGCCTTTCGCTTCCCAGATTAGCTGCTTACGCCGGCGACGCCTGGCCAGAGAACGCCAGCTGAGTACGAGCATTGCTAGGCAAAATCTACTTAACCCTGGAAGACATACGAAGCGCCTTCTGAGCTGGGCTCCTTGGGAAAGGGATACTCCCACGCGGCTGCTTTGAATCAGTGCAAGAGTTGGACACTGGCTTGGAATGACACAATATGAAGGGATGTTCTCGGTGGAGAACCATATGCAGGACACATGGCTGGCTGATGATGCACAGGGACCGTCATTGCGCTCTAATGGATCCGGGCAATCACGACCAGAGCTGGAGAACTTCACTTCCGAAACCGTGACCAGAAAGCAAACACCATCTTCATCGAACGGGAAAGGTCCCATCCAGACACCGGGCGTGTTGCGAACTGGAGATGCTGCGTTGCTGCGGGACGGACAACCTACACTGCCTGCAGAGAAGTCATTTGCGATACAGATAGGATGGAGGCTCGTCAGGCTTTCTGGGGCTTCGATCATGTCCGATGGTAAGTTCAAGCAGCTTGAGCGGAAATTCGGTCTGGAAATATACTGAGACCTCTAGAGCGCCTTCCTACTTTTCTTCTTACTTCGAGAGGCAGATGCGTCTCACTGAACAAGGCGCTGGCGAATTGAAGACACTTTTCATTGACCGAGATCCAGACACCTTCGCGGACATTTGCCGGCATCTGCAAGGTATACTCCTTGAGCGGCGAAGCTGGCTGGCTACTAATCATGCTGGTAGGATACTGGGTCGTGCCTCGTGACAATTCTCATTATGTCAAGCTCTACGCCGATGCACAATTCTATAGTCTACCACGGCTGGTTTCCCAGCTCTTTGAATCCGAGATATATGTCTCAATAGGCGGAAAGCAATTCCAGCTGCCGAGAGACACGTTCTCTGGTCCCGGCAACTCCTCCAATTTCTTCTCCCTAGGCTTCGCAGGCTTCCTCAGCTCGCGTGATAACGCTTTTCCAGGGCTCGAGAGTAGAGGTCTGATGCGACCACCAGCGGTGCAACCCCAAAGCGTACCTATGCGCTCAGCCGCAGTGTTCGAAGACCTCATCCACCTCGCCCGAGGATACCCTTTGACAATACGAGACACAAACCACCGTGCCGAACTTCTTGGTGACTGCAAGTATTATGGGTTGAAGGGTCTGATGCATAGAATCTTCGTCCACAATATTGCCTACAACGCCGAACGCGGCACTTCAGAAATACTGATGCGTCTCGAAGACCTCCACAAATCGGGGATTTCCTTCATTAGCGACGCATCACCCTCGGATGAATCTCCTCTCGGAGGCTGGGTCAACTACTCCCGTCCCTTTGTAGACGAAAACAGCTACGAATCAATCATCGAAATAGGCAACCAAGAAACGAAAATCGATCCTCGAAGCATGCGTGCCGAATTCTACGGCAACACCAAAGCGCGCATCTCCTCCCTTTTCCAGGTCGTAGCCGATAAGATGAATCTCCCCAGCAATCTTCCACTGGGCCTCATGATGTCCTCTGGCGGCGCTTCCGCCGCACCTGCTAGCCCTGCAAACACGCCGCTCAGCGAAGATATGGTCAAGATCCGTATCGGCTCCGACGCATACATTATACTCGATGGCCAGGATCATACACTGGAAGATGGCACACCCGATCATCAATACAATCTCGACATCGAAGTTGACCCTCCCTCCGGCTCTTCCTCCAGACTAGCCACACCTACCATGTCTATTGGGCCAAGTCCGCAAGCACGCCCGTCGAGTGCGAGACCGCCTCCTACAAAGAAAAGGAAACGGAGAGGCAGCTTGGATGAATATGGCGAATGGATCGTCAAGAAGGGACAGTGGCGAATGAGGGTGCAGCCAAGGGTGGATTTGAACCCGAAGGCGAGGGAGACCGAGGGTGTAGGGATGGAGATAGTGCTCTGCGCTGTAAAGCTGGACGCTGTCAGTGGGCAGAAGGGGAGGAATATGGCACGGGAGTTTCTTGATTGATGGGAGCTGAACTCGACAGGTGGAATATTATGAGCAGCATCAGCTGCGGCCAACACTGTGATTGCAGTGGTTACATTGAAGGGTCTTGCAGGTTGCCGATCTCCATGGGTTACGCGTGTTTCGACTACTGGACCATGACGACACCTGCGACTTCAGTATTGAGAAGTATTCCCTCACTCAGTATGTATTCAACGTTTTTGGACATTGAAGCTATATCTCAGAAGAGATAATGTGGGGACTGGCTCAGAGGTCGCGAAAATCACATGGACCATGATGGAAGCATTTGACTGGGTCTAGGAATTTCATATCTTGGTTGCCAACCTCGAAAACTCTCAAGGGTAAATTCGGTCTTGCGTCGTCAGGATCACTATGACAAGTGTCGTTCTCTTGCTGGGAGAAGTTGATGGGTGCAACGATCTTCCACCTGCGCTAGATCTACCATGTGTTTTAGTCCATCTTTGTCAATGTCGGTGTTACGCTAAGACTTAAGCTCGAATCTCATCCGGAAGTGGCGAACTTTCACGACCTGACAAAGGAAGGCCCTATTGCTCTTTGATTTCTCAAAAGCAACGAAGTCTGACTACACCTTCATCGCCGCAAACGGAATCCTTCATTTATAGGCCGATCCACAAAATTACAAAGCTGTGAGCATCCCGCACCAATGTATAGAATCCGCAAACACAAGCAGTATGTATATCTACTACATCAACATGAACGGAGCTGCAGCAGCAGCTGAACACCTCATCCGCAAAATCTACCCCTCATTCATCGACGGCACAGCTCGAAGCTACCACGCGTACCTCTTTCAAAGCAGCAACTGGATCTCAACCCTCACCTTCCAGATATGCCACCAAACCACCCTAAGGGATGACACCACCAGCCACCCATGGTCGATCTATCCAACGGCAAAATCTTGCGTCGATGTCCCGTGGTGGAACTGGGAATTTGTTCTTCTAGCAGTTTGCTCGCTCATGACCACTTCTGTGCTACTGCTAGTTACAGCTTGGATCTTTTGAAAGCTGTGCTTTTGGTTGCCAGCGTTCCTTTTGCGTGTTCTCGACTGCCTATGAGCAAAGCTCCTCAATGACTTGCGGTGGGCTTTTTACGTTTATTGTTACTACCGTGTACTTAATGCTTTTGCCTAGCAATGGCATTACGACGGATGTGAAGAAGGTCGTGGTCGAGGACGAATAGAGCAAGGCCTGGCAGATAATGGGGTACCGTTGATACAGCATGAATGGCTCATAATCGTGTCTTTTCTTGGCTCTTCTCGGCATGAAAGACCTGTGGAAACATTCACAGGCGGTGGCTCTATAAGCCCGCTACAACAACTGGAATATCGTCCTCTAGGATTCTAAGCGGAGTAAATTCCTAGTCCACTATGACCTGGAACCGCGCGCTCTGGCTCTCTAAGGATAATGATGATCCTGGCACAGATAAGATATTGGTATTGGATGAACACTACGATCCTTAAGTGCCACGGTGAAATCCCCTCTAGGGATCGCCTAAGGACGCCAAAGACGCCGAGATATCACAGAATCCATCGAATTGCGGTACCCAATCTGAACTCCAACAATATATGTCAAACCAGTCCGCGAATCTCATCTAGCCTATTGAGAATGTATGTTTGTCAGGACTTCATATTGGATTCAAGCATCGACATTCCTGGTTCGATCAACTTTGTATTATCTAACTGAGTTAAGATATATTATATTCTTTATCTACCACCATCCATATTCTGCTTTTATGAACTCGCTACCTGTGTCTGCCTTTTAACTAAATAACAACGATGTTCCACTTCGGGGTCACGGGAACGAAAGAGGTCAAGACCTATGTTGTCAACGGATCAACAAAGTACTGACCCTTCTGGTGTTTGTCCCATGATGGTAGTGTCAAGTTCGAATGCAACTTTCGACTACTATTGTGCTTTTCGAGTTTCTCATTCATCAAAGCATTCACAGAACCTACAGGAACACCTTGTCACCATCGCCGCAATGACTCACTTTCAAGGCAACTTCTTCGACTTCCTGCGAACAAGGCCCTGTCCTATTATTACGAAAGCCCCCTGTCCTATCTCAAAGATCCCACCACCTATAAGGTCAACATCGATTTTCAAATCTGCACGAGCAACGCGTCGTACGACGGTAGGTAAATCCATCCCAGAAAAAAAGACCTGTCATGGCGTTCCTAGGCTTTATCATTGATTCCTTTCTGTGATGCGCGTTTCTGATCTTTCTCCTCATCAAGCTTCCAGTCTTCTCCATAACATACCGTTGGCGCCGTGCAAGTTGGTTATACAATGTCATAGGCGTGCAGAACTCCGTGTTCAACCCGTACCGTGTAGGAACACCGATACCGAACTCCCCTACGCCATCTCATAGCGGTCTGCTACGGCCTCAAAGTGCGAAGATTGATCCTACAGATGTGTCAATGACGACATTCTATTGCGAAAGAGTGGATGCTCCTGGTGGACCAAAATTCGCGAGCCGGGGTATCTGACGCGCTATTGTTGTATTCCGTAGCATTACCCTCTTGCCTTAATTGCCACGCAAGGGGAGTACAATACACATTTCTATAGGGAGACAGTGAGCTGCGTACCCGTATTCACTCTCTATTAGTAATCATGACTCTTGCTCAGAGAGTTAGACGTAATCGATCACAGATCTCAACTCACAAAGTAAAGGTTATATATCCAGCACGGAAGCGAACAATATGCCAACTCAGAGGTGTACAGAAAGGAGATCAACATCAATTCCAACAGACAACACAAAGAAATTCCCACTCTCCCAGTAGACGCGTGTGATATGTCATCATATCCCTTATGCATTCCAATACCAAGAATCACAGTCAAGTCGTACTGGTTGATCATGTACCAGATGCATTCGAACATCAAAACCCACAATCACCTCCCACTCCTAAAAGCCAACCACTCACCACCTCTCCACTCTCGAAATACAACCCCACCATCTGAAGCTCACTCCATCAATCCATACCACAATCCCCCAAACCAACGCGCTCCACTCCTTCCATGAACTACCTCCTAACCTCCCACCTTCCGATACAAAATTTCCGCAAAGCCAACACGCATCTGCCTCAATTTCCCCACTGCAGTCAGTGACTCCCATTACCAAACAATTATCCAAAACAGTCTAGCTATGCCGTAAGCTGTAACGCAGTTGGCTTGAACAAGGTCTATGCTATCGGACTCTGGAAGTATTAGCTGTAGAAGGTCCAGGAGGGGGAGAAATTGAGTAAGGCATGAACCACATGGTCGAGTAAGCGATCGTCATAAAGTTTCTGGATTACTGGTAACGCAGGAGTCTTAAGCGAGAAACGTTCAGGGTAAGGAATGCATGGTGATGAAAGGATGATCATGATTGGAGACGGTGCCGAACGGCTAATGTGATGGCTGCATGTTGGTAAAGGTCATGACAGAGTGAAATTTTTGATATGTTCAACGCGTCGCCGCTTTGCTCTTAGTCACGCACGGAGATTTAAGTTGAAAAGGCCTCACGCTGTGAGTTGATCAAGTCGGAAGCTGGAGTAGCGGACAGAGAGAGCTTTAGGGGCGAAGAAGGTCTTTCGTATTAGGATCATGTCGTAGGACTGTTACTGTGAGAGGAAGAGATAGCTGAATTGGCAGATAGTAAATCGTCTGTCAATATTGACTTTGATGGTAACATTAAGGAAGCATCATGAGATTTAGATTATCATTGCGACAGAAGCTGAGAAGTCTTTCGAAGGAAAATCTTCACATACGATACTTATCTTAGCTGTCACCGCCATCATCCCCGAAACCTTCCCATTCTTCTTCCAGCACCTGTTCTTTCACACCGCTATCAAATTCTCGGACGAATGCGGCGACGAAGAACCCCTGAGTGCCTTCCTGAGTGCCTTTTTCGCATCGAATGCATGCCTCTGCTACCTCCTCCGGGCATACACTAGCAGCAACAACTTTGCAAGCCTGGGGGTCTCCTCGGATTCCCCAAGATTTCATACCCGATATCTGGTCCGTTCTTCGCAGGATACGCCAGCCATGCTGTTTTGCGATCGAAGAGTCCAATGCCTTCATGACGACGTGCTCATTCTCCTCGGCATAGATGGAACACGTAGAATAGGTCAACCTGCGCGCTTTGGGAAATTGAAAGGCGTGCAGAAGTAGCTTCAGCTGGAACGTAGACAGGGCTGTGAGTCTAGCAGCTAGTTGATCTGGCTGCTTGGACTCGCTGATTGGGATCTCTTCTCGTTGCGCCTGAAGGACTGGCTGAGTGCTGATGTCGGCTTTTCTCTTCCGTTTCTTTGATTGAGCCCCTAGTGGATCAGTGGGTCGCATACTTGGAAGAACGACCCTAAGCGGTTGATCACGGTCAACAATACCACTCCCAGAGCAGCTTGGATCTAGTAATAAGGATCCCACATTGCTCCCAGGGCTACTGTTAGGATCTAATCTGAGGAAGTCCTGACCCTTTCTGATTACTACCACTTCGCCGGCTCCTGCTATATGTACCATTTGATCTAAAGTGGCTGCGCGAACCGCGTCTCGTTCACAGGCGTAAATCCTGTCATTCCGCACGGTGCCACTCTTTTCCCGAAGGATCGCGGCTAGGTGTGTCGTTTTGTTGCCCGGAGCAGCGCAAGCATCGATGATATCTCCATCCGCAGGGTCTGGGTCTAGTAAGTAGGCTGGGAAACACGACGCTTTGTCCTGCAGTATGAGAAGGCCATTGAAGTAGGCAGGTGTCTTGGATATGTCTGTAGCAGCTGAAAGCGCCAGTAGATTCGGTATATTGCTGTCTACATACACCAGCTTAATCGAAGCATTAGAGGCACCTCTGACAAGCTGTACTAGAGAATCGACTTTTTTGTACTCCACAAATGTGGTTTTGAGTTGATCATGCATGGTCGTCTTGAGTGTATTCATTCGCACCCATCGTGGATGAGCCCATTGGCCCGTTGAGACACTATCTTCACTGTCACGGGTAGTCTGCCTTTCATTGCTATGGTCCAGCCAAGCGTCGCCGGTTTCTATATTGGCTCTCAGATCTTCGATCGACACGAACCCCTTCTTCAGCCTGACTTTCGTAAGTTCGGCATGCAGACGCGCCTTGTGCCTCTCAACAGCTAGCCTCAGGGGATGTGATGTCGGGGCGGAGACGCCTCGTTTCGCGAGGAGAAGGTCATGGACAAGTAGGAGGGCAAGGTTTGGAGACAGCTACTCGAATAGACCTTGCCGTCAGTCAGTACAATTTGGGCGACAGAGGTTGGATGCAAATGCGCTTACCTTACGCTCTAGCTGCAGCAGCTGCGACTTTTCGATGACATCAACGAGCACTGGACTCCATTTGGAGGCTTCGCTCACTAAAGCGAAGATTTGCTTTGGCGGAGACTTGAGGTCCTTGGAGCTAAAGACTCGAGACTTCAGCGAGCCAGCAGCATCTGGTGCTGACATCAAGAGAGGTGCTGCATCATAGTATAAAGACATAGGGCCAGCAAGAAAGATTGCTACGGTACCGTAGAATTGAGGCACGATGGATGGTTGAGGTTCGAGAAGGAACTTAAGGAAGGTTTCCCGATTTGCAAACGGAAAAGCCGGCAATCGCAGCCGGGGCTAAGAGAAACCTTTGGCGCGACAGCCGACGGCCGACAGCCGACAGCCGACGGTGCAGCTCCCTAAAGGAGAAGTACTTTACCATTCGATGGAGAACAGACAAGAATTCATTACTGAGAAGGCTTTGTCTAGAGTATCTGATTCGCGTACCGCAAACTCCAATCTTAGCGCGGAGGCTAACTAACGGGATATCATGACTTGCATACTTTAGGACTAAGGGATGTACCTGAGGATAAGGCTGATAGGACGAGGGCTTGGCGGATAGAACCCTGTTGATGATGTAATATGTCTTGCGTTTTACATATTCAATGACGTGTGATGCAAAGATTCGTATAACATTCAACTCCTCGCCAATCTCAATTTTAATCCGAACAGCAATCATCGCATCCGTTCCTCCTGTAAACAGAATTGAACGCTCAAAACACAACTATCAACAACAAGCATCATGTCTGCCTCACGCAACCCGGATGCCAACGCCAACAATCTCGGCGAATTTGGTTCCCACATTGGGCGTGATGAGCCTTTGACCACCCATGGCGTGAGCTACTTCTCTACCCATCACTCGAAACAGCTGCTAACCTTCCCATCTAACAGCACAAGCCCGGTGTTCTCGTAGGCAACGACGCCGTCCCAGAATTCCACGCCAAAACCCTCCCTGCCGGCTCCGCTCCCAAAGACCGCACCTTCGCCCCCAACAGCACGCCCGAAGTACCCGGCCAAGCCAACAACGACCTCACCGAGCGCTCCCACGGCAAAGAATCAACCAAGACCACCGCCTCCGACACTCTCGGCGGCGCCACCTCGGGCGATGTACACACCGGTATGGGTCATCCAGGCCAGGGTCAAACGAGCAACGAGTTGAGACATGATGGAGGCCATACGAGCTCAAAGAAGGGAGGGGGACTGATGGGGGTGGGAGCTAGTGGGCAGGCGAGTGGGAATCAGATGGTCGATACGGATACGCAGCCGGAGCAGAGGGCGGTGGTTAAGGAGGAGGGGGTGAACGCGGGGAAGAGAGGGGATAAGGGGGAGACTTATCCAAACCCGCCTGCTGAGGAGAGGCTTCCTGAATCTGCGTGAGATGCCCGCAGAGATTAAGGCGGGGCTCACAGGGAGCGGCCTGGTAAGAAATGACTGTCCATAAGAGCTAGATGATGACAACGACGGGAATGTTCATGTACTCGCTACTAGCTGCACGAATGAATTTTGCCAGAGTTGTTGTGCCGGAAGGATCACACTTGAAAGAATTAGATTAATGATTACACGATCCTGATTCTACGCGTCCACCAACTTGATTTTGGGCCTGCACAAAGTTTTCATCATCCTCTCATCCTCATATCGACTGCCAATGCAACCTAGCTAGCAGAAAATAAAACATCATAGCTTTCAAAAGCAAAGCTTCCATGCATCGAGATCTACACTAGAGCTTCTAGACATAATCCTCTAAATTTTACTAATGAGTTCTGGCTCATCCCGAGCTGTTTCGATCCCAAGCCTACACTGCTACCCTGGGTGTGTTATCCTCATAAAAAACGGTAAGTCTATCTACTAGTATGCTCGAATGATACTCTAACGTGCACATGCTAGACACACTCCGCGCTCCAGAGGCTCGTTCTATGCCACTACTATACCTCTTCACTCTTCATGACCTTCGCAATTACGTTATCTAGATCATCCTTTGGTTCGATAATTCCAACAATGTATGATTGAAGCTCCTTACGGCAAGGCTTATAGAGCTTGGTAGTCTTATCGAGATGACTTGCCGTAAATTATTCGAACACGCCTTATTGACTCTATACGGCGCCAAAGGTATTGTATATGATGTTCAATGCTTTAGTCTTTCAAATCTGTCCAAGTACGATCGCTTAATCCCCGAGCTCCTATCCTAACGATCTATCATTCAAGACTCCCCCATCTTTTCATCGACAACACCGATCTAGCCCGACGATCCGCGTGATGTCAATTCAATGCTGACAGTCCGCTGAATACCACCATGCAATGGCCTGGTTATCTTGATCTCCTCGTTCTCACCCAAAGGCATGTATAGATTATTCGCCGGAGCCACTGCGTCCCCTCGTTTGGCGAACGCTTCCGATCCATTCGTCAGATGTAAGCCCAAAGGTGTGGTGGCCCCACCGGGTACGTTTCTACCCGCCTGGTTCGAGGGGGCTGCCTCGGTGTCTCGAGATGGGCTGAGCCGACTGAGTATGAGTTGTGCAAAGCGAGGCATGACAGGGAAGCAAGTGACCAAGATGACTGTGGCAAGTTCTGCAAGACTGCCACGGATCCAGTGTATTAGCTAGATCGAATTGCGGATGTTGAGAGAAGTGTGTGTAGACTCACGTCCACATGCCAACTTGGGCGGCAATGTATGTTACGTCGCGGCTTGTGAAGAATCTAATTGTGTAAGCGAGGCGAACTATGCTTGAGGTAAACGCACTAGGTGAAAAATCGTAAGCGTATACCCTGCTGTGATTGAGAGAGGGGTGAGTTCCACTGACAGCAACCCGGTAGCAAACACTGCCAAGACTCCAATCTTTCGCTTTGGCGCCATACGCAGACGCCATATGGCCACTAGTGGGAGTAGCAGGATCAAGAAATCAGATATCACGTTGACGATACCCGTTACTAGAGCTGACACTTCGTAATTAGTGCAATGGCCACCTTTGTACTCCGGGTTCCAAATCTTTTCCTGAGGAATGCACTGAAAGATAATCGTGATCCAAGTGCTGATGTAGAACGCCAGGTTGCCCCAGATTAGCACATGAATCGCCCAGTAGATTGATCCACTCCTCATCGGCGCGAAAATGTGTCTCAGCTGGAGAAGGAGAGCAGTTTTAGCTAGCCACATCTTGGGGCTATACAGATTCGAACTGATCCATTGGTACTATTTTCAATGAGTTACTTGAGATTCCAGTCAATTATATTATGTACCATTGAACACATACCTTAGCCAAGTTGACCATGTCCAATGCTCGAATATCCCATATATGGCGTCCTGTACCTGCTCGTCCTTGAACTAGAAATATATAATCGTACGCCACATTCAAAGCCTTTCTCATGTCAGTCATTGAATGCCTGTCTTCTAGGAGGGAAGTCCCCAACTGGACGATATGAAATACATACCCACGCCAGCATCAAGAGATCTATAGGATATTTAGCGTTTCATGGTGATTCGCCAATGAAGTACTGGGATGTACCTACGATCCTCCAAGGCCCAAGCTGAGATCGCCCATTTTGTGAAGAGTCGTGCGAAAGTGAAGAGAGTCGTCAGCGAGCTGCACAGCACGATGGTAGCTAGCATTGGTCGATACAGAGATGGCGGATTGTCAAAATTCGGTCTCACGCCTTGTGGAGGGATACCCGCTGCTGATATGGCTTCCTTTGTCATGATATTCCGATTGTGTCGATACTTGGCCGAATGACCGTATAAGCAGGCAAGCAGCTCCTGGGGTGGTTGTACGTTTCGAATGAAGATATAAAATCATGTAGATGGAGAGGGCCGAAATCGATGTCTCTCATAGAGGGAGTAATGCTGGCGAAATTGTTGTTTAGCCATAAATTCCCCAGAGATAAACCTGCAAGGGGGTGGTACGGGTCTGTTTCACGCACAAGCACCAAGCTTTTCAGGCATGAGCGATGTAGCATTGTAGCTACTCGCAAATGTGTGGCTCTCCCGGTAGCACAGGCTCTCATTCTGCCACTTTTCTCTGAAAATCCATCGTCGACTGACACACGTCGATAGTTCCAGTGTGGGTGGTGTGATCAGGTCAAGACAGCACGATTTGTTTTCTCTTCTAATCTCCAAATGATCTCTGGTGGAAGAATGAGTAATAAACGGGTACAGTAGAAAGGATGTGCCTAACGGTGCCTGAAGCACATTGAGCAGCGAAGTGGGGCTTGGTTCGGCTGTGTCTTGATTAGGCACCATCTGAGCTCGGTTTGTTTCGTTGGCGAGACTATCAGCAAGGATGAAGCAGCCAGCTTACGACGAGTCCCGTGTCCCAGCTGAGGTCCCATACTGCAGCAATGAAGTAGGTGATTGGAACGATTAGAAGAGTGCAGGCATAAACACAAGGCAACCATACAAACCTCGATGTAGCGCATGAATCATGCAGGGTCACGGATGTGGAGGTGTGACAGTCACAAAACTTTGCGGTAGGTCATCTGCACCCATACTGGAAACAAAACAAGTATCGATCAGGGAGCGCTGGGTAGCGGACTTTAGCTTCCTGCAAATATTGACGATCTCATGGCGTACTACGCTGTCCAAGTGCTTGAACCTGGATTAGATCTACTGCGTGTTCTCCCATCCCAAACGCTGGAAGTAGCCTCGTCAGAGCTTGCTCCACTTTGATGAAAGATAAAGATCTTGAAGGGTAAGGCAGATTGATGTGTAAGGCAGATTGATGTGCACTTCATTTGAAGCGGCATATGTGGTTGGACGGAGTACTTATTCTGATCGACAGCTGAAAGCCGCTAAGACTAAGAGGGACTAATGTGCCGCACTGCCGCTGTAACAATGATGGGGATGACGCTAGAAGCGGTCCGCTGATTCGCGCTGAGGCTAGAGCTATCCTACTTTAAGTTACCACCTTCCTTCTCAGGAAAACATAGCTAACTAGATGCTCCCAGTCATCGTCCCCCTCATGTCAAACCACCCACAAGAAAAGATTCTGAGCGTTCGAGATATCAACGTTCTGAACCAGGAATGGCAACGTCAGCTCGTAGGCCGAAAGTATGTCAAGCACGAAAACGACGGGTTCGATGATCTAAAGGTAAGATCTTCGCCCTCACTGTCCTTTATCAACGGCTTCGGCATGTATCATCCCTTTTAAAAGAATGCCACCAACGACTCATCCGCTGACACCTACCCATGCGGCCATCGTAGTGCCTACGGGAATTCAATCTATCGGATGAGATCATCAGGATCATCGCGTCTTACTATGTGCGTCTCGCAATATCTCCTTTGATCTCTGCCCTTCCCAGTGCGGACAGATCGAGGCATCGAAAACCAAGAACAGAGTCACTCCCATTCAGACTCCTATCAATCGTTGGTAAGATTGAGAGGCACTGTCGCTGATTTTTGCTCCCCCACAGTGCTTTACAGCCTCCAGTGCCAACCTTCCCTCGGGTCTCAATCTCCTAGTTATGGATCACGATTATCTCGATCAAACTAGCTACAATCCTGACCGGTACGTGCGCTGCATGCCTTGTATAGTGTTTTCCACTTTACTATTAGCGTCTAAAGGGTGATGTGCGTACGAGGAAGGGCTATGGCCTCATCATGAAAAGCGTCCTGCAATCCCTTTCGTTGAAGATATTAGCAGGGACAAAAGACTTCTCCTCCATTCATCTGATTTGTCTCCACCAGCGATTAGTTGATCTGGCTATCCGCGATCTCTGCTTATCGAGATACTACCGATAAATTAACATGGATATTCACAGCCTAAGGTTTCTCGTCAACCGAAGGGGGTTTGTGGATTATGTTGAATTCGGTTACTAGGTGCGCATGACATATGAGGAAGGAGAGAATAAGAGCCAAGGACAAATTATCACTGAGACGCTATGTTCTGTGGGGTATATGCTACGGCTGCCTGAACCTAGTCTGAACGTACTTCCTCTAATGTACAGGTGACCATGGTGCGCGAGGCTATCTTCCCAGCTTTCCTCAAAGTCAGGAAAGCCCAAAGTCGGCCACGAACGCAATATGAATAGAGCGAATGTATTGTGATCATACATGTAAGCGACAGGACGAGTTTCTCGAGCGTGTTCCCAGATTCCCAGAAAACTCAAACGAGACAAGTTGCCATTATCCAGATTGCTTTTGCACACATTTGCCGAGCTGGGGACCTTTAGCTGCGGTCATGAACGCTCTCTCGACGCAGCCTCCCTTCACTCCTAAAGGCATGTTGAAAATGTCAGAGCCCAGAGTGTGCCCATTATTATCCCAAATACAGGTCCAGCTACTGGAGCCACCACAGCCGTTCTCTTCTTCCTCAAAAACCTTCGAGAGTCTACCCGTCCGAAAATGCTGGAGCACATCTCCCGTCATGTCGTGAATCTCGATGTGGTAGTCATCCGGAATGTCGGCCCTTTGAGTATTGGTATAGGATGGAGTGATGGCTGGCTGCGCCGGAGTCGGAGTGGCCGTCGGAGTCTGGGCTACGGGAGTATTGAGGCTATCGACCATGTTCCAGACGGCGTTGTTTCAGTTCTCCAGGTCTTTGCCATCTTGCTGTATCCCGGCGGTAATGTCGTCCAGTCATGGCAGTTAATCCCCCCCCGGACGGGAAATGGACGGCTGTACTTGAAGGGGAGGAAATAAGCGATCGAACTAGCAGTTATTACTAATGCAGGCGATGTGCCAGTATCCTTTCTGATATCAATGCTGATGTGAGATGAACATATCGCGTCTTTCCCAGGTGCCCAGACAGTGGCCGCCTTGGGAAAAACTTTTCTGTTGCCCAGGTTTGGGTGCGATCTTTCCCTGACTGTTGACAGAGCCCACGACGATCAGTGGGGAGTCTTCCGTAGCCCAGATCTTGGGCGGACGATCGACATCTTCGTAACCATACAACTCCACAAAATTGCCCGAGGATGTGAGTATTACAATATCGTTGGCAAACACATCTTGCATCAATAGCTTGATTCCCTTCCATGGAGACTGGATCTATTGGCCAGGATGGGAGATCAGTGGTCCCCAAATAGAGCCACAGGTATTCCCTGACGACCCTTTTTAATGACACCGTCTCTGGCCGGTTTAAACGCCCATTGACTGTCGACTAATGACTTAGTTTTCAGAACAATCATACGCGCTCTACTGGCCACGCCCAAGTTGGGACCCTAGCTTTCAAGGCCATACACAATCCAGGGCCAACACCATTGCTGTCTGTGTCCGTTTTCTGGGAACCTGGTTCGTAGACAAAGGGCTTTTCGGAAGCATTGTCGGATATAGTCTGACATCTCAATCAGTCACTAGCTCTGGATTTGGACATCGGATTTTAAGAACCGGGTTTTATAATTGACCCCATTCTCGATGAGATAGATCCCAGTATCTGTGCGGTCAACTTTATCGAAGCTATAGTCGTTCAAGAACGTTTAACGCTTTTCCGGATGATCACGACACCGATCTCGAATCATCTATGATTTTGTTTGTAGTCTCTGATCGATGCTCGATATTCCCTTCACGCTTTCGAAGATCATTGGACGGATCTTCGGATTTATTCAATGTGAGTTCGACCCTCGGAAGTACAGAATCATCTGTCAAGCCATTCAGATCGTTTTTCGAGATATAGCTGACCTAGAGCAGTTCAATGATACATCAATCGGTTATGCTCGTGATGACTTACACCTGGAAGTTTCTTGACTTTGTCTTGTTGATCTGGGGTCATCGGAGCAAGCCAAAAGGACAGCCCATGGTACGGGCTGACATAACTATAGACCTTGTCATCGCCTATCAACGCTTTAATTGCTATATCTGTTTGGTTGGTTTGTAGTGTGTTGTGTCTATCTCTTGGAAATGCCAAAAATCTATCGTGGTCTTCCGAGTCTCGAATGGATGCTATTAGTACTGTGTCGGCTCATGTAGAAATCATCTTATTAGACACAACCGCTTTGCAAGGGTTAACCGAGAGTCAGGTCACTAGGTACCTATGTATAGATATGATGTTAGAGCAAAGAAAGAAGAGTTTTAGTTACACGATGAAGTGATGTTCGCCAGTCGAACGCGCTAGTATCCATTGGCCTAGTGCCCGCGGCCTTCTACGGGCGGTCACCTGCAACTACACTAGCGCTAACATTTCAAGTTAACAGGCAACAGCATTACTACAAGCGATATTTTTCGAGGCTATTTGAGATAGTTTGAGAGGGTTTGAGATGGTTTTCTAACTAACCAGGATGTGCTTTTACCTCGTTGTGATGTAGAAGATTAATAGGGGTGCCTTGGCTTAGGCAGCAGCTTTTGAAAGAGTGAAGATCAACAAGGGACCTGTACTCAGGTAGTGTAGGTGCTGCGGTGCGCTATACCAATGCATTGTTCGACATGATACCACTTCGGAACGTGAAGGATGGTTTCTACGTGAAGCATAGTTCGCGCATACTAAACCAGATGTCCGCATCAAAGCTACCGCGTTGAAACCTCCCGATCCCAAAAGAAAGCAGTGGATCGCGTGGCTTGGGCTTTCTCAGAGCTAGATTGAGTCAATTGACATCAAGCGCGGACGCCATGCGGACCTTTGTCGGTAGGTTTTGCGTCCGAGGGCGAAGCTACTTTCAAATTGCATAAGAGAACGCTACGTCCAGATATCAAATCGATAACTTCAATCTCACCTGGTCTTGAAACACAATTACTCATGAGGATCCTCTCCATAAACATCTTTCTATCACTATTGCACATCTCCCTCACCATGGCAGCAAGTCCATCACCCCAGTGTCCCACCCGGGTCTTAGCCAACATCACAGTCCCAGACACCCCCCTAATCCAGCACGCTCTCGACTACGCCCGCACCCACTCCACCCCCGGCGTCTACAACCACGTCCTCCGCTCCTGGCTCTACGGCACCGTCATCGCCTCAAAAGTCCCCGCCTTCCAAACCATCGACAAAGAACTCCACGCCATAGCCGCAATCCTGCACGATCTCGGCTGGGACCCCACAGGCGCCCTCGTCACCTCGGACCGACGCTTCGAAGTAGATGGCGCCGATGCCGCCCGCGCGTTTCTCAGATCCAAGGCACCGAACTGGGACGAGCATAGGCTGCAGTTGCTTTGGGATACTATCGCTCTTCATACCACGCCGTCGATTGGGAGATACAAAGAAGTGGAGGTGGCGCTGACGGGGATCGGTATCGCGGCCGATTTCTCGGGACCTAATAATGTCACTGCTCCTGGTCTTACGTGGGAGGAGTGGAATGGTATCGTGGAGACCTTTCCCAGGACCGGTCTCCAGGGCGAGGTGCGGGGCATTGCCGTGCATTTGTGTCAAACCAAAAAGGCGACGACGGTGGATAATTGGGTTTCGCAATTTGGAGAGAAATACATCCCTGGATTCAGTCTGGCTGGGGAGCGCGTGATTGATTACATAGAAGGCGGTGTCCCTTCATAGGCGGCAAGAAATTTGTGAAAGCTGCGTCGTCATGGATCAATGAGAGATCAGATATTCTGTTGGGCTTCTAGCTTCAGCTTGTTCAATGTCTATAGCATCTACTATAACCTGCGTCACGAGGGCTGTCTGCGGTATAAAGTCGCGGCACGAAGACCTTTATCCCTTACATGGCTCCTTTTCTAATATTGTATTCTCAACCAACCATATATTCGTCAATGACTATAGCGCGATCATTAATGATTTCCTAGGGTTTCACACCACCGCAAATTGTGGGGGGCTGGCATTGCACTAGGATATGCAGCTACGAATTGGATTGGCATGCCTATAGTATTAGTAAAGTGGGCCCCCTATAGAGCGAGTATATTACGCCTAGTACAGTTTTACATAGTCTTCTCAGCCAAGGTAGCGATTTGTACCCCTACTTTGATTTTAATCCTCTTGGAATCTTTCTACCGCGCTATCTGCAGTGAGCTTAGATGCTGAGGTACCTACCTACTCATGGTTGATGAACAGTCTTGATAATACCTAGCTTTCCCTTCTCTGAGCTGGGTGATTATTGAACGCAGGTGCATACGCGGATTGCGACGCTCCTAAAATAGACAGGTGTCGCTAAGGGGAGATGGTAGGGAGGCAGGGAGCTTCATCATCTGAAGTCTTATTGCGTTCAGCTTACCGTATTGTCCTGTAGCATCGCTTCGTAGAATCGTTGCTTTTCATTGATGAAGAGCATGTTTAGTGTCTACGCTTTGTAATTGTTTTCGTTCGTTTCTCGACACAATACTTGCACCATCGTCTTGTAAGATATTGGGTTGAAGGTAGGAAACCCTCTAATCGTCCTCCAATACCGCTTCGATTAAGCTTCCAGCCGCAGCCACCTCGGTCCAGATACCAGCAACTTTCAGGCCAGCAGACCATAACAACTCCCGCCAGTGAGCCTCCGTGCGCTCGGAGCTAGCAAGAACAGCCATCACCATCCAGTCCAGAGAGGTCATCTGCCAAGAGGCTCCGGTATCCGGTACTATGTTGTCGTAGATCAGAATCTTGCTGTAGCCCTTCTTCATGGCTGATTTGATATGTTCTAGGATCACCTGGCATTGGTCGTCATTCCAGTTGTGGAGAATTGAATGCAAGTAGTAAGCTTTCGCTCCTGTCGGCCATAAATATCAGCATTTTTCGGTGGTCTGATAAGAATCTCGGTTTTCTAACCTTTGACGGGCTGTGGTGTAAAGAAATCATGAACCGTGGCCTCAATGCCCGAATTGCTTTTCTTGAGTTCGGCGATGACGCTCTCTGTATCCTGGAGGATTGATCGTCCCGAGATGTGTGGGAATCTATCCTTGAACTATCGAAGATCGTGACCCATACCTCCACCCACATCGACAAGAAGTACCTGGTCTTTAGGCACTCCCTCCAGCCGTTCGACTATAGGATAGAACCCTTCGTGCATCCATTGGGGCCTTCCTTCGTTGTATGCTGACATGTGGTTCGAGAAAGCCCGGGCTACGCCTGGATGAGCGTTCAACCATTCAAACAGCAAGGATTCTGTATCCATGGCGTACTGGAAAGGGCCATGAAGAGCGTCATCTGGGTTTCGGTAGGCTTGCGATGCGAAGTATGCAGGAATCTTCACGAGAGAAGGGTGTATGCAATCGAAACTGTGAGCCTGTGAATGAATACCCTCGAGGAATGGAAAAGATCAGGGTATAGAAGAGTAACGGTACCAGTATATCACTCCGCCTTCGTATTTTGGTTCTGCGAGAGCCTGCGAGAAGTGGGTGAGGCCAAACAGATCGATGCCAATCTCTTTGATTACCGACATACTGGCAAGGTGCCGAAGAATACGCCCTAAAGCGAGACTCGTTACAACCCAACCCGTCTGTTCGAACCCTATCGTTTCCACGACGACATACCAACAAGACGAGGATCGGCATCAGCCTTGGAAGCAAGTTGGCTGCACGTTTTCCCCGTCCCTCCATCTTCTGCTAGGTTTTTGAATATGCCCAGATCAATTGCTAGTCGTGTAGCAGCGTTCCTCGTAGGCTATCAAATTGCTTAAGTGAGATCATATGCCACGATGGAAAAGAGAAGGTGCTGACTTCTGCCCAGTACATCCGCAAAGTTGACTCAATTGGTGTCTCAAGAGTAGCGATGAGAGACTGAGCTTTCGCTAGAATTTCCACTCGTGTGCCATTTGCAGAAAGCAAACTCTTTTGTCTGTAAGTGGCCAGGTCGTCTAGCAGAATGGAAACTTGCTCCGTCTGCGTAGGTGCCATTTCGGTGGAGGACATAGTAAGAGTCGAACAGGGCAGAAGAATATTCTTCTCGGAGTAGTGGTCAAATTCGTCAGTAATAGGCGTTGCTGTCAGAATTAGAAAAGTTGTAGAGATAGTGCTTGTAGGCGCGTCAATAAAACATTAAGCAGTATTCAAATCACGGAGAAAGGAAGCGACGTTGATGAGGTGTTCGATCCTTCCTCTCCTTCCCTTTCAAGCTAATCTTAGCTTCGGTTGACTGCAGGAATCTAGTAGTGATGACATTCTGCGATCTCTCTAATGGGTCCCGGAGGAAGCTTTCTAGCGGCAGGATCAATTTTAATTCGAGGGACACGGCACGGCTCCTACCAACAGCGTCTGTGGTTATTCTGTGGCTGACTGTATAAGTTCATCGGTGCCAATCATGTAAGTCTACCACTTCCGTGGCAGAGAGGAAACTTCGCCACGCCGCCTTGAGCTTGTGTCTGGCCGTATCTTTCCTTTGATTAGGAAAATGAATGAGACCTGACAGTAAGCTTAGTGGGAGAATTCAGACATCCGCTACTCTCAAGCAGCTGGACGAGGAGATGAAGAGAACGACGACGATGCGGTATGGTTCCAGACGTCTGCCGCCAGAGGAGTTTCGTCATGTGATCAAGCTAGCCATGTTAGTCAGCTCTAGTGGCTTGGCAATCTCGTCAGTTTTGGCTCCTGATGTTGTAAAGTACTGACAAGTTTTCTTTGTCAAGCCGCGTCTTGGCCGACCTGAATTATGGGTCAAGATACGCGAGGTAAAGATATCTCTATCAAGTCTTGAGTACCAAGATGATGACACCGTCCTATGGTCTCGGCACTTCTTCTTCCTGAGCTTACAATTCATGCTACAAGCCTTACAGCCCACAACGCGATATATATACAGTCCATTAGCTGTTCTAAGCGTTACCCTACTATTCTCCGCCTCGTTATTACACTAAGAGGTGTATAACCATTATTGCCGCTTCTACCTTTCATCTCTACTCCGAACGTTGGACGCCTATCCTTACCCCAGCAAGGTCACTACTTGTGATTGCATAGATGCTGACGATATTGGCGTTTCTAGCTGAGGCTATATCTGCCTTGACCCAGGCCAGAGTTGAGGGCTAAGAGGCTGGATGGGTCTAGGATGATGAATATTTCGGAAGCTTTTGGAATATGTATATAAGTAAATAAGGAAGGGCATTGAAGGCACTAATAAGGCTAGGGAAGTACGCTGACAACGATTACTCTCCATTCACTCCCGTCATACAATCAGAACCATTCCACTGTAAGTCAAGCCTTGACACCATTAGCGACAGGCTCTTCGGCTGCACTCCCGTGGCCCTTAACCTTCTGTACAGCAGATGGCTTGTGTGCAGCCACCGGCGACTTGGCCAACACATCAGCACCATGACCGTCTTCTCTCCAAAGTACTTTCCCACCAGCACCATCAGTTTCACCGCCACCATTAGGTGAGCTTGGCAAGCCATGCAGCACGCGATGAACCTCACCAATACCCCAATTACTTGTGGCGCGCTTCACACCCATACCCGGGCGTCTCAAGCCCTTCTTTGCCTTGACATCACTGCGCTCGTCGAGATCTTCAGGCTTTGCAAACTCCCATTCCGTTGGCGCGACGAAATTACCCAGCGTCTCCGAGGGTTTCTCCTTGTTGAAATCCCAAGTGTCAATACCTTGAACGTCCTTCCATTCTGGCTCGCCTTTGTACATCTCCCTCAGTGCATTGACTAGGTCTTTATACGTAGCGGCGGACTTGTCCCAACCCTTGAGGCGCAGAAAGCTTTGTTTCAGTAGGTTCACATGTTTAAGCGCTGTCTGTGATGGCATCGTGTCAATAGTTCTGTCGTCGCCATCGTCACCTTCAACGACGAGACGAAGGATGCTCTCGTGCACGCCTTGCGCTTCGCGGTAGTGGGCCATGGAGGTGTACAACTCGGATAGAAGCTCGGACATTTCCAGAGTCTTAGGGTTTAGGGAGCCCCAGACACGACGAAGGTTGTAGCTGATGTCCTCGCAAAGACGTATGGCGCGAGAACGGTGGTCTTTTTTGAGATAGCGGGCCTGGACGAACCGATGTCCAATGGCGATGATAGTGTCTGGTTCCCATTGTTTCTGTACCTCGCGGGACGACCACAGGAGATCGAGCAACCACTGAGATATGTATCAATAACGATGCGCATCTTTTCAAGCTTGGAAATTAGTGAAGAACATACCTCGAGATCAGCAAAATTTTGCTGGTCACCCAACAGACCGGCAAGCTCGTTCAATTCTGGCAGCCTCAGTCGTACAAAATTGATGTTAGAGTCTTTGCAAGCACGCAGGACTTCATGGATGATGTTGCGGGAAAGTTCGAGCATGCTCTCCCGAAGCTTAGTATTGGTATCGGCTTTCAGTGGGATTTCAAGACCACGTCCCACCATGAGCGCGGACAGCTTGAAGCCGTTGGGAACATTCTGCAAAAGATGGAAGGCACGTTCGTGCTTGATGAGTTTGAGTGCGCAGGACGTGACCTCAAACGCCTCTTGGGTGTGGCCTTTATTGAGGAGTTTCCTGACTGTTGCAATGCTCGCAGCGCATGCAGCATTCCCAATCTGCACATCGCGGGTTTGCTTTCCAAGTTCGATAAGTAGCCCAATGTAGAATATGCGGCTAATTTCTTCGCGGCTCTTGATGGTCGTAGTCCATTTCTTGATGAATTTCTGGAAGGCTTCCTCCTCCAAGCGCTCTTTCTGAACCTTGCGGTGGTGATCCGCAAGGAAAACTCGGAGTCGAGCAGCGTGTACCAAGATCACCGTCACATCTGTCTCGGATTTGACGCAGCGGTGGTACGCCTCATAGAGAAGAGTCTCCATGAGAAGGTCAGCCATGATCTCAGAGTAGCTGACAACTTGTCCGCGGATGACCTGCTCGAATGTCACTAGAAAGACGTACGATACCCTGCCGATAACTTTGTCGAGCTTGAAGCTAGATTTGTCCTTAGTCACTCCAGTGATGATCTGTAAGCGCAAGTCCTCAATCATTGTGCGGCCTTGCTCGGAAAGCCCACAGGTGATGTAGGTGCTGCCCAAGGATCTTGCCGCTTCATGAAGGGTCTTGGAGTGTTTCTCCACCTTGATAATTTCGATACAAGCTTCCACAAGCGTACGAAGGATGCTGGTATGAGTCTCCTGCTTCTTCAACTTCATTTGCAAGAGAACCAGTTCTCGAAGACAGGTCAAAGTGTCGGTATGGGCCCAGCCCAGTGTGATTTTGAGGGACTCGAAGCGCTCACGAACAATGATGATAGCACGCTCTATGATCGTGATGGATACAGAACCGTGGCTACAGAGTGAGACATAGGCCTTGTTGAGGCTCTCCTTGACTTTTGTGATCGTCATGGTGGAGATGGTTGACGTTGTTGTTGTGGTAGTGGTGGTCGTCGTGGTATTCTTGATCGTTATAAGGACGTCTTCGTATATGGAGATGGCTTCGTGGATGTACGTTTCGCTTCTCATGCATAATTGAGCCAACTCAATAGACGCCTTGATGGTGATAACGGCCGCGGCAGTGAAGACTTTGATGCAAGTATTGCGGTATTCGATCGTAAGTTGCCGCAGGACTGAATACTGGCAGGCCTCATGATGTTCTAGAACGTAACGGTAACGCAGGTAGAGCATCTCAACAAAATCGGTGGTGAAACTGTTGTGTCCGTGGTGTCTGTCTCTCCAAGTCTCCCACAGGATTTTGCAGGCGATCTTTAGCTTCTCCCAATGCCCTGATTCATAGTGCACGCGACACATGGCAAACATCGCGTTCAAGGCATCGACGTGGCAAATGCTTGATCCGTGGTTGAGCACGGTGATGATCTCTTCATAATACTCATGAGAATGCCCATGCCCATGGTCACAGCACAACGACCCCAGAAGGTAGAGCGTTCGGATCGTCAGCTTGTGAGACGCTCCCAATCTTTTGCGATATTGAATGAGGAGTTCTTGGTAAACTTCGATCATCTTGTGCCAATGGTGATGCTCCTCGTAAAATCCGATCAGTACTTCGTAACATCTGACAAATCGGCCATCCTCAATGTGGCAGGAGTTCCGGCAAGCATGATGAATGCGTACGTAGATCTCTTCAGCTTCGTGGAAATGGTACGAACGTTGGTGGCATATTGCCAGACTAATGGCAATATCGATTGCACCAGTCCCAAAGTGTTGGGGTAATGCGAGGGTGCCGGCTCCGGATACGACAAACTTCCAGATAAGAAGAAGAGATCTCCTAGTAACTTCGAGAGCTTCTGACCATTGCTCAAGCTTCATGTAATATGATATAAGGCTCTTACATATCGAAATCGTCTCGGACGTCACCTCTTCGCTCGTAAGCCTGGATTCGAAGACCTCCTTGACAACTGTCTCTGTGGTCGATGATGTCGTCGTAGAAGTTGTAGTCGAGGTCGATACAGTACTTATTGATGTTATCGTGATGATCTCTTCGATGGTCTCGATGATCAAGACTTCGCAGGATGCCGCATGGTCAGTCTTCCCCTTGACTTTGAACCAGCTCCAGCACTTTCTGAAAACGGACACAGCTATAGAGAAGAGACTAACAGCCCGCATAAGCTCCCCAACGATTTTCAACCGCAAGAAAATGGTCTCCGACTCGAAATCGTATTCTTCGTATTCGGTCCATACGCAGATCAGGATGTTGCAAGCTTCTTCATGTCGGTGGCCACGTCGCAGGAATCTGACGTACTCGAGGGCAACATCAATCATATGAATGTGGATCTCGACCCCATGATGGTGACCAGAATGGTGGCATCGCTCGGTGAGGCGCCTCCAGAGCGTGACGTAGAGATCCTCTGCCATAAAAAGCTCCTTTCGTGCTTCATAGGATAGCGCTAGTTCTAAGGTCAACTGGATGTGACGGATGTCCCATACTTCGAGCCCCCTTGTAATCTCCAGAATACCTGTCTCATACTCAACCACGTTGGTCTTGTTGTCGCCCTTCTTGAGCACAATGGTAAGCTGCTTGGAGATACCCGTCTCTTCCTGCATGTAGCATGTAAGCAAATGATCAGTAGAGGGTGCATGCTGCTGGCAGGATCCAGGCACTGGGGTCCAGTGAGAATAGCTTACTTCAGATCCCGTGCCAAAGCGCGAGATGATAATTTCACGAAGCTCACGGCAGACAGCCTCGGCCTTTTGCTCCTCGTGTATCTCAACATACAGCTTAGCGAGCATCTTATAATACCGGATGACAAGATCATGGGTCTGGCCATGTTGATGCTTGTGAACATCGATGACATATTTCAAGGTCTCTTCCTTCCGTGTAGCAAATTCTGTACGAGTGGTTATTGTGGTAGTTTCCGTCATGGTCAAGAAAGTTGTAGCACAAGTGACAGTGAGCGTGTGATGTTTGCGAAGTACTGCTTGACCAATGCGCGATGCGCGATAGAAGAAATTGCCGGCTTCCGCTGTCCTGGACGTCGACCGGAAGAATGTGCCACAGGCAATTAGGCTTTGGAGCACGCACTCATGCTTTTCAGTGAAGACTGACTCTCGCACACGAAGTGCGAGGTCATAGGATTCGCCACTGAAAGTTTGAGGGCCCCAGCAGGCCCATTCCAGCATCGCCATGGACGTCGAGCTGGGAAAGATGCCTTTGAATTCGGAAGAAAGCTGAAGGGATCTCTCCATGTACATGGACGAAGCTTGGATGTGGTTGGTCCAATAGCGTACTGCATATTCGAGTAGTACATATTTGGTGAAGAGCTCATGGACATGGGTCTTGTTGATTACCTTCAGTGATGGCTCTTGATGCTCGGTGAGGTTAAATTTACAATAGGCCAGAAGTCTCATGGCGAAGTCCGCCTGGGTATCTCCAGGTTTGAGAAGTGCTGGTGTTCCATGGATCTGAAGCCCCTGTAGATATTCTCGGATGGCTGGGTGCCGGATTCTGACAAGTTCGTGTTGTATGAGTACCAGGGGGCCCAATGCCACAAGAAGGTCTTTTCCGATATCCGTCTTTCTTTGGATTGTATTCCGGTTTTGCAGATCTACCTGAAGGAGGCTCCTGATCTCCAAGAGTGTCATTGGCCGTTCTGCGACAAGCATCCATGACAAGCTGAGCCTCGCATCGAATTTGGCTAAGTCACAGGCTTCGGTCATACGCTCTATCGTTTGGTCCAGTGACAGGGGTGTTTCGTTTGCAACCTTGAGGGCTTTCTCAAACGCATCTGAGGACGATTCCTTTCTGAGGAGATAGATTGTCAAAAGTAACCAGAGAAAATTTCCGTGCGCTGTGTGGATCAATTTCTCGACGATGATTTCACGGGCATGTCCACCGAGATTTTTGTAATGGACGTAGTCCTCGAGCGCATGCTCCGCAATGTGGCGAAGATCTTCCCGGGTATAATCAGGCTTGATTTGAAATGGTTGAATCTTGCCCCTGCCAGGTTTCTTAGGAGAAGTACGGGAGAGGGTGACGGCCTGGAGCCTACCATGCTTGGAAGTGAGGAGCCCCATATGTTCCATGACCGATTTGACGTTGTCGTGATTCTTTAGCTCGTCAAGACCATCGATGACAATCATCAGATGGTCATCTCCTTTTCCGGCAAATCGGTCAAGCCCAATAGCCAGAGCGTTCCACAAAGCTTCTTCGAGCTTGGTGACACTGAAATCTTTCGAAATCGAGAGGTCGTAGGCCTTCACAAGTGCATGAAAGAGAGACTCATCACCAACGTTCTTCTCGAAGATTTGCAACGAGAGGCTTTTGGCTATGGCCAAGGATGTTGTCGTGCTGGGGATATCGGACTCGACTGTGTAATAGAGCGTGCCATCTAAGAAAAACGGAGATCAGTATGTCATACTCTCCATGAAACCTGATTCCAGTCTTGGGTATCTGCATCTACGAGCAGTCCCGAAAAAGACAACACTCACAAGTCTTCTTTCCCAACGGCCTCTGCAGTCTGTCTACGGTCCATCGAGACAGATAAGTCTTCCCACAACCTTCAGGACCATGCAAAGCAAGAACATCCTCTTGGCTGCGCGAAAAGTCTATGAGGTGTCTGTGAAACCATTCACAGGTGTACTCATCCCGATGTTCAGGAGTCAGCAGGCGCTCCTTGTGGAGCTTCTTCAACATGCGGTCACGGGTGTCAAGCCAGGATCGAAGGGTCGCAATTCCCAAGGACTCATTCTCGCCGAGCTGGTGCTTCCATATCGCATCTGTGATGTACTTCTCTCGGGTGTAGAACTCGTCGATCTGACCACCGAAGAGGCTCATGAAGTCTAGACTAATTTCGCCAGACAGCATGCCGTGCACCGCGGCATGATAGTAGATACTGACATCCCGGACCAGCTTGAGCATGCCGTTGAATGCCTGGCCAACCTCGGTCCGAATATGGGGGGTGACGGATAAAAGCTTGTTATGACCAGAAAGGAGCGAGAGAGATATCCCTAGTTGGTAGAGAACTCCGAATGTTTGCTCGAGAGATTTGGCATTATCCGGTCCAAGCTTCGCAAAGTCAGCCAAATTTAGCATCACAGCCGCTACAAACAGTGATCAAGCTCTAGTTGCTCGGAGTGTCTAGGTGCAGGGATTGCTCAGACAAACATCGGGCCATAGTGAACTCACCTCGAGTAGCGCATGGGACGCAGCCCAGATCAATTGTGTAGCGAGTTCACTTTCCAGGACAAACAATTTCGCAACTTTGGAATATCGCCAAACCTGTAGGCCGAAGAATTCTGCCCACTTCAGTACCTTGTCCCATCGGCTTCCTCGGTGTGGCATGTAGGTCAGGCGCTGGCGCTCGATGTATTCGAGGAAGCCATCAATCGTCATGTCGTGGATGTAATGCTCATCGATAAGACCAAATTCGGCGACAAGTTTCCCGCTCGTATAGATCACCGTCTCTTGAAGCACCGCGACTTGTTGATCGTTGGAGAAGGAGACATGGGTCTTGCTGCTGTGGCTCATTGTGCCTGTGCGAGTTCCAAATCCTGCTTATGATTAGCCTGTCACCATGCCAAATGGGCACTAAGAATGCTCATGTCACATACGGCTATTGGAGTAACTCTCTCCGTGACCCTTTAGGCCATTGCTTGAATTACCACCTTTCTCGACGTCAAGGGGCTGATAAGCAAAGTCGTTTTCGCCGGTAAAGTGCGACTTCTCGCCATTAGTATGATGCTCGCCGTTGATCGTAGGAGGGTTTTTAGGCATGGTTTCAAAGGGCTCTTCGTCCGTATTGGTATTAGATTTATGCTTGGCTGGGCTGGAGGAGCTTGAGGGGTGTCTCTCTACGTATGATCAGCTAAATAGACTGAGGTGGCGAGGAGCGAAAGGCAAAGCTTTCCATGAGATTCCCACCTACCCAGGGTATGACTACAAAGGCCTAATGTACTACACCAAACATAGATGATGTTGCAAAAGCAGGAACGATGCAAACGATAACGATGATCACGGTGCAAATAGGTCATCAACTTCTCCCGCGGGCGGGGAGCGGTAATATCTCTTCTGTCGGAGAATCAGTGGGAGAAGCCTTAGACCTATCTCTCAGAGAATGTTCATTCACCCATCCCACATGCCGCAGTGAGTGAGGGAAGAGACGAATGTAGCTTAGAGGGAGATGTGTTTAGCCCAATCGGATTGTGTGTATATTCGAGCCCGACGCCGATTCGGGGTTCTCGGCAAACTGGGGCCAATGAAGGCCAATTGTAACAGGGTTAAGCTCGGCCTTTAGCCTAGGTCGTCTCCATCAGCCAGCCATCAAATCACGCCGGGCATACACAATGAAGATCCCGCATCGAATGGGGCCAAAGAGGGAGTTATGCAGCGTAGAACTATGGATAGCGTCCATTTAGACCACCATTTCCCATTTGAGAGGTCCCATGGTCCAATCTCGATGGCAGGCGCGGACTCTCACACAATATGTGGTAAGTTCCAGACTCATGCTCGGCCCTGTCGTGGCTGGCTGAGGCATCAGGGCGATCTTCGTACTGTCTTGTGAGGATATTAGCATGCGACAACGAGCCAATAGTATGCACCAAAAAATACTCCAACCGTGGACCAAACCCATTTCCGTCCACGCGTTGCGCTAGGGAGGCAAAGCGCGGTTGACCTGTCCGCTGAGATTTTGAATGATAGCTTTGAAGTGAACAGAGAGTCGGGGAGATTAGCCAGCAACAGGAACACATGATGAGATCTTCAGCTTCCTTTTAAAATGTGGCGCAGGCGCTAGGAGGTGTGACGAATGGCGCAGCTCTAGTGCGTTAGCTCTCGTCTCTTGTAATTTCGCTCGCACTTTTCGGTTCTCTATGAGCCAACTAACTGTCCGCGTCAGGCGAGTTTTCCCGTCAAGGCTTGCGACTTGCTGGCATAATGGAACAAGGTGTGCTGAGAAGTTCTGGGGGTTGTGGTTCGATCTGCGTCAAAAATGTCGCGGCTCGGTCGCGTGTTAGACCAAGTGCCGCCAGAAGAGGAAGTCATGTTTAGCAAGTGCTAACTAGCTGTGGTTTAGCGGCTGGGTAAATACCTTCCGTCGGGTACTAGTAAAGTAAGTACTAGTACTTTAAAGTATACTACCTTAGCACGCGGGTCGCAGAAAAGCTGGAACCTTCAAAGTTGGCGCTACCCGAGAACCCCACCAAAATTCTTGGCTTGATCGTTCCAGCTTTTTTGCGACCCGCGTGCTTAGGCTGGAGATGTTTTGCGATTTAGCCTTCATAGATCTAGTTCGAGCAGCTGCTGGATAAGGTATGACTTCTTAACAGCACAAGGGCTGGTGTATCAGGATATCTTGTGTGGAATTGCAGGCCAACGCTAATAGACGCAAGTGATGAAAAATCCCTGTCACACTCTAAAGAGTCAATAGTACTCAATGTTACACCTACCAAAAGAATTTCGCTCAAATCAATTGTGAAGGAAAGCTCTCGAGGTCCTTGTTCACACTGGTGCATTGCATCTTCCCCCTCAGAACTTTCTATACCTCACAGAGCCATAGACAGTCAGCTCAAATCTGGAATTCACTTGATCGATATTGCACTCTGGGGGTTGCTCATGAAGCACAATGTCGTAGTGAGCCTTGGCGGGCTCCAGACGGAGCAGGATCGACTCTACGGTGTAGTCACAATATGTACATTGCTAAGCGCGACGTTTTGCCAGCTGGTAGGGTGGTAGAAAGCACCGCCTTAGTCCCAGGCTAACAACGGCCTCTCCTTCTCCCTAGCTGGTCTTTCCCCCAATCGGCTAGTCTCGGGGTGGCCCGCTGTCAGCTGTCAAGACTTTCTCCCCACGCTCCCCTCGTCCCGAATCTTGGTGGGTTCGCATTCATTGACACAGAACAGGCGCCTTGGGTCAATCACTATATTCTATGCCTCTGACTCAACGGCACGACATCGAGGATTCTTTGCGATAAGTAGCTGGATTACTTGCAGCTGTACCGAGTAAAGCAGCCATGTTGGACACTACCATCCTTCACGGGCGCTACGTCGTCCTCGCCGTCGCTCTCCTCGCTGTCTCCTTCCTATACCTCGCTGGTCTCGCAGTTTACAGGCTGTACTTGAGCCCAATTGCGAAGTTTCCAGGACCAAAATTGGCTGCGGTAACGTACCTATTCGAAGGCTACTACGACGTCGTCAAACGGGGCAAATACACCTTCAAGATCAGAGACCTGCATGCTGAATACGGCCAGTCCCGCCCAAACTTTCCCCCCCAAACTTACGTGTTGAAGTAATGTCGCTAACCCAACTCTGCAGGACCGATCATTCGAATCAGCCCTTCTGAGCTCCATATCAACGATCCCGACTATTACGACAGCCTCTACAACAGGGAAGGCAAGTGGGAGAAGAATCCATTCTACGTGAACTCATTCGGCAACACCAACTCTGGGTTCGGCACTGTCGACCACGATCTTCACCGCATGCGGCGTGCCGCCATCAACCCCTTCTTCTCCAAGCAGAAAGTAGCAGCACTACAGCCCGTCATACAGCGGTTGGTCGACAAGCTTTGCACCAAATTTGAAAGGTGCAGGGGCACCGACGAGGTGGTACCGCTAGAGTGCGCGTTCGATGCGTTCACCATGGATGTCATCACTGAGTATTCTCTTGACACAAGCTTCGGCTACCTTGATAAACCTGGGTGGAGTAGCGACTTCCGTGAGTTGGAACGAGCATTCGGAGAGATGGGCTACATGCAGAAGATGTTCCCACCTTTGATTGACATTATGAACAGACTGCCTGATAAAGTGATTCTTTGGATGGACCCAAAGTCGAAGTTGTTACTGGATTTCTTTAGAAACTGCTACGCGATTGCCGAAAAGATGGTGAGCGAGACCGACGGCAAGAAGTACGAGGAAAAAGCGCACCCGACCATCTTCTACGAGATCATTCACTCCGACTTGCCGCCGCCAGAGAAGACGCCGAAGCGTTTGGAAGGAGAGGCATCGGCCATCCTCGGTGCTGGCGCAGTCACCACAGCCTGGACGCTCACTGTGGCCATGTACCACCTTGCAGTGCAGCCAGAGAGATTAGAAAGGCTTCGAGCCGAGATCAGATCAATAATGCCGGATCCCCACCAGCCCGCCAAGCTACAGCAGCTCGAACAGCTCCCGTATCTAACGTCCGTGATCAAGGAGAGTCTGCGACTTAGCAACGGCGTATCGACTCGTCTTGCTCGTGTCGCGCCCGATCGTAGTATCTATTTCCGGGACTGGGAGATTCCGAAAGGGACCCCGGTAGGCATGACGTCCACACTGATTCACCAGAACCCCGATATCTACCCGCAGCCGTCGGAATTCATCCCCGAGCGTTGGCTCGATCCGAAGAAGAGGCAGCAGATGGACATGTATCTGGTACCATTTTCAAGAGGCTCAAGGCAGTGTGCTGGTATCAAGTAAGTACATTCAAAATCCCAGTTTCGAGGTATACTGGTTCAAGGCCGGATCGTCTTGCGCTCCGCATATCGTACTCCCAGAGATCTCATACCAACGGTGATATAGTCTCGCTTGGGCAGAGTTATACATCATGATGGCTTCGATCTGTACAAGGTTCACTCTGGAAGTGTATGAGACAACTAGAGAGGATGTGGATATCTACAGCGATATGCTGATTGCCGAGCCAAAGAGATATGCGAACGGTGTGAGATTTCGGATTAAGTGATTCTCAGATTGCTACTAAGACTGGCGACACGAAAGTGAACAGGGCTACCATCCGTGGAAGTAGGTTTCACCAGACACTTTCGAGGACGTCAAGCGAGAGCCTCAGAGCATAAACGACGTTATGATGTGATGTCCTAAAGAAACCAGCACGTGTTCTTTTCGTATTGTCATTGGTGGGAAATACGCGCGAGCCGTGCAAAGGGCCTTCGCCAACCGCTGATATGATTTCTTCCTACTGAAGGCGACGAGCTCTAATTTCAGATGCTAAAGCTTTTACTATAGTTCTGAGATACGGCCAAGAGTATAAGTTATAAGCTACGACCAAGTGTATTCAGTAGTAGAATCGTACTCAGTCAATACCCCACCATACCACCCTACTATAGCCAATCGGTGGTGTAGCCGTAGACAATTTCCTAATATAGCGTGCGCTCATGGCGGGACTCCAATCCCACGAGATTCACCTACTAGGTTCATATCTTTCACACGCACCATCATAGCCACAACTCCTCCATCATCGTACACCGTAATCCATCGTTAGTGTTCGCACACGTTCGCTAGGCAGCAGCCTCATGGAATTAGACCTCATTGTACAGAGGATTATTTTTGAGCAATCGCTCTTTTGAATACGCCCTCTACTTGGTGAACCCTCCTACTTGATTAACACATCATCGATAAGCAATGGCAGCAAATGGAAAAGCCACAATATTGGGAGGCAGCGTGTCACGCTCCAAAGACCTTCCCTGGTACCAATCCAAGCTCGGCTCCAGTCTAACTCCAGCTGGCCGCGCACTTCTCGAAACCTACAGCGGCATCCCATCTTCAGAAGTCGAAGCGCATATCTATAAAAACGTAAACAATTTCACAGTCTTCCATTATGCTCCAGCCGATACTGATAAATACCAACGCGACTCAGCATGGGAGATATTTCCCTGGCCCTGCGTCGGCAGTTTCTGGTTCATGGCATTAGGCCTCTCCCTCCACCCTCACTACAACGCCCTTCTCACCCGGCTGCGCACGCAAGATCCGCCCACCAAATTTCTAGACCTGGGCACCTGTTTCGGCCAAGACCTCCGCAAGCTCATCGCCGACGGCGCCCCCCCGCAAGCGCTCTGGGGCTCGGATTACTTTTCCGAATACGAAGCCGCCGGCCACGAGCTCCTTTGCGACGCGGAAAGATTTCAAAATCGCTTCATCACCGCTGATCTATTCGATGAGTCGCCGGATGGCGGATTGGTAAGGACGGCGGGGACGTGGGGGGTGATTAATATCATCATGTTCCTGCACATTTTCGACTGGGACACGCAAGTGTGCGCGTGCAGGAGGATCTTGAAGCTGCTGTCGAGGGCTAAGGGAAGTATGGTAATTGGGATCACGACAGGCTCTACTGAAGCGGGGGATTTGGTACTGAGACCGCCCTCTGTGGCGGAGGGCGAGGAGAGGACGATATATCGGCACAATCTGGACACCTTTACGAAGATGTGGGAGGAGGTTGGTAGGGATGAGGGATTAGACTTGGAGATTGAGGTTGTGTATGATGACCAGGCTGACCGAGAGCGGAGGGCGAAGGAAGCGCAGGAAGAGGGTAAGCATAGGGTCTTCTCTGGGTCGACACAGAGGAGGCTTTTCTTTACTGTTACGATCGTTTAAGACTTTACGCAAAAACTTTCTCTTGACACTGAGGGTTTATATAGAGATCTTCTATTACCAGTGGAGGTTTGGACCAACCTCCTAACATGGGAAGCCGGTGAGCTAAACTACCCGAGCTCAGGCTTATTAGTGCTGCATCGTCTCATAAACAGATGTCGCCGTAGACGGGTATTTCATCTCGTCAACCTACTTGTGTCACTTCATTAATATCCAAGCAACCACATACTTCATAATAACTAAAGATACGCAGTCCATGCGAAGCGCATTCCAGCTTCCTAGGACATGGCTAATGCCGTTTCCTCCACCGCATCGTCGTCACTTCCTGATCCCACCGGCCGATACCCAAATACATGCACTTCTTCTTCATCTCATCCGAGAGATCAACATCCCAGTCCGGTCCAGATACTGGCTTCGTGACCCGGGTATTGCACTCCGATACGGATAATATTCCCATCAATCTTGCAATGAACCTCAGGGCTTGACCGCTATTTTACAAGTTCCCTGATGGATTTGGTCGAGGATAATATTCATCACCTCAAATTCCTCGAGGACCACGACCAATGTTTCGCAGACCAAATCTAGATCCGTCGACCAAGCATCCATCTTCAGCCTCCAATGAATTTCGTCAAAGAGCTTCCGAGCGCGCAAGATCTGTGGCTTGAGTTGCAACAACTGAAATATAAGACTCGAAACGATCTCCTGCATTGATACTCCGTTTAGCATCGAATCTTGGCGCTGTGCTAGATGAAAGATTATCGGCTCTCCCTCAAGCCGCAATTTGTCCACCACGGTGTCCGATAGCCAGCACAGTCCAGTATTCTTCGTGGTCATGTCCTCACAAAAAGACAGGATGCAG
>JAABUL010001306.1_pt1 | contig 48218 bp, 82 predicted proteins | sample 5559151 | NCBI WGS metagenome assembly JAABUL01 (sample SAMN10711876, study PRJNA513368) | rock metagenome | isolation source: Antarctica rocks | place: Antarctica: Victoria Land, Pudding Butte sud
GGGCGGCTGGGCACGTGCCCCTGCCGGGTCCCCGCCACCAGAGTCCCGTACCCCCGCCACAACGGGGGGCCGGCCCCCGGGTACCCCCACACGCTGCAGAAGCAAGATGTCGAGGTGCAGCTTCAGCATAAGTCTCGTTTACGGATGCAGCGCTTGCATAAGCTCCCGCCGAGGCTTGCTTGATGTCCAGGCAGCCTGCATCAAACGGCGATCCTCGCAGCGCTGAGCCTGTATTGGCATCAGCTGTGCTCTCGCCCAACAATCCGTTGAAAACTAAGGAGGAGGCACTGGAAGCTTGTGTGGAGCAGCACAGTGAGTGGCCTGATCCAACTTGATGCTCCATTTCGATATCCCGCCCCCACTTCGCAATGCATGGAGCACTTTGATACACCGCCATGCATGCCGCTGGCACGCGTAGTGCGGCCACATGCGCAAGCATTGTCGTTAGCAAATGCTGGTCATAGCCCAGACATAAAAGTCCAGCATTCATGGCCAGATTCTGCAAAGCTTGTCAGCACTGGCAGCCTGCCGGCGTACCAAGGCGCCAGACTATCGCCTGACCGTGACCCTGTATGCGCATGCAGAGGCTCTGGTGGATTGTTTCAGAACCTGCAGCTTCCTCGGGTGGTGCTGCAGAGAGGAGCATCACGAGTTCTGGGACTGCTACGCCCGAGAGCGGGTGAGCGATCAACACCGCAGTGTCAGCACCGGTGTTGATGTGCATGCGACAATGCCTGCAACCCCCTCCCCTTTATTCGATGGCGCGATGACTGGAAGCCAACTCTGATGCTGCCTGCTCTGCCAGGGCACGGACGAGACAAAGGTCACGACAAGCATCACCAAGTGGCTCGGCCGGTAGCGCCTCGGCTGTGACCATTACGCCCTCCCTGCCAGCCGGCTGGCATACAAAAGCAGCAGCAGCGACAGCAGCTGCCGCAGCAACAGCAGCAGCAGCAGCAGGAGGGAACTGCCTCAGCCACCACCTGCCGCCCAGCCAGTCAACTCCACAGGCGCTTGCACAACAAGCGGTTGAGCATCACCCGGCACCAATGCACCACCGGTTTGCTAACTCTGAACGCCGGGGCGGGCCGCCCGTTGCCGCCAGCCAGCACACAGGCACAATGTCAGGCAGCAGCCCCACCTGCTGAACTGCCAGCCGCCCTTGCTGGGCTGCAGCTCTAGCCGCCGGTACAGACACATCTCAGTTTCGATTCGATCGTGGCCGTCACTGCCGCCGCTGCGCGGAGTCATGGCGGCGAAGGCACGGCTGCTGGAGCTGGTGGCAGCCAATGCGCCGGTGCTCTACCTGCACCCCGCCGACCGCTACATGCCCTGCTCCGTCGACTGGTTTCGTGAGTCTCACATCCCGAAAACCCCGCATGTTCGTACGAGAAATGAACAAGCAGCGTGGTGAGGCTAGCCCGGCAGCACGGCTGAGCTGCGCGATCGCATGATGCCAATCAATGAAGGGTTGGAAATGGGGTCTTGAGCAAGAAAGCGACACTGTGCGGATACTGAGCTTGCGCAGCATCAATATTCATGCCTCGCAGCTGCACTCCGCATCAAATCCACCAGCCGTAGCACAAGAGCCTCACCTTTCTGCCCGGCCCCGCAGTGCATCACGCCGAGCTGCGGGTGGCTGGCTCCCGGCAGCAGCACCGAGGCGCTGCTGCTGGGTTAAGGCGCCTTCGCTGCTCCAGCCAAGCCCGGGCTTGACTTCCGTTTGTTTCTGGTTCCTGATCCCTGCTCTCTTCCCGGCCTGCGCAGTCCAGCACGCGAGCTGCAGCCAATGGCGCGCAGCAGCTGCGACGAGGCCCTGCTGCTGGCGTCACTCCGCCAACCCAAGCCCGAGATCCGTGTTGACATTTCCTCTGTTCTTCTTGATCCCTGTGCCTCGCGGCTTGCAGTGCAACACAGCGAGCTGCGGCGGCTGGCGCCCGGCGGCGGCGACGAGGTCTTGCTTCTGGAGCGGGGAGCCGTCACCGCCGCCGCGCTGGCGGATGCACAGGCGACCCACGGCAGCGGCGGGCAGCTGGACCTGCACCTGCACGAGGCCGGCCGCCTGGGCTGCCCAAAGGTGCGGATTGGATTCTACGTCATCTTTGTCAGACCGAACTCATACGGCGGGTAGCTGGACCTCCGGCTACTCACGGACGGCCGCCTAGGCTGCCCAATGGTGCGCTGGCATCGTGTCTATCTTAGTGTAGAGTCACCCACAAGCTTGCCTCCAATTTTCACACCAGGCCGGTTTTGGATCCTTCACTCGAATGTAAGGGTTTTGGACTTGTTTGCGGTTGCAGGAACTCCTTGACGACGTGCCGCTCTACGTGAACGCAAAGGAGGTGGTGGATGCGTCTGGCCGTGCGGAGGCCCTGGAGCTGAATTACCTCACCCTATACGCGCACAACGGTGGGACGCTCATTGTTTGGCAAGGCACTAGGAAAGGATAATTGTCGCTGTTGTTGGTGTGGCCTTCTTGCTGTAGACAGTGCGACGCATCAGGCGGAAGCTCGAAAAGCGAAAGGCCTGATCACTCAGCCGGGTGACTGCTGTGGATGCAGGCCCGTACCCGGTCTTTGGTAGCAAGGTGGGCGCACATGATGGCGACTGGGAACACCTAACCGTCAGGTTAGTGTGTTTGCTTGCATGCCAATTTTCGTTGACATTCTCCCGCCGCGGGGTACTCTTCCGTCCTCGCATTGCTTCGTGTTCGTCACGGAACGCGCTTCTCGCCTGTGGGCTGCGTCTTGCACACACACTCCACGGCGTGATTTGTAGAACAGGGATTCCTGTATCGATTTCGACACGATTACTGGTTTCTGGCTGACAAGGAAGCTGGAAACAGAAGCAGAAAGAGTGTCCTTCCAAACTGGCAGGCTGGATGCGGAAACAGGCCGTACGCTGGGCGCCTACTACCACGCGCACCGCAACCACGACGGGGTGTGGGTCGCGGCGGCGGACCTGCCACGCTGCCGCGTCGGCAGCGGCCGCCCTGCCGCCTACGTCGCGCTGCACGGTGCGCCTTGCTTTGATCTGGGATTTGGTTTTGCTTCCGGATTGCTAGGTCTTGGATTTGGATGAGCGTCAACATGCCAGCTGTTCGACGTGTCGAACAAGTCGAGTGGAGCCCCGCTTGGGCGTGCCTTCTTCCGACTGAACCCTGCCAGCAGCTCGGTCTTTTCCCATTCCATGTCTGCCTCCCAAGCCTGCGGCATGCGAGGCGACAGGCGATCGACAACAACTGATGCTGCGTAGGCCACGGCACATACCCTAGCGCGGGCAGGCAGCTGCGCGCGATGCTGTTCGCCAACGACCACTGCTCGCATGCGGGGCCCGTGTGGCGCCCCCGCCGCTGCTTCCTGCTGCCGCACCTGTCCGACATGTCGCCCGACGCCGCACGTGAGTCGCTCTATATACATATCTCAGTTTCCAAAGACAGCCAAGGTGGCGCCCCCGCTGCTGCATCCTGCTGCCGCACCTATCCGACGTGTCGCCCGACGCCGCACGTGAGTTGTCCTATTCGTACATTGAGGAGACTGGTTGCATTCGAGGCGCGTCTCCAAGATGCACAGAAGACGCGAAGATAACGATTTTGCCGTTTCTGCCGCAGACGCGGACGCGCCTGCGCCGGGCCAGCGGCGGCTGATGCGCGTGCCCAGCCGCGGCAGCAGCCTGGCGCTGCCGCCGCTGCCCAAGGCGTCCGAAGCCCCGCGGCGCCATGCCGCGCCACATGCTGCAGGCGGAACCCCCGGCGGTAACGGTGCTACCGTGCCGCAGCCAGACGGCAGTACGCATGGCCAGGCGCAATCAGTGGCCGCGGCGGCGATGGCGCCGGGCACTGTGCCCCTGGGCGGCGTGCAGATGGCGCAGGCGCCGGCAGACGGAGCGGAATCTGCGGCATCAGCGGCGCCGGCGCAGCCAGAGTCTGTGACCCTGGGTGGCGTGGAGGTAGCAGAGGCGCCGGCGGAGTGGCTGCGCTTCGCGGGGCGCTGGGGCACGCTCGGCGGCGGCACGCCCAGTCCTGCGACCCAGCGCTGGTTCCTGCAGGTGTGTGAAGGCTCAGCAGCAGCTCAGATACGACCACCATGTACTCTTCTCCAGTCATGGAAACTGTTGCGGCGGCGGCACGCCCCATCCCCGCCATTGTCACGTTGGTTCCTGCAGGCGCGTGCTCATGTCACCGAAACCTGCTTGTGGAACCTGAGGTCTGGTGTCGTGCGGCGGCGCGACACCCAGCCGGGGGACCCAGCGCTGCATGGTGTCGCTGCTCATAAAAGTAAATTCATGCACGAGCCACACAATCGGCTGTTGCATGCCCAGCCCCGCCCTGCAGCGCTGGTTCCTGCGGACACGTGCCGGCAAATAACGAACCTGCGAGCAATGTTCAATCACGCGACGCAGCGTTGGATCCTGCGGCCGCCGCTCATCCAGACATGCATCACAAAGACCGCCATGTGGTGGCCTCACCCGATCCTGGACTGTGTATCGAACGTGCAGGCAGGTGCATCTCCGACGCTGCATCTTCGACACGCAATCCAGGAGGCGACCAGGGCAGCATGGCTGGTGTACTGCTGTCTGAAAGACAGACCTTTCAAACTTTCGACCTGTTTAGAGGCATTGACTGGATCCTGCAGGCGGAGCCGCCGGTGAGCCGGACGCTGCTGCGGCGCATTCTGCATTTCCCGGCAGAGGCTCAGCTGCCACACGGCGGCGCGTGAGCTGCCGCACCGCGACTGGATGTGGTGCCGCGGCCTCACGAGGCATCAAAGGGCTACTTAGTGTCTAGTACAAACAGATCTGACAGATAGAACATTCCAATACTTCGGCGCAGTCTGGCGTGTAGCAGTCTGCTATTCGACTGTCAAGCGCGCTGTCAGTCGATTCGACTGTCAAGCGCGCTGTCAGTCGATGGGTGCATTTGCTTTGACCTGTGACCACGTTCGAACTATAAGCACCTGAAAGCTTGACATCTGGATGTTGCCAGATGCCAGCGACTACCTACGTTGTGCAACAGCATTATTACGTCTGTTTCATTCATCGCTGCAATTCATATTGGCATTGTGGACGCACGTTGTCTGGACTGCGTTTTACAGAACGATTTGCAAACAACTGAAACTTGCCGGCGCCTTCCGCTCTGGAGGGGTGGGGGCAACAGCGGCATTCGTGTCAGGACAGCGCGGTGGCAGGGAACCTGCTGCGTTGGCTTCTCTTTCCACTGCCTCGCCGCGGCAACTCGAGCAACTCACACAGCCTGCATCGGTTTGCATGCTCGCTGCGAAAATTTTGCACTCCCATCGTCCTCCAACCTCTGCTCGATGGGGACACCCGGGGGATCGTACAACAATGTGCTAGATGAAACTGCCTCTGAAGGGTTGGCAGGCGCGGGCCTCTGGCGCTGCTGCCGCGCGTGAGAAACTGCGCTGCGGCGCAGCCAGCCGCAGCCTGCGGCGCGCTGCCAAAACCCTGGCGCCTGGTGCGCGGCTGGGCCGTGCCAGGGCCGCGAATGACCTGCCAACTTCGCTGGCCCCCGCCGGGACGGCTGCTGCTGCTGCAGGGTGGGGCGACGCCGCTCAGGCGGCCTCCACCTCGTTCAGGCCGTAGTTGTTTGTCGACACCCCCGCGTAGTTGACGCTGTTGAACCGCACGACCACCGGGTAGAGGATGCCGCTCTGCACAGGCGCAGGGCTTCACAGCTTCAGCACCCACCAACAGCGAGCGACCTTGCTGACTGACTCCTGAAAACAGTAGACTGAGCTGGTAGACTGAGCTGCGAGACGGTGTGCTGCGAGCATCCATCGCTGTAAAGGCCGCGATCCAAGAAGCCATCGGCGCCTTCAGCAAATACATAAGCCATCCGAATGCTGCCAGCTACCGCAGCCCGCAGGCTCACCCGCATGCCACCAGCAGTTCATGGTGACAGCAACTGCCAAGTAAACAGATTGACGTTGTTTGAGACCCACCTGGTCAACGGACACCACCTTGCCAACCTCCCGGTACCAGAAAGACTCTGGCCGCAGCACACGCACCTGCGGCGCGGCACCCAGAATTTTCAAGTTCTCAGCTTCAGGATGCTACATATACATGTGCATCGCTCTGCAATATCCGTTGGCTCTGCCAGCAACCAGCCCAGCACTCAACCCAGAAGCGGTGCAGGCGGTCTGCTGATGGCATCAGCAGCAGAGTCTGCTGCCGCGTTCCCGCCCCGGGCCAATTCCCGCAGTAAGCGCACTCGAGGATCGCTGGACTGCCGAGATCAGCAGGTTGTGCTTACCTGCGAGCCGCGCTTCGGTCCGACCTCCGGCTTCTTCTCCTTAGGGGAGTCGCTGCCCTTGGGCTGTCTGCAGCACAGTTGGGAGCGCGGGCGCAATCAACAAAATATTGCGCTCAGCAGGACCAGTCGTGGCACAGCGAGACGTTGCACTGACAGTGTCTGTTCCTCAGCAGGATCGAGTGCAAAAGGATGTGATAGCACAGGGTGCATATCCCACGCTTTCAGTTCCAAGCCTTTTTTTAGATTGCCACCACGAGATAATGGATCAGAGCAGGCAGAGGACGGGCAACTCACGCCTTCACCGGCTCCTCGCCTGCGCGCACCACCCGCATCGGGCGGCGGGCTGTAACGCGGCCTGCAGGGCGCGATCAATCCGTCAGGTTCATGCAGAAGCACCGGAGATACTTAGCCAAGGTCCTGCCCTGCCCAGCCCTGCTGCTCAACGAGTGAGACTGCCCAACCGCAGCCTCGGTAAAGTGATGGACCGCCCCATAGAGCGGATCCACTGCTCGCTGTGCAGCTCTGCCCCCGGATCCGCATGCTGGGACCACCTCAGCAGCTCCCATCGCAAGGGCGCTCCCAGCCTGTCGGGGCAGCCAGCGGCATCCAGACCGCTGCACGATCTGCACCCAGCTCCACTCGTGCTGCTCTGATGCTCGCAACCTGCACAGGCGCCTGATTGGGGCCGAGGGCACCAGCACAGCTCACCGCGTGGGGCGGCCACCGGCCGGGTGCTGGCGAGGGCGCTGCTGGAGGCTGCGATGCACGCCATGGCTGCGGCTGATAAGGAGCTGATGGCACGAGTGAGAGGGGGAGGCGCGACGCTGGCAGTCTGCGGGCGGGCGGGCTCGGCAGCTAAGCTTATCGTTTGGCACAGTTGATTCTGGCGAGATGGTAAGATGGTTGTGTAACCCTTGACGACCCCTGTCGGACAACAGTAAAAGGGTGCGCGAGGGTAGCTCCGAAAGGCCCGACATATCCACAACCTGGCCCGGGAGCACTCCAACGGGGGATCAAGATCTTGATCCCCGTTGGCACAACTCGGTATCCCTGGCAGCTCTCTTGCACGACAGTCATGTAAAATACCTTTCGGGGGGCCGGTAGGTGCACAGCACTTTGCCTGATCGCTCAGCCTTACGAAAGCTTGCGCCTGAAAATATTCTGCAGTCTTGACCCCTGCTGCCCACGGTCAGGTCAGCCCTCTATTCTTTTCCAGACTGTTTGGGACAGCCACCGGCCCTACGACACCCTGATCAAGCCTGCTTGAGTGCTTAATGCCCGGCTTGCACAGTGATTCACGTTTTCGCTTGTGTAAGGACATGACCTGGCTGCGCTTTCACCAGCCCGCCGTCATGACATCGGCAGTGCGGTGGAGCAGGTAATGTTTCCCTGCTTCACTTCTTGCCGCCCTTTTTGGCGGCCGGCGCCTTGACGGAAATATACTTCTTAGGGATGCCGTGCCCCGACTCCAAGTGCGCCGCCAGCTTTGTGACCACCTCGCCCTGCAAACAAGGAAGGACAGTGTCAGGCCATTGCCCAGCTCCACATGATAGGAACCACAAGAGTCATTGTGATAGTTCGCAGTATCTGCAGGGGCTGCTAGGACATGGCAGCCAAGAGCCACAGTAGTGAGTGGGGAGCATAACGCCCATGCTGACACAGGTGCAGCACACAACGGCAGCTCGTGCCGCTGCGTTCTCAGGCTGAAGCGTACCTGCAGCACGATCTCAAAGTTCTTGTTCTTGTTCTTGTCCCCCGGCAACTCAGTCACGGTGGCGGAGGCGGCAAAGCGCTTCTGCAGGTCTGCGGCCAGCTCGTGCGCGTCCAGCAGGAAGGTCTCCACGCCCACTACCCGCGTGACTTTCTGCGTGTATAAGAAATGCGACTCTGAGTTAGAGGTCCAGTGAACCCTGCGCAAAGGCCCCAGCGGCGCCACCGCAAGCTGAGGCGCCACATGCTGCTGAATTTGCGCCGTGTGCAAGCCCACCACAGGAGAGCCAGTGCCACCATCGCGTGAACCCAGCGAGAGATGACGAGAGATGAACAACAACAACTCTATTGAGAACCGCCCAGCCAGAGGGCGGATCGCGCCTGTCAGACAGCAGGCGGGGCATTTTTCGGTCCAAATTGACAGGGAAATGCAGCCTGCCTTGTTGCCGCTGCGTTTCTCGGTGGTGACCTGCACCGGGGCCAGAGTGCCCTTCCTCACCGCCGTCAGGCCCCCTGCAAGGCAGCAGGCGACACCCGGCGTCAGGCGCTTCACGTGACGATCACGTTGGGGTGAGGCAGTGCACACTCCCATGTGCATCGCGCATCGTGGAGCCTGGCGGACTCTGACCAGCATGTGTGCCATGCATGTTTGAGCAGGAATGCTGCTATCAGGGGGCACAGGGTGCTGTGCTCTGGGTTGACCCATTGCAGTACAACGGTCATGAGTTCCGAGGGCCACGGGATCAGGGTCTTGTGATGCGGGTTCGAAGCGCACCGCGGCTGATCTGCAGCTGCGGCAGCATGCGCTGCATGAAGGCGCCGCGCAGCTGCGACTTGGGTAGAACCGTTGGGAACGTGTCCCCCTTCTTTAGTACGCCCTGCACGTATGAAGCGGCACCTCACCTGTCGCGTTCGTCACCTGATGTTTGTCACTGATCTGTTTTTCGGCTTCGGCAGCTCTGTGGGAAATGCGTCCCCCTTCTTCAGAACGCCCTGCGCGCACAAAGTAGCGGCTCTCTCATCCCATGCATGTGGCTGTCGGCTTCTTCAGACGACAAATCCGTCGAAGGATGGTTAGCAAACGAAGTCTGAAAGCAGGAACGGTCTGCAACCTGCGCGCCGGCGTTTGGCAGCTCGCTTAGCATGCTTGTTTTCGGGAGTGCACCCCGAAGGGTGTGTCGCAATGCGTGGCGTCCAGCAGGATGCGCGTCGGCGGCATGCACTTGGATTAGGGTCCTTGTCTCAAGTCTGTAATTTCCAAGGGTTTTTCAAAGCGTTTCCAGGGTTCAAGCCTTCAAAAAGCGCGTCGCAGAGCATGGCGTCCAGCAGGATGTGCGTCGGCCCTGCATCAGTTTTGCTGCGCAAACACAAGGGTCACTCACCTTGAACAGCGCGTCGCAGAGTGTGGCGTCCAGCAGGATATGCGATGATGCAGTCGCTCCCGCCTCCAGCCGCGCCTGCGTCAACAGAACTCGAAACTTCAGGCCCACTCCCCCCCTGTCACTACGGTGAACAGCCAGAGCTGACAGCAGCTGGTCGACAGGCTCGCAACTGCTATCATCTGGAAAGTCTGCCTCGCAAGAGTCCAGCGCATGCGCGGAGGATTTCTGTAGAATGAATCTCCACTGTATCAGTAAAACCCTGACGTGCCTGCTGCGCGTATGCGACCGCCACCTCCCCAGCGCGCTGCGCCGAGTAAACCCCCTTGGGGTCGGCGCCAACGGCGGTGAAGATCGGCGCCAGCCCCGGGTGCGGCCGGAACGCCTCCTCGATGCTCAGCTCTGCGGGATAGAATTCGAGTTCTGCTTTAGGTTTCCTGTTTTGTTGTACCGGGTGCGGTGGGGCGCCCCTCAATGCGCAGCTTTGGAGCGGGACGTTCTGCAGGGTTGAGTAAGGAAGATTTGAAGTATGTCGACATGCGCGGCGGCGATGATTGCCACCAGCCCGGGGCGCAGCCTAAACGCCACCTCAATGCACAGCTCTGCAGCAGAAAGTTCGTTCTGGTTAGTTTTGGTCTGGTTTCGGTTGATCCCCTGCAGCGCGGTCGGCGCGACGGGGGATCCCCCGTCATGCCAACCCTGGTTTCCGCTCGTCAAGTGGCTCACGACAGTTTTTGTGTTTGCGGCGCGCCAGCATGGGATGCCAAGCTGCGGCACATGCTCTGCCCGCCCAGCAGCTAGCGGGCGGCTGCATTCTGACGTCAGATCCCATTCCAAAAGGTGTCCATGCGCAAACAAAGTCCGCCTCCGTTCGCCAGCGCCGCGGCGCCCATCGTCTCCTCAGGCTCCCACCGGCGTGGGCCAATTGCGACTCGCGATGCATGAAGCGAGGCGACGCTGCGTTTTATATGAACGCAGCTCTCAAACCTCCATCGCCTCCGGCCGTCGACGGGGCCGCGGCGCCCGCCGCCTCCTCAGGCGCCCACCGATTGTGCCCGCGGTACATTGGGTGACGCCGGTCGAGCCCTGTGAGCACAACTTCCCCAGACGCCTTGTCCTCGCGCAGTGTCAGCAGCTTGGTGCCCGCCTGGCCGTGGGCCTGCAGCAGCGGCAGTTGGAAGCAGCGTCAGTGGATGTCTCAGCTGAAGACGGAGCGGCGGCAGCTGTTGCGAGCGTCGATTGATCCGTTGACAGGTCGCATACCCGGCAGCGCGCCCAGCACATGCACAGAGCAGGTCCCGCGCTGACAACGGAGCTTGACAGCAAGCAAGCAGACAGTTGCTTTTGCACCGGCGAGCCCTGCGCCAGTGTGGGCTGTTCAGCAAGTCCTGAAATCCTGCCTGCAGCAGCCTGGACAGCTTCTTGTGGGAGGATGCCTTGATGTCCAGGGCGCACGCCCTGCGTGCCACGCCGACAGCACGCGAAAAACTCTTATTCACCACGCTATTTTTATCTATAAACACATCCTCACCTGCAGCAAGCTTGGATAGCGCCCTCTGGGAGTTGGCCCTCAAGTCGAGGTGCACGCGCGCCCGCCGCGCCGGCAGCACGTGAAGGCATTTTGTGGAGTACATTTGAAAACATATCCTCACCTGCAGTAGCTTGGACAGCTTCTTGTGGGAGGAGGCTTTGAGGTCCAGGTGCAAGCCTGCGCGTCGTGCCGGCAGTACGTGCGCGTTCCATAGCACGCCGCCGGGCACCGGCAGCTGCTTGTCGGTCAGCCCGTGCAGCGCCTGCAGCAGCGACTCCTGCGGCAGAGAGAAGTTCGTTTGGAATGCAAGCAAGTAAAGCTTGTGCGCGTCGCACAGCACGCCGCCTGGGACCGACAGCTGCTTGTCGTAAATATGCCATGCATCGCCTGCATCAATGACACCTGCGGCAGAGAAATGCTGACTGAGAAGCCGGGGAAATAGCAGCAGCACATGCGTGTGCCACAGCGCGCCGACCGGCCACAGGCGGCTGCTTGTCGGCTATACCATGGCGCCTGCAGCAGCGACTCCTGCGGCGGTAGAGGCAACAGTCAGGCGAGCTGTGGTATTCGCAAGCAACACAGAGCGCCAGCGGCAGCTGCTTGTCGGCTATGCCATGCAGCGCCTGCAGCAGCGTTTCTGGCTGTTCTGGAAGCAGGACGCGTCCAGTAGTCAGCTTCCTGTCAGGTCTCCTGTAAGGTCATCACCTGTAAAAGCACGTCCATCTCTGCCGGTGACACTGCAGGCGCCGGCGGCTCCTGCTGCTCGCCCTGCACGGCCGGCAGCGCATCGCCGCGGGCATTGGGCGGGCCGGCCACGCCGCTGCCGCTGCCGTTCCCTCCTGCGTCAGAGGGAGCTGCTCCGCTGCCTCCCTCGCGCGGCCCCAGCCGCAGCTGCTCGAGCTGCTCACCTGACGCTGCGGCGCCGCCTGCAGACGCAGCAATAGGAGTCTGCGGCTGGCCAGGCATACAGGAACGTTTCGCCCGGACTCTATCTTGCTCATGACAAACACAATCACGCCCTGATATCTCGATTCCTAAATGCACACCACCACGCCCTGATATCTCGACAACAAAGCGTAATGGCGAGCACCTGCACCCCTTGCCATACCATCTTGTGCCGCAGCGCCCTCTGCTGAGGACGCATCCGCGGCGTCATCACCGTCCGCCGCGAGCGGCAGCACGCCGTCCAGCGAGAAGCCGTCGTTAGGCGCCGCCTTCGTCGGCGACAGGCCCCAGAGCATGTCGCCAAACGCATGCAGCAGCTCCACGCAGCGGCCCTTGCCTCCGCCCCGCATCTGCTCCGTGCTCAGCAGCGTGCGCCCCACCTGCAGGTTCAGCGCCATCTAGGGTTTCTGATGGGATGACAGCAGGAAGCCAGCAGCATAGCGTCAGCGGGGAATGCTCATGACTCACTAGTCGGGACAGGAGATTTGGTGATCTACAGAACGCAGCACATCATGGTACAGTGTTGGCAAAGCGCCGTGGATTCAGTTCGTCAGGTGGGCGGCTCACCGCGACGGGCGCGGGGTTGCCCGGCACACAGATGCTGACAATGCGGCCGGCGGGCAGCTGCGGCAGTGCCCCTGGGTCCACCCCCGGCAGCATGAGGTCCGCGCCGTCTTCAGCAAACAAAGGGGCCAAGTCAATTAGAGGACCTGATATCGCAGGTTTCACCTGGAGGTCGCACAACGTGAGCGGAGACACTGTGACCCATTGAGCGCAGCGCTTGAGGATTGTCAGGGAAGAACGTTCAGGAAGGTCATGTGGGAGTGTCCTGAGACAGCTGGCAGTAGACCTGCGGCAGTTCCGCATTTAGAGATGAAGACGATTCAAGATTGCGGGCGACGTACAGAGCAGGAAGTGGGAGGCGGCCGCGTGCTGCACGGCCACCGGCAGCAGCCCCGGCAGCAAAGATGGTTGCCATTTCCGCACAGTTCCGCAGTGCGGTTTCGAAGCAACTCACTGATTAGGAAGTGAGAGACGGCGGCGTGTCGCACGGTCACCGCCGGCAGCAGCCTCGGCAGCCGCCACAGCGCAAACACCGTAGGCACCAGGTCATCGGGCCGCCCACAGCGCGCGTCCAGTAGCCACGGCTCGCCGTCCAGTGTGTACAGCGCTGCATACAGCGCAAATGGAACGCGTCGCCAGTGAAGGGGTACAAAAATCTGTCAGCTGGCCGCCCCGCTTGCGCGTCCAGCAGCCATGGCTCGCCGTCCAGCATGGTACAGCGCTCTGCGGCGCGAGAAACGCAAAGCGCTGCCGAGAGGAGCTTCGTGCTGTTTGTTGGGGGACACACCTGTACATCCCCGGCAGCAACTTCAACCGCAGGCGGCCTGCGCACATGCTGTGCACACTGCAGGGTTATGCTGCTCTGCACTCCCACCCGCGCGGCTGGGTGGCGAGAAGCGCGCCAGCGCCAGCTGCACCTTCGGCGGCAGCAGCTCCGCCGCTGCCTCGGGATCCAGGCTGAAGGCATCGGCGGCACGGCGGGAAAGGCGCTTTCGGTCGGCGCCTGACACCAGCGATCTGGGCGCAAGCGCCACGTCGCCCTTCTTCTTGAACATGCCGCCAGTCAGCGGCTGCTGCAGGCGGTTTGCTGCTGCGTGTGTCGCTGTTCTGCTGTTGCTTGCTGCGCAAGCAAATGTCTGAAATGCAACCGCCGCACAGCGTACGCTATGAGGCTTGGGAAACTTCTGCCTGGTGCGTCGGCGCTGGGGCTTACGACAGCCTTCCTGCCAATCAGTAGTCTGTGCAATTGAAACGCGTGTCGTGTGCTGCGTCACGCGCTGCAAGGATATATAATGGCACAGGATGGCCTTGCTGTCGCTGCCAGCAGCGCTGCTGAAGCGATCAGGCTAGCTGGCGTTTACTCCTGATATGAACTTGGACGCATATGCCTGTTGCTGGCTAAGAAGTGACGTGTACATGCTTCCTGCTAGGGCTGAAAGATGGCCTTGCAAATTTTCACGAGTCCAGCAAGACTGCCACTTCGGTTGCGCTGCCGCACTTCATCATCGCCATCGTTTCTTTCGCTCTTCAATACCACAGATCTACACTCGCCTCGGCAACTGCTGGCTCAAGGCGTGGCAGAGGGGCCCTCCTCGATCGACAACAACACATACCGGGTGAGCCACACCCGTGTTTTCCTGATGCCTCATGCCTGGAATGGTTTACGCTGGACTGGATCAACACATATGCGCGAGCTTCACGCTGCGCCGCGTGTGGCGGTCCACCGGTGAGTGCCGTGCCGTCCGGCCTGCATCTGGCACAAGACAGACACCGATCGTCGAATAAGATGCTGCTCGGATGAGGAAGGCATGCTTATAAGCTTGTACTTTCTGATTCTTACGGCACAGGACGCTCAGCAAGGCGGCATGCTGCTGCCTATTGAACTTGCCAAGTGGTAACCTGATCGACTCGCAGATAAAGGTCACAGCAACTCGTTTCGTGGCCTCTGTGCAGGTTCTTCGGAGTCAGGTCGTCCCCCCAGATCGGTGTCGGACGCGGCAGCAACCAGTGTGCAGTAATCAGTCTGATCGTGTTCCAAACGCCATGCCACAGCCGCGCGCCTGCCTCTGCGGCAGCCTGTGAGAGCATCGCCGCACGCAGCGCACTGCAAGCCTGCAGCAGGTTTTGCCCTGCAGCCAACCACCAGGCGGAGCAGCAAATTCACACCAGCCAGCTGGCGGTGCTGCACACAGCAAGGCTCCGCTGTGCCTGGCCGGCACAGCTGCACGAACAGTACCGTCCAGCAGGGGCAGGACAGCCAGCCTCAAGCCGGCACAGCGGCAGCGCCGCTCAGACAGCAGGTGGTGCAGGCGGCACGCACAGCGGCCACTTAGCGCGCGGCAGCGCAAGGGAGGAACAGCGCCGGGCTGAGCCGCCGCCATGTCGCGGCAGCATGAGGAGATGGTGGCACAGGGCGTGCAGGCCATGCTGTCGACCATCCTGAAGGACATCCAGGTGTGTGTGTGCAATGGCTGTGCCGAAACAGGTCATATACACATTACCCAGTTGCTTTACCTTCCGCTTGTTCGCATGCGGAGCCATGTTGCCAGCTTGGGTCTGGTGAGCGCACGCAACGCAAAGCTATCAATGATGGATCCACCGCCCTGCGTGTGGGTGAGTGCGCGTGCTTTGCGAGAGGAATAAAGCGACACGCCCGGTGCACACCGAGAGCGTTTCCAACGCCGGAGCATGTTCTTCTCCAGGATCTTCGCATTCTATGATATGCAGGCGGAGGGCGAGGCGCAGCAGCTGCAGGGGCTGAAGGCGCCGCAGGGGCTGGCGCATGAACCTTGACGCAATCCGATTATCCCCATTCGAACCCTGAAGGTTTGGACCTTCTGTTTGCCGTAGGCAGAAGGCGAGGAGCAGCAGCTGCAGGGGTTGAAGGCGCTGCAGGGGCTGGCGCGCAATGCGGCCATGTTTCTGCCGCTGCAGGCCGCCTTCCGCAAGGCCGGCGGCTTCCCGCTGCTCGTCAAGCTGCTGGACATTGCGCTGCCGCCACAGCCGCCCCGGTACCGCGCCAGCGGCGGTGGCAGCAGCGGCGACGGCAGCGGCGGCGGCAGCAGCAGCAGCTATGCAACGGCCGCCGCCGCCGCGCCGGACAACGGCGGCACCGCCGGCCACGGCAGCGCTGGCGGCGGGGAGAGCGCCGCCGCGCACGGCGGCAGCACCGGCAGCGGCGGCAGCAGCGGCGGTGGACAGCAGGAAGCGGCGGAAGGCGATGCCTGGGCGGATGGCACGGGTGCGCAGCGCATATCGCCGGCGGTGGAGGCGCTGACCATGCTGGCGCGAAACAACCCAAAGAACCGGTGTGCCTCGGACTGACCTTGCGGCTGAACTTGTGTGCAAGCAGTGGAGGAAAAGCCCCCCGTGCTTCGTCCACATGCTGAACTTCAAGCGTTCCCTGTGGAAAACAGGGCGGCGGCCATCCAGGCGGGCGCGGTGCCGGCGCTGTGCAGCATCCCGCTGGCAAGTTGACCACTCCAAACTTGCATCCACTCAGCCGCCTGCCGGTTTCAGACTCGGTGGCTCTGACCCTGTCCCTCGACGCCGCAGGGCGGCGGCCATCCAGGCGGGCGCGGTGCCGGCGCTGTGCAGCATCCTGCAGGCGGGCGCGGCGCGGCACGTGCCCATCGCATTGGACGACGTGCTCAAGGCCCTCTACGCGCTTGCTGCCGCGGACGCCTCCGGGCACTCCGCGTCCGAGCTGTTCGCCTCCGGCGGCATCCACTCCCTGGTGAGCTGATCAAGGATCGCCAGACTTACCAAGAAGCTCAAACCCGAAACTGCACGACTTCACGGAGTCTTCTGATGGCGGGACGCTGTTCGCCCCCGACTAAAACCCTAAACCCTAAACCCGACGGCATCCACTCCCTGGTGCGTGCGGCAGCATCATGAAACCCTGAGATGATGCTCAAGAGCCTCTACAGGCTCGCCGTCGCGGGCCACTCCCGGTGCCCAAATTGTAACCCTGAAACCCGATTTAACCCTAAAACCCGATTTTAATCCCAACACCCAGCCGGTCGCCTCCGGCGGCATCCACTCCCTGGTGAGTGAAAGCAATTCTCATGCAGTTTTAATCCAAGGATCTTATTAATGGTGAGACACGCGGGGCACTCCGCCCTGAAGCTGTTCGCCTCCGGCAACCGTTTGCTGGTGCGCATCAATATCACTTCCACTCGCAGTCACTACGTGGTGCATGGAGACCGTGTGTTTGCGAAAACGAGATCGTCAGCTCGCATGGGCCGGTGGCCGCCCAGTGCCGCATCATGCAGGCACAACATTCGTCCTTGATGGTGCTTTCACAGGTGCGGCTGCTGGGCGCGGTAGTGGAAGAACCCGGGGACGCGCGCTGTCGGGTGTGGGCGCGAGAGCTGGTGGAGCTGCTGTACCCCCTCGCGGCGCGCTCCCGTATCGTCGCCGCGCTGCTGCTGCAGGTGCGCTGATGCGCATCAGGGATGAGAATACATCAGTGGTTGGGAAATGCACATGCGCGATGGTAGGGCGACGCCTTTCTCCTGCATGGCAGCCGCGCTGCTGCTGCAGGTGGCTCATGTATATGCATTCTTGCACGCGGGTTCCGCCTCGCAGAGGATGCCCCATGTGCTCAGGGCGCGAGCTCTCTGCGAGACGGTCGCCGGGAGTCTAACTAGAGAAGCTGGTTTCGCTTGTGATCTGACCTCTCCCTGTGCGCTGTCGCAGGAGCTGCCGGTGTTTGTGCGGCTGCTTATGTCCCTTGCGGACCCGCTCACGCTGTCCCTTGGTGCGGCTCCCCTGCATGACCTACCTCAACTCTGTGCCATGCACACCATGCATTGCCTGGAAGCTGCTCGCCGAATTGCTGCCGCCGCCATGGCGCTGCATCGCTGTCAGTTGATTCCCTTTTGATGTTTGCTGGTCCCAGGCATCTTACGTCAGTCGTTATTCACTCGGTCCATTGCCCGCCTTTTAGTTCTTTCTGTGCGGACAGGATTGGACGTGTTCGAAGAGCTGCTGGTGGCGCTGGGCAGCCTCTTTGATTTTGTTTGGTAGAAACTCTCCTAAAACAACGCTACTGAAAGTCCATACCTGTTTGTGCAGGGCTGGATGTGTTTGAGGAGCTTCTGGCGGCGCTGGGAAGCCGCGCCCGCAACGCCATCGTCGCCGAGGGGGGCCTCGCGCCCCTCGTGCGCTGCCCTGCACACCTCCCTCCTCCTCTGCTGCCGAAGTGTGCAGCGTAGTATGCGGCCACAGCAGCGGGTCCCATTCGCAGGGCTCTTGGCACCCTGCCGGAAGCCCGCGCTTGCTGCGCCGCCTGTTTCTGAGGGCGGCACTGGCCGGTTGCCGGTCGCATGCTTCACCTTTCTGCTGCATACCGTTCGGTCACTCATACCTGCTCCTCGGCTGTCATGACACGCTGCCGAGTGCAGGTGCGGCTGCTGCACATGGGCGGCCTGGGCTCCAAGGCGGCGGCGCTGCTGGCGACGCTGGTGGGCGGCAACGGGGGCGCGCCGCTGGCGGCCCTGCGCGCGCTGCTGCAGCCGCGCGATCTCGCGGCGCTCGTGCACATCGCCCTGCTCGCCTCCCACGCCCAGGACCTGGTCAGACCCCTACGAGTGCATGCCCATCGTAAACGCATGTGAAATCTCCGTGACCTGGCGGCGCTCACCTCCCACACTCCGGACGCGGTGATGTTATATGTCAAACGTCTCAATCGGTACGGATTCTTGTGAGAACAGACGACTTTTGCACCGCGTGATCTGGCGGCGCTCGGGCACACCGCACTGCTCGTTTCGCAAACTCAGCACCTGGAGGTTCTCACGATCAGCCCCTGGGTGTTTCAGTTGGCCACACCTGGCGAAGTGTTTTCCCACCGGTCAACATGGCACCTCGAGCTGCCGCTCATTGAAATGCAGTCAATTGGTCAGGGTCCGACCTCAGCAGAAGACGCAGCTATATGGACGCAGATCAGCTTTCATGTAGAAGTCGCCTTTGTGGTCTGACTTTGCACTTTGACATGCCCGCCTGTCAGCGCACATGTCAGCGCACCTGCAGCCGAGTGACCTGGCACTCATCCATGGTTTTGAGTTCCCAGTCTGCCAATACCTCGGCGCTCGGCCCGCTTGCCTTGCGAAGCTCGTCGTTCTGCCGGCACAGCATCCACGAGAGCAAGTGATGGCAATTGACTCAATGACGATAGATGTAAATTAGCGGACTCACAAAGTTTTGCCATTTCTTCGATGGCATGGGGCTGAAAACTCAAATCCTTGTCGCCGCAGGATGCAGAGGCGTGCCGGCAGCTGCTGGAGGGTCTAGTGGGCGGGAGCGAGCTCACACTAGTGCGCGGGCTGCTGCTGGCACGCGACTGCGGCCCCTGCCTCTCCATGCCCGGCGTCGCGGATCTGCTGGCGGATCGGCTGGCGTCCGAGGCAGGTGTGTCTCAGTTGACGTCTGCGGCAGTGCTTTCTTGCGTCACAACACTATTGTAATCCTGTCAGGCGGCCCGTGCCTGTCCATGCCTGACGTCACCGATGATCCAGCAGACGGTATTTCGCCTGAGGACAGTGGATCGCACTTTGCAGAATATCATGTAACATCCTGCATATTTCCTTGCACCAGCACGCTGCTGCTGGCGGCACTTGGCGCGGAGCACCCCACCGAGGAAGCGCTCGCAGCGTCGGAGCTGCTCTGCTGCAGCCGCGATATCCTACACCTCTTGCGTCGTGAATGCCGGCATCATTCATGCTGGTTTCACGTCTGCTTCATTCATGTGCAGGCATGCTGCTGCTGGCGGCTGTGGGGGCGGAGCACCCCGTCGAGGCGGCGCTGGCCGCCGCAGAGCTGCTGCTGCACCGGCCGCGCCCGGCGGCGGCGGCGCTGCTGCGCTCGGGGCGCGCCCGCGCGCTGGTGGCGGCTGCGCTCGCCGAGGCCGCCGACGGGCCATCGGACGAGGAGGCCGGCGGCGACAGCATTGTGCTCGGCGATGGTGGGCGGCGGCACAGAACCGCGATTCGCGCCAAAAAAGCTGTGTTCGATATTGAATGATGGTTCTTGATGCGTGCATGACTGAGGGCTCCAGGAACTGCGTGCAATTAGCCAGGCTGAACGTTGCACGCCGGCACCAAAAGAGCAGCGCTCACGTGCCTGATGTCTTCAAAGAATGAAGCCGAAGAACAGAGACACCAGCCGTCATGCTCGAAACATCCCATCCCAATGCCTGTAGGCGCGGACTGCCTGCGGGCGCTGGCGGATGCGCTGGCCTTCCTGTGCGACCTGCCTGGCAGAGGCAGCGGGCAGCCGCCGCTGCACGAGGAGGAGGAAGCAGAGGAAGCGGCGGCGCCGGGTGACGACGGCGATGCGGGAGACGTCACCTTTGTGGTCGGAGGTGCGGGCCGCAGGATCTGCTGTTTTTTCGTCCCCACCTTGGGATGTGACTCCCGCACAGTGTCACACGGAGGAAGTAGTCCCGGCATGGGTTTCAGGTCCAACTGGCTTTCACAACCACAAGGACAGGCAGGCGGACAGTTCCCCAGCGTGGAGCTTTGGTGTCTGCTGCATCGCCGGTAACATGAGCTGCCACGAAGCCATCGCACAACAGCTCCGTTGCAAGCGCTGCTGCTTCTCCCCCCATGCTGCAGACCGGCCGACGACCTCGATCGAGGCTGCCCAGCCTGAAAACCCCACTGCCAACCAATACGCTGTTGACAGCGCACAACATGCAATTGCCGCAGGGCGGGATGTGGTCACGAATCGTGCCGCGATCGCGGCGGCGTCGCCGGTCGTGGCCGCGGCACTGGCGCACGTCGAGTCCGGCTCCGACACAAAGGTGGGAGACACGTGGCTGCTGTCAGCTGAACAACAACTGGTTGCTACGGTCTCTGTGGCACTGCATCGAGTGCCGTCGGCACCAACCCGCCGGCCATCTTTGCAGCGAGCGCCTTCGAGGTTCATTGTGCACGCCGCTGCCTGCGCCCTCCTGGCATGTGTACTGTCAGCACTTTGGCAAGGTGGGGCCATGCACTTGCCGCTTCCGCTGGTCGAGCTGCCGTGCCGTGCAAGACTTGGAGCAGACGAGGCTCTGCTTGCTGCAGGTGGTGGTGCTTTGAAGTGGTCACCGTGCGATCAGAGAGAAATCTCAAAATCTACTCTTCTTGGTGCAGGTGGTGGTGCCTCCCATCCCGGGCCTGGATCCCAGCCGCATGACGAAGACATTCGAGCTGGCGCTGGCATGCCTTGCCAGGTGTGACTCTCAGGGAAATCCCTCGTGAATCCCATCTCGCCGCGGACCCGGCTGGCATGATGCCGGTCAGCCGCCTGTCCCGCTAACTCATCGCGGTGGCGCTGTTTTGGAGCAGCAGGTCTGGCGCAGCAGGTCCACATGACAGGTCCACATGCACCTGTCGCCCACCGTCTCCGGAGGCCATTGACCATGTCTCACGCATGCAGGGCGCCCTCATCGATCCACCCAGAGCACGTCGTGGACCTGTGGCTGCCGGCGGCGCACCTGCAGCTGGCCGGCCCGCGTCTAAGACGATCGGAAATGAAACGCATCGGAAGTCAACTGACCTTCACTGCATTTGCAGGCCACCGGCATCTCTACAGCCAGAGCAGGGCGTGGATCTGCAGCAGGCCACGCTGAAAAGCAATACGAGGCGAAAGACCATTCCTCAATATGACGCTTTTCGTGACTTCTGCAGGGCGCCGTCATCACTGCTGCCAGAACAGGTTGTGGACCTGTGGCTGCTGGCGGCGCACCTGCAGCTGGCTGGCCCGCGGGCCGCTGCCGAGGCGGCGCTGCCGGCCGCGCTACAGGATGCGCCGGCGGTGCTGCCTGCCGCGCTGGCGGCGGCCACTGCCGCTGGCCCCGCAGGTCCTCAGCCTCCCAGAGCGGACCTCGTTTATTGTTGTGTTTTTCAATGGAAGCGAGTCGTAACAGCACCTGCGTGTCGCATGGTCATGCTTGGGAGCCGGGCTGGCGCCCGTCTTGCTGAGGAGGTGTCTGCTCCAGCATTGCGGTTGCGGCTGCGCGGCTGCAGTTGTCTGGATGCTTAGCCATTGCCTAGTGATTGTGACACCATCGGCATGAGCTAAGATTACCTCGAGAAGGAAACTGGCACGCTTGGTGCAGGCCAGCGCGGCGAAGGTGGCGGTGCTGCACGTGCGACGTATCAATGAACAAGAAACCAATTATTCAGTTGTGTGCTGAAAACGCAGGTGTGCGCCCGGCGGAGGCGGCGCTGCTCAACGTCGGGCGAAATGGAGCGCCCTGCAAGCGTTACGACACCAAATGTGAATACAAGCACTCATTTTTCACACTGCACTAGCAGGCGAGCGCCTGGCGGAGGCGGCGCTGCTGCACGTGGGGCGCAATCTGAGCGTTCTGCACGCCCAATGCAACACACCAGGAATCACATCACCGTGTTGCCACTGTTCTTGCAGGCGAGCTCCTGGCGGAGGCAACGCTCCTGCATGTGCGCAACCTCAGCGCGCTGCACGCCAACAGCAGCCACCAAAACGCACGAATCTTTGGTGTTGAACTCGTTATAAAGCATGTAGGCGAGCGTCTGGCGGCTCTCGTGGCGCGCAACCTCAGCGCACTGCACGCGGACGTGCGGCTGCTGGCCACAACAGAAAGTGATGGCAACAAAACATGTTTGAGCTTTGTTGCGTAGGCGAGCGCCTGGCGGAGGCGGCGCTGCTGCACGTCGGCCGCAATCTCAGCGCGCTGCACGCCGACGGGCGGCTGGCGGCCCTCGTGGCGGATTACTCCGACACGCTGCAGTGCGGCCTAGTCGCCATCATGGCAGACCGCCTGCAGGTGGACGTCTTCTCCATTTGATTGTCTGGATTTAGATTGTTGTTAAAATTAAATTTCCAGGTTACTGTTTTACAAATTTTATTTACTAGCGAAGCAAGCCTGCAGCTACCTTGCTAGCAAAGGCTACTCAAGCAAGTTTCAACTCAAACACTTGTTTTTGATAAGCTAGCTACGTTTCTCGCTTCATAGTCTGACGCTGCTGGCGGCCATTAGCCGGACAAAGCTGCTGTGGGGCAAGCGTGTGGTCGGTACTTGCTGAGCACTTGCACAGTCGTGCGTATCGCTTGGGTGAGCCATCTGTTGCACGCCCATTCCGCTCACAACCTGCTCAAACTGTTTCCTTTGCGCAGCCGCTGGCGCCGGGGCCGCCGTCGCGAGCGGGCTCCTCTGCGGACCTGGCCCGCCGCAGCAACAGCGCCTTCCTGTCGGCGCGCTCGGGCAGCTTCTCCGACTTTGGCGGCGGCGTCGGCGTAGGTTTCGGTGCCACCGGCAGCGAGCCGCCGACGCCGCCAGCCGCCTCCGCCGGCGCCTCGCCGCTGGCCGCCGACAGGTGCTCGAACTTTCAGCCCATGTCGAGTGCTGCCAGGCATTTTTGCCGTAGCAAAGGTCGAGGGTTCAAGCCCCTTTTTCTGCTACAATTTAAAAAAAAATGTAAAACCTGTTTCTGTTGCACATGGGTCTGTAGTGAGTGAGGCTCAATGCTGCGGGCTGCACACCCGTAACACGGAGCCCGGCATGTTCACGGACGGCAGACGTGCTGACCTGGACAATTGGACATGCAGGCGGTCGCACAGCGGCGCCTTCATGGCGCCAAGCCCGCCGCCGCGGGCGGCGGTGGTGGGCGAGGCCGCCGCCGCCAGCCCGCCGCGCACGCCGCCGGCCGCGCGCAAACTCGAAGCGGAAGACGAGGGCCAAGAGACGCAGCCCGGTTCCGCCGCCGTCCTCGGCCGCGACAGCGTGAGCCGGCAGGCCAGCGACCGCGGCAATGCCAGCGGCGAGGCCGCCAATGGCGTGCCGCCGCCGCCGTCGCCGCAATCAGACCCTCAGGCGGCACTGGACAAGCTGTCTCGGGCGCTGCGCTTTTGACGCACCGCGATATTGACATCTTTGGGAGGTCTCAATTGAGAGCTGGAGTGGCGCCTTGCTGGATGCGGCCGCCCGGGGCGCCGAAAGGATCCAGGCTGGTGTGGGGTATCCGACAGGGCTGTGGCTCTGGCGTCTTGCGGAAGCCGGCTCAGTGCGAGCAACTGGCCGTTGGCGCCGCAGCGGTAAAGACTTGACAGAGACACTCGCGCTACTGACGGCGCCGTGGCGGCAATGCTGCCGCAGAGTCGAACGCCCAGACTTCCGAGGCTCCATGTTTAGGGTGGGAGCAGATCGTGGCAGCGGCGCGGACGCCAAAAATCGTCAGAACAGCTTTGTCACCGGAGCAGAATTTGGAGGATTGCAGCATTGCATGCTGATCAACAGTGCTGGCCGTGGTTGCCCTGGTGCCGTGTTTGCTGTCCTGGACATTGCTTGAAAGCTATGCTGAGCACGGTGTCAAGTCCCTTTTCCGATAGGTACAGGGTTGTCTGAACATATTGCTGTTATGTGTAGAGAACTGGCGTGACTGATCGGCCAATGCCTTTTACAAGTCGTTTACTGTCAGGCCCACGGATGCACTGCAAGACCAAACAGGACAAGACCAAACAATGGTTCGCACTTGCCACATGGGGCAAGACATTTGCAGTGTTCAATGTCTCCTTCCTGTTGGGCGCACTGGGTTGCTATTGCACGGTTTGTAAGAATGTGGCATACAAGTGCACCGCAAAGAAAAGTTGAAGCCTAGCTAGAGCGACGTCATCTCTAGCAACAGGAAGCGCTGTGCAAGCAGCGGCAGGAGGCGAGGCATTGGCCCCTCACTGCGGTGCTGACGCAAGAGCAGCACATGCACGGAAAACCAATGGGTGCAAGACGAAGAAGTAGAGATCGGCAACTCGCCAAAGACGCTCTCCCCGCTCTCGTTGCCCCCAAATCCCGTGTGAAAGTACTTCAGTAGCTAATAGCAGTGCCTGCATCGGGCCCGCAGCAGTGGCAGCGGTGGGCGCCGCTTCCCGCGCCGGTTGTCGCCCTCCGCCACTCTCAGAGTCGCGCCCTTACGGCCCACACCCGTGCGCACGTCTTTCTCCGTCCATCGTAGCAGTGTCGGCATTAGACCTTTGCACTGCTGGGTTATGCGCACTACTCCTCGGCGATAGTGCCTTGTAGCTCCGGCAGGCCCTGCGCCAGGCGGAACGCCGTGCGGCGGCTGCCCTGGACGGTAGAAAACACCTCCTCCAGCACATGCACCACCTGCAGCGTGCGGAAAGGAAACGAAATCAGGGGTCAGAATCATATATACATAGCTAACACACAACATACGGCCACAGGGCATGTTCGATGCAACAAGGGACGGGTCAGCCACGCATCGGCGCAGCAGATGCGTGGGACGGTAGCAGCCTATCGCCTCAGCTCATCGCGCATGGTCGGCAGCCAGGGAGGGGCAAGGGGTACGCAACAGGCCTAGCGACCTTGCTGGTTCGTTGCAAGGCTTCACGGCAGCTGACGCTGCCAGACGGGTGCACAAACCTGGTCCACGACCATGGTCATGCCGCGCAGGCGCGCGCTCCAGTCGTCGCACACGTCCTGCACCCGCCGCCGCGCCTCAGGCGTCATTCCCGCCGCGCCACCCGCCATGCGCGCGAGTGACACATGCATGATCGCCGTCTGCGGAGGAACGACACGTCGAATGTATGAAATTCAGGCTGTGATCATGGTACCATGGTGCTGCTGCCGCGGCGCCATGTCCGCCGAGTTCCCGCCATACCGCCAATGTCGCGTGCATCCTCGCCGTCTGCGAGGCACACGCCAACCCTTCGCCAGCTGGAACTTGCATCGGCTTGGACATATGTTTCGAACTCATGGTGTGCTCACTTGCTATGGAGAAGCACCGGGATGCGAAAGACTGGCACATGCTGTGCCCATTTCCCGGAAACATTCATTGCAAAGGGGGAACAAGTGGCACCTGCTGCGCAGGCGCGCCCGGCAGCGCCGCCTTCAGCAGACCCCGCAGCTGCGGCACCTGCGTTTGTCAGCATTCAACGTGGTTTTGAACCACCAAAACTGCAACAACGCAGCGGCGGCGTCAGCTGCAAGGCGTACTTTCACTTTACTGCATGAGCCTGTGAGCAAGGCTTTCATTGTGTGCTTCGTTCGGTATACGCAGTGGCATGAGAGATGCCTGGTCCGACAGGTCGAGGCAACACAGCAGCAGCACGCCGCTGTCCGCCATGACCAGTCGGTACACCTGACATGACAAACGCAACACGGGTCAGGATTTCTCCGAACAGTTTGCCGACATGGCCTTGGCTCGCAGAAACACTGGTGCAGCAGCGCAAACATGGCGGTGTGCCTTCCCCACCGCTGGTCGGGTGGCCAGTCCCATCGCTGGCCATTGATTACAGCATATTTCGTGACAGGTGCACACGCCTGCAGCGTGAGAGGCTGGAACTTCTGGGCCTGTGCCCCGAATGCCTCCACCTCTCGAGCCAGCTCCGCCTCGCTTGGCGGCCGCTGTGCCTGTACGTTGCACATTGGCGATTGCCGTCAGGACAAGCAGAGCACAGTTTAGGGTTTGCAGTGCTCTGCAAGTGTGGTCCTCGAACAACGCCGTCCAACAAGCAACTCTACGCTTACTTGAGCATCTAGCTGAATTGTCCACTGGCGGGCGAGCTGTTGAGACTGCGCCTTGCGCCGCCGTCCCAGCTGCGGAATCGCCCCAGCATCCATGCAAGCGGTAGCAGCTGACAGCGAATATTCGTGTCAAATTTCGGCTCACCGCCGGTCCTTCGAGGCTTGTCCTGACGCCGCCGTCGGCCGCAAAGGCGTCCGGCCGTGCGTCGCCGAGCCGAGCGGTGTGGAACAGCGTGATGTGCCAGTGCTCCGGCGCGTTGATGTACGACGCAAAGTCGGCGCCTGCGACGCAGAGTCGCAGGAGGTAACAGGCTGCAAGCGCAGCACGTGCCGCAGACTCCAAAAATGGGGCGCCTTCCAGCGTGCGGAACACGACGGTTCCAGATGCCAAAACCCGCCAGAATGAGTGGCATCATCCGCAGCCCACTAGGCCCCGCGCGTGATGGGCTCAGCCCTCTATTGCTGCATGGGGCAACAATGGCTGCTCTCGAAGACCGGGCAAGTCGCAACGGCAGCTTTTGCAGGCGGTGGATGCAGAAGGAAAGGGAGAACTTTGAATGCGCAGCTTCACCTTTGGGGAGCGCCGCATGCACTGCGGCGGTTGCGTCCTCAATCAGCTCCCGCTGCTCGCCGTCCGGCACGACCGGCAAGATGGCGAGCCGCACCGCGCCCGGCGGGTACGGCGGCTCCAGCGCGTCGTAGCGCAGTGGCTCGGCGGCCTCACCATCCACCCTGCAGCGCTGCCTGTTGCGCGGCGGTGAACAGGGGTTTTGCCGGAAAGCCAGCATTGTCAGGTCTCCCAGCTGCCGGTGCGACAGACCTCCATACGCGAAGGGATTACAAGCTGCTTCATTGGCCTCTGAGCAGGCCGCCAGTGGTCCACTGCAGCATGCAGAGATCACCCGCTGCGGGACGCTCCACATCACTGGCGAGTGCAGTGCAGTGCAGTTGAATGAGGGCGGGACGTGCATGGCGACGGCACTGCGTGTGGAGCAGGGTGCAGAACACCACGCAACAGCACGCGATCGCAGCAGCCGACATGGAAATCGGCGAAGACCTTTTCGTACAGTTTGCTACCTGAAGTCTGCCATCACGCTCTCTTCCACCCCACCATTCACGAATCGATCAGAGATGGCATCGTAGATTGACTGCAGCGTGATCCGCGGCGAGCCTCCCGACAGCAGCGGCGAGTCGAGGCTCATCGCCGCTGGCAATTTTGGCCGTTGGGTGTGCAGATCATGGCACGAGGCGCATCTTGCAGCACATCTTTCTCGCGGGGCGGTTCAACTGCCATCGTGGCGTCCAAGTACCCAAACTCCAGCTATACTGACTTTGAGCTGGACTCGGTCCGCAGCTGCACAATATCAAGCCCTGCCAGCCTGGCTAATATTTACATCTGATGGCGAGGCACGTGCCGGCCCAGTTCGCATTTAAACAACGCATTTGAACAGGGTAACTCGTGCTGAAAGGACCTGCAGACCACTACATCTGACGAGGGTGGTCAACTCCAGGGCTGACAAGCCTTCACAAGCACGCCTACCTGCTTCGAGTCCATGAACATCAAATCACCTACCAACTTACTAATGCACTGACTGCAAAGGTGAAGGGCGCCCCAGGCGCCGCGTCTGCATCTTCTGCCGCCGCCGCCGCCGCAGCCCCGCCAGGCCGTCGCATAAACACGGACACAGCTGTAGATGTCCCTCCGTCGTCACACCACCAGCGGGTGCAGCACCGGCAGCGGCTGCGGCGGGGCCGCCTGGAGGCCGTGCTGCGCCGCGTAGCGGGCAGCCCGGCCCTTCAGGCCCCCGCCCACCAGAGCCTCCCGCACCGCCTCGTGCTGCCCCAGGCGCGCGTACATGTCCGCGCCCAGCTGCCGGCCCTGCGACATGCGAAATGGTTTCTTTTCCTTCTGAGATGAATAGAAGCAGGTGTTATGCTCGCTCCCACACCACCTCATGGTGCCCCAGGCTCGCGTACATGTTCGCACCCAGCTGCTGCACCGGCGACAAGCGACACAGAACGTCATGACTGGAATCAAACCGTCCTCTGCCCGCCTGCACACGATTGACACCTCAGGCAGCCGGCCGCTGTCTCCAAGGGCCACCAGCTGCGCTGCCAGCGCAGATCCCAGGGATATCGTACCCTAGGAGAGAGAGGCGCCACCAACCGCGACGCTATACCAGCGCCACGCTATCGCTCAGGTTTCCAGGCCTTATGCAATGAGCATGGAGGAGCTAATGTAGCTTCACGAGATGTTTGTGGTGCACCACGGGCAGCCGGCCGCTGTCTACGAGGGCCACCAGCCGCGCCGCCAGTGCCGCGTTGCTGCTTTGGGGTCCAGGGACTGCCGCGATTGGGAAATCAGTGAAAATCGAGATCCGGATGGCAGCGTCACGAGCCGACCACGGCGCACCTCGGGAAGCCGGCCGCTGTCGGCAAGGGCCACCAGCCGCGCCGCCAGCGCGGTGCTGTCGCCGCCGGGGGCGCCCAGCCCCGCACGCTGCGCTGCGGCGAAGGGCCGCGCCTGCTGCAGCGACGCGTCCAGGGCCAGCGTCGCGACGCCTTCCGGCAGGGGACGACCGTAAAGGCAGCAGGCGTGCTCAAACTCTGCGAGCGCCGCCTGCGTCGATTTGATTGACGAGATAGTAGAGGATCCAGCGCTGAGACACCCTCCGGCACGGGCCGGCCATAGAGGCAGCAGGCATGCTCAAACTCCGCCAGCGCCGCCTGCAGCAATGGGCATGCAACAGCATCGCACCGCGGCAGAAGGTCGTCAAGGGTGCAAGTGATGCGGCAGGAGCTGTGCCACAGCATCGTACTCAATTTCATCCAGGTATTTACCTTGGCACGCGCAGCTGAGTTCGTGCCATGCATGCATGTATTTGGAGCGAGTTTCCCGCGCGCTGCAGAACACTTCGGCAGATTGTTTCGGTGTCGATCAGCGGCCTTTGCAATCTCAAGAATCTTGACAGCGGCGCTCCAGGATGGCACTGTACCTGCAGGTACAGCACGTCCACAGCCTCCTCATCGTTGAGCCACCTAAAGATGCCCACCAGGTCCTGCGGTTGCAGGAGTAAGGAGCTTCGGGGTCAGCATCCATGGACCCGCGAACGTGCTGGGGTAGGTGCAGAGGAAAAGTTTTCGTCACCAGCAGTCAATGGCGAGCGAGGGTTCGCAAGTTTCTGCAACTGCACACATGGTCATCTCAGCGCTCAGCAGCAGCGGCAAGCCCACGCACCGGTCTGGATCAAATGAGAGATGGAATTGAATGAGAGGAATAAAAGGATTCTACCTCCAGCCGCAGCAGCAGTGGCCAGCCGACGTAGCGGTCGGGGTCGGGGGGCTCAGCGGCGATTGCCGCGGCCGCCGCGACGGCGGCAAACAGCGCGGCCGTGGCACCCATGCTGCACCTCCCCAGCAGCGCATCCTGCGACATTTCATATGAGAGGGATCAGACGGACAAGTCAAAACCCTGCATATAGCCACCGCACACCGACAAATGACATCAAAGCATACAAAGTGCAGAAATGAGTTTGAAACAAGAATCTCCATTCACCGCGCCTTCACGAGATTAAGCGCCAGGCCCTGCAGGTCGGCGTCCGGAAAGTGCGCTGCCCGCCGCCGCAGCAGCGTCCGCAGCGCCGCCGCGCCGCCGCCGCCGCCGTCATCGCCCGCCGCCGCCAGCGCCGCCGGCCGCACGCGCAGCCGCCAGGCGGCGCCGCGCCGCCGGTCGAGCACCAGGTTTCGGGGATGCACGTCGCATTCGGGTCTCGCGCCGTCCTGTTGCGAAGCAACATCTGAGTGACATTGGGCTCATTGCTTGATGTTGGTGTCCCAGGCAGGAAAGTGACTGTCGTCAGTCAACATCTGTCTCGAACAGCAGTCATCGCAGCCCCGGACACAGCCGCAGCTGCCTGCTTGCTGCCTGCTAAACACCCCACCATGATCGCAGATGTCCAGACTCACCTGGCTGTCGGGCGTCGCAAACACGAGGTGCATGGCCAGCGGCTGCAGCTGCTGCTCTCCAGGCTGCGGCTGCTCACACACGTCAAAGGCCGCCGCGCTGCCAGCCGCAATGTCACACACCAGCAGCACATTGTCATCGACCGCCAGGCGGATGTCGCCAGAGGCTGCAGGAAGCGCTAGTGCATGCCGCAGCAGCACCGCATCCCTGCACCAACAGCAGGGCTTTACTACTAAGGCGCATAGCACACCAGCAGCACACTGTCGCCGACCGCCAGGCGGATGCCGTCGGACGAAGCAGGTGCCAATAATGTGTGACGCAGCTGCATCGCAGCCCTGCTCCGGCAGCAGGAGTTATGCAGATCAGATGCGACCTGTGTTAGCATCGGAGGCCCACGCATTGGGAACTGGCAGAAGCAACCTCTTTTGTGAATGTGGTTGGCTGGAATTGCCTTTTGAGGTGAAGCTGAGGTGATAGTGAGGCGGCCTTTGGGCTGGGCGGGTTGACGCCGGAACAGCGCGGCGCTCTGGTGTGCAGCAGTGTAACTTTTTCCTGGCATGCAGTACTATCACTGCCTGGTGTGTCACATCCTGCGACCTTGTGCCCTGCAACAGTGCAGCTGCACTCACTTGTAGAAACGGTGCAGGGTGAGGCGCCGCCCCGGCCGGTCGTGGTGCCAGCAGTACACACGGCCGTACAGCGCTATGAGGCCCACGCAGTCCGCCACTATGGGCGCCGGCGCCGGCAGCTGGAAGGGCGGCAGCTTCACGAGTGACTCCGCGCCGATCTGGTATGCCTGCGAAGGTTCGGAAAGAAGTGTCGATTCTGTCGCTCATGGAGAGAGTGATGTGGCGCGATGGGCACCGGCGCTGGCGCCTGGAAGGGCGGCAGGCTGCCTGCCAATTGCTGTTGCATTAGTGCATACGCGGCCCCGCTAAGGCAGCTTTGCGGAAATATCCGTGTGCAGTAGCGATCGGTGGGGCCTGTGACAAGAAGTAAACGCATTATACCTGGAACCAGACGCCGCCGGTGGCCAGCAGGATGACACGCGTGTCCGCGGACCACACCGCCCAGGCGACTTCGTGACGCCTCGTCTCCAGGTACGTTAGCCCGCCGGCCGCGCCGCGCCGGCTGCAGCCAGAGCGCAAGCTTCAGAGTGTCTGGGTCAGTGGACAGCGGCACAGCTCTGATGCAAGGCCGGAGCTCGCCTCCCATCGGGCCAGCAGCGGGAGGAGTGAATGAGGACCGGAGACTCCGGGCGCGGTCATCGGCTGACAGCGGCACGAGGCGTGGAGACGTCTCAGGAACACATGACAGATGACATGCACGCGAGGCCCTGCCTGTACAGCTCGAGGCCTGCCGAAGTGACCAGTGTCAGGTCGGAGGCAGCAGAATCCGTCCAGAAGGCGCCCCGCAGCGGCGCCCGGCTGCGCGCCGCCTGCGTACATGAGATAGTACAGGAAGGTTTGTCAAGCACTGCAGGAGGTAAGGGGGCACCTCTAACGAGCGGTTGCGGAATCTGAAAGGGATCCGCTGCCGCGCCCGGTCCCGCGCCGCCTGTGCATCCGAAAGGATCACAGGGTGGTCATACGGAAGCACGTGAACCCTGGTGAGAAGACCACTTCAACTCGTGGTACGGCTGCGAAAACTGTCTGGAAGGCGCGCCCCGCAACGGCGCTCAGCTTCTCGCAGCCTGTGCCTGAAATGAAGTCGACAGTCTGCTGCAGTGCACAAATGGATGCTCTGTGTCAGAGGCGCCATGGCGGCATCCACCAGAACAGGCATGCGGCCATATGAGGGCGAAGTCTCGTGCCGCAGCGTGCATGCTTTGCGACCCGGGGCTCTACAACCAGCAAGTCGGCTCCGTTCAAGCAGTCTCGACACTGCGGCATCACCCAACAGGGCTGTCAATTCCAGATCCAAATGCCCATTTGTATGCGATATGCTCTACAAGCACGCATGCACCTGCACGAAGGCGCGGCCCCATGTGCAGGGTCCACGATATCCGCGTTGGCTGCAGGACGCTGCACCGCCAGTGTGCCGTTCGGCATCGGGCCTGAAAGGAGATCCTGGACACTGAGACCGGAAAGACTTGAAAATGGCACCTGCACAAAGGTGCGCCCCGACGCAGGGTCCACGATCTCCACATTTGCCGCCGAGCGCTGCACCGCCAGTGTGCCATCCGGCGCAGCCCGCACCGACACGACGGCCGGGCCCGTGTGCAGCGCTGCTGTCTGCGATGCATGAAAGGCGACCAGGCTCGGAATGAAGCTTCCTGCCAACGGCACCCGCATCATCTGCTGCGCCAGCCGTGTGATCACTGTGCTGTTACTGTGCTGCCATCGAAACGGGGTGCTGCTTCTTGCAGTATGGAGGGTAGCTTGTCTTGTCCCAGTAATGCCTTGAACTCGATGTGCTCGGTTGAGGAAGCAGTGATAAACACCCGCGCCTGCGGAGGTGCGCCGCCAGCCAGGGGTCGCAGCTCGATGGTGTCACCGCGCACGACGATGATGCGGCTGCCGCGGTCGTCCACGGACACGTAGCTGGCGCCGGTTGTGTCCAAGTCATTCAGCACCGGCTGCAGGTAGATGGGCGCTGCCGCGGCACCGGCAGCGGGCGCAGCAGGCTGCAGCGCCATGGCGCAGCCGTCCAATGCGGCAATGCAGCAAACTGTAAGAGGCTCAGCCGGGGTTATTATGCACTCTTGTCACCAGGTCTGACGTGCCTGCTGTGCCGCGGGGAGCGCTGCTCGCTGCAGGCTCGTGCAGAACAGAATGCCAATTGCCGCATACGACGCATGGCAAGCTTGACTTCAAGCCGACACACAGTCAAACCCGTTATCTAAGCTGCTTGGCAACGGTTCAACAGGTTACTGCTTTCGTGAGATGCTGGAAACTGGGGTCCAGAGGTTAATGCATTGTGACTGCACCGCCGTTGATGCACGCACGGCAAGAGCAGTCTGGAGTCCTTCGTGCTGTGCAAACGAAGAATGCACTGTTGCGCACTAGCACCTTGGCAGACAAGGGAACCTGTGCTGTCTGACAGACGTGTCCAATGTGGCCAAAAGGCTTGCGAGAGGTGGCGTGCGCAGGCCACAACTCAATTTGCAGACATATGCAACTAAATCAACGAAGCTGATTCTCTGGCCCGCTGCGGTGCTAGACCACCTTCGATCTGCCAGATGGCTCGAGCTATGCAAGTGAACGATCTGCCGGAACAGTGCTGCAGGAGTGTTTGCTGCAGGATCGTTTCAGCACTGTCAATCTCTTCATCAGATAGAGATATCGCATCATGCACAACATCCTCGCATGCATGCACGTCCTTCTCCTGCTCTGTGAAGCTTTCACACTCAGCGACGGTCCCGACTTTCTACGCATTTGGGGCACTGCTCGCTAACTCGCATGGGTCGCCCAGATGCAGTCATGTATGTTCCCGGTGTGTGCAGGCAAGGGTGCTTAGCCAAGTGTGTCGCGACTGCCAGCGCCTCTGCTGATCGCCCAGCCTCATCTGGCGGTATCTGCGGCTGGACTCGCGTGACCAAATGTGGGGCACAGCGGTTGGGGGCTGAAGTCCGGATGTCGACCGGCTGCTGCGCTTCCGCCGGCTCCGAGCGGCATACATCAGGACAGTGAGCCTGGTCACTTGGGTAAGGACGCTGCAGTTCGCGAAGATGCGCATTGTTTGTCCGATACTTTCATGCTCCAATGCCCCTGTTGCAACGCTCGTCTGCCCGTTTTGATACACACATTGGCTTTCCACGTGTTCCGAGACGTTCTGTGATACGCACAAAAAGACGATGCCGCTCAGACGCTGCTGGTCAGCCCCGAGGCGGTGGCGCAAGCCGGCTAGGCGCTGAAGTCGCTGGTGTGCCAGGACTGCTCTGTTGGAAGCCAGAGGCACGGTCCCAGGGCCGCGCTGCCGCTGCCGCCCCTCAGCGACAGCATGCGGGCGTTGCACCTGCACAGCATGTCGCGCTTCGCCGGCGTGGCTGCCCAGCCTGCTGGCCAGGGCGTTGCAGCTGCGCAGCCTGGGCCTGCAGTGCTCGAACCCCCACGGCGTGTTCCTTGCCGCGCTGGCGCGTCTGATGTACCTGCGTCTGAGCGGGCGTCCGCGTTGGGCTGAGCACAGCGGCGGCTTGCCGGAAGCTCGCCGGCCTGAAGGAACTCGTGCTAAGCACGCGGGCCCGCTGCATTTCACGGAGGCCGCCACCGGCCTGCGTTGCCTCAGAAGTCTGTGCGTGCACCAGGAGCTGCAGCCCGACGATGTGTCGGTGCTGCGGCGGCTGCATGTGCGGGTGGTGTGCCAGTGCTACACCAACAACTTTTGATGTTCATCAGGATACGTGGTCTTAGATATCCTTCATTGTGTCTCACAAAGCAGACCTTTATTCCTCTGTAGAGTACCTGCACTGACAAGGCCATCCAGAGATTGCCGCCCCCCACCCACACTCTTGGTCGCAAATAAGCTCTCGTTGCAACCACTTCCAACTCGCAAATGCCATCAAGGTCAGCTGCCCAGCCACGCACCAGTGCCGGATTGACGTGGTTTAAGCTGCACCCTCCAGCGAACTCCCGTGGTCTGCCGCTGGCGCCAATATCCATCAATTGGCTGAACAGCCATGCTGCGCCAATCTTCGAACCGTCGCGAACCAACTATAGTTCTCGAAGCGGCAGCCACAAGGCGGCGCTGGGAGCTGCGCAAGCCTGTCAAAGCGCGTGCCCGACATCACACCGCCATGCGGCCGCACGCACAGCCCCGCACTGGCCGCCAGGCTGGACGCCGCCAAGCACTCTTTAAGGTCACTGTCCTCTGTGCTCAAGGAATACTGAGCCCAACTGGACTTGGTATCCTCTGCCCTGCTGGCCAGTAGTCCCTCCACGTGCATGAAATGTAGCTCTTGCAGCTGGCGCAGCGGCAGCAGCGGCACCCAGGAAACCACCCTGATATGCAAAAGCAGCGATGCGGGCATTGCTGCCAGCATCGCCGCCGCACCGGCATTTACGGGTGAGCAACCAAGGAAGCGCAATCTGCTGAGCGAGGTCAGCGCAGTAGTACAATTCGTCAGCGACACGGCAACACAGGAGTCTAAGACAAATTCACGCAGCCCCACGAGACGCGCAAGCACGAACATGACTTGAAAAGCGTTATGGGCGTGAGTGGCGCAGGCTGGGGTGCGTCAGCCGGTACAGGCCATGCAGCGGCCACAGCCCGGCGGCGTCCCAAAGTGAAATCCGCTGCTGGTGAACTCCAGGCCCAGGCTGCGCCGCCGCCGTGCGCCGGCCAGCAGGCAGCCCGGATTTGCGTGCGAGCGCGGGCTGTGCAGGTGCAGCACCTGCAAGCTTGCGCCCAGGCGCGGCAGCGGTGTGGCGGCCAGTGAAACGCCGCCGGCGGGGCTCCGATGGAGCAGTCCTAGCACGCGAGCGTGTCCAGCGCGCCACTAGCCTGCGTCACCGGCCCGAGGAACGCCGTCAGCAGAGGCTGAGCAGCTCCCTTTACCTGCAAGACAGCGCAATGCCAGACCCGTATACACCAGCGCACCAGTAAGCATGCGCTGCTACGGGATGTCAGGGCACACTACAGACAGAAATATGGCTTTGTGCAGACGTGTGTCGTCGTAGCTCGCTGCACCAGTCTCACCCAAAGGACTAGGATCAGCGTCCTGACGTGTGCCGCGCGCGGCCGAAAGAACGCACCAGTCGGTCGACTTTTGGCTGCTGTGCCCTTCTTCTGTAATCACAGCTGGTCCCGAGCGTCCAGCCGCAGGTGCTGCCACATCTGAGTGGGCGACGAGCACAGGCGCTGCCAATGGTGGCACAGCCTGCTCAGGATGTGCGCCCTGCGCGGAAGCCACAAGATGCGATGATCACCCGAGTCTTAGTATGTGCGGATCTTGCGCAGCCAAGGCCATGGCCGTCATCGCTGCATGGACCACATGAGCATGGTGAAACAGAATGGTGAAACAGACTTGAAGACACAATCTCCCAAGAAAGAATCAGGTGGATTCTATTTGGTGAAGGAAGTCCAGGCTGCTGAAGCATCCGGTAAGTGGTGGACGTGCATTGCCGATGCGCGGACGTGCATTGCCGCCACGCAGGGAGAACTGGCGCGATCGTGCTCAGCACCGGATTGCTGAAGAGTTGCAGCATATACTGGCGCTGCAGCTTTATTGCTCATGCGCAGATCCACTGCTCAGACAATTGCAGCGCGGCCAACCGGTGGCGGCGGCACTACTGATCAACGACAGATTGGACCGGTGGTATACCAATGGTGCTTCTCGCATGAGATTTGCAGCGTCAGTCAGACGTGCATGCAAACGAGGGAGTAGTGTGATCCGTTTCTCGTGCAGCTGGCAAGGGTTTGGAGGCACCATAACGGGATAGGAGCACTCCGGAACTCCGGCAGCAGATTCTCGATGGCATGCAGCTGCCACAGAGTGCACTTCGGCACCGGAGCTACCCGTAAGGCAAACAGTGCTGCAAATTACACATCTGATGGAGGTCTGCTGGAGTGCCACTTCTGCTGGTGGTCTGCTGGAGTGCTAAGCAGGAGCAGCCGTGGCCATAGATTTCGTTTGCTGCAGCCATGAGTGAACGACCTGCCTGACATGTTGCTGCTGGAGTGCTTCAGCTCCCTGGAATTATCCACCAGGCACAATTAAACCGCTTTGCCTTGGCATTTGCGTCAGATTCTGCTTCTTGAGTACGCTTCTGCCCTTGCAAGTCGAGTCGTGTCTGCCGTGCGGCGGGATGCTGTAGCGGCCATCCGATTCTTGAAGCTCTTCAACAGCGTAGTACGATTGTGTGAACGATTGTGTGAGGGACTTCTCACTCCGTTTGTCGGTGTATGCAGAGTGCGAATGCTGAGCCAGGTGTGCCGCAACTGGCGGCAGCTGGGGATGGATGTGTTGACCCTGCCCTGTTGCCATGAACTGCCCATGCACAATGTCTGCCGCTCGCTGCGCCCCCAGCCGCAGTGCACCACGGCGGCGTCTCAGAGTCAATTGAGATGCGGCGCCGCTCAGTCATGTCCATCACAGTGGCTCACATGGAAGATGGTGGCGTATCGCACTGGGGCGAAGAGTAATGCGGTAAGAGAAGGATCCCAGGGTTGGCCGTTGTTTCAAGGCGCCACGTGCATCGCGCTCGGCCGTTGGCTTGCAGGGTTTATCGGATGTCGAATGTGATGCTATTTTGGCGGGATGACGCGCGCCGAACGGACGCTAGTGGCAGCATCTTACGCAAGTCCCTGTAAACGTGAAGGCCACGCAAACCCTCTTGGGCGCAGGAATTTTGCTTGCTGCAACCTGACCACACCACTAAACGACCTTGACTAGTGGCAAATCAGTCACAGTAACATCGTCTTTGTTCAGAGTGAGCCAGTGGATGCTGCAAAGGCGTGTAGCTTGAAGCTGTTGGATTAGCGTCGACAGCTGCTCCTAGATCTTTGGCGGCGTGACGTGTGCAGCTCCGCTGCGCCGGCAGACGGTCAGCGATCAACCGTCGTAGCTCCGTGCTGCGACCAATACATTGGCGGCGGGGAAGGACTGGTCAGTAAGAACCTGCTGGTGGGCGGCAAGCAGCAGGCGCGGACCGGCTTTGCCAACAGCGCCCGGATTGCCGCCATGTCAACGCAGCCGGTCGTCACGATCACGGAGCAGCCGCTGCACGAGTTCCACTGGACGGAGACCGCAGAGCCGCACTCCGCCAGGAGGAAAGAGCTGCTGCAGAAGTATGGGCCGCAAATCAGGGCGCTCTACGGCCACGACGCCCGCACAGCCTACCAGGTAGGCTTTGTGTTGTGTCTGTGGGCTGGGAGGCCTTGCTTGTGGCTTATCGCGCGATGTCAGGGCGTTGGTGGGCGTCGTGTCACTCAGGCCAGGGTCGGTCGGGAGGACCGAGCCTTAGTGGTGGGCGCCGCATTTCAGTCTCGCAGCAGCGTGGCATCACTTCAAATGTTTGTGATTGATCCCGTGAGGAGCTCGGCTGCGAGATTGTAGCGACGCCAGGCCCTTCTGAGGGCCATTTCTCCAACGTCAGACCGAGCTGGCTGATGGGGTGGGCCTAGACGGACTACAGCTTGCTTGTGGAGATGTTATAAGCCGTTCAGCCGGGTTATGGTGCTGCTGGTGCTCGCCGGTGCTGCCGGTGCTCACCTGCAACGCACCCTTGAGTGCCATTGCAGTTTTAACTCGAAAACTTTCGCAGCTGCTACCTCATGGACGACATGCAGCTCGGGCGCGTGCAGCGGCTCTTTTGGCCGATCTAGACCTATTTGCCAGATGACGGTGCCTGCAAAGGCCATGCAGTGGAAGCTTGGTCACATTTGCCACTGCTGCGACGGAGCGCGGTATTTGCGCCTGCGACACTCCGCAGCCTGTGAGAGATCAGCCAGCAGCATCTCGATTCGTCTGCCCCGTGGCCGCACGCAGGGGTGCTCCACTGGCCGATGCCGTTCTCGCAGAGTCTGCTATCGGCTGCCGGCTCTACAAAGCGGATTGCGCTACAACAGGTTAACACCGTCTCCATCTCTGCCAACTCCCATTCCTGTGCTGACCCCGCCTCCACGTGCGCTGCCGTGCAGGTCATAGCGGTGTCCCTGTTCCAGTGCGGCATGGCGTGGGCGGTGCGCAACTGCAGCTGGGGCACAATTTTCGGGCTCGGCTGGGCGGTGTCGGGCTTCTGCAACCAGAACCTGTTCTGTGCGCAACACGAGCTCAGCCACTTCCTGGCCTTCAAGAAGCCCAGCCACAACAAGCTGCTCAGCATCCTCAGCAACTGCCCGCTGGTGGTGCCGACGGCGACCACCTTCCGCAAGTACCACCAGGAGCACCACTCCCACCTGGTATGTTCTGTAATGTATGGGTGTACCTTTTCAGCCAACTACGTCTGTGAAGGCGCCCCCGAAGCGTGCGCCGCGTTCCTGCCAGTGTTGTCTGTGCAGACGCCCCCGAAGCGTGCGCCGCGCTGCGTGCCCGTCACAGCAGAGCCCGCTGCATCCTGGCAGATGTACAGGAGGGACTGGGGAAGATTGCGCGCACGATATGCTAGAGATGCGCTGACACGCCGCGCTCTTCAGCAACAGCCGTGTCTCCACCTCCATGGTCTCCAAACCTCGAAGCTTCTGTTCGTAGATGTTTCCTTCTGCCTTTTGCAGGGCGTGGATGGCTGGGACGTGGACCTGCCGACGTACATCGAGGCCAACGTGATCTGCTCCTTCCTGCTGAAGCTGTCGTGGGTGTGCTGCTACATCATCGTGTACGGCCTGCGCCCGGTGCTCATCCGCCCAAAGAGAGTTGGTGGGTCACCCCCCTCAGGGATGTTTGTCGTGCCGTCCTCCATGCTGTTTTGGAGAAGGTTGCGTCGCTGTCGAATTGCTTGTCTGAAATTGCCGGTCTGCTTTACATTCAATACTGAACCACGCACAGCACTCTCTCTGTTTGGGAGGCCCCACAGACAGCATCCGCATGTTGTTTCTGCCGGGTGCAGGTCTGGCCGTGTCTCTTTTCTGATACTATGGCAACACGATGCAAACCTTCAGGTCTGAAGCACTGCAGTCACGCAATACGTGTGTTGCCTTCCCTTTCCCCCAGGCTCCGCGGACGTAGTACATTCATTGCAATCATTCACCGTTCGCAGGCAGCGCGGACCTGGTGAACGTGGCGGTGGTGCTGGGCTTTGACGCGGTGCTGCTGTACACCTGCGGCATCAAGTCGCTGGCGTATCTGCTGGCGGGCACGGTCATGGGTGGCGGCCTGCACCCAATGGCCGGTCACCTGATATCTGAACACTATATGTTCGTCAAGGTGCACCTCTTAAACTGCAGCAGCCGTGAATGACCGTACGACGTGGCTTTGATGTGGAGCTTGTTGGGGGCGCTCGTGTCGCAGGAGCTGCAATGGGCCTCAACACCACCAGATCCGCTGTTGCTGGCCGTGATCACCAGACCTGGTGCAGCCGTGCCATCCTCAGAGAAGTGCACAAGTTGAAAAAGCTACTGCGCGGTTCCTGACGCTGTCGCTGATGCTCGTCTTCAGGGGCAGGAGACTTACTCGTACTACGGGCCGCTGAACAAGCTGACCTACAATGTGGGCTATCACAACGAGCACCACGACTTCCCGCAGATCCCGCAGACTCGGCTGGGCGAGGTACATAGTGTGATTTTCGGTCTGATTTTTCACATCATCCTGCTGCTTGTTGAATGACTTTCCAGCATCCCATCCCGCTGCTTTCACACCTGTGTGCACACACTCGGACGCCACTGTGCGCTTCGCAGATGTGGCGTTAGTGAGGGCAACCGGCGGTTGATGTGTTTTCCTTTTCGCGCCCGCAGCTGCAGAAGATCGCGCCGGAGTACTACCTCACGCTGAAGCACCACACCTCCTGGTGCTGGGTCATCTGGGCGTTCCTCACCGACTCGGAGGTGCGGCGCCCGCCAACGCCTTACCGAAGCCCTGAGCAGTGTGCTTGTGTTTTCAACGCTGGCGCCGCATGCGGCTTCCGCTGCTCCATCTGTGTGGCCATGATGTCAATCGGATGTGGATCCACCTCCTTGTTCCTGTAGATCCTGTGAAAACCATGACTAACCTATCACGCTGCCGCTGTCTCCAGGTGGGCCCCTGGACGCGCATGAAGCGCAAGACAGTGGGCGGCACGCAGCCGCAAGACATCCCCGCGGCGCAGCGCGCCAACCGGGATGCAGCAGCCGCCAAGGTGCGTGTCTGGCGCTACCTGGCTCCTGCGTATCGACTGCCAACACGGTGGACCTATTTCTGCAGTGTGTGAAAATGAGTATCGGGTGCTTGTGCTGCTCGGCGTACTGATGACACTGTGGGGCTGGTCCGGCTGCCCGACGGCGGCGGCGACAATTATCAGTTCCCAAGGCATCGACTCTCACATTCTGAACTGTGGCGAGTGTTATTCCGCAGGCTGGCAAGAAGACGGTGACGGCGCCCAACCCGCTCATCACCATCTCGGCGGACGCTTCCGGCGGCGCAAAGAAGAGCAAGTGATTGTCGCCTGAGGCGTGCCGCTGCTGCCACGGCGCTGTGAGGGGGTAATAGCACCTGCCAGAACGGCTCCCAGCCCAGCGAGAGCCCTGCCGCGTGACCCTGCAACAGGCAAGGGACGCGCTGCAGAGGGCCAGCGCCTTGGCGTTACACTGGGACATGCGGACAGCGCGGCCGCTGCCTGGCGGGCGGCGTCGGTGCAGCGCCTTGTAGTTGGTGGCGAGCGGCGCCGCTGCCGGGAACCATGCGCGGCTGCTCAGCCGCGTCGGGGGGCCGCGTGCTCAGGGCTGCTGAGGCTCTGTCTTTGGCCACAGAACGCTTGCGGCCGATGTGCAGGCGGGAAGCAGCCACGCACTTCTTATAGCGATGTTGCCGTGCGGCGGAGCTGGGCCACGACTGCCGCAGGGCTGCTGCGCGCTCATGCCGCCGCCGTCGTGCCTGTTAGGGAATTGCTGGACGCAAGCCAAGTGACACGAGTTTGTGAGCCGTCCACATCGGAGGAGCTGGGGATGATTTTCTAGCCACGAATCTTCCTAGCCTAGCGTTTCAGGGGGTTTCAGGGGGTTTGCGCTTTAGGCAGTGCCCAGCTTGGGGCTTTTGGACTGTGGGACGAACTTTCAGGTGGGCGCCGCGACGCCGCTTTCGCTGCAGTACAGCAATACGCGACATACAGTTTGCCAAACGATAAGAATGAGAATGTAACCGGTCGAGCCAGACGCACAAGGGTGAGAGCGACTTCAGTGAGAAGAAGCCCACACCACATTGGCGCCCACAATATACAGCTGACAGTAACACCGCATAGACGCCCACAATGTACAGCTGCAGGCTGCCGTGGCTGGGACTTTACAGGATAACGAGCGATTGGTACTCGTATGTGGTCGAAACGAATCTGAATCAGCAAGAGAATCATCAATCAGAACCAGCAAGAGAATCAGCAATACAAAGACTGACCTCCACAACTTGTTCACTCTCCTCCAGGTTTTCAATCTAGGACCGGGCAGACGTTCAGCAGCATCAGCAGGTGCTGCAATCCACAGCGGCGCGGTGTATCAATCGCCAGAAAGAATCCCTGTTCAGGGCGTTTGACAAATTTGAGGCGCCGCTTCAGCTTGATTCGGTTGGCCTGCGGTTTCTTCCTCACGTCAACATCGCATGCGAATTGCCAAACGGAACATGCGCACATCGTCTCAGGACGCCCAGGCGCAGCAATGTTCCGCAGCTTCTTTCGGCCGGTGCCTGACAGCACCTCAAATGTCTACCTACGGCATGATTCGTGCGCGGCCTGCCTGCCGTGACCCAGGAAGCAAAAGGAAAGAATCCCAGCGGCGCTTGCCTCGCTGTCGGTACAAAGTCATTGTGTGGCCGCCGGATGGAGGCACGGCTTCTAGTTGTAGCGTAGTCATGGGCGCGTGCGCAACGCCGAAGCTGTCGCTGCCTCCTCCGCCGCTGCCGAGGCCGCAGTCACACAGCGGCGGCGGCGGGCGGCGCCCCTGCGCCGCCTTGCCAACCCTTTACGTTTTCACATCTGCTTGAGAACTTGTTTCGAGCTTCTGCCGTAGACCGCCGCCGCCGCGCGCTATCGCATCGAGCGCGTCCTCCGCGAGCTTGGGCGTGAACTGCACGCCGTGCGGCAGCGGCCAGCCCAGAGCGCGCGCGGCTGTCCACCACCACACCGGCGCGAGCGCCGGCCCGGCGCCGGGAGGATGCAAGCCTGCAGTCTGCGGTTATCATTCTCTAACCGTGCATGTGTACAGCTTTGCTGAACACTCCACTCCACTTGACGCTGCACAAGCCGCTGAGGAGGCAGGCTGGGCATGTGCGCCCCCTGCAGCTGCCGGTAAGAAACAGACGAGGGTGGAATGGACCATCGATCATGAGCCTGAAGATGCTTCAGATTGTAGTTCGTACAGCACGGCGCAGCTATGAGGGCTTTTGTTTCAGTCGCTCCAGGCGGCGCACCGACGAAGGCGAGGCGGCCGCGCAGCTCCAGATAGACGAGTGCCGCCGCAGGAAGCAGGAAGCCGCCGGCGGCCAGCTGTGCGCCGCTGAGAATAATTTGCCGCACCGGCGCCGCGCTGGACTGCGCCTGGGCCGCCTGCATCAACAGATTCAATTGAACGATTGTCCATTAAGAAGATATGGAGAAAATCTCTCTCAGTGGCTGGGCAAATCCGTCCTAGGTGAACGATCTGGTACAGCGATCATGGGTGTCAAGCGTAAGATTTCGTGGTCAATCTCTGTATCCGAAACTTTCAAATCAGAAATCATGCGCAGTCCCTCAGACCCTGCCCTGCTCATGCACGACTAGCTGTGTCAGGCCAGGTCTGCCCCGCCTCACGGCGGCGGCGGCGGTGCCGCCGCTGTTCCGCTGTTAGTTCATTCCGCAGAACAGCTGCTGGCTCTGCAGTTGAGCAGCGGTGCCGCATGTATGGAGTTGTTGCTCGCCAATAGCAGCAGCGGCACTGCGTTCACCTGTAAGGCAACACGTCCTCTTCCTTGTCGGACCTGATAATCACCGCAGTGGCGGCGCCGGCTGCAAGCAGGCGTCGCTGCGTATTTCATCACAGGCGCCAAAACTTTTGGTGTCGGCCGAATCAGCACATCTTGCCCGGAATAGCCGTGCAATGCTGCAGCGGCGCGGAAAGCGCGATCTGCTTCGAGCAGGACGCATGGGGTAAAACCTCCTTGTTGTGTGCGTGCCCGTCATAGGCTGTTTTCAACATCGTGCACCTGAACAGTACAAGCCCCTGTCGTAACAACGCTCCAGCAGTTTGGATCACCGCGATTTCAGCATCACTTCAGCGCCAGTCCCTCCGTGTTTTCCCGCTCCCCTGACACAAGCTTGGTGTAAAACTCGTGCGTCTCGCTGATGACGCCGAGCGTGAATTCCCTATTCAGGCACTCGTCGTTGAAGCCATACGAGTTCTGCGGCTTGCCGTCCGGCGTCTGCGCGTCGCAAACGCAGTCACTTGATCTTCTGGGATCGTGAGTCTCTAGATGGCCGAGTGCTTTGGTCTGGATTGCAAGGCTAGATGGGGGCTCGTTTGTGCTGGTTGTATGCGGCATGACAGAATGCAGCCTTGCTGGAAGGCGGGGGCAAGTGACATCGGTGTGACGCGCCACCAGGCAGGCGCCGGCTGCGCAATCTGCGGCATTACCACGGAAGCGCATGAAGGGTCTCACCTTGTAGTCGCGGAACCAGACGCGGATCTTCTCCAGCTCGCCAGGCATCTCCCTGCACCGGCAAAGTCTCACAGCCTCGTCAAATGACCACGGATCACAAGCGTAGCTCCTATGGGATTCGCTCGATGCAGGACAAACACTTGTGTCATGCCAGACGTTGCCTCCTGCAAGATGCATATGCGCTCATGCAGGCTGACACAGCAGCATGAGAAGGAGCGAGATTCTCAAGGGTTTAATGGGCGGCGCGCACCGCTCGACGTCCTCGACGTCGTTGAGGGAGGCTGCCTTGGGGTCGTCCGCCGCAATGGCGATGACCTAAGGCGGCATCGAGACGTCTGTAATGGATAGTTGCAGCGTGCAAGATGTCAACACCGGCGAAGCGGCAGAGCGCCAGCACCTGGCATGCACTGCAATGTGTTGCGCAGTGCTGTGCACTGCAGCTGGCAGCTACGCTCACTGCCAGCTAGCTGAATTCCAAAATCTGAGAGACCGGCTACCCGTTGACAACCCAGTACACACACAATGAACCAAGACCCAGCGACCCACCTTCCAGTCCAGCTCGCCGTCGTCGATCATGGCATACACGCCGAGGGGCTTGACGGCGTACACGCCGCCCTGCTCCAGCGCCCGGCTGCCAATCTCCACCACGTCGACGGGGTCGTTGTCGCCCTGTGCGTACAGAAATGCGGATCAGACGGTGTGAAAGTGTCAGAATGCGGTCTGGTCGAACGCCACCCTGCTCCAGAGTGCGGGAATCGACTCCGCACCACATGTTGGGGTTGCATGTCCATGTCAGACTTCAATAGCATTTGACAAGAGACAGCCATATGCCGCAGCCGCCCTGCTCCCGCAAGCGCAAGCTAATCCCCGCCACGGCCACCCGGCCCTTGTCGCCCTGCAGCAATACAATGCTGCATCCTAAACCAGTCGGTCTTCTCCATTGGCAACCAGGCCGCGGCTGTGAGTCTCCAACACGTCCACTGGGTGGTCGCCGCCCTGCAGGGTTGATTTCACGTCCGCTTGCGGGCCCACATCAACGATTGGGGCGCTCGATCGGTGCCCGACCCTCCTGAGAGGCACGGCGTCTGGCATCGGAGCAGCGCAACAAGAGGCAGAGCAGGGCCAAAGAAGTCAGAAGAACAAAGCAAAGAACACTCACAAAGACGCCGCCGGCGTCCACATTCTTCTTCGATGGATCCTCCCACGTCTGCGGCAACAGCCCATAGTTCCTGCAGGGTGCGGGTGTGACAACAGAATGTCACCCCGGTTACGCTACCCAAATACGTGAAAATTGTCGTCACCTGCTGGTGCCGCTATCTTGGAGGAGCGCCGTCGCAGCCGTTGCTTGCAGCTTGCAGCAATCACATCAGCCGCTCGGGCTGCCAGGGTGGCCTGACTGATGTGCAACAGGCGCTATGAAGCATGTGCGATGCAAGCAGAGAGCGCAGGCGGCACGATCAAGGGCGCACCAGTTGATGTTGTACGGGTAGAAGCGGAGGTTGCCCTTCTTGACGTCCTGCTTGATGGGCGTCTTCTCCTCGTCCTGCGGCAAGGGGAGATGGCCACGCAACTTCAGGCGGTGGCGTCAAAAAAGCATTGAAAAGGTTCTGCCCGGCTCGATGCGTGTCCTCTCGTTGTCCTGCGGCAACACAAGAAGGAAGCGAGACGGCCTGTGGCGACCTGCCTGCTGCAATGACCTGCAAGATAGCTGAATATCTGCTTTGCTGGGCAGCTCCTCCCCGTCCTGCGGGGGCGCAATGACACATTCAGCGGCGGGCGCTGTGAGGCGTTCCGGGAAGCCGTTGGCGGCTGCGTCAACAGCCGCCATGCGCGGTCTGGGTGCACACACAGAAAAAAAGAAAAAACGAAAGCGCCTGGCGCCTAGAGGACCATGCATTGATCAGCCAGCCCTCTACTTGGCCTCAACCTTGAAAATGTGCGAATATTCAGCGTGGCGACCTCCACTTGGCGACGGACTCCGTGAGAATCTTCGCACACGAGGTTGTAAGTACCATCCTAGCATTTCTCATCCAAACATAGGAAACTTCTTCTCGGCGTGTCCTCACCGTGGCAACTTCCATCTTTGCGGCAGTCTCTTTGGGGATCTCGCAGACGAAGTTGTAGGTGCCGTCCTTGCCCTGCAGCGGGATGTCGTGCCACGGCGAGATGTCCGCGCCTGCGGCAGGAGGGTTCACAAGGAAGGTCGGATCGGGAAGGGCGTCAGCGGGAAGAGTCTGAGCAAGGGCGGTGGCGACAGCACCGCCGCGGCTCCCCTTGATGCTGCGGACCCTGCACGGGGACTGCACTGATGCACGGCGATGCTGGACGCCCCAGCCGCGGCACATGGAGTGCAACAGCAAGTCAACAGCGAGCGCGCATATGCTTCAAAGCCTGTGTGCCCTACAGCCAGGATGCACATGCGCAAGGTGACCAGGCATTGACGTACCCTTCTGCTGGAAGAACAGACGGTACTCCAGGGTGTCCGGGGAGCCCTGCACAAATGGCCACACACGTCATCACGATGTACCGTGTAAGACGTCGGCGCTTTGCTCTGCGACCGTCGATGCGCCGCTGTGTTTGTGTGCGCTGAGGCCGGGCTGCAGGCGCGGATGGTGGCCATGCCCGCTCCACGATAAAACATCTAACAATTCCTCGCGCTGCCTGCAGCGTCCTCGGCAGGCGCAACGCCCACCCTCATGCTCAGGCTCATCAGCCCCCGGCCCCAGCCTCAGCCCCCCTCCAGCCCCAAGCCCCTTCCATCCACAGCCCCCTTGTAGCCGCGGCCTCAGCCCGCGCTTTCCATTGCCAGTCTGGTGAGCCTTCCGCATCCGCCGCAGTGGCCGCCGCAGCCAGCGCTCCATGTGTCTCCTCAGAGGATACTACTTGCCCGCAGATCCACCTGGACGATTGTACCCACCTGGACCTTAGTGGAGTACTCGCTCTCCGTCTTCACGGCGTCAGCCACCGTCGCCGACCGTGCCCGCTGCTGCAGCCGCGCCGGCGCCGGCCGCCTCACACTGACCGCAGCGCCGCGGAACGCCTGTGTCCAGTACCGGGCACGATGGATTGTATGTTCCTTTTGCCGCTCCTTGGCTCACATCAAAAACTGCTCGCACATAAAAAGTGTATTCCGATGTTCGCACGATGCTCTGAGGCATGATCAGCTGTGCTCGCTGGCGCAAACGCATGCAGATATGCTTGCAGGTTTTTCCTGGCAAGGGTGCGCATCAACGGCGTCGGCATGCTTGCAGTTGCTGTATGTTATAGCTGCTACCCAAAACATCGTGTAGCTACATGTAAAGCGTGGCGGCGTGTGTGTGAGGCCAGAACGTAATATGCTGGACACCAGACGATCTGATACACACAAGTTCCAATGGATGCACCCTTTTGCATACTATGAGGGATCTGAACCCTGGCTGTTTGATGCTGCATCTGCGTGTTCTGCAGTACGCTTCCAGGGTGTGTGAGAAGGTGCACGCGCCTGCCAGGCTCACCTGGCGACAAGAGCTGGTGACGGCGCGCATGGCGGAGCCGCGCAGCATGGTCACCATTGTGCGGGCGTGCTGACACGTTTGACGCACGGCGAGAGTTGGAAAGGGCCTGGCTCGTGCTGGCGCGCAAGTGGACATTTCGTGGTGCGAGGGGCGTCAGCATTTGCACTCCCCGTGATATCTTCACAGGTCGTGAGCGTTCACAGCGGAGCACAATGCGCATGTGACATTGTTACCGGTACTCGCATAGCGGCATCTGCATGTTGTAGTGGGCGTCGGCATGCACGCGTTCGAATACAGCGCAAAACCCTGCACGGATCGTCCCCGTCAGTCCAGTCTAGGGTTGGCAGGTAACCGGTAACCTAGGTTACCCTAACCGAAGTAACCGCGGTTACCTAACCGTAACCGGAGGCGAGCAGCGGTTAACTGCGGTTACCGGCCTGGGAATCTGTTCTGGGGCTGATGGGACGCTAAGCGTGCACAGCAAATTTGAAACAGCTCGAGCAGCAGCAAGCGGCGAGAGCCATTTGAAGTTATATTCAGTTCAGTTCAGTGTCCTGCACGCCTTGACGTCTTGAATGGCGCAGTCGTGCTTGTCGGACAGCGACGGAGAGGATATCGGCTGCGAGGATGCATCGCCAGTCCTCAGCAGCTCGGCCGACGAT